>ENA-UOJI01002409-UOJI01002409.1-human-gut-metagenome-genome-assembly--contig:-P79-NODE-2409-length-10765-cov-16.344071_pt1 | contig 10765 bp, 2 predicted proteins | sample MGYA00242346_ERZ723893 | MGnify/ENA metagenome assembly ERZ723893 | reverse complement strand
TCTGGGTGGCCGGGGCGGTGGTGGGAGGGACGATTGGTTCCTCCCGGTGGCAGCCCCTGACCACTATCAGCAGAGCGGCAATGACCGCAATGGCCAGAACCGCGCAGCAGATTTTCATGACATTTTTCTTCATAAGCTTGTCTCCTCGCGCGCCCAACGGACGCGCGAAACGCGGTGGGCGTTACCCCACATAGTACTCGCCGGTGACTTCGTCCACCATTACGCCGGTCTGGGGGTTGCCGTTGGCCTTCATGAAGGTGACCTCAATGGTGTGGTTGCCGGTGACGTTCTCGAAGGTGTAGGACTTCACCGCGCCGATGCTCACGCCGTCGATCTTGACGTTGGAGATGGCGTAGCCTCTGTTCGCGGCGATGGTGAAGGTCTGGCTGCCGCCGTGGAGGACGTCAACGTCGCCGGAGGGCGTGATGGAGCCGTGGATGCCCGCCGTGGCCTTGATGGTGTAGACCGGGCGCTCGTCGATGGTCAGCGTGCCGTCCACGAAAACGACGGTGTAGTTGCCGTTGGGGGCGGTCAGCCCGCCGGCGCGGATAATGACCTTGCCGACCTTCGTCGTGTCAGGGGTGATCTCAGTGCCATTCGCGTCCACGCAGGCGAGCTTTATGTCGCCGGTCAGCGCATCCTCGCCGAACATGGCGCTGATGGTGTAGTCCTTGTCCAGTACGGGCTTGCTCAGATTGGGGGCCTTGTCATCGGTGTAGATGCGCTTGTCCAACGCCTTGACCGTGACCTTTGCCTTATCGATGGTGACGGTGAGGCTCTGCACCTCCGAGTCGCGGTGGTTGACGTCGCCCTCGACCATGCAGTACACGGTGTAGGTGCCCGCGTCCGTGGCCTTGGGAAGCGCTTCTGTGAACTCGCCGGTCTCGCCCAGACGGTATTTCAGCTTGCCGCCGAGGGCAGTTCCGGCTGTGATGAGGGTCTGCTCACCGCCGTTGTAAACAAGGCCGGTGTTCGCCCCGGGGGCGGTCCTGACCTCGGAAGCGGCCTTGCCGATCTCGAAGGTGGTGCTGCCGCTGACGGTGTAGTTGCCGCCTGCCTTGTTCCTGACGGTCACGGTGGCGGTGCCCGCGTTCACGTTATCCCTGTAGGAAACGTCGTATTCCTCCGGGCTGATGACCGTGTCGCCGTCCTTCACGATGACATCGGGCTTCAGCGGGTCGCCGGTGTAGGTGAGGGAACCGCCGCTGACCGTCACGGTGGCGGTCACGGCCTTGGGAGCGATGGTTGCGGTGACGGACCCGGGCTGGGAATCCTTATGGTTGCTGTCGCCCTCGACCTTGTACCAGACGGTGTATTCCCCGGCGTCCGTGCCGGTGGGGATGGTCTCGGAGTAGGTGCCGTCTTTGCTCAGGCTGTAGAGCAGCTTGCCGTGGGCGGTGGAGCCTGCCCTGACCAGCGCCTGCGCGCTGCCACTGTAGGTCAGGCCGTCAATGGCAGCGGGCGCGGTATAGTCCGGCGCGACGCGGGAGATGATGACATAAACCTCGCCCTCCACCGGGTGGTAATTGACCAGATCGGCGGGGGTAAAGACAATGGTCTTACTGCCGGTGTCGGTCGCGTTGGTGATCGCCTGACCGGCTTTCCAGCTCCATGTACCCGGCACATCCTTGCCGTCAAAGGCGGCGCTCTTGCCGGTGACCGCGCTGACGGGAATTTCCGCGCCGGTGTAGTCCACGGTGATGATGTCCGGCAGGGTCAGGATGGGCGCGTCCCGCTCCGTCAGGGTGAGGATGACCGTAACGGTGGCGTCCTCGTAGTTCTTGGAGCGAACCAGAAGGGTGAAGGTGATGACGTCGCCAGCGGCGGCACCGTCCGCCAGAGCGTAGGTGATCGCGCCGGTGTTCACGTCAATGCCCCAACCGTCCTGAATCCTGCCCGCGGGAGAGTAGGACCCGCTGTGGAACGCGTTCGTGTCGGATACCTGTGCGTCATCGGGCATTCCCAGACTCTTGAGGTCGGGGAGGGTGATGGTCTGCTCTGTTTTCAGGCTGTACTTCTGGGTGACCTGATAGGCAGTCAGCGCGGGCGCGGCGGCCTTGTTGATGGTGAAGGTCGTGCCAGCCGTACCGAGGACATAGTTGCCGCCTTCCTTATCGGTGACGGTCACGGTGGCAGTACCCGCGTTTGTGTTATCGCTGTAGGAGACGTCGTATTCCTTCGGGTCAATGGTATTGCCGAGGTCGTCTGTGAGGGTAACGGTCGGCTGAACGGGATTTCCGCCGTTATAGGTGCCGTCCGCGACGGTGATCATGGGTGTCACTTCTCTTGGCGTGATCGACCACGTGAACTTCATCTCGCCGGTGTAGTTACCCAGACCGCTGAGAGAAAAATCATCGTAGTATGTGCCGACCTGCGACGTTCTGTTGCAGGAAAAGCCATAATCTGTGCCTCCGCCAATGCCTGTCAGTGTTACGCCGTCCAGAACGACACTGATTATCTGGGGACATTTTTCCGTCCCGTCATACACGAAGGTGTCTTCCAGCGTGACGACCGCGCCTACAATGGACTTGGGATTGACCGTGACCCGCACCTTTCCGGTGGCCGTCGCGTACTCCGGCGCGTCCGGGGTGAACGTCCATTCGGCCTTACGGCTGCCCGCGTTGAACATGAGCGTGCCGTCCGTCCATGTGAAGGTGCCGGGAACCTCTTCACCGGTGGTGGGGTCTTTCATCTTGCCCGTGATCGTGCTTGCATTCAGCGGCTGACCGTAGGTGATCTCGCTTGCGGTCACCTCGCCATCCGGAACGGGCGTGATCTTGTTCTTTGCGAAGATGTTGACGGTCAGGGTGATGTCCTCGTAGTTGCTGGCTGTGACAATCACCGTCACCGAGCCGACATTGCCCTCCGTATTGACCGGGTTTGCCAGAATGGGCAGAATCAGCTTGCCGTTTTCGATCTTCGCAGCGGCAGCGTCGCAGTAGCCGGCATCCACGGTGATGGTCGGCGCGCCATAGGCGATGTCGCCGTAGGACTTGGGGCTTTCCAGTGCAGACAGCAGCGCCGCCAGATCGACCTCGTAGGTTCTTTCCAGACCGTTGATGATGGTCAGCGCACCGTCTGTCGGCACGGGCGCGTCGGCCTTGGTGATGGTGAAACGGGTCGTATCGTCGGTTGCAAAAGTGTTACTGACCGTTTTGGTGCCTTCCGGCTTGCCCTCAAACACATAGTTGTCGTTCGCAAGCGTCATGGTGAAGGAAAGGGCCTTTCCGTTTCCGACGTCCGGCGAGGGCAGGTAGCTCCCGTCCGCCTGCTTCATGGTAAACTGGGCGTCAGAGAAGGTGAGCGCCGTATCGGGAAGTATAATGCCCGAACGACTGGCCGTCTTGCTGAAGAACGTCAGCCTGCTCGCGGTAAGCGTGACGTTTGCGGTGCCGTCGTAGGACTTGGAGATTCTTTCGACGGAGAGAAGGCTGATCGGCAGCGGGGCAATGGTTACGGTGAACGTACCGGTAGCCGTTTTGTGGTTTGCTGCTTCCGCTTTGTAGTAAACGGTGTACGTGCCTGCGTCGGTGAAAGCCGGTCCGTCCGAAGTATAGTCGCCGTCTACCTTGTCGCTGTAAGTGAACGTCACGGTAGTGCCGTCTACACTTTGCCCAAACGCGATTGTCGATGCGTGCTGCGGCTTGCCGGTGTAATACGTGCCGGGTGCCCTCACGGAAACTCCCGTCAGCTCTGCCGGTTCGACTGTGACGGTCACGGTGCCGGTCGCGGGGGCGTATTCTTCGTAGCCTTCCGCCGGGGTGAACGTCCATTCGGCATCATAGCTGCCCGCGTTGGGCTTGATGGTGCCGTCCTTCCACGCGAACGTACCCGGAATCACGGCCTGTGTGCGGGGGCAGATCATCGAACCCGTGGCCGTGAGTGTGCTCTCTGCCAGCGTCTGGCCGTAGGTGATATCCGTCGCGCTGACGCTGACGCCCGATTGATCGAGGGGGATCCTCTGGCCAATGACGACCTTGATGGTCAGCTCGAACGGCTGATAGTTCGTGCTTACAATCGGGACGGTCAAAGTGCCGATCTGATCGTTCACATTCGCGCTGTGCGCGGCCACGATGGGCAGAGTCAGAATGCCTTCGTTTGACACGAATATATAGTTGCTGCCGTCGAGGTAAGTACTATCCGTAAAGTGGTAATCGCAGCCCCGATTATGGATCTTGCCGTACTCGCAGCCTACAGGCAGCTCCGGCAGGAGCGTTCTCAAATCGATTTCGTAGGTCTTTGCCAAATCGTTGAAAACGTACTGCGTGATCTCGTTCGGGGTCACGGTGGCCTGATTGATCTTGAAAGTCTGCGACACATCCGCGCCGTTCAGCACAAAGTCCTTTTGCGTCGTGCCGTCTTCAAAGGTATAGTTCCTATCCGTCAGCTTAATGGTGAAGGAGACGGTCTTTTCGTCCTCACTTGCATTGGCGGAATCATAACCGGAATTGAGTATCTGGTAATCCTCACCAGCCACCAGAGGAAGTGGCCCGCCGGAAGGAGCATAGCGGGAATCCGCACTCTTAAGCTTTATCGACGCGTTTGCGGGCAGGTCTGTTGTGCCATCGTATGCCTTTATGATGTCGCCGACCGAGATCGTTGCTTTGTGAGCTGCGACCGTCCATCTGGCGGTTTTCTGGCCGGTGTAGTCGCCGTCGTCTGTCGCCTTGATGGTCAGAGTGGCGGTGCCGACAGTGGAACGGGAATCGCCGCGGACGACGGTGTAATCAACTCCCGCTTTCAGCTCGCTGCCGTTGTACGTTACAACATAGGGCGGCACGCCGGTGGTGGCGTTATAAGGCTGATAGACACTTTCATTGCCGTTGGGGAACGTGATTACGGCTTTGCTGAGATTCAGCTTGGTGACGGTCAGCGTTCTGAGTTCGCTCGATACCGAATAGCCGTCCTTGCTGGCAGTGAAATAAATCCCATGCTCACCGATTTTGTTGAAGTTGCACTCCGCGACGTAATACCATGTGGAGCCGATTTTCTTATATTCACTTGTCAGCTTGGAGAAACTGTACATGCCGTCGCTCCCGCGTTCTCCGACGAAGAAGTTCACACTTGCGCCGCTGGTATTGCAGTAGGCGCAGAGCCGGACGGTCGTGCCGCGCTCCACCTTCGGGTTACTGCCGGTCAGGTTCTTCCCATCGACCTTCAGAGACAGGGTCTTGGAGGTGATTGGCAGACGATTGATGATGACATTGTTCAGCTCCGTGGAACCGGCAGGAACATCCGCCGGGGCGTGCCACTTGTGAGTGCCGTCCCCATTGAGCACCTTATAGCCAAGGCGGTTAGGTTCATACAGGATGTTTGCCCATGTGGCACCCTCTGCCAGCTTCAGCGTGCCGATAACGGCGGGGAATCCCGAACCGGCGAGGTTTGCTCCCTCGTTGGCAACGACGGTATCGATACTGGCTGTGGTCGTGTTTTTCGTGTTGCTTAAGGTAGTAGTGTCCATGCCTGTGGCGGCCTTGACGGTTACCGTACCGTGGATTGAATGGCCGTTCAGATCTATGCCGGTGTCCCGGGTGCCGTTGATGGTATAATCGCCGGTCACGTCGGTCAGCAGACTGAGGGTCGAGCCGCCGTCTCTGTCCGCATCAAGGGCAGTCTGCAAGTCGGCAAATCTCCGCCACAGACCGCCGCCCTCGCCATTCCGCAAGGCCGTCTGCGCCACCGCGGGCGCGTTGCAGTAGGGACAGTTGGTGCCATCAAAGCCGTTCTTGCCGCCGTGGCTGCACAACTTTACCACCAGGTCGCAGGTCTGGGAAGCGGCTTCCTCCAGCGTGAGCTGCGTGTCACCACGATAGTAAGCCAGTCCCGCTTGCCCGGGAAGCAGATTGCCCAATGTGATGTTATTATTCAGCCGCAGACCGCTTCTCGAAATCTTTCCGCCGTACAGCTCGACTGTGCCGCCCCAAACCTCCAGCTGGAGCAAAGTGGTATTGTCATTCTCCGGATCAAATACCAGTGTACCGCCGTCCCGCACGGTCACTCCCACCGCGCCGTTGCCGCCGCTGCTGTCAATGACCGTCAGTTTACCGGTGCGAACCTGGCTCGTGGCCGTAAGACCGCCGACATTCAAGCTGTATCCGCTCAGACTGTGTCCGTCCAAATCCAGCGTGAGGGTCTTGCTGACATATATGCCGTCAGGCAGCATCTCGTTTGCCAGCAGCTTGACGGTCTGACCGTCAGCTGCCGCATTCAGCGCGGACGGCACATCGGTATAATAGGTTTCGCCGATGCCAGCCGCAAACTGCGTCCCGCAGGCCGTGCACTTGCCGTCTTTACCGATGGTGCTTGCACCCTCGGTGTTCGTGTGGGCGCAGGAAAAACCGCAGGCGCACTTGTTGTTCACCATGGCGTGGGTGTGCTCCTTGACGGTTACGTCGGCCAGCTCCGTTGCATTGCCGTCCTGCACGTCGTCGCCCTTGTAGAAAGCGTGCACCTTCTGCGTATCCAACAGGGACATGAGCGGCTGCAACTCTTCTGCGATGTAGCTCTTAATGCTTTGGAACGTGCCGCCGCTGATGGCGATGGTTCCGTTGCGCGTGAACTGCACATCGCCAAACGTGCCGTCCGTAATGTTCAGCGTGGCGCCGGAAGCGACAACCCATTCACCCGCGTGATTGGAGCCGCCATTGACGGTGACGGCTGCACCCTCTAATACGGTGAGGCCATACACCATGCCGTTGCTGACGGTCGCAGTGCCGCTGTTCACGTCGCAGACAAGTCCCGCGCCTTCTGAACCGCCGATCTCGCCGCTCCGGATGTCCAGTGCGCCGGCCATGAACATGAGATTTGAAATTCTGCCGTAAGCGGCCTCGCCTGTAACAGTCAGGTTGCCTGTCGCGAGAGTTTCTTTTTTCTGCGTTTCCTCGTTAGTCTCTGAGAATCCAACCTCGAGGTAGTCGACCGTCTTGTGGTTCAGATCGAGCGTCAAGGTTTTGGTGACAACGGGTACGATGGAAGCATACTGTTCGAACGTAAAATCTTCACCGAGCGCATTGAGGGCGTCTGCATCCGTCACATGGTTGGCCAGCAGCCTGACGGTGTCGCCGTCCCGTGCCGCGTTCAGCGCCGCCGGGAGGGATTCGTATGTGCCGCCATCCGTGCCGTCCGCTCTTGTTACCGAAGCGGCCTCAACGACAGGCTCGTTGACCGTGAGTTCCACGGTTGCTGACCTTTCCTCTTTGTAGTTCTTGGTCTCGCCGGTCTTGGCATAGACGTAATATGTGCCGGGTTCGCTGATTGCAGTGTTCTCGTCGATCTTGGGAACTGCCTCACTGCCTTCAAACTCCAAATATCCAGAATTGATCGGCGCATAGTAATATGTCACCTCGGCGTCTTCCGGAGCACCCTCGACAGACAGAAGCGGAAGAAGCTTTTCGCCCGCCGTGCAAGCCGTCTTGGAAAGAGTTACGGTCAGATCGGGATAGGCCTTGTTGATGTTGCCGCCGATCGTAAACGTTTCTTCGCCCGCCTTGAGCTTGTACTTTACCGCGGCTTCGCCGATTAGCGCGATTTCCACAGTGACGGTATGCCATCCCGCGTCCGCGGAATCGAACGTCTTCTTGGCGGTAAAGCCCGTTCCTTCTTTGAGTTTGATTTCATTTGTGCCGTCTGTAAACGTCAAGTCGATTGGAATCGTGCCGCCGTCCGTCGTGCCGTCATAGCTGCGGCCAATGGAATCGGGCTTGCTCACGCACCAGATCTCCGTCCGCGTGTCTTCTTCGGGGATATACGTGCCGCCGCCCCCTTCTGCCGGACCACTTGGGGGCGTATAGATCCCACCACCTTCGCCGGTCGAACCGCCGGGTGGTACAAGGACTCCACCGCCCTCGCCACCGGTCTCGCCGCCGATGACACCGTCAGAAATGCTCACGTCCCCACCCTCGGCAAAAGCCGATGTCGGCAGGAGCGTCAGGCAGAGCGTGAGCGCCAAAAACAGACTCAAAATTCGTTTTTTCATAGGATCCTCCTGTGTGAAAAAAGTGCGGTTTTCTATCGTCAGCCCGGTAAAATCCGGGCGGGGGTTTACCGTTCTTCCGGGATAAGCCGCAGACGCTTCGCGGCGGTTTTCGCTTCGCTTCGCCGCCGGACGTCCAGCTTATCCAGAATGTGGCTTACATGGGTCTTTACCGTGGGCAGCTTGATGTCCATGATCTGCCCGATCTCCGCGTTGCTCTTGTCGGCGCAGATCAGGTGCAGAATTTGCAGCTCCGTGGGCGTCAGGGCTTCCCCCGGCGCGAGGCGCGGTTCCAGAAAGCGGGGGTAATACGCCGCCTGCAAGCGCACGTCGTCCATCAGCTGCTTTTTCCACCGGGCGCTTCCGCTCCAATCCAGCCGTTCCAGCAGGGGCAGCACCGCCGCGCCGTAGACGCTGACGGTTCGGATGAAGTGGTATTCCGCCGCGGCGTTCAATGCGCCAATCAGGCGCTGCCGCCATGCTTCGTCCCTGCTTCGGTACAGGGCGATGGCGGCGAGGATGTTCAGATGGATGCCGTCGATGTGCCGCCCGCAGCTGCGGACGTAATCTTCCAGCGGGGAGAGGGTCAGCATCGACGCCCCCGGCTTCCCGCCCGCCAGCTCCACCATGGCCTGCGTGAGATACTGGTAGCGCTTCATGACGTTTACCCGCATGGGGTCTCTGGGCGCTTTTTCCCGATACCATGTGTCGGCGTAGTCCAGATCGCCGGTATGGAGGGAAATTCGGACGAGCATGGCGTCCATATTGGGCAGGAACCGCTCCCGCCCTTCCTCGGCGAATTTTTCCCGGAGGGATTCGATCGTCCGATAAGCGTCCTCGCTCTGCCCTGCCGCAAGAAGGCTTCGGGCCAGCAGACCGTTGATGGCGAATTCCATGTCCGGCGTGCCGCGCTGGCGTATCTCGCTGACGCGGGGGATGATGGTCAGCATCCGGCCGGTGATGTTCTCGCCCTTTTCAAATTTGCTTTCGGCGATGGCGCAGTCCGCAAGGCCAACGCCGTCCCGCCCCAGCACGGCCTCCACCGGGGCGCGGAGCGTCTGGTAGAGCAGGTCGTCCCGCTTGCTCCAGACGGAAAAGTCCTTGCCGCCGTTCATGACGCTGGGCAGGGCGCTGGTGACGGAGAAGGACGGGAGGGAAACCTCCTTGCTGGTCATCAGCCGGAACACGGCGGGAATGGTCTCCGTCAGCCCTTCCACGCCCCGCTGAGGCAGGGAGATGTCCAGCCACGCCAGACGGCTGCGGGCCTGCTTGCCTGCGGCGTCGTCCCTGCCGCACCGCTTTCCGAATTCCCGCAATTCGTGATACCAGCGCTCAGAGCCTTCGTAATCCATGGCCAGAGCGCACAGCATACTCATGCCCTGCATCAGCGCGGGGGAAGCTGCGATCTCCGCTTCCGGGAGACTGCGGTAGTATTTTTCCATTTCGCTGTAATGCCCCATGCCGGGGTGCAGCTCCGCGTTGCGGATGAGAAGCTCGGAGACCTTGGCGTGGTCGCCGCATCTGGTGTAGCATTCCAGCGCGTGGGCGTAATCCTCTTTCAGCTCGTAGTAGAGCGCGCCCCGGCTGAAAAGCGCCCGGCGCTTTTCCTCGCTGTATTCCCGCTCCATCTCCCACAGCAGGAAGCTGCGGAACTGCGGCCAGAAGCGGAAATGCTGCACGTCGTCATAGCGGAGCATGGTGGTGTGGCTCAGGAGCCAGTCCAGCCGGTCGCCCGCGTGGGGGTCGCCGCTGACCATCCGCGCCATTTCCAGATTGAACCGTTCAAAGGGCGCCAGCTCCAGCAGAAACCGCCGCACGGGAAGGTCGAACCGCCGGTAGATCGCAGCCTCAAAATAGGAGAACACCTCCCGGAATGCCCGCGCCACGACCTCCGGGCCGAAGGGCCTCCCGCCGGACATGCACCGGGCGGTGACAGCGACACCCAAAGGGTAGCCGACGGATTCTCTCAGAATACCGCCGATCTCGCTGTCCGTCACGGCGACGCCGCAGCCGGAAAAGTATTTGCAGATATCCTCCCGGTCAAAGAGCAGGTCGTCGGCCTCCAGCGTGGTCATCAGGCCGGAATACTGGAACGCCGTCAGATATCCGGGCGGCGCGCCCCGGGAGAGAAGCAGGAAGCGTTTGCCCGGGTCGGAGCGGATCAGCTCGCACAGCGCCTGCCCGCCATCCTCCGCCGGTATCATCTGAAAATCGTCAATGAGCAGGATTTCCCACCCATCCGAAAGGGCGGGAAGGGCAAAATCCGCCGCGCCCGCGTCCAGCCGCAGCACATCCCGTCCGGAGAGCAGGGCATCGGACAGCGTGCTTTTCCCGAAGCCGCAGGGCGCGCTGAAAAAGAGAACGCGCCCGCGCTCCATAAAGCTGTCAAACCGCTGCCGGACAGACGGCTTCACGATAATATTCCCGATCACGTTCTCCCTCCTTTTCGCCGGCAAAGGGACATACCCCGTGCCATACGCATTCCAACACCATTTTATCTTTATTATACATAACCGCCAGAAAATGTAAATCATGCCAAAGTATGATACGGAGTGATTTTTGCTGTTTCCTTTCCGCAGAAACGCAAAACAGACGGATACATTTTTGCCTTGAGAGGGCGAAAAACAGGAACCCCCGCCGGAAACTGTCAGACTTTGGCAGTCCCCGGCGGGGGTGAAGGTATGATGGATGTGATCTATGGAGCGATAATACCGCGCCCGCATCATGGCGGAAATGAGTCATACTGAACTCCAATTAAAATCTTTAAAAAAGATTTTAATTGCCTGAAGGGCA
>ENA-UOJI01002400-UOJI01002400.1-human-gut-metagenome-genome-assembly--contig:-P79-NODE-2400-length-10809-cov-5.495351_pt1 | contig 10809 bp, 9 predicted proteins | sample MGYA00242346_ERZ723893 | MGnify/ENA metagenome assembly ERZ723893 | reverse complement strand
ATTTGCTGCCGGGTTTTTCGTGAATCAACGTAATATGTCAATAATTAATTCCACGCCAGTGCGTGTTATTGCCATTGTAGGATGTGATGGTTCAGGTAAATCGACCCTCACGGCAAGCCTGGTAAATGAACTGGCAGCAAGAATGCCAACAGAACACATTTATCTCGGGCAATCGTCCGGGCGAATTGGCGAATGGATTTCACAGCTCCCTGTTATTGGCGCACCTTTTGGGCGTTATCTGCGAAGTAAAGCGGCACATGTGCACGAAAAGCCCTCAACACCGCCTGGCAATATTACTGCACTGGTTATCTATCTGCTTTCCTGCTGGCGGGCGTACAAGTTTCGCAAAATGTTGTGTAAAAGCCAGCAAGGCTTTCTGCTCATCACCGACCGCTACCCGCAGGTTGAAGTGCCGGGGTTTCGCTTTGATGGCCCGCAATTGGCAAAAACCACGGGCGGTAACGGTTGGATAAAAATGTTAAGGCAGCGCGAGCTGAAGCTGTACCAATGGATGGCATCTTATTTGCCCGTATTGTTGATTCGTCTTGGCATTGATGAACAAACCGCGTTTGCGCGTAAACCTGACCACCAACTGGCAGCGTTACAGGAAAAAATCGCCGTTACGCCGCAACTGACATTCAATGGCGCAAAGATCCTTGAACTGGATGGGCGACACCCCGCCGATGAAATTCTGCAAGCGTCACTACGCGCAATTCACGCCGCGCTTTCCTGATCACCAAAATGGATAGGGGATGATTTAACGAATGGATGCACTACAAACTCAAACTGTTAATAGTACAACCGCGCCGCAGCCCAACTACATTCCGGGGCTGATTGCGGTGGTCGGGTGTGATGGCACCGGTAAATCCACACTGACCACCGACCTGGTGAAATCGCTGCAACAACACTGGCAAACCGAGCGGCGCTATCTGGGGCTGCTCTCCGGCGAAGACGGCGACAAAATCAAACGATTGCCGTTGGTTGGCGTCTGGCTGGAACGGCGACTGGCGGCCAAATCCTCGAAAACCCAAAGCATGAAAACCAAATCTCCGGCGCTATGGGCGGCGGTGATTATGTACTACTTCTCGCTGCGAAGAATGGCGAATCTACGCAAGGTTCAGCGACTGGCGCAAAGTGGCGTTCTGGTGGTCAGCGATCGCTTCCCGCAGGCTGAAATTTCGGGCTTTTATTATGATGGACCGGGGATTGGCGTCGAACGTGCGACCGGGAAAATCAGCATGTTTCTGGCGCAGCGCGAACGGCGTTTATACCAACAAATGGCGCAATATCGCCCGGAATTAATTATTCGCCTGGGCATTGATATTGAGACTGCCATCTCCCTCAAGCCTGACCATGACTATGCCGAGCTGCAGGACAAAATCGGTGTCATGTCGAAGATTGGCTATAACGGCACAAAAATTCTTGAGATTGATTCCAGAGCGCCCTACAGCGAAGTGCTGGAACAGGCACAGAAGGCGGTTTCTCTGGTTGCCATCGTTTCTGACCGCCGAAGTTTAACTTAAGGCTGGCGGGATACTTTTTACTATCAACGATAAGGTCAGGCTGAATTGGCGGGTTTTAACATCAAACATTGGTTTGCAGATGGCGCGTTTCGCACCATTATTCGCAATAGCGCCTGGTTAGGCTCCAGTAATGTCGTGAGCGCCTTGCTGGGTCTGTTGGCGCTCTCGTGTGCCGGTAAAGGGATGACGCCCGCCATGTTTGGCGTACTGGTGATTGTGCAATCGTACGCCAAGTCGATCAGCGATTTTATTAAGTTTCAGACATGGCAGCTGGTGGTTCAGTACGGAACACCAGCATTAACCAACAATAATCCGCAGCAATTTCGCAATGTCGTCTCATTTTCCTTCTCGCTGGATATCGTCAGCGGCGCGGTGGCGATTGTCGGCGGCATTGCCTTACTGCCATTCCTTTCTCATTCATTAGGTCTGGATGACCAAAGCTTTTGGCTGGCGGCGCTGTATTGCACGCTCATTCCTTCAATGGCTTCCTCCACGCCGACCGGCATTCTGCGTGCGGTAGATCGCTTTGATTTGATTGCTGTACAGCAGGCGACGAAACCTTTTCTGCGCGCAGCGGGGAGCGTCGCAGCCTGGTATTTTGACTTTGGTTTTGCGGGTTTTGTTATTGCCTGGTACGTGTCGAATCTGGTTGGCGGCACCATGTACTGGTGGTTTGCCGCGCGCGAATTACGCCGCAGAAATATCCATAACGCCTTCAAATTGAATCTGTTTGAGTCTGCCCGACACATTAAAGGCGCGTGGAGTTTTGTCTGGTCAACCAACATTGCCCACTCCATCTGGTCGGCGCGTAACTCGTGCAGCACAGTGTTGGTGGGGATCGTGTTAGGACCCGCTGCCGCCGGGTTATTTAAAATCGCCATGACATTCTTCGACGCCGCCGGAACGCCAGCGGGTTTGCTGGGTAAAAGTTTTTACCCAGAGGTGATGCGTTTAGATCCGCGCACCACCAGACCGTGGTTGTTAGGTGTGAAGTCCGGTTTACTGGCGGGCGGAATCGGTATTCTGGTGGCGCTCGCGGTGTTGATCGTCGGCAAGCCGCTCATTTCACTGGTGTTTGGCGTTAAGTATCTCGAAGCGTATGACCTGATTCAGGTGATGCTGGGCGCAATTGTGATTTCGATGCTGGGTTTCCCGCAGGAGTCATTGCTATTGATGGCGGGAAAACAGCGCGCTTTTCTCGTGGCGCAAACTATCGCCTCAATCGGCTACATCGTATTGCTGTTCATGTTCTGTCATCTGTTTGGTGTGCTGGGAGCAGCGTTTGCTTACTTCGGTGGGCAATGTCTGGACGTGGCGCTCTCGTTAATTCCAACCTTAAAGGCATTTTTTCTGCGCCATTCCTTGCTTTATAACGCAGCCGGAGAGAAATCCTGATGATGAGAAAATATTTCCCGCTTGAGGCGAGCGAGCGTCTATTTGTTGCGATTGAAGAAGATGATGTCGTTGATGCACAGGTTAGTTTGCCGCCGACTATTGCACTAAGTTGTACCACCGAAATCATCCATGATAATTACGCGTTATGCCTGCAATTCTGGCTCAATGGCGTTAATCGTCAGGAATTACTGCGTTTAGTTCGCAAACAAGCCAAAGGCGATGAGCTGACTGCTGATGAGCGCAAACAATTTAAATACATGCGAGCGCGCTACAAGCACCTGCGTTTTGCGCAACGGCTGTATTTAAAGAAGCATCAGGCCGGATTTTTATTCGGCAAAACGACCGTTTTTCTGGGGCGTTTTCAGGACGGCTTTCGTAACGGTAAGAAAAATATTGTGTCGTATTACGGCAACCTGTTACGGGTTTATTTAAGCTCTCCGGTCTGGTCGTTGGTGAACTATTCATTACGCCATAGCCAGTTAGAAAGCGTAAGCGGTTTTATTGCCTATCGGCAAAAGCAAATGCATGCCCTGAAAGAGATAATTGCTAAACCGCGACTAACCGGCAGGGAATTTCATGATGTGCGAAAAATCATCAGCCAGCAGGTTTCTTATTACGACACCTTAAGATCGCTTGATCCTGAAAATAAAGAGGCGTTACAGATTTCCCGTTTCCTCGCCGCCATTAATGGCCTGATGGGGGATAAACACGACGACATGGTGGCGGATGATATGGAAAACCGCCAGTCGTATGATGCACCGGTGGCGCTGGATAGCGATATTCGCCAGCGCTTAGAGCTGCTGATTTCGCGTTTTCCGCTATAACCGGAGCAATGATGTCATCTCGTTTGATTATTGCGCTGATTATCATGCTCTTAGCCCCGGGTGTGCAGGCACACAATTTCGTCACTGGCAAAACGGTTACCCCTGTTTATATCCAGGAAGGCGGCGAGCTGCTTCTGAATAGCGACGACGAAATTCACTACCAAAAGTGGAACAGCACACAATTAGCGGGAAAAGTCCGCATTATCCAGTATATCGCCGGGCGTAAGTCGGCGAAGAAGAAGAACTCACTGTTAATTAAAGCGGTTGAAGCGGCAAACTTTCCGCAGGATCGTTTTCAGCCCACCACCATTGTGAACACTGATGATGCCATCTTTGGTACTGGCTATTTTGTCGTTGGCAAAATCGAAAAAAATAAACGCCGCTATCCGTGGGCGCAATTCGTTATTGACGGCAATGGACAGGGACGCGTTGCCTGGCGCTTGCTGGAGCAGAGTTCAACCATTCTGGTGCTGAATAAAGCCGGGCAAATTCAGTGGGCAAAGGACGGCAGCCTGACGCCGGAAGAGGTAGATCATGTCATTGCGCTGGCGCAGAAACTGATCAATGAATAAAAAACTCAAAGGATTGAGGGCGTTAGTGAGATGAAGCTGGTTGAACACTACATCATGCGTGGTACGCGCCGTCTGGTGCTGATTATCGTCGGTTTTCTGATCTTTATTTTCGCCAGCTACTCCGCACAGCGTTATCTGACCGAAGCGGCAAATGGGACATTAGCTCTTGATGTTGTGCTGGATATCGTTTTCTACAAAGTACTGATTGCACTGGAGATGTTGTTACCTGTTGGTCTGTATGTGTCAGTTGGCGTGACGCTAGGGCAGATGTATACCGACTCGGAAATTACCGCTATCTCTGCGGCGGGGGGCAGTCCGGGACGCTTGTACAAAGCCGTTCTTTATCTGGCGATACCGCTAAGTATTTTTGTCACCCTTCTGTCGATGTATGGTCGTCCGTGGGCTTATGCGCAGATTTATCAACTGGAGCAGCAGTCGCAGTCGGAGCTGGATGTTCGCCAGTTGCGGGCAAAGAAATTTAACACTAACGATAACGGACGAATGATCCTTTCGCAGACGGTTGATCAGGATAATAATCGCCTGACTGACGCGCTGATTTATACTTCTACTGCCAATCGAACCCGCATTTTCCGCGCCCGTTCGGTTGATGTGGTTGACCCATCACCCGAGAAACCGACCGTTATGTTGCACAACGGCACTGCCTATCTTATCGATCATCAGGGGCGTGATGACAACGAACAGATCTACCGTAATCTGCAATTACATCTGAATCCGCTGGATCAAAGCCCTAACGTCAAACGCAAAGCGAAATCGGTCACGGAGCTGGCGCGCTCCGTCTTTCCAGCCGATCATGCCGAACTGCAATGGCGGCAAAGCCGTGGCCTGACCGCATTGTTGATGGCGCTGCTGGCCATTTCATTAAGTCGGGTAAAACCGCGGCAAGGGCGATTTTCAACGTTATTGCCACTGACGTTGCTGTTTATTGCCATTTTTTATGGCGGTGACGTCTGCCGTACGCTGGTGGCTAACGGCGCGATTCCCCTCATTCCTGGTTTGTGGTTAGTACCCGGACTCATGCTAATGGGCCTGCTGATGCTGGTCGCACGCGACTTCTCTTTGCTGCAGAAATTTTCCCGATGAATGTTTTCAGCCGCTATTTAATCCGTCATCTCTTTCTCGGTTTTGCCGCCGCCGCAGGGCTATTGCTGCCGCTTTTTACCACCTTCAACCTGATTAACGAACTGGATGATGTCAGCCCGGGCGGTTATCGCTGGACTCAGGCGGTGCTGGTGGTGCTAATGACCTTACCGCGCACACTGGTCGAACTTTCGCCATTTATCGCCTTATTGGGAGGGATTGTCGGCCTGGGGCAGTTATCGAAAAACAGTGAGCTTACCGCCATTCGCAGCATGGGGTTTTCTATCTTCCGTATTGCACTGGTGGCGCTGGTTGCAGGGATATTGTGGACTGTTTCGTTAGGCGCGATAGATGAGTGGGTAGCGTCGCCATTACAGCAACAGGCGTTGCAAATCAAATCGACCGCCACCGCGTTGGGGGAGGACGATGACATTACCGGCAATATGCTGTGGGCCAGGCGTGGTAATGAATTTGTGACGGTGAAATCGCTGAACGAGCAGGGCCAGCCGGTGGGCGTGGAGATTTTTCATTATCGCGACGATCTCTCGCTCGAATCCTACATTTATGCACGCAGTGCCACCATTGAAGACGACAAAACGTGGATCCTGCATGGTGTGAATCATAAAAAATGGCTGAATGGCAAAGAAACGCTGGAAACATTAGATAATCTTGCCTGGCAATCGGCCTTCACCAGTATGGATCTTGAAGAGTTATCAATGCCGGGCAATACTTTTTCTGTCCGTCAGCTTAATCATTACATCCATTATTTGCAGGAAACCGGGCAACCCAGCAGCGAATACCGCCTTGCACTGTGGGAAAAACTGGGGCAACCCATCCTGACCCTGGCGATGATTTTGCTGGCTGTGCCGTTTACCTTTAGCGCCCCGCGCTCGCCAGGGATGGGTAGCCGTCTCGCTGTAGGTGTCATCGTTGGCTTACTCACCTGGATCAGCTATCAAATCATGGTCAATCTGGGATTGCTATTTGCGTTGAGCGCACCTGTTACCGCGCTCGGTTTACCGATAGCGTTTGTGCTGGTGGCGTTGAGCCTGGTGTATTGGTATGACAGACAACATTAAACCCGCCGTGGCGCAACACCACGGCGGGCTCACATTACTGCTTCAGAGTAGCAAATGCCTGAATGATGGCATCGATTTGCTCACGACTGTGAGCAGCGTTTACGCTACAGCGCAGCAGCGTGATGCCTGCAGGCGCGGCAGGTGGCAGGATAAGATTCACATAAACGCCCAGCGAAATAAGCTCGCGCCAGATGCGTAAACCGTCCTCTTTCGAACCGATTATTACCGGCACTACCGGGCTAATATGTGAACTTAACTCATAACCCAGTTTTTGCAGACCGTCATACAGATGGTTGGCATTATCCATCAGCTTTTGCCGCAGCTCTGGTTGTGTGGCAATAGTTCTTAACGACGAGCGCACGGTCGCAATGCAGGACGGAGAAGGAGAGGCGGTAAAAATATACGGGCGGCTGCCGTAGCGCAGCACTTCCATCGCTTCCGAACCGACAGCAAAACCGCCAATCGAGGCCAGACTTTTACTGAAGGTGCCAACGATAATATCCACATCATCTTCAACGCCGACAGCTTCAGCCAGTCCGCGCCCCGTTGCGCCTAACACGCCAAACGAATGCGCTTCATCGACAATCAAATAACCACCGAGACGACGTTTGATATCAACAATTTCCGCTAACGGCGCAACGTCACCTAGCATGCTGTAGATGCCCTCAACGATGATAATCGCCTCTTTCGCCCGTTCACCGAGGCGAACCATGCGCCGTTCCAGATCTTTAGCATCGTTATGGCGGAAACGAATAATTTCCGCGCCACCGAGAGAACAGGCGTCATAAATACTGGCGTGGCTGTCGGCATCCAGTAACACCACGGCGTTATGGTCGGCAAGTGCGCTGATGACGCCTAAATTAGCGGTATAACCGGTTGAAAAAACGATAGCGGTAGGGCGATTGAAAAACTCGGCAATCTCTTTCTCTAACGCCAGGTGCGGCGCATAACTGCCGTTTGCCATACGAGAACCGGTGGTGCCGGTATCTTGGGCCGCTAACGCGGCCTGACCTTCGCTGATGGCATCATGATTAAAGGTTAAACCGAGATAATTATTGGTCCCGGCCAGAATCACTTTTTTATTGCCGATCCGGCCTTCGGTGGCGGAATACACTTCATCAATACAGGTGCCAAACGGTGTTAACCCGTTGTCACTAAATTGCAGTCGCTCGCCAGCAAGGCGCGCATATTTATCGTATAGCCCCATTATTTATTCTCCAGCCATGGAAGTAGAGTTTCCATTAATTGCGCAGGGGTTTTGACATCCAGCAGAATATTAATAGGAATGGAAATATCGAATCTGTCTTCCAGCATCATTAAGAGATCCATCACTTTGATCGACTCCAGGCCAAGATCGTTGACGAGATCGCTGTCGGGCTTAATTTCCACACCGTTTTCGACCAAATCCTGTAAACAGGAAAGGATGTAATCCATTACTATTTCACGATTTACCATAGAAACGTTAACACACCTTTAAACAAGACAATCAAAATAGCCCGTTGCGTAATGCGTGTTCCAGGCTAATCCCGGGAAACCAATTAATATCTTCAGAAATACGGTTATTACTTGCCGACCAGTCGGCGTGGGTTAATTCACGAATTTTCGAGCGGGTCAGCATAGGTTCTTTACCTGCCAGGCGACTCAACGCGGTACTGATATCCGCAAGGCCGGTGAGTACCGGCAGAGGAATGCCAACCATTCGCACGGAACCGCAACGGGCGTCGGCGGCAAGTTGCTGTACGCGTTGCCAGTCATAGCCGCCGGCGACGCCATCGCATAATTCATAGGTTTGCGTCTGTATAGTTTCGGCGCTTAACCACTGACCCACTGCTTGCGCGAAATCGGTGACGTGCAGAAAAGAGAGCTGTGTATCTGGCGCACCAAGTCGTGGCAGCAGGCCGCGCAGCATCCAGTCAAACAGCGGTTTTAACTCTTTATCGCCGGGACCATACACGGCTGTCGGGCGAAAAACGCCCAGCGTAATTTCGTCCGCCATTGCTGCCAGTCGTTGCTCGGCGACGTATTTGGATTTTGCATACCAGGAGAGCTCGGGATGGCGCGCCGCCAGCGAAGAGATAAACAGAAAACGTTGGCAAAAGCCGCTCTCTTTTGCTGCTTGCATCAGGCGCAGGCTGCCGTCAACGTTACAGCGGGTGAAAATCTCTTCTTTGTGCCCGCGCACTTGCCCGGCGCAATGGACCACTACGCTGGCTCCGGCAACCAGCTCGCTAAGTGAATGAGTATCTTCCAGCGAACCGCGCACCCAGGTGAGATTATCATTGACGTGAGCGCGGGCAGTACGCGTCAATGCGCGAACGTGAAAGCCGCGGGCGAGCAGGTTATCGATAATATATTTACCGATAAACCCGGTAGCGCCCGTCACCGCGACAGTTTGATTCATGCCAGGGATTCCTGCACATTAAGACTGGCAGCATAAGCCTTCTGATAACGTTTTTTCGCTTCCGCACGGGCAGGCTTGCCGGAGGACGTTCGGGGAATACTGTGGGGCGGCAACAGATCGATAGCCGCGGTCACGCCAAATTCGCTTTGGATCCGTGCCGCCAGCGCGTGGATAAGCTGCCCGCGACATTCTTCGTCGCTGATCCGACACTGGATCTGCAAAATGATTTTTTCCTGGGCGGTAACAAAAGCAATCGCATCGCCAGAATGAATTTCCGGTTCCTGTTCCGCTATATATTCAATATCCTGCGGCCAGATATTACGGCCACGAATAATAATCAGATCTTTAATGCGTCCGGTGACATATAGATAACCGTCCAGCAGATAACCGAGGTCGCCGGTGTCTAACCAGCCCGTCGCGGCAATCTCGTCTTGCGAAACCTGGTCGCCAAAGTAACCGCTCATCAGACTGGGACCGGAGATGCAAATATGGCCTACCACACGTTCCGCGACCGGCATACCTGCTTCATTGCGGATTTCAATACCATGTTCCGGCAACGCTTTGCCGCAGTTGACGAAAGTCGATACGGCGCGTGTCTCTGCACCCGGCTCGACGGCTTTACCCTGATATTCGAGGATGTCGCGATCCACTTCGTTAACCACAACCCCGGAGGCTTCATCAGAGAAGCTGACAGCCAGCGCATTTTCTGCCAGTCCGTAGCACGGCATGAAAGTTTTATTGTCAAAGTTAACCTGACGGAAACATTCAGCGAATTGATGGAGTTGTTCTGCGGAGATGGGTTCTGCACCAATACCAGCGACGCGCCAGCAGGAAAGATCCAGTTCAGCGAGATCTTTTTCATTCACGCGGCGCTGGCACAATTCATAGCCAAACGGCGGCGCAACGGAAACGGTGCCGCGATTTTTACTGATCAATTTAAGCCATTGCAGAGGACGCATGGCAAAATCCTGAGTGCGCAAATAATCTACTGAAAGCTGCGTGGCGACGGGGGTCAGGAGAAAGCCGACCAGTCCCATATCATGGTAGAAAGGCAGCCAGGAGGCGCAGCGGTCGCCAGGGCGTAATTTAATGCCGTCGTGGCTTATAGCACGTAGATTAGCCATCACTTCGCGATGGGTGATAATGACGCCACGGGGAAAACGGGTGCTGCCGGAGGTGTACTGGAGGTAGGCGATATCGTTCGGAACTGGACGCTGGAGCGCAACATCGGCTTCCGGTAATGCCTTAAACCAGGCGTGGCTTAAAACATGTAATTCGGGGTTGTTATGCGTCGCGGCATTGACCAGTGGCAACCACTCATCACCAGTGATAATGGCTGCGGGCTGGCAACTTGCCAGTAAACCCTGGAGTTTGGCGCTCCAGGAATCCCGCTGACCGACGCCCATTGGAATCGCCAACGGGACGGCGACTAAGCCAGCATACTGACAGGCAAAAAAAGCCTCTACAAACCCGCTACTCGTTTCGGCAATCAGCGCCACGCGTTCGCCTTTTTTCAGGTTCAGCGATAACAACCGCTTCGCACCAGCTTCGGCACGCGTTTTTAACGTCTGATATTCCAGTTGATCTTCAAGTTGGCAACGTCTGTCATAAAAATTCATTCCGGCGCTACTCAGAGCGGCGTAGTCCAAAGCATCAACAAGCGTTGGAAAATCGGCATAGCGCATAGGTAGGGAATGCGTAAAGATTTTATTAGACATATACACCACGAAAAAATTGGATATCCAAAATAAAATGACAATAATGCGGTGGATTATATAGGCATAAAAGATAAATGAGATAGTATTTTCATCAGTGTGAAAATGAACATTGATTTAAATAATGAGTTTGAGTTTTTTTGTTTTTATTGTGAATGATATTTAATTTATGAATATATTAAGAAGAAGCCTTGTCCGGTCG
>ENA-UOJI01002382-UOJI01002382.1-human-gut-metagenome-genome-assembly--contig:-P79-NODE-2382-length-10860-cov-7.148357_pt1 | contig 10860 bp, 9 predicted proteins | sample MGYA00242346_ERZ723893 | MGnify/ENA metagenome assembly ERZ723893 | reverse complement strand
AGCGAGGTCACCTCAGAGTAGTTACAAACTCATTTCAGGATGGCTACACCCTTTGCCCCGGATAGCTACACCCTTTACTGCAAATAGCTACACCCTTTTGGTGAAAGGGTGTAGCCCTAATATTCTACAGCGGGTATTCATCAAATGCATATAGCAACGTTGAAAGATACCGTTCGCCTGTATCCGGCAATAATGCAACAATAGTTTTCCCCTCATTCTCCGGAAGAAGTGCCAGACGAGTGGCTGCACTGACTGCCGCCCCGGAAGATATACCTACCAGCAGGCCTTCTTTCTGCGCCAACTCGCGTCCTGTACGGATAGCATCGTCATTTGTTACCTGCAATATTTCATCCACTACTGCCGGATTATAGTTCTTGGGAACAAAACCGGCACCGATACCTTGTATCTTATGTGCTCCCGGAGCACCTCCTGAAAGTACAGGAGAGTCGGTCGGTTCTACCGCTACCACCTTTACAGCCGGATTATGTTTTTTCAGGGCGGCGCCTACTCCACTTACCGTTCCGCCAGTCCCTACACCAGCAACAAAAATATCAACATGACCTTCCGTATCCCGCCAGATCTCCTGTCCTGTAGTACGTTCGTGCATGGCAGGATTTGCGGGGTTGTCAAACTGCTGAAGAATCACCGCACCGGGTGTAGCCGCATTCAGTTCTTCAGCACGGGCAATAGCCCCTTTCATACCATTGGCACCGGGCGTAAGCACCAATTCGGCACCCAAGGCTTTCAGTAAGTTGCGACGCTCAACGCTCATGGTATCGGGCATGGTGAGAATCAACTTATAACCTTTTGAAGCGGCCACAAATGCAAGTCCTATTCCGGTGTTTCCACTGGTAGGTTCTATGATTGTCGCTCCGGGTTTCAGCAAACCGGAAGTCTCGGCATCTTCAATCATTGCCAGTGCCACGCGATCTTTCACGCTTCCGGCAGGATTAAATGACTCCAGTTTCACGATCAGACGGGCTTTCAGCCCTTTTGATTTATTGTAATTACTCAGCTCCATCAGGGGAGTGTTGCCCACCAGATCCGTGAGCTGTTTTGCTATCTTTTTCATAACATATTGGGTTTTAATTTATACTCTTCTTTCTAAATGACAAAGATAGAGGGTTAACGGTTCATAGGAAATACCATATTTGTGGGATTTTCATACTATAAATGAGGGATTTTCGCTGAGAATAGTTACCTTTGTACCCACCTTATTATAAAAAGGATATCCCAATGAGTCCATTGAACTTTACTCACATTTTGACACAGGCAGTCGATGAACTATCGGAAAGCTCATCTTACAAAGGACTGTTTCATCAGCACACGGACGGCACTCCATTGCCTTCGGCTAGGGCACTGCAAGATATTGTAGAGCTATCACGTGCCATCCTCTTCCCCGGTTATTTTGGTAATTCCACAGTCAACAGCCGCACCATCAAATATCACATCGGCGTAAACATCGAACGCTTGTTCGACTTGCTGACCGGTCAGGTACTTGCAGGGCTTTGCTTCACCGGAAACGGAGAATGTACCTGCTGCACTGAACTTCAGCGTGAAGAAGCGGCACTGATTGCCGCTAAATTCATCAGCAATTTGCCGGGAATGCGCCGTGTGCTGGCCACTGATGTGGCAGCCGCCTACAATGGAGATCCGGCAGCACACAGTTTCGGAGAAGTAATCAGTTGTTATCCCGCCATACGTGCCATCAGCAATTACCGCATTGCGCATGAGTTACTGAAACTCGGTGTGCCCCTTATTCCGCGTATCATCACTGAAATGGCCCACAGCGAAACAGGAATCGATATTCACCCGGGTGCCGCCATCGGCAGCCACTTCACCATAGACCACGGAACGGGTGTGGTAATCGGGGAGACGTGCGTCATCGGAAATAACGTGAAGTTGTATCAAGGCGTAACTCTGGGTGCCAAGAGCTTTCCATTGGATGCGGACGGTAAACCGATCAAGGGTATCCCACGCCACCCGATACTGGAAGACAATGTAATCGTCTATTCCAATGCCACCATTTTAGGACGTATCACTATCGGACAGGGTGCCACGGTAGGTGGTAATATCTGGGTGACGGAAGACGTTCCGGCTGGAGCAAGAATTGTACAGACTAAAGCCAAAAAGTAACCGGCAGTCAGCAAGCAAGCGCCCCGGTTGAGGGACACAAGCGTTCCGGCTGAGCAACACAAGTGTTTCGGAAGAGAGACACAAGCGTTACATCCGAGAAGTACAAGTGTTCCGTAAAAGGGATATTAAGAGAATAGTAATCATCAATAGAAACAATAGATACAGAAGAAGTTACAGCAGCTTCAACCGTAAAATTGTAAATCGTAAAATCAATAATAAACAGATGGAATCCTTTCAAATGATTGCCAAGACCTTTCAAGGTCTGGAAGAAGTATTAGCACAAGAACTGACTGCATTAGGGGCAAACGACATAGAAATAGGCCGACGCATGGTGTCTTTCAGTGGAGACAAGGAAATGATGTACAAGGCAAACTTCTGCTTGCGCACAGCAATCCGTATCCTGAAACCGATCAAGAACTTCACTGCCAAAAATGCTGATGAAGTCTATGAACAAATCAAAGCTATCAGCTGGGAAAACATCTTGGATGTGGAGAAAACATTTGCTGTAGATGCCGTTGTGTTCAGCGAAGAATTCCGTCACTCTAAGTTTGTATCTTATAAAGTAAAAGATGCCATTGTAGATTATTTCCGCGAGAAATTCAACAAACGTCCGTCCGTACGAATCAACCGCCCGGATGTACTGCTGAATATACACATTGCACAAACCACGTGTACGCTTTCACTCGACTCATCGGGTGAGTCACTACACCGCCGCGGTTATCGTCAGGAAGCGGTAGAGGCTCCGTTGAACGAAGTTCTGGCTGCCGGAATGATCCTCATGACGGGCTGGAAAGGAGAATGTGATTTGATTGATCCGATGTGTGGTTCGGGTACCATCCCCATTGAGGCGGCACTGATTGCACGTAACATTGCTCCGGGAGTATTCCGTAAGGAATTTGCTTTTGAGAAGTGGAATGATTTCGACCAGGATTTATTCGATACGATTTACAACGACGACAGTCAGGAATGTGAGTTTACACATAAGATATACGGATACGACAATAATCCGCAGGCTAACGAAATAGCAACGCACAACATCAAGGCAGCAGGTGTATCGAAAGACATTGTCTTGAAGTTGCAGCCCTTCCAGCAGTTTGAACAGCCGGCGGAAAAGTCCATGATTATCACCAATCCGCCTTATGGGGAACGTATTTCTACCAATAATCTGCTGGGACTGTACCAGATGATAGGCGAGCGTCTGAAACACGCTTTCACCGGAAACACGGCATGGGTGCTCTCTTATCGTGAAGAGTGCTTCGACCAGATAGGACTGAAACCGACTGCCAAAATACCTCTGTTCAACGGTGCACTGGAATGTGAATTCCGTAAATACGAGATTTTCGACGGTAAATACAAGGAATTCAAGAAACAGGAAGGTGAAAGTGAAGAGGGAGAAGACTCTAAAGAATCAGGCTTCAAACCGAAAGAAGGACGGGAGTTCAGACCAAGAGAATCACGTGAATTCAGACCGAGAGAGCCCCGCAAACCAGGAGAATTCAGATCCAGAGATGACAAGCCAAGGGAATTCAGACCAAGAGACAGTAAACCCCGGGAGTTTGGTTCGAGAGAAGACAGGCCCAGAGGGGAATTCAAGCCAAGGGAATTCCGCAAGGATGGAGACAGGGAAAGAAAACCGTTTGACAGAGAACGTCGTCCGGGAGGAAACGGGGAGTTCAAGCCGAAAAGGGAGTTTAAACCGAGAAAGCGGGAAGAGGGAGAGTAAGTTGCTGAGAGACAGTTTGAGGTGCCAAATTTTCACCTCAAACAAAGGAGGTGTTAGATACTCTGCCTTTGCCAAGCTGAGTGCCGCCGTACAAGTGAAAAGTACACCAATGGGCAGAATAGAAGTGAAAGGTTTTAGAAAAGAGAATGACTAACAAAAGACTATGAACATGAAGATAATCAGTAAATGGATGGGAGTGGTATTATTGGCATCATCCGCTCTCTTCACAACGAACGTTATGGCACAAGATTTAAAGAAACCGACGCTGGAAGACCTGATCCCCGGCGGAGAAACCTATCGCTTTGCAAAAAGCCTGTACGGGCTGCAATGGTGGGGAGACACGTGCATCAAGCCCGAAATAGACTCTTTGTTTGCAGTGAACCCTAAAACAGGAAAGGAAACCCTACTCCTGACGCGTGAGAGAATCAACCAAGCACTGGAACAGGAAAAACTGGGTAAACTGAGTCATTTATATCAGGTGAGCCTGCCTTGGGCTGAAAAGACTCAGTTGCTTATCACCCTGCCCGGTAATTATATCGTTTACGACTGGAAAGCGGATAAGATCATCAGCAAACAAGCCTTGCCAGAAAAGGCAGCCAATGAGGATTATAATACCGTAAGCGACCATATTGCTTACACTCTGAATAATAATCTTTATGTTAACGATCGCGCCGTAACCAACGAACCGGAAGGGATCGTATGCGGACAAAGCGTACACCGTAACGAGTTCGGCATCAGCAAAGGAACTTACTGGAGTCCGAAAGGTGACTTGCTCGCTTTCTACCGCATGGATGAAAGTATGGTAACACAATATCCGTTAGTGGACATCACCGCACGGGTGGGCGAATTGAACAATGTACGTTACCCGATGGCAGGTATGACGAGCCACAAAGTAACTGTAGGCATCTACAATCCCGAAACGCAGAAGACAATTTATCTGAATGCAGGTGATCCTACCGACCGTTACTTCACCAATATAAGTTGGGCACCGGATGCCAAAAGCCTTTATCTCATAGAACTGAACCGTGATCAGAACCATGCCAAGCTATGCCAGTACAGCGTAGAAACAGGCGAACTGATAGGAACTCTTTTTGAAGAGACACATCCCAAATACGTAGAACCCCAGCACCCCATCGTATTCCTGCCGTGGGACAACAGCAAGTTTATCTACCAAAGCCAACGCGACGGCTTCAACCACCTGTACCTCTATGGCACAGACGGTAAGCTGGTCAAGCAACTGACTTCCGGCAACTGGCTTGTGCAAGATGTGCTTGGCTTCAACAGTGGAAAGAAAGAAATCATCATAGCTTCCACGGAATATTCCCCGTTGCAAAGCAACCTCTTCAAAGTAAGCATAGCAACAGGCAAACGTAGCCCGCTAGGCACACCGGAAGGTATACACCACGGCACACTGAGTGCAAACGGCAGTTACCTCATAGATACCTATTCCAGCCCTGAAGTGCCACGCAGCATCAACCTTATCGCCACACAAAACGGGAAAAGCATCAATCTGCTGACAGCAGAAGATCCATTCAAGGACTTCACCATGCCGAGCATCGAAGTAGGCACCATCAAAGCTGCCGACGGTATGACTGATCTTTACTATCGTCTCATAAAACCTGCGGACTTTGATCCGAATAAGAAATACCCCACCATTGTCTATGTATACGGTGGACCGCACGCCCAAATGGTCACCGGCGGTTGGCAGAACGGTGCACGTGGCTGGGATATCTACATGGCCAACAAAGGTTATATCATGTTCAGCCTCGACAACCGTGGAAGTGACAACCGCGGACTGGAATTTGAAAATGCTACTTTCCGACATCTTGGCATTGAAGAAGGAAAAGACCAGGTGAAAGGTGTGGAATTCCTGAAAAGTCTGCCTTATGTAGATGGCAACCGCATCGGTGTGCACGGCTGGAGTTTCGGTGGTCACATGACTACGGCATTGCTGCTCCGCTATCCCGAGATATTCAAGGTAGGCGTTGCAGGTGGTCCGGTCATCGACTGGGGATATTATGAAATCATGTACGGAGAACGCTATATGGATACCCCACAGAGTAATCCGGAAGGGTACAAAGAGTGCAACCTGAAAAACCTTGCCGGCAATCTGAAAGGACATCTGCTATTGATCCATGATGATCATGACGATACTTGTGTACCTCAACATACACTTTCGTTCATAAAGGCTTGTGTGGATGCACGCACATATCCGGACCTGTTTATCTATCCCACACATAAGCACAATGTCAGGGGACGTGACCGGGTACATCTGCATGAAAAGATAACCCGTTATTTTGAAGAGTATTTAGGAAATAAGTGATTACAATTAAAAGAAATATAAAGATGAAAGTATTATTATTAGGAAGTGGTGGCCGCGAGCATGCCCTGGCATGGAAAATAGCCCAAAGCCCGAAAGTAGAGAAACTTTTTATCGCCCCCGGTAATGCCGGCACCAGTGCGGTAGGTGAGAACGTATCCATCAAGGCAACCGATTTCCCTGCCTTGAAAGCCTTCGCTTTAGAACAAAAGATAGACATGATCGTGGTAGGTCCCGAAGATCCGCTGGTAGAAGGTATCTACGACAGCTTTACCGGAGATGCCTCCACCCAACATATTGCCATCATCGGCCCTACAGCTAAAGGTGCGCAACTGGAAGGCAGCAAAGAGTTCGCCAAAGGCTTCATGGAACGTCACGGTATTCCCACCGCCCGTTACAAAAGCATCACTGCTGCTAATCTGGACGAAGGCCTTGCTTTCCTCGAAACCCTCGAAGCTCCCTACGTGCTGAAAGCCGACGGTCTATGCGCCGGAAAAGGTGTGCTCATTCTCCCTACACTGGAAGAAGCCAAGCGGGAACTGGAAGAAATGCTCGGCGGTATGTTTGGCCAGGCCAGCGCCACAGTTGTTATCGAAGAATTCCTCAGCGGTATAGAGTGCTCCGTATTTGTGCTGACAGACAGTAAGAACTATAAGGTTTTGCCTGTTGCCAAAGATTACAAACGCATCGGTGAAGGCGATAAAGGCCTGAATACCGGTGGCATGGGAAGTGTAACTCCTGTCCCCTTTGCCGACGAGGTATTCATGGAAAAGGTACGTACCCGCATCATCGAACCTACCATCCGCGGATTACAGGAAGAAAACATCCTTTACAAAGGCTTCATCTTCCTCGGCCTGATCCGTGTGAAAGGTGAACCAATGGTGATAGAATACAACGTCCGTATGGGCGATCCGGAAACAGAAAGCGTCATGTTGCGTATACAAAGCGACTTTGTAGAACTTCTGGAAGGTGTACGCGATGTCAACCTCGACACCAAGACATTGGTGATGGACCCACGGACAGCCGCCTGTGTCATGCTTGTCAGCGGTGGATATCCCGAAGCTTACGAAAAGGGCAAAGTGATGACCGGATTTGAAGCAGCCACGGACAGCATCCTCTTCCATGCCGGAACCGCAATGAAAGACGGACAAGTGGTAACGAACGGCGGACGCGTGATTGCCGTATGTTCGTATGGTGAAACCAAGGAGGAAGCCCTTGCCAAAAGTTATAAAGTAGCGGATATGATCCACTTCGACAAGAAGTATTTCCGCCGCGACATCGGGTTCGATCTCTAATCACCCCATCACCTTTATTATAATGATACGAAGTAAACGATTACAGAACCGGATTACAGCGGGGCGCTTCACCCTCCCCGCTGCTGTCTTTCTATCACTGTTCTGCTGGGTACTGACTTCCATCTTATTACCCGAGATTCCAGTGATGAAAAGCAATTACCCATTGTGGGAAACCATCTACAACGATTGGATTCCGACATGGGCAAGTGCGCCCCTAAGCTTTCTGCTTTACGGTATAATCGGCTACTTCCTGATAGAGCTGAACAACACCTTCGCCATTATCCGTATGCGGGCATCCGTGCAGACAGCCATTTACTTTCTGCTGATATCTGTCTGCCCTGCCATGCACCAATTATATGCTGGAGACATTGCCTCGACAGCATTTCTGATATCTTTGTTCTTCCTGTTCAAGGGCTATCAACATCCACATCCGGCGGGCATCCTATTCTACTCGTTCCTGTTTATCGGGGCGGGCAGTCTGTTCTTCCCGCAACTGACATTGTTCATTCCCATTTTCTGGATCGGTGCATACAGTTTCCAGGCACTCACTCCTAAGAGCTTTTTCGGAGGTCTGATCGGCTGGACGCTCCCCTATTGGTTCCTGTTTGGACATGCCTACTTCTATGGTGAAATAGAATTATTCTATCAGCCATTCATCGAACTGGTGACGTTCCATCCCATTACTTTATGGAACTTCCCAGTATGGGAAATCGCTACATTGGGCTATTTGTTCCTGTTGTTCATAGTAAGCTCCGTTCACTGCCTGGTGGCAGGTTACGAAGATAAGATACGTACCCGCAGTTATCTGCATTTCCTTATTTTCCTGACGTTCTGCATCTTCGTCTATATCCTGTTGCAACCGGCACAAACGTTTCACCTCCTGCCCTTGCTGCTGATAGGCGTCAGCATCCTGACAGGACATTTCGTGGTACTGACGAACAGTCGGGCTTCTAATGTGTTTTTCATTTGTGCCCTTGCCGGGCTTATACTCTTATTCGGATTTAACGTATGGATGCTTTTGTAGACTCATTGGTTCAACTCCTGATAGACTGGGGCTATCTCGGTTTATTTATCTCCGCCTTACTGGCAGGAAGCATCGTTCCGTTCAGTTCGGAACTGGTGATGATAGCACTGGTAAAGGTAGGGCTCAGTCCGGTGATGTGTGTACTCTTCGCCACGTTGGGTAATACGATTGGCGGTATGACGTGCTACTACATGGGGCGTCTGGGTAACGTAGTCTGGATAGAGAAATATTTCAAAGTAAAAAAAGAAAAAGTAGACAAGATGCAGACTTTCCTTCAAGGTAAAGGAGCATTGATGGGCTTTTTTGCATTCCTGCCCTTCGTGGGCGAAGTAATTGCCATTGCGCTGGGTTTCATGCGTAGCAATGTATGGCTGACTACTTCGTCCATGTTTGCCGGAAAGCTGATACGGTATGCCGTGATGCTGCTGGCATTGCAGGGAGTAATATCTATGTTTTAAGTTATGAAACGAATTATAGAACGTACGGAAGATGGAAGCGCAACGCTCTTTGTGCCCGAACTGGATGAACATTATCATTCGGTGAAAGGGGCGCGTACAGAGTCGCAGCATATCTTTATCAACATGGGGCTGAAAGCCTCTGCCGCACCGCAACCGCACGTTCTTGAGATAGGCTTCGGCACCGGACTGAATGCCTTGCTCACACTGGAAGCTGCCGAACAGGATGCGCGTCCCGTACATTATACCGGTATCGAGCTCTATCCCCTTACCTGGGAAGAAGTCGATGCACTAGGATATAGCAATAACCCGCTGTTCAAGCAGTTGCACACTGCCCCGTGGGAAGAAGACGTAAAAATATCCCCGCACTTCACCCTGCGGAAGATAAAGATGGATGCGATTAGTGATAAGTGGTTATCACTAAATCCTGATCTCGTTTACTTCGATGCTTTCGCCCCTGAAAAGCAACCAGAAATGTGGAACGAGCAATTATTTCGCTCTCTTTACGTTTATATGAATACAGGGGGAATATTGACGACGTATTGCGCCAAAGGTGTCATCCGCCGTATGTTGCAAGCTGTGGGCTTCCGTGTGGAGCGCCTTCCGGGACCTCCGGGGGGAAAACGGGAGATACTGAGGGCAACGAAAGAGAAACCATAAAGAGTAATCAATTATAAAAACCATAAATATAATAATGAAACGAACATTCCTGTACATCCTCGCTGCCTTGCTCGCCGCATCCTGCAAGAACAGCAGCGTCCAAAATAATAAGAGTGAAGGCGATAAGCCCGTCATCACTGTCACTATTGAGCCATTACGCTATTTCACCGAAGCCATTGCAGGCGATAACTTCAACGTTATCAGCATGGTTCCCAAAGGAAGTAGCCCGGAAACCTACGACCCTACCCCCCAGCAACTCGTAGATCTTGCCAAGAGCAAAGCCTACTTCCGGATCGGCTACATCGGTTTTGAACAAACCTGGATGGACAAGCTGACGGATAACGCTCCGCACCTGCAATTCTTCGATACTTCCCGCGGCATCGACCTGATTTATGATTCCTCACACGCCCACCATCATCACGATGCCGATGAACCTCACGCCCACGATTCCATCCAAGACGATGAGCATCAGCATCTTTTGGGTGTAGAACCACACGTTTGGAGTTCTGCCTATAATGCACAGATTATTGCCGGAAATATCGTAAATGCACTGTGCGCCATCGACAAAGGCAATGAAGAAGTCTATATGGAGCGTTACAAAAGTCTCTGCAACCAAATTGAACATACCGATAGCCTTATTTGTCACATGCTGTCGGCTCCCAATGCGGACCGTGCTTTCATGATTTATCATCCGGCATTATCTTACTTTGCCCGCGACTACGGTCTGCATCAGATTTCCATCGAAGAAAATGGTAAAGAACCTTCTCCCTCCCACCTCAAGAATCTGATAGACACTTGTAAAAAAGAGAAAGTCCGTGTTATCTTCGTGCAACCTGAATTTGACCGTCGCAATGCGGAGATCATTGCCAAACAGACGGGAACGAAGGTAATCCCTATCAATCCGCTTTCTTACGATTGGGAAGAAGAAATGTTGAACATTGCCAAGGAATTGGTCGTTAAGAACTAAAGACATCGTCAAGCAGTAAACAAATGGGTACGCCTCTTATTGAAATAAAGAATCTCAGTGCCGGCTATGACAGCCGCACGGTATTACGCAACGTAAACCTCACCGTTTACGACCGGGACTTTCTGGGCATCATCGGCCCTAATGGCGGCGGAAAAACAACTCTCATCAAATGTATACTTGGTCTGTTGAAACCTACTGGAGGGGAAATTCTTTATAGAGGTGGACGAGCACTCAAAATGGGATATCTGCCACAATACAACAGTGAAGCCGAGTACCGCGG
>ENA-UOJI01002372-UOJI01002372.1-human-gut-metagenome-genome-assembly--contig:-P79-NODE-2372-length-10890-cov-16.423350_pt1 | contig 10890 bp, 10 predicted proteins | sample MGYA00242346_ERZ723893 | MGnify/ENA metagenome assembly ERZ723893 | reverse complement strand
GTACAAGGCACACACCTGCCGCCCCGGCATTGCCGCCGACACCGCCGCCGCCCCGGCCATACGGCCGGGGAGGCTTTATGCGGCGGGCTCCGAGGGTAAGCCTCCGCCGGCAAAAAAGGAAAGGGCGGGGATCAGAAGGGATACCCCACGCCGAAATTGAGCGCCGTATTTTTCCAGCGCAGGTTGTGTATCCACTTTTCGCCGGAGGGATTGTTCGGATTATGGAGCTGCACGCCCCAGTCGAGGCGGAGTACCGCAAACTTGATGTCCAGCCGCAGGCCGATCCCCGTATTGAAACCCAACTGCTTGTAAAACTTGTCGAAATGAAAGACCGCATCGTCGGAGTAGTCGGAGCTCTGGCGGATATACCAAATGTTTCCCAGGTCGAAGAAGGTCGCGCCATGCACCATGCCCCATACCGGGAAACGCAGTTCGAGGTTGGCCTCCAGCTTCACATCGCCCGTCTGTATCGGGAAGGAGCTGTGAGGGTCGGGCACCGAACCCTGCCCCAGCGTACGGGGCGCCCAGCCGCGCATGCCGTTGCTGCCGCCGCAATAGAACTGGCGGTCAAACGGAACGGAGGCCGAATTGCCGTAAGCCATCGCCACGCCGCCATAGATGCGGCCGACGAGTGCCGTGGCGCCGCCCAGCATGATCTTGCGGCTGATGCTCAGGTCGGTACGGAAATACTGTGAATATTCGATCCCGAAGATCTTGGCCGGGCTTCCGTCTTTAGGACGTGCGTAGAACAGGCGGTCTACGGCGTCGATCAGGTTGCCCGCCGTCTCGAAATTGAACCGAATATTGGTCGCATTACCCCCAAGGTTCTTGCGCTGGTTGTTGTACGAATAGCCGAACGTCAGCCCGCCGATGAACTGCGTCCGGAAACTCTCGAGCAGGTACTTGTTCGGAGTGAGTTCCTGGTGCCCTGCAGAGTCGGTCTTGTTTATCATCAGGAACGATTCGTCGAGGTTGTTGACATCGACCACGTTGATGTCGATGGGCCGCAGCGAGAACGACGAGTAACGGTCGTTCGTCCACTGGTAGGTGATGCCCGCGCTGGAAAGCGTGCGCCGGTAATAGGGGCGATCCTGGAAATTGACCGACAACTCGACCTTGGTCTTGGGCTGGTTGACCGAACGGAACCGCCGCGTGCGCCAGGGCATCAGGAAACGCGGGAAAGTCAGCCCGGTCGTTATGCCGAACTCCGTAGCCCGCTTCTTCCTAGCATCGGGAGCCTTCATAAACTCATAACCGGCCGTGAACGAAACGTCGAATGCCTCGGCACCCCGGAAAATATTGCGGTTCTGGTAGCCGACGGTGGCTTTCAGCCCGTAGAAGCTCGACGTGGTGCTTCCTTCCAGATCGACCTTGAAACTCTGTTTCAGGGTCGGGGTACAGAGGATATTGCATTTCAGGTACCCTTCCCGCGTATAGCGGGTCTGCGTGGAATCGGCCGATGCTCCGATAAAGGAGACATAGTTGGTGACATCGGCACTCTGGGGCTGCTCCTCGAATTCGATTTTGGCGCTCTTGAAATACCCGAGCGACATCAGGTCGGTATACGCGCGGTTCACCTGTGCCGAATTGTAGACATAGTTCGGGTAGAGCGGCACCGCCTGCCGCAGGATCGCGGGTCGCAGGTTGGGGCGTTTCTCGTAGACGATATTCAGGCCGCGGTAATAGAGCGTGTCGAGCCGCTGCAGGAAGGTCGAATCGGTTCGGGCTACCGTAGGGTCGTAATTGGGGAAGACGTTGATCTGGTCGATACGGTAGACCATGTTGTTGTCCATGACCGGAAGGCCGCGCTCGTCATATCCCGTAAGGTTCTGCTTGACAACCAGTTCGAGCCCGACCTTATGGCCGCCGCCCAGCGTATCGGCCACATACTCGATGTTGTTGACCGTAAAGTTGTAATACCCCCGCTCCTTGAGGTAGGCCGCAATACGCTCGCGCTCGCGGTCGAGTACCGTGATGTCGAAGATGCCGCCCTTGCGGAGCAGCGTATTGGCGGTATCGGGAAGGATGATCTGTTCGAGGAACTTGTCCCGGAACTCATAGGAAACGGAGTCGATCCGGTAAGGCTCGCCCTGCCGGGTTCGGTAGGTGACCCTGGCGCGTTTGCGCCGCGAAGTGGTATCCACCTCGAAGGTCACCTGCGACGCGCGAAATCCCTTCGAATCCATAAAGATCTTCAGGTTCTGGGCACTCCGCTCCGTCAGGCCCATGTCCAGCAATACGGGCTCCTGCCCGATCCGGCGCTTCCAGTTGTTCCACCAGTTCTGCTTGCCGGGATTGGCCTGCTCGTAGAGCCAGACATAGAAATTGGTACCCAGAAAACGTTTGTTAGGGGTCTGGCGCACGTATTTCTCGAAATCAGCCGCAGTGATACGCTCCTTGCGGGGCGTCGACTTGTCGGCGTCGATCTTCACCTTCTGCAACAGGTACTGACCTTCGGGGATTTTGCGTGTGACGCTGCATGCGGAGCAGATCAGGCCCAGCATGGCGGCAACGAATATACGACAGGCCCCCCGCACCCCAGCGTCAGTTGTTAAAGAACCCTTTTTCCTTCAGGAGCGCGAAATAGGAGTTCGAAATCGCGAGGTTGTCCTTGCGGACGTAGCGGCGCTGCGTGAAGACCTGCGCCAGGTTGGGCAGGTCGTTCTCCTCGAGGAGGCGTTTGGTGAGCTCCGACTCTTCACGCTCGGCCCACAACTCGTCGATTTCGGCGGCCGTATAGTCGGTATATTTCTCATAGTGCACCACGCCTTCGAGCGGCAGGCGGTCGGTCAGCCCGGGCGACTCGTCGGGATACCCCACGACGACGGTCGTCAGCGGAATGACGCCCTTGGGCAGTTCCAGAATGTCAGCGATCTCGCCGGCAGTATAGATCGTCGTTCCGAGATAGCAAATGCCCAGCCCCTTCAGTTCGGCCTCGACGCACAGGTTCTGGGCGGCGAGCAGGGCATCGGTCGCGGCATTGAGGAACCACGCGAAATTGTCATAGGCCGGGTCGGCATCGCGCTGCCGGCACCACATCGAGAAGCGGTGCACATCGGCGCAGACCGTCACCACGCACGGAGCCTGCGTCACCATCGGCTGGTTGAAGTGGCACGGGGCGAGCCTCCCGCGCAAAGCGGCATCGCGGGTCACGACCAGCGAGTAGAGCTGCATGTTGCCGCATGTCGAAGCACGCGATGCCGCTTCGAGAATCTCGTGCAGCACGTCCTCGGGAATTGGGGTGGAACGGAACTTACGTATCGAACGATGCTTGAAAAGCACACTTTTCATGGGAATTGTATTTATAGGTTTTCTGAAAAAACAATACGGGCGCCTGCCGGTAGCGGCGAATACGCATATTTTCCACAAAAGTAGTAAAACTTTTAGAAGTTTTATTATTTTTGCGATGATATAACCACTATCGGAAGTGCTGGTAAAATTCGTCAAATACGAGGGGGCGGGCAACGATTTCATCCTGATCGACGACCGCGAGGGAGCATTCCGGCCGGATGCCGGACATATCGCCGCCCTGTGCGACCGTCATTTCGGCATCGGCGCCGACGGGCTGATGACCCTGCGCCGCAGCGCCGGGCTGGACTGCTCGATGCGTTACTACAACGCCGACGGGTCGGCAGGGGAGATGTGCGGCAACGGCGCCCGCTGCTTCGCGCTCTTCGCCGAACATCTGGGCATCGGCGGGGAAACCAAATATTTCGACGCGACGGACGGCGTGCATACGGCACACATCCGGCGTGCGCAGGGCCCCGCGGGCGAAATCGAGCTGGGCATGATAAATGTATCGGAAATCCGCAGCGGCGACGGCTGGTGGTTCCTCAATACGGGGGTTCCCCACTACGTGGAAATGGTGCATGATGTCGACGGCATCGACGTAAACGGACGCGGCAGGGGTATCCGTTACGATACGGGGCGGTTCCCGCAGGGTACGAACGTCAATTTCGTCGAGGTCACGGGCAACGGAGCGATCCGTATGCGCACCTATGAACGGGGCGTCGAGCACGAGACGCTGGCCTGCGGCACGGGTGCCACGGCTGCGGCGATCATAACCAACTATGCTTTGCAGCACGGAACGACAAAATACCGGATACAGGTTCCCGGCGGAGAGCTGATCGTGGGCTTCACGCACGAGGCCGGGACACAGAATTATACGAATATCAGGCTCACGGGCCCTGCCCGCAGGGTTTTCAGCGGGGTATTCGAAACCGACAATTTCTAAAACCAATCCTCTCCCACCCATGAAAACACCCAAGGGAATCCGCGAACACGACGCAGACGAACTTCGAAAGGCAAAACGCCTCGATCCGATACGCAAGAGCGGCAAAGAGCGGCACTCGCTCTACCGTTCGATCGACGAAGAGGACGACGAGAACCTCCTCGGCACGACGCGGCGCGAATCCGTACTCGACTACCTCGACGAAGGGGATGACGAGGAGGAATAATTCCCGGGACATGACCGAAAAATTCATAATGGCGGGGACTACGGCCCTGCATATCTGCGATTCACAGGCCGGTGAAAAGTGCGTCGTGCTGCTGCACGGCTATCTCGAATCGTCACTGGTATGGGAGGATTTCGTCCCCTACCTCTATAAAGAGGTACGCGTAGTGACGCTGGATCTGCCGGGGCACGGCATTTCGGTCGTCACAGGCGAAGTGCATACGATGGATTTCCTGGCCGACACGGTAGCCGACGCCCTCACGGCCCTTGGTATCGGGCGCTGTACGCTCGTTGGACACTCCATGGGCGGCTACGTGGCACTGGCATTCTGCGAGCGCCATCCGGAGATGCTCGACGGGCTCGTCCTGCTCAGTTCCACCCCCAACCCCGATACTCCCGAAAAGGCCGAAAACCGCCGCAGGGAGATCGCCCTCGTAAAGGCAGGCAAGAAGGAGATGCTCGCCCGGGTAGCTCCGGCAGCAGGCTTTGCCGAAGAGAACCGCGCGCGGATGCAGGATCATATCGAAGACCTGACCGAACAGGTTTTCCTTACCGAGGACGAAGGGATTGTCGCCCTGCTGGGCGGCATGATCGCCCGCAAAGACCAGAACGCGATGTTGCGCTCGTCGAAGGTGCCGCAGCTCTTTATCCTCGGCAGGAAAGACGGTTACATCCCGCCCGAAGCGGCCGAGAAAATGGTAGCGGAGCATCCGCAGGCGAAGGTCGTATGGCTGGAAAACTCGGGACACATGGGATTCCTCGAAGAACCCGATGCGACGGCCCGGGCGATCCTGGATTTCGTGCCAAAATAACACCCCCACCCCCAACACACAATCCCAAACAATAATGACAAGAAAACACTTTCGCCGGCTTATCAGCGGCATTTATCTGATTTCAACGGGGATAGGCATTTCAATCTCCCTCATAGCCCTATACTCCAAGTTGGGCAGCGACTACTCGACTCCTCTGACATGGCTCGCCGTCTTCGAATTCTGGACTCTCCTGCTTCCCGCACTGGTGACCTGCATAATCGTGGGGCTGGTGCGACTGACCAATAAAATAGAACCTCTTTCGGAAGAGGAGCGACAGCAGAGTTTCGTGGAGCGATTGTCGAAAACCCAGCTCTTCATACCACTGTCGCTGTTGCTGGCCGTACCGTCCGCCTTCTTAGCTTCCACAATACCCGACATCTGGATTCGGGGATTCTTCCGGGTATTCTCCATTTTCATTGCGGTACATCTTTTTATTACCTGGCTGCTGGTACTTCTCCTGCGCAGAACCACCCGTATCCGAAAAACCGGCTGGAAAATAGTGCTGATCCTGCTTTTCATTCTGTCGACCATCGCATACATTCTGGTCTCGACCATCGCATGCGACCTCGCCTCGACCGACGCATTCTATTGGTCGGAATCGCATCGCCGCTCGACATCGGACAACCGGGAATATACGGAATCGGACGCGCAGCGAGAAACCCCGGACTGCCCCGACGAAGAGGTAGTCGTGAGTGAAGAAACCGCAGAACGTCTTGCCGACGACGCTATGTATATCTACAACCAATACGATTGGGCAGCACTGGGTGAAGACTACGTTTATTCTTTTGTAATGGAGTGCAGCGAAATATTGGAATATAATCCGAATGCGATTTATACGCCTTGTATCCTAACGAGTCCCGAGGAGATAGGCGAAGAAAAATACAGGGAATTCGCGGCAAGGGACAGCATGCGCTTCGTCGTCAAACAGCGGTTAAGCCGCTTTTACCATCAGGTATTCCACTCGGACTATGAGGATTTCGATTCGGAGGATTTCGACACCATGCTCTGGTGGCTGAAAAAAGCGCTGCTGAAAAGAAAGGACGCTATCGATTATAATTTCTTTGCCAAAAGGGTCGACATGCTCGATCTGGCCTGGCGGGAGTTGAACGCACTGGGTGAAAAGAACGGCAGGGACGCTTTCACTGACATTTACAACTATGCAAACGAGGAAGACACGTATCTGCTTTGGCGAGAATACGGCGACTACATCACCAATCCCTATGTACGCTACACGGTCAACAGAAATTCCGACGATCAATATCTGTTGCTTTGGGCTTATACGTTCTGGGGGCGGCGTTCCAACGACGGAACCAGCGCCATGTGGCGCATACTCCTCGATCAAATACTCGACGTGTATCCGAACGAACTTTATCCTGCGGAAACGGTTCGCAGCCAGACCCGCAATATAGCCCGGGCCAAAGAGAGGGCTACCGAGTTTATCGACTGGTACAAAGCCAATTACTGGTCGTTCAAGGAGCTGAAAGCTGCAAAATACGATGACGAAGGCAAACTTGTAAAACTCGACCGGGATGAACTCGGCAAATACGTCCACGCACTGAAGCAAAGCAATTACCTTACGCCCGACCTGCTCAAGAGTCTGGAAACGACTTTCGACCAGATGGCCGACAGTGTTAAAACAGGCAAAATAGGCAGCGGACAGGGCGAGTGGCTCCGCAAGGATCCGCTGATCGACAACTACTCCGCCATCGCCGAAGAGATGAACCCGATAACCTGGGAAGTGGACTTTATCTGGGATACCAGACGGCAGGAGATGCAACTTACCTCATCGGACGGGAATCTGAATGCCACGGTCAAAGGTATAGACGACCAATGGATGATCGCCTGCTTTTGCTTTTAACCATGCCCGCGAATATATCCGGCAAATAAATTTGCCGGAAACGGGAATTGCCTACATTTGTAAAATGGATATTTCCGGCACAGACTAAACCGATCCTCGACGAACCGCGCCTCATCGGTTCCGGCAGGATATAAAACTTTAGAACGATGAACGAAGAGATGAAATTCTGCCAGAGCTGCGGCATGCCGATGCAGGCGGCGGGCGATTTCGGCACTGAAACCGACGGAAGCCCGAGCGGGGAATACTGCGTCTATTGTTACAAGGGCGGCACCTTCACCGCGGCATGTACGATGGAGGAGATGATCCGCCACTGTGCACAGTTCCACGAACAGTTCCGCGACGAAAATGGCAAAAGCTATACTTTCGAGGAGTCCGTCACGCTGATGCGCGAATACTTTCCCACACTCAAGCGCTGGAAAAAAGACTGAGCTTCGCAGCACGGCAATAACATTCGGAACCGGGAAAACCGAATGGGCTTTACGTCCATAGCGGTTCCCGGATAATTTGCTATCTTTGCCTGGAAACTTAAAACTCCGTAAACGAAAATGAAGAAACTCCTGCTTTTATGTTCCGTCCTGTCCCTAAGCGTCCTGTGGCCCGGGGATGCGATTGCCCAGCTGAAAATCGGCGGCAAGAAACTCAACACGGCAAAACTGCTCGACGCCGGGAAGGATGTCGCCAAAGCGGTGACCCTGAGCGACAGCGACATCGCACAGTTGAGCCGCGAAGCCGTAGCATGGATGGACGCCAACAACCCCGTCGCCGATGAGACGACCGAATACGGGGCCCGCCTCAAACGCCTGACCGAGGGTATCACAGAGGTCGACGGGTTACCGCTCAACTTCAAGGTTTACAAGGTGGCCGACGTCAATGCCTTCGCTTGCGGCGACGGTTCGATCCGCGTCTTCAGCGCCTTAATGGATCTGATGGACGACGACGAACTGATGGCGATCATCGGGCACGAAATCGGGCACGTAGTCCACGCCGACACAAAACATGCGATGAAAAACGCCTACCTGGCATCCGCGGCCCGCAATGCTGCCGGGGCTGCGGAAGGAAGCAGGCTGGCCAAGCTGAGCGGCTCGCAGCTGGGCGAATTGGTGACGGCCTTCACCGATGCGCAATTCTCGCAGAAACAGGAGTACGAAGCTGACGAATACGGATTTGAATTCTCCGTAAAACACGGTTTCAGCCCCTATGCGATGGGCAACTCGCTGAACAAACTGGTAGAACTTTCGAAGGGAGCCAAGGCATCGACCGTACAGAAGATGTTTTCATCGCACCCCGACAGCGAGAAACGCGCCGCCCGGATGAAAGAGAAGGCCGACGCACACGCGGCTGCGCAACAACAGTAAAAGTTATACCGAAATAAGACGGCCCGCCCGCGACAGGGCCACACAGGGGGGGGGTAGCTATTCGGCAGCCAATGCGGCCAATAATCTATCTGTCGCACAATTACGCAAAAGCCGGGGAAATCCCCGGCTTTTGCCGTTCATTCTTTCGGCGGAACCGCAGACCGGGCATCTTTGAAAAACATATCCGCCCCCTCCAGTAAACCCGGTGCTATTTCAGCGGCTGGCAATGCGGGCAATAGTAAACCGCGCCACCCAGATAGGCCTCCTTGACAAGTGCACCTCCGCATACTGGGCACGGATCCGCATATGTATTTTTCGAGAGCACAACCTTATACCCACCGGGATTGCCGAAAAGATCCTTTTCCGTATCCCGGCCACCGGCCGCCGTCATTTCCGCCAGCGTGGATTTCACAGCGCCGAACAGCGCGTCCAGTTCACGCTCACCAAACGTCGCCATCTTCCGCTTAGGATGAATCCGGGCATTGAAAAGAATATCCTGCAGGACGCCGTTTCCCAAGCCGGGAATCCGCTGTTCCGTAGCGAGAAACGCTTTGGCGGAAAGATTAGGTTTAGCACCGGCCACCAGGCGGTCGAAATAAGCGGCATCGAACCCGTCGCCGAGCGGGGAAGGTTTCGACAAGGCACCCAGGTAGTACGGATTATCCAGTGTATCCCGGAAAGCATTGATCCCGCCATACATGGCCACCGTGAAGACCAGGAAACTGTCATCGTCGAATGTTATCAGCAACTGGTATTTCGGCGGAATGCCCGCACCGGCCGGACAGTAGCGCATGTTCACCCCGTCCGAAAGCGCGATATGCACCTTATCCTCCAACAGCAGGTCGACAAATGCCCCATAACCTGCGGCAGACAGGAATTTCTTTCCGGCGAGCAAATTCCTGTATGCGGCCGGATCCCCGGTATACCAGGTAAATTTATGCGGATACGTTGCGTTGAAAACATCGGTAACCGTACGTCCGGACAGCATATCGCCGGCTTGCCGTGCATACACGTGAGATTCGGGAATTTCGATCATTTTTTTCAGTTTCAGGTGTTGCAGCAAAGATAATCAAATTTCCATGCGATGCCGGAGATCGGCTTCGATTTCGGCTATTCCGATTTTTTATATATATTTGTAGTGACGAATTTTAAATCGCACCGCCTATGAATTAACAACAGAAGATCTATAATTCAGATTATTACGCCCTTGCATTCAAAAAAAGCAGGGCATACATATAAAAAGCGTTAGCTTTATACCTTGCTTTTCGAAACTTAGGAACTTTCTGAAGTAGTACGAGGAATGAAGTTTGACGCTCACGTTTCCAACGTGGGCTTCATTCTATATTTGTACTACATGGTTTCCTAAGACCTCGAAAAGCAGATATATGAGTTTTGTCCCACGTTTTTTATGATACAATCCCACTATCCCCACTTACATACGCCGAGGGACCGGCTGACTGATATTATGAATAGCTATCTACTGCTAATCTGCATCAGTTTCGTCCCTGCAACAGTCAGTATTTGCGCCACACTGCCGCTTTGGTTCTCGAAACACATGCAGAACAGGATCATCCGCTTATCCGGACTGACCGTACTTTCTTTGATAATGGCAGGCGGATTATTCTTTGCATTTGCCTGCCAGAATCCTTGGTTCGGATTGTCATGCATCGCCGTGAGCAGCATTAATATCCTCCTGTTCAGGCAATATGAACTGTTATTATCGACACTGCGCTGCTCCAAGTGCCATAATATTTCATTGCATCTCCTCTCCGTCCAAAACAACACTTACGAGTTGACATGCAGCCACTGCGGATTTCATAAAAAATGGAAGAAATAAAAAACAGAGCACCCTAAAGGCCGTCCGTTTTCGACATGCGACTCCGGCCGTAAAAATCTAATGTAACGTGAGAGTTCGGAAAGGGGCAAAAAAAAGGTCAGACCTTACGATCTGACCTTGAAGAGGCGGCTACCTACTCTCCCACGGGAAAACCGCAGTACCATCGGCGTTAGTGAGCTTAACTTCTCTGTTCGGAATGGGAAGAGGTGGAACCTCACTGCTATAACCACCTAAAAGAACGTTTTCGATAAACCGGGACAAAGCAAACCTGTTTGTTTTGTCGTGTGGAGAAAACGAAGGACGAAGTCCGACATGCTCCATGCTATCGAAGTAGTGCGAGCAGCCTTTTAGTCGCTGCAATCCGTCGCACCCGGTATAAGTTGACATACTTCGGAGATGAGATAAAGAATCTTGTAAAAAAGCCTTTCGGGTAATTAGTACTGCTCGGCTTTGACATTACTGTCTTTACACCTGCAGCCTATCAACGTAGTCGTCTCCTACGCCCCTCAAGGGAAGACTTATCTTGGGGATGGCTTCGCGCTTAGATGCTTTCAGCGCTTATCCAAACCGAACGC
>ENA-UOJI01002370-UOJI01002370.1-human-gut-metagenome-genome-assembly--contig:-P79-NODE-2370-length-10901-cov-5.368892_pt1 | contig 10901 bp, 5 predicted proteins | sample MGYA00242346_ERZ723893 | MGnify/ENA metagenome assembly ERZ723893 | reverse complement strand
GCTAAGTTTGCGGTATTGTTGCGGCGACATGCCGACATATTTGCCGAACGTGCTGTAAAAACGACTACTTGAACGAAAGCCTGCCGTCAGGGCAATATCGAGAATACTTTTATCGGTATCGCTCAGTAACGCGCGAACGTGGTTGATGCGCATCGCGGTAATGTACTGTTTCATCGTCAATTGCATGACCCGCTGGAATATCCCCATTGCATAGTTGGCGTTAAGTTTGACGTGCTCAGCCACATCGTTGATGGTCAGCGCCTGATCATAGTTTTCGGCAATAAAGCCCAGCATCTGGCTAACATAAAATTGCGCATGGCGCGAGACGCTGTTTTTGTGTGTGCGCGAGGTTTTATTGACCAGAATCGGTTCCCAGCCAGAGAGGCTAAATCGCTTGAGCATCAGGCCAATTTCATCAATGGCGAGCTGGCGAATTTGCTCGTTCGGACTGTTTAATTCCTGCTGCCAGCGGCGCACTTCAAACGGGCTAAGTTGCTGTGTGGCCAGTGATTTGATCACCATGCCGTGAGTGACGTGGTTAATCAGGTCTTTATCCAGCGGCCAGGAGAGAAACAGATGCATCGGCAGATTAAAAATCGCCATGCTCTGACAGGTTCCGGTATCTGTTAGTTGGTGCGGTGTACAGGCCCAGAACAGCGTGATATGACCCTGATTGATATTCACTTTTTCATTGTTGATCAGGTATTCCACATCGCCATCGAAAGGCACATTCACTTCGACCTGACCATGCCAGTGGCTGGTGGGCATGATATGCGGTGCGCGAAACTCAATCTCCATCCGCTGGTATTCCGAATACAGCGACAGCGGGCTGCGGGTCTGTTTTTCGTCGCTGCTGCACATAAACGTATCTGTATTCATGGATGGCTCTCTTTCCTGGAATATCAGAATTATGGCAGGAGTGAGGGAGGATGACTGCGAGTGGGAGCACGGTTTTCACCCTCTTCCCAGAGAGGCGAGGGGAGCGTCCGAGCATCATGAGGCCGAAAACTGTGCTTTTCAGGTAACTTATTACCATAAACTCAGATTTACTGCTGCTTCACGCAGGATCTGAGTTTATGGGAATGCTCAACCTGGAAGCCGGAGGTTTTCTGCAGATTCGCCTGCCATGATGAAGTTATTCAAGCAAGCCAGGAGATCTGCATGATGACTGCACCCAAAATTACATTTATCGGCGCTGGTTCGACGATTTTCGTTAAAAATATTCTTGGTGATGTGTTCCATCGCGAGGCGCTGAAAACGGCGCATATTGCCCTGATGGACATTGATCCCACCCGCCTGGAAGAGTCGCATATTGTGGTGCGTAAGCTGATGGATTCAGCAGGGGCCAGCGGCAAAATCACCTGCCACACCCAACAGAAAGAAGCCTTACAGGATGCCGATTTTGTCGTGGTGGCATTTCAGATTGGCGGTTATGAACCTTGCACGGTGACTGATTTCGAGGTCTGTAAGCGGCATGGTCTGGAACAAACCATTGCCGATACGTTGGGGCCGGGCGGTATTATGCGCGCGCTACGTACCATTCCGCATCTGTGGCAAATTTGCGAGGACATGACGGAAGTCTGCCCCGATGCCACCATGCTCAACTATGTTAACCCCATGGCGATGAATACCTGGGCGATGTATGCCCGTTATCCGCATATCAAACAGGTCGGGCTGTGCCATTCGGTGCAGGGAACGGCGGAAGAGCTGGCGCGTGATCTCAATATCGACCCAGCTACGCTGCGTTACCGCTGCGCAGGTATCAACCATATGGCGTTTTACCTGGAGCTGGAGCGCAAAACCGCCGACGGCAGTTACGTGAATCTCTACCCGGAACTGCTGGCGGCTTATGAAGCAGGGCAGGCACCGAAGCCAAATATTCATGGTAATACTCGCTGCCAGAATATTGTGCGCTACGAAATGTTCAAAAAGCTGGGCTACTTCGTCACGGAATCGTCAGAACATTTTGCCGAATATACGCCGTGGTTTATTAAGCCAGGTCGTGAGGATTTGATTGAGCGTTATAAAGTACCGCTGGATGAGTACCCGAAACGCTGCGTCGAGCAGCTGGCGAACTGGCATAAAGAGCTGGAGGAGTATAAAAACGCCTCCCGGATTGATATTAAACCGTCACGGGAATATGCCAGCACAATCATGAACGCTATCTGGACTGGCGAGCCGAGTGTGATTTACGGCAACGTCCGTAACGATGGTTTGATTGATAACCTGCCACAAGGATGTTGCGTGGAAGTAGCCTGTCTGGTTGATGCTAATGGCATTCAGCCAACCAAAGTCGGTACGCTACCTTCGCATCTGGCCGCCCTGATGCAAACCAACATCAACGTACAGACGCTGCTGACCGAAGCTATTCTTACGGAAAATCGCGACCGTGTTTACCACGCCGCGATGATGGACCCGCATACTGCCGCCGTGCTGGGCATTGATGAAATATATGCTCTTGTTGACGACCTGATTGCCGCCCACGGCGACTGGCTGCCAGGCTGGTTGCACCGTTAAAACGCGACTAAACGCTACTGCGCCGGGGGATTTATTCCGGCGCACACCTCTGACGATACCAATAACAGAAGGCGGGCGTTGGTAACAGCGACCCGATACCCTATGAGCATTTCAATGACTACAAAACTCAGTTATGGATTTGGAGCGTTCGGGAAGGATTTTGCGATCGGCATTGTGTATATGTACCTCATGTATTACTACACCGATGTCGTCGGGCTGTCTGTGGGTTTGGTCGGTACTTTGTTTCTGGTGGCGAGGATCTGGGATGCTATTAACGATCCGATTATGGGATGGATTGTAAATGCTACGCGATCGCGATGGGGTAAGTTCAAACCCTGGATCCTGATCGGTACGTTGGCAAACTCTGTAATCTTATTTCTCCTCTTTAGTGCGCATCTGTTTGAAGGTACTACTCAGATTGTCTTTGTTTGCGTGACCTACATCCTCTGGGGCATGACTTACACCATTATGGATATTCCCTTCTGGTCGCTGGTTCCAACCATAACGCTCGATAAACGTGAGCGCGAACAACTGGTTCCTTATCCGCGTTTTTTTTACCAGTCTGGCAGGCTTTGTTACGGCAGGTGTGACGCTACCATTTGTTAATTATGTCGGCGGTGGCGATCGGGGATTTGGCTTTCAGATGTTCACTCTGGTACTGATCGCCTTTTTTATTGTTTCAACCATCATCACTCTGCGCAATGTGCATGAAGTCTTTTCGTCAGACAATCAACCGTCTGCTGAAGGAAGCCATCTGACACTTAAAGCCATCGTTGCGCTAATTTATAAAAACGATCAGCTTTCATGCCTCTTGGGTATGGCTCTTGCTTATAATGTAGCCAGCAACATTATTACCGGCTTTGCTATCTATTATTTCTCATATGTTATCGGTGATGCGGATTTGTTCCCCTATTATCTGTCGTATGCGGGAGCTGCTAACCTGGTGACGTTAGTATTCTTCCCACGCTTAGTTAAATCATTATCCCGACGCATTTTATGGGCCGGAGCATCTATTCTTCCGGTGTTAAGCTGTGGTGTTCTCCTGTTAATGGCATTAATGAGCTATCACAACGTCGTCCTCATTGTGATTGCGGGTATTTTGCTGAATGTGGGAACGGCGCTTTTCTGGGTATTACAGGTCATCATGGTGGCAGATACCGTTGATTACGGTGAATATAAACTGCACGTACGCTGTGAAAGTATCGCTTACTCCGTGCAGACTATGGTGGTGAAGGGCGGTTCAGCCTTTGCGGCTTTTTTCATTGCGGTTGTGTTAGGGATGATTGGCTATGTACCGAATGTTGAACAGTCTACGCAAGCCCTATTAGGTATGCAGTTTATTATGATTGCTCTACCAACTCTGTTTTTCATGGTAACGCTGATTCTCTACTTCCGTTTCTATCGCCTCAATGGTGACACGCTGCGCAGGATCCAGATCCATCTGCTGGATAAATATCGCAAAGTACCGCCCGAGCCTGTTCATGCTGATATTCCGGTCGGTGCAGTGAGTGATGTGAAAGCCTGACGTGGACAATAGCTAACGAAAATGGCCTGATGCGATATGTTTATCAGGCCACGTCTTAATGTAATGCTTTGGATTTGCAAATTTTGTAGACCGGATAAGGAATTCACGCCGCATCCGGCATCAACAAAGCGCAAGTTGTTATCCGGTTATCAAGCCAAAGCGCCGTAGCTGGCGGCAATGAAAGCGAGCGAGGAATATCACCGTCGTTAATGCGCCAAGCAGCGCGCAGAACATATCGGATTGCGTGTCCCACTGGTCGCCCTGGGTGCCGAGAAAATCATCCGCTCCCTGACCCATTGCCAGCGCTGCCCACCACTCGATTAATTCATACATCGCGCTTATCGCCAGCGCCACGCAGCAGACCAGGAACGCCACCATTTTACGTCCGCGCACGTACATCCCGCGAACGAGAATTTCTCGTGCCACCAGTGCAGGCACCAGCCCCTGGAAAAAATGCCCCAGCTTGTCATACGGATTACGGCTCAACCCCAGCCATTCCTGCACCTCAAAACCAACGGGGACTTTCGCGTAGGTGTATTGCCCGCCGACCATCAGGATGATGGCGTGAAAGAAAATGAGCGTATAGAGCAGCGGCGTTAACGGGTAACGTCTGGCGGTGGCAAGGAGTAGCGGCACGACAATAATCACCGGTGTCACTTCCATCAGCCAGGTGAGTTTGTCATGGGCCGAAATGCCGGTATAAATCAGGATTAACGTTAGCGCCAGTGCGCCGGTGTTAAGAATTAACGGCTTGAGTGTGCGGGTCATGGTGAGTTCGCAAGTCAGGGAAAATACTGACTATTCACCAGCAAGCGTGAAATTACAATCGCAAAAGAGGTGGCCCAGGGGGATCACCTGGCAGCATGCTGCCAGGCGCTGGGCCGAAGAGGTTACTTAGTGCAGTTCGCGCACTGTTTGTTGACGATCTGCTGGAAGAAGTCGTTACCTTTGTCATCGACCAGGATAAACGCCGGGAAATCTTCTACTTCGATTTTCCAGATAGCTTCCATACCCAGCTCCGGATAAGCGACGCATTCCAGATGCTTGATGCTCTGCTGCGCCAGTACCGCCGCCGGACCGCCGATACTACCGAGGTAGAAGCCGCCGTGTTTATGGCACGCGTCGGTAACCTGCTGACTGCGGTTACCTTTCGCCAGCATGATCATGCTGCCGCCGTGGGATTGCAGCAGATCCACGTAGGAGTCCATACGGCCTGCGGTGGTTGGGCCAAGTGAACCTGATGGATAACCGGCAGGGGTTTTCGCCGGACCCGCGTAGTAGATCGGGTGATCTTTGATGTACTGCGGAAGTTCTTTACCGGCGTCAATCAGCTCTTTCAGCTTGGCGTGTGCATTATCTCGGCCCACGATTATGGTGCCGGTGAGCGACAAACGAGTGGAAACCGGATATTGCGAAAGCTGGGCGAGGATCTCTTTCATCGGGCGGTTAAGGTCGACCTTCACCGCTTCGCCTTCACCGGCCTGACGCAGTTCTTGTGGAATGTACTGGCCTGGATTGTGTTCCAGTTTTTCGATCCAGATACCTTCGCGGTTGATTTTCGCTTTGATGTTACGGTCAGCGGAGCAGGAGACGCCCATGCCTACCGGGCAGGATGCGCCGTGACGTGGCAGACGGATAACGCGAATGTCGTGCGCGAAGTATTTACCGCCAAACTGCGCGCCAAGACCGAGTTTCTGGGCCTCTTCCAGCAGTTCCTGTTCCAGCTGGACATCGCGGAACGCCTGACCATGTTCGTTCCCTTCCGTCGGCAGTTCATCGTAATAGTGAGCGCTTGCTAACTTGACGGTTTTCAGGTTGGTTTCCGCAGACGTACCGCCAATCACAAACGCGATATGGTACGGCGGGCAGGCTGCAGTACCGAGGGTACGCATTTTCTCAACGAGGAAGTTTTTCAGTTTGCCGGGAGTCAGCAGGGCTTTGGTTTCCTGGTAGAGATAGGTTTTGTTGGCAGAGCCGCCGCCTTTCGCAACGCAAAGGAATTTGTACTCATCGCCATCTACCGCGTACAGGTCGATTTGCGCAGGCAGGTTAGTGCCGGTGTTGACCTCTTTGTACATGTCCAGCGCCGCGTTTTGTGAATAGCGCAGGTTATCTTCGATATAGGTGTTATAGACGCCTTTCGACAGCGCTTCTTCATCACCGCCACCGGTCCACACGCGCTGGCCTTTTTTACCGACGATGATCGCGGTGCCGGTATCCTGGCAGGTCGGCAGCACGCCTTTGGCGGCGATTTCGGAGTTTCTTAAGAATTGCAGCGCCACGTACTTGTCGTTTTCGCTGGCTTCTGGATCGTGAAGAATAGCCGCAACCTGTTTCTGGTGTGCCGGACGGAGCATAAAAGAAGCGTCGTGAAAGGCTTGCTGCGCCAGCAGGGTCAGGGCTTCTGGTTCCACTTTCAGGATGGTTTCGCCGTCGAAGTCGGCAACGCTAACGTAATCGGAAGTGAGTAGATAGTATTCGGTATTGTCTTTCCCCATCGGGAAAGGTGCCTGGTAGATAAAGGGTTTGTTTGACATAGCTTCCAGCCTGTAACTCTGTATTTGTTATTCGAAAATGGCGTGCCGCGTAGTCACGGGCGGCACGCAAAGTGCATTTATAAGAACCCGTACATCGCGGCGAAGATCCAGCCGAAGACGCACGATACGCTCACACCAATCAACCCCGGCAGAATAAAGCTGTGGTTGATGACGAAGCGACCGATGTGGGTGGTGCCGGAACGGTCAAACTGAATCGCTGCCAGATCGCTCGGATAAGTCGGCAGGATGTAATAACCGTAGCAAGCCGGTGCTGAAGCCACGATGTATGCCGGATCAACGCCGATCGCCAGCGCGACCGGAACAATCGCCGCCAGCGCCGCAGCCTGAGAGTTTACAAACTTGGAAACCAGCAGCAGAACAATGGCATAGGCCCACGGATACTCTTTCACCATTTCACCCAGTACGCCCTGAATTTCAGACATATGCGCACCGAACATGGTTTCTGCCATCCATGCGATACCGTACACCGCCACGATGGCGATCATACCGGAACGGAAGACTTCGTTTTTTGAGATAGACGCGGGATTGGTTTTGGTCAGGATAATAATCAGCGCCCCGGTCAGCAGCATAAACATCTGAATAACCAGTACCATCGACAGCGGTTTGCCGCCGAAGGATGGACGCAGGTCCGAATCAGCACCAAGAAGTGCGACTACAGCGATTGCCCCGAGGAAAATCCACATTGCCAGCCAGTTGCTTTTCGGCAGTTTTTTATCGAGCAGCGTCGCGGTATCACCGTAAACATACTCACGGTTTTCCGGTACGGAGATGAATTTCTGGAACTCTTCGTCTTTATCCAGATCTTTACCGCGGAACCAGCTGAAGATACCGATCGCCAGGATACCGATTAACGTCGATGGAATGGTGATTGCCAGCAGGTCGAGGAACTCAAGATGGCGACCATCAAAGGTGACATTACCCAGCATTGCAACCAGAGACACGACCGCAACCGACACCGGACTGGCGATAATCCCCATCTGTGCACCGATAGAACTTGCCGCCATCGGACGTTCCGGACGGATGTTGTTCTTAATGGCGACGTCGTAGATGATCGGCAGAATGGTGTAAACCACATGACCCGTACCGCAAAGAATGGTCAGCGTACAGGTCACAAACGGCGCGACAATTGAGACATATTTCGGGTTGCGGCGCAGCAGCTTCTCGGCAATTTGCAGCATGACATCAAGACCGCCCGAAGCTTGCAAGGTTGCCGATGCCGCCACCACCGCAATGATAACCAGCATGACATCAACTGGTGGTTTACCTGGCTGAAGGTGGAAGACGAAGACCAGAATGACCAGACCGATACCGCCTAATAAACCCAGCGCGATACCACCCTTTCTGGCACCATAAAACAGACATATCAGTATTATGATAAGTTGGATAGTAAATAACATGTGTGAACCCTCGCGATAATCCTATTTAAATTTTTGCTGAATAGATCACAGTCACGTTCTGTTTTGTATGAACTGTTTTCAGAGCCTGACTAAATATCCGTTTGGTCGTTACCGGCTTTAGCAAATACCTCACAGTGAATATTGGCTGATTAAAGCAGCGGCAAATTTATGCACTGTGATAAGCGGCTTTTTCAGAGAGAAAGACTCTCTGGCGATGGGTTTAAAGTTTGTACTGCGCAGATGTTAATGTTTTGTTTGCTGTTATCTTATTGATATTTATCGGTCTATTTTTTGTTCTGAGGGCAGGTGTCATTAGGTTTATAGATTAATCTGATCTACCCATTTGTTGGTAAAAATACTCATAATGCGGGTGACATAATAGTTAATTACCTTTTGTTAGCGTTTTGAAATTAAAAACACCGTTCACCTGAAGAGATATTAATTTTTAGCGATGATGGAGGGATAATTATATTTGATCTGGCACAAGTTTTACTGATGAAGGATGTAACTTGTGCCAGGGGTATTTTGCATTACGGTAATAATTATTACTTACAGATAACCAGCGATCCGTTATTGGCAATATTGTTTCAGTAGTGAGTAGTGTTCTGCCTGAATACGGTAACGGTAAACCGGACGCCCCGTGACGCCATAATGGATACTGGTGAACAAGATGTGGCAGTTGACCAGCCAGATGAGGTATTTACGGCAGGAAACACGCGAAATGTTAACCTCGTTGGCTAGCTCGTCGGTTGAAAACTCATAGTCCTGATGCGCGTCAATCCACTGGCACAGCGTGCGTAACGTCTGCGGCGTTAAGCCTTTTGGCAAGCGACGAGGATCCTGTTCGTTGGAGCTGCTGCCGTGGATTAGCTGATCAAGCTCGGCCTGGTCATAATACTGATGTTTTTCCAGCGCCATTTTCTTTTGCCGCCAGCCGGTGAGCGCCTCTTCAAAGCGGGAAGCCTGGAAGGGTTTGATCAGGTAATCCACGACACCGTAATGCAGCGAATCTTTAATGGTTGCCGCATCGGCTGCGGAGGAGATGACAATCACATCACTTTTGCAACGCGCGTTATGCAGGACAGGCAGTAAATCGAGCCCGTTCTCTTTTTGCATATAGATATCGAGCAATATCAGGTCGATAGGCGTATCGCTATTGAAGATAATCTCTTTGGCTTTCTCCAGCGTCGAGGCTGTTCCACAGCATTGAAAGCCTGGGATTTGTGCTACGTATCGGCGATTCAGCTCCGCGACCATTGCGTCGTCATCGATAATTAATACATTGATCATCTGTTCGACCTCTCCCCGTCCCAGGGTATCTGGACAAAAAATTGTGTGAAAATCCCGGGTTCCGATTCCACGGCGATGCTGCCGCCGAGATTTTCTACCTGTTGTTTGACAAGTGCTAAACCGACGCCTCGCTCGCTTCCTTTTGTCGAGACACCTTTGTCAAAAATGTGATCGATTTTATCGGGTGCGATCCCCGGTCCATCATCATTAACTTCACAGTGCAGCCAGCCGTGACGGTAGTGCAATGTTACGCTAATTTCACCACCGGGTTCCGGCCCTAATGCTTCCAGCGCGTTTTCTATCAGATTTCCCAACGTGGTAATCAGCGTCGCGACCTGGTCCTCACTGCCGCTGTCTGGCAGCTGGCTTTCACTGTTTAAAATCAGCGTATGGCCTAAATCGGTCGCGCGGTTAATCTTGCTGATTAAAAAACCAGCGATAACCGGAGATTTGATCTTACCCAGCAGAGAGCCAATCTCTTCCTGATAGTTATTGGCTGTTTTGAGAATGTAATCTTCCAACTGCTTATAACTCTTCAGATGCAATAATCCGAGAATCACATGCAATTTATTCATAAATTCGTGGGATCGTTCACGAAGTGCGTCAGCATAGTTGACCAGACCGTCGAGTCGCTGCATCAGTTTACGTACTTCAGTTTTGTCCCTGAAGGTTGAAATGGCACCGATGATAACGCCATTACTGCGCACCGGAACGGTGTTGATCAGTAATAGCCGGTCTTTAATCGTAATCTCTTCGTCGCGGCGCGGGGTACCGTCGCGTAACACTTCCGAGACATCTACCACCTGTGACCATGAGTGGCTTAGCGTCGACAGTTTCTCATCGTCCTGCGACTTACGGTAATTCAGCAATTCTTGTGCGGCATCGTTGATCAGCGTGACCTCGCCGCGATCGTCCACGGCAACGACGCCTTCTTTGATAGACTGCAACATGGCCTGGCGTTGCTCAAACAGCGTGGAGATTTCGTAGGGTTCCAGGCCGAAAAGGATTTTTTTCAGTACCTTAACCAGAATGCAGGTGCCAATCAGTCCGACCAGCATGCCAAATAATACCGACCAGATAATGCTCCAGCGACTGTCATTGATCTGTTGGGTCACACGGCTTAACTCAAGGCCGATCGCCACCACGCCAATTTGTTTATGATTTTCATCGTAGATGGGGGTAAATACGCGTAAAGCCTGCGCCAGAAAACCGCGATTGATAGCGACATTTTCTTCGCCATTCAGCGCTTTAAGGATGTCATCACCTTTAAATGGCTGACCAATACGCTGGGCTTCAGGATGCGAGTAGCGAAGACTTTGCATATCGGTAACGACAATAAACAGCAGATCGTTGCGTTTGCGTACGGCTTCCGCGATGGCCTGGATGCCACTCTCCTGCGGTTTTTTCTGCAAGCCCTGACGGATTTCCGGCGAGTCGGCGAGGGTACGCGCCACTGCCAGTGCCTTGTTGGCTAGCCCATCTCGCGTCATATCACTGATTTGCGAGAAGTAAATCAGATGCACCACCAATAGCACCGAGAACAGTACCGCACTGACCATTAAGATCACAGTGGTACTCAAGTTCATCGGACGTTTGCGTAATATGCGGTAGGGC
>ENA-UOJI01002361-UOJI01002361.1-human-gut-metagenome-genome-assembly--contig:-P79-NODE-2361-length-10933-cov-8.526659_pt1 | contig 10933 bp, 8 predicted proteins | sample MGYA00242346_ERZ723893 | MGnify/ENA metagenome assembly ERZ723893 | reverse complement strand
CGCACAAGAGGCTATTCTCTCTGGGGTGATTGCGTATCAAATCATCTGAAAATGCCGCAATGCATCTACGATCGCATCCTCTTTTTCCTTCGGACACTTAGGAGGAGAAAGTTTGAAAAAACAGACGGGCGGGTGTGAAGGCGGGTAAATCGACATGGAAAAGATCAAAGCGGATGCTTCCCGAAAAACTGCTGGGCAATTCCATCCAGCTGTGCGGTGATTTGCCGAAAATCCTGATTCAGATCCAATGTGCGTGCACCGATCTGATTGCCGCCTAAGTTGAAGAGACAATTCGGCGCGATGGCTTCCTGCGTTTTGGCGTAGACTAGCAGCCCGGAAACGTTTCCAGTATGGGCAGCATCCTGATTTTTAACGTAGGTGTAGATCTGGTAGAGGTTGGCAGAATGCAGGGTCTCTTTATTAAACTGCTGCTGCAATGTCTGGCTGTAATACTTGGCATCCAGAATGAGAACTTTTTCGCGAAAACGCAGAAAAATATCGGTTTGCATGGCAGGGAGAAACCGCAGCATGGCAGCATCGTGCTCTCCCACAAGATCCCATTTGACCTGCGCAGCCTTGACCTCAGTAAGATAGGGATGATTTTGTCGGTAATACTCCAGAATAAAGCGTTCGTACAGCTTTGCCATGCGTTCATCCGAAAATGCTGTCATTTTATAGCTGCCGTTTTCGGTGGTCTGCAGCATATCGTGCAGCACGAAATAGCAGAGATTCAACAGCATCTCGTAATTCTGATTGCTTCGCTGATAATGCAGCTGCTTCCATGGGATTTGAGAGGAAAGCAGTACAGAAACCGTGTCCAGAAACAGAAGCACTTTCTTCAATTCCACTTTGCGCGCAGCGGAAACATTCTCGTCCCGAAGCAGCACTTGCAGGGTGGTTTTCAGAATCTGGTTATACAGGTTGTCCTCGGAAAACTCGTCAAAGGTACAGGCGACCTGCGGCTTGTGCTGGATACGGGTCTTAATGGTCTGCGGAAGATCCAGCTTTCCACGCAAAACTGACCGGGTCTCGCTTCGGGAAACATATTCTCGATAGAGCCCCTGCTTCAGCTGCCGGGAAACACCCTTTGCAAGGATGGCAGCAAACAAATCGTCGATACGCTCAAACTTTTCCGAGGCGATGCACTGATAATCCTGCTGCTGCAGCACCTGATAGGCGTAGGAGAGCATGTAGTAGATGTTCTGGATAAAGATCCCTTTGTCAGTCGTCATTGAAAACACCACGCAGATTCTTTTCCCAACGGTGCAGTTTGTCGGGCGCGTCGAACCAGTATTCTGCCAGCGTAGGCAGAAGGTCAAACTCCACCATAGAGCGCATCCAGTCAGTGGTGCAGGCGGCAGGGTCGGCCAGACAAAAGTAACTGTGACCAACACGGAATCCGGAACCGAGGGAGGCATCTGTGGTAATTTCCCGGTTCAATGCCTTGATCTGTTCCACCAGAGCATTGAAGGTTTCATTGTCAAGCGCAGATTGATATTTCTGGAATCCCTCGGAGGTGAACGCCGGCTCGATCTCGAAGAAACTGAAGCGTCTGCGCAGCGCATAGTCGATCATGGCCAGGCTGCGGTCGGCAGTATTCATCATACCGATAATGTACAAATTTTCCGGGACATAGAAGGGCATCCCGTTATAGGCCAGTGTGATCTTTTCGCCCCGATGGTCGCTTTCAATCAGCATCATCAGCTCGCCGAAGATCTTGCTCAGGTTGCCCCGGTTGATCTCATCGATCAGGAAAAAGTATTCTCGATCGGGGTCGTTGGAAGCCTTCTGGCAGAAGCGGTAAAATACACCCTCTGTCAGCTTGAAGCCGGAGCCGTCCGGCCGGTAGCCCAGCATGAAATCCTCGTAGGAGTAATTCTGGTGGAACTGAACAAACTCAACCCGGGAGGAATCAGCTTGACCCATTATAGAGTACGCCAGCCGTTTGGCAGCATAGGTCTTTCCAACGCCGGGTGCACCCTGCAGAATGATATTTTTCTTGTGGCGTAGCAAAGAAACCAACACTTCATAGCGTTGCTCACTCAGAAAAACATCGTGCAGAAAATCAGCTCTGGTGTAGCTGTCGGCAGATGCCTGCCGGACGGGAGCAGGGTTTTCATCCCGGATCAGATCCAGAATAAAGTTGTACTCACCCTCCGAGAGCTTGAACAGGCTTCCGTTCGGCTGTACGAAGAACTCCATTTTCTCCAGCTCAGGGAAAGCCTTCAGTACAGCATAGTCAATGGGGGAAGTCAGGCTCTCGGTCTTTTCAAAATAAATCTCTTTGCCGTTGCTTTCCTGTGTGATCTTGGCCAGAGCTACCACTCGCTTTACCGGATTGGCCTCATAGCCGATCACAAGATCCCCGGCTTTTGCATCGAGGAAATTCTGGAAAATCCTGCGCTTGTTCCCGTTGTCATTGTACAGCGTATAGGTCTGCTCTTCGCCGACCCGCAGACTGGAATAACTCCAGATCTTAGGATTGGCAGTCAGCCACCAGTAGTGGCGTGAAGGTGCTTCACAGGCGGCAGCGGCAGCCGGTACTTTCGAGAGGTCGGCTTTTTTCAGAGCCTGTAAAAGCTCATCTCGCAAGCGCCAGATGTAAGTGCCATCCGCCTTTGTGCTGGCATTTTTGCCCACATATAAAATGGGCCACCAACGCATATTTTCGCTGTCGCGGGGCATGCAGCGGCAGCCAGTCTTTTCTGCCACCCGCTGTGCAAGATGGTAGGAGTTGGAGATGTAGAAGTTGCTGGTTTCACCGTATTTAATGGCAAGCTGTTTGCAGGTGGCCTGCCCGCCGTAATCCAGCATACATTTCATCACCTGCAAAGCCTCCGAGGTAAAAACCGAGGTGTCTTGCAGCAAAGCACTCCACTGTGCGGTTGTAATGCCCGGATCATACTCACTTTCAGCAGGAAACCATCCGGCCTGCATCTGTGATGTCTTTTGTTCGGCAAGGTAGAAACGGCTCAGATAAAAGCCCAGATCAATGGCAGCGATATTCCAGTGTGTGTCTGGCCAGTATTTTCCGGCAGGGGCTGCTTCAATGGCACTGCGGATCATCTGGGTGATGGCAGCATTTTGGCTCAGTGCCACCCGCAGCTCATCATAAAGGCGGTAGCTGTTTAGCAGCGATTCTACGGAACCATCCCGCTTGGGCGGAGCATCGAAGTTCAGCGCATCCGAGATGTCACGGGCAACGGAATAGCGGTAGATATAATATTGATCCGGATACCGGAGCCACAGATAGACGCTGATGGCACTGGTGTTCTGGTAGTGGTTATTCCAACTGCCGTCGTTGTATTTTGTGCGTATTTCTTCGGTGGCAGCCTGAAATGCAATAATGCGCTGGGAAAGTTCGGTGGATTCATCAAACAAGCTGCGGAACATTGCGCGTGTTGCTTCACAGTCCGCTGCTGCGAAATTCAGGATCATCGCACGGGGATAGGCATAGCCGGTATCCAGAAGCGAAAAGACCTTTGCAGTGGCTTCCTTGAACATTTCACCAAAATCTGCCGCATCAATATTCCAATGGTCGTGGAAATGCTGCGCGGCTTCCCATTTGAAATCTTCAACATGAGGCCAATGCTTCGGGAAATAGGTCTGGTATCCGCCCAAAACAGGTTCCAACTTTGCATGATCAATCATGACTGTTCCCTCCGAAACCAAAAAGTTTTTAAGATATTGTACCACGATAAAAATAGAAACACCATATTCCAACAAAAGAAAATGCCCGCCTGAAAATCAGACGGACATACTGTAAATCAAATCATCTGAAAATGCCGCAACGCTTCCACGATCGCATCCTCTTTTTCTTTCGGACACTTGGGCTGCTTGGCGTTTTCACTTTTCGCTTTGTGGTAATTCTCTCGCTCGATGATGCCATACTTCTGCTTCACTTGTGCGATATAGAGGTTGGAGACCTTGAGCTGATGATGCTCCCATACATAATCCCGAATCTCGTTGTAAGTCGCCTTGCTTTCCGCAGCAGTCACATCCAGTTCATCCATGCTGACGTCCACTTCGATATGCCGCTCGACATTGAGTTTGGTCAAAAGGAGGACCGCTTCCACATGCTTCGTTCGCGGAAACAGATCCACGGGCTGCACCTTCTCGGCGCGATACCCATGCTGTCCGAGCCACGCGGCATCGCGGGCGGCGGTGGAGGGGTTGCAGCTGACGTAGACCACCCGGCGGGGGGACATCTGGGCGACGGCGGAAAGGGTCGTCTCATCGCAGCCCTTGCGGGGCGGGTCGAGCATAATGACGTCAGGCCGCAGGCCCTCGGCGGCGAGGCGGGCAGCGGCCTCGCCGGCATCGGCACAGAAGAAGCGGCTCTTGGCGGCGACGGCATCGCCCATCCGGGCGGCATTGGCCTTGGCACTGTCGATGGCCTCGGGAATGATCTCTACGCCGATCAGCTCTCGGCAATGGTTGGCCATCGAGAGGCCGATGGTGCCCATGCCGCAGTAGAGGTCGAGCAGGACATCGTCCGGCTCAAGCTGGGCGTATTCGGCAGCGATGCCGTAGAGGCGCTCGGCAGCCAGCGTGTTGACCTGATAGAAGGAGAGGGGGCCGAGGCGGACGGGCACGCCGCAGAGGGTGTCCTCGATGAAGCCCGGGCCATAGAGGGTCACGCTCTCCTCGCCGAGGATGACGTTGGTCTTTTTGGCGTTGACATTGATGAGGATGGTGGCAATATCGCGGAACTTTTCCCGGAGCAGGGCTACTAATTCATCGCTGTGGGGGAGCTTCGGGCGGGTGCAGACGAGGCAGACCATGATCTGGCCGCTGTGTGCGCCCCGGCGCAGGAAGATGTGCCGCACGAGGCCCTTGCCGCGCTCTTCGTCATAGGGCTGGATGCCGTGGGCAGCGAAGAAGGCGCAGAGAGTGTTGCCGATGTCGTTCAGGACGTCGGGCTGCAGCTTGCAGTCGGGGCAGGGGACGATGCGGTGGGTGCGCCCGGCGTAAAAACCGATGCAGGGTGCGCCGTCCTTATCGCGGCCCACCGGGAACTGGACTTTGTTGCGGTAGCGGTCTACCTCAGGGGAGGGGAGGGCGTCCAGCACAGGCACATCCAGCCCGCCGATGCGGCGGAAGGCGTCGGCGACGCTCTCCTGCTTGGCACGCAGTTCGGCAGCATAATCCAGATGCCGCAGGCTGCAGCCGCCGCAGGGGCCGGCTACCGCGCAGTCCACCGGGATGCGGTCCGGCGAGGGGGTGAGCAGCTTGTCCAGAATGCCGAAGGCGTACCGGCCGCAGTCCTTGACGATGCGCACCTGCGCCTCGTCGCCGGGGGCAGTGCCTGGGACAAAGACGGCCTCGCCCTCCGACGAGTGGGCCACGCCGCTGCCGTCGTTGGAAAGGCGCTCGATGCGCAGGGTGAGAAGCTGATTTTTTTGTAAGGGCATGGATGAATTTCTCCTTATGTCTCGTCAGGGGCGGGCTGGACGTCTGCGTCAGCCTGCGAGGTCATATACTTGCTGGGCGGCACACCCTTGGCGCGCTTGAACACCCGCGAAAAATAGAACTGGTCGAGGAAGCCCACGGACGCCGCCACCTCGGCGATGGACAGGGTGCCGCCCCGCAGCAGCTTGCAGGCCTCGTTGACCCGGTATTCGGTCAGGTAATCAATGGGGCTTTTGCCCACGTTGAGCATGAACACCCGGTAGAGGTGGCTGCGGGAGACACCGACGCTCTTGGCGACGTCGTCGATGGAGATGTCGTGGGAGTAGTTGAACTGGATGTACTTGATGGCGTTCAGGACGTACTGGCTGGAGGAAGAGGTGCTGTGGGGGCGGCTCTCGCTGGTCTCCCGCATCAGGGCGGAGATGAACAGGTAGAGGTAGCCCACCATTGCGGCCTCATCCTGCGGCTGCAATCCGCGAGAGGAGTAGATGCTGCTCAGGGCAGCCCGCATCCCCTCAAGGTCCTGCGTATGGTGGACGGGAGCAGTGTCCGTAAAGGGCAGCTGCGCGGCCAGCTTATGGGCGCAGGCTCCGTTGAAGCCGACCCAGCTGTATTCCCAGGGCTGGGTCTCGTCGGCCGTATAGCGGATGAGCTGGCTGGGGCGGGCGAAGAACAGATCGCCCGGCGTCACCTCGTAGGTGCGCCCGCCGACCTCGAATACCCCCTTGCCGGAGACGACCAGATGGATGAGGTAGTGGTCCCGGATGCCGGGTCCCCATGTCTGCCCCGGAGCGCAGCGCTCCAGACCGCAGTTGAAGATGGACAGCTCGATGTTGTTGGTGTAATTCTGTTTGAAGGACTGTTTATAGACGTCTGCCATTGCGGTTCCCTCCTGCCTGTTGGCTCTATAGCCAAAGTATACCACATTTGCCCCTGCAAATTCAACAAAAGTACATCTTATTCTTTGGGCTGGACACCAAAAATTACTTTTTTTGCGGGTTGAAATTGCAAAATGGCACCGGATGCATTACAATAGCGGTAACAAACCGAACATCTCAGAGAGCGCAGGGGGAGGGGTTCTGGATGGCAACCAGCAGACAGCTCAGAGACGAGATCGCAGCGGGAAGGCGGGACGCCGCGCTGGCCGCGCTCTACGGCGGCAGCAAGAGCGTGCTTGCCCGTCAGCGCAGCCGCTACTGCGCGGCACTCGACCAGTTCGAACTTTACTATGGGCCGGGGCGGCAGGTGCAGGTCTATTCTGCCCCCGGGCGCACCGAGCTGGGCGGCAACCACACCGACCACCAGCACGGCTACGGCCTTGCGGGCGCTGTCACCCTTGACCTCGTGGCGGTGGCGTCCCGGAACGAGGACGGCTTCATCCGGGTCAAATCCCGGGGCTTCAACAAACTGGACGTCATCGACCTGACCGAGGCCGAGCCGCAGCAGGGCGAGAGCACCCACTCTGCAAGCCTCATCCGGGGTATTGCTGATGGCTTCTGCACCAAGGGGTTCGGCATCGGCGGCTTCGATGCCTACACAGCCAGCGATGTGCTCCGCGGCTCGGGGCTTTCCAGCTCGGCGGCCTTTGAGATGGGGATGGCGGTCATCCTCAACACGGAGTGTGGCTGCGGCCTCGATGCCCCGGCGCTGGCCCGGATCTGCCAGTTTGCGGAGAATGCCTATTTCGGAAAGCCCAGCGGCCTGCTGGACCAGCTGACCAGCGCCGTGGGCGGTGTTCTCTTTGCCGATTTTGCCGACCCGGCTGCGCCGAAGATCGAAAAGATCCACGCCGACGGTGTCCTGCCGGAGGGGATGACCCTCTGCGTCACCGACACCCGGGCCAGCCACAGCGAGCTGACCGGCGAGTTCGCGGCCATCCGGAAGGAGATGGAGGCAGTGGCGGCCTGTCTGGGCGGAAAGGTGCTGGGCGAGGTCAGCGAGGCCCGCTTCTGGCGGGAGCTGCCCCGGCTGCGGGCGTGCTGCGGCGACCGCGCCGTGCTGCGGGCCATCCACTATTTTGAGGAGAACGCCCGCACCCTCGCCCAGAGAGAAGCGCTCACGGCGGGGGACTTCGCCGCCTTTGTCCGGCTGGTGGAGGCGAGCGGCCACTCCTCCTTTGAACTCTGTCAGAACGTCTACTGCGCCGCCTCGCCCCAATGTCAGGGCCTGTCGGCGGCGCTGGCCCTCAGCCAGAGCATCCTCGCAGGGAGCGGGGGCGCATGGCGGATGCAGGGCGGCGGCTTTGCCGGGACGATACAGGCCTTTGTGCCGGATGCACTGGTGGAGCGCTACTGTGCCGCAATGGAATCCATCTTCGGCCCGGGCTGCTGCTATCTGCTTTGTCTGCGGGAGCAGGGGGCGATGCAGGTCCTGTGAACACAAAGAAAATGCCCTGCGGCATGGTGGAGACCCACCGCCGCAGGGCATCGTTTCGTTTGGGGAAAGCTCACAGGCGCTGGGCTTTCATGTCCTCGTGCAGAGCGTGCATATCATTTCTGTAGTTCTCGATGTCCGTCGCTGCCTTGCTGGGGCCGCCGAACAGGAAGGTGTGGACGTTTTCCGCCACATGGAATCCGGCTTTGACCACATTGAACAGCAGCATCGGGATGAACGAAATGGAAAGGGACAGCAGCCCGCCTCTAAAGAAGAAATCATTGAGGCGGAGGTGGTCCGTAAATGAGTCCCAAGCGTCGCGGAAGGCTCCGCCGCCGCCCAGAAGCTCCTTTTCTTCTTCCGTCACAACAGCATAGGAAGAAGGCATCTGGATACGTTTCATACAACGACTCCTTTCTATCGCTCCATCGGGTCAGGCAGAAGCGCTTATGCAGCCGCCAGAACGCCGGCCTGTGCCGCTGCGCGGTTGGCCTTGGTCTGCTCGTAAGCGTTCTTCAGCTCGATGTAGAGGGACTTTGCCGTGTTATAGATCTGGATGCCCTTGAGGACGCCGTACCAGCCTGCGAGACCGCCGACGACCACGGTGCCGACCTTACCGGCCTTGCTCTGGCCGTCCCAGTAATAGGAGATGGACTGGGACAGGGTCAGGCCGTCTTCGTGCATCAGAAGCAAGCCGCCCACGGCCGCCGTAAGGGCAGCCTTGCCCATCAGCTGGGCGAAGTTGACCGTGAAGTTCACAGCGGCAGTGAGAAGGTTCTCGGGGTGAAATTCGATGAGGTAAGAACCGATCTGAAGGGCACCGCCGTCGATGTAGGTCATCTCGTCGGCAGAGATGACGGCATAAGCAGCCGGCATCATCGGACTCTGATATGTAAGTTCCATAGGGGGAATGCTCCTTTCACACATACGCTCCGCCGGAGACGGAGACTAAACTATCTGGATTATAGCATAACTGCCGAAAAACAACAAGAGAGCGCAGAAACAGAATCGGAACGGGATTTGGGACACCAAAGCACAAAAATCAAGTGAAACAGACGGAAAAACGCTAAAATATAAAGAAGATGCCCCGGCAAAGGCTCCGAAAAAATGTTGTGTTAAAATTTCGCTGAAAACACAGAAAACAGCAGCGCCCCATCTGCGTTCCGGTAAGGGAGAGGCAGACGGGGCGCTGCTGCTATCAGGATGAAGCGGAGAATGGGGAAAGCTCAGAGTTCCTCGCCCGGTACGCGGTGGTACAGCGTGGTCAGCGCGGCGATGTGGGCACTGAGGGCTGGGGTGAGCGGCTGGGTGAGCCGCCACTGCCAGTTCGCACCCTGCGTACTGGGGGTGTTGATGCGGGCCTCGGCGTCCAGATGGAGCCAGTCGGCCAGCGGGATGATGGCCATATCCGACACGCAGGAGAGGCAGGCGCAGATCATGGCTTCGGTGAGGTCTTCCGGCGTACAGCGCAGGTAACGGCAGGCGTAGGCCACGTCCTCGGGGCTGGCGCTCTGACGCCAGCCCTCGGTGGTCACGTTGTCGTGGGTGCCGGTGTAGACCACGCTGTTGCGGGGGTAGGTGTAGGGCAGATAGTTGCCCGGCTCGCGGCTGTCGAAGGCGAACTGCATGATCTTCATGCCCGGGTAACCGCTGGCGGCCAGCATAGTCTTGACCTCGGGGGTAAGGTAGCCGAGGTCCTCGGCGATGATGCCGCCCTCGCCCAGCGCCTTGTGCATGGCGTCGATGAAGGCCCGGTCAGGCCCTTTCTCCCAGTGGCCGCCCGCAGCGGTCTTGTTCCCGGCGGGAATGGAATAGTAACTCTCGAAGCCCCGGAAATGGTCGATGCGGACGACATCGTAGATGGAGGTGGCGTGCTTGATACGCCGTTTCCACCAGCGGAAGTCCTCGGCCTCATGGCGGGGCCAGTCGTAGAGCGGGTTGCCCCAGAGCTGGCCGTCGGCGGCAAAGGCGTCGGGCGGGCACCCGGCCACATTGGTCAGATGGACGGCTCCATCGGTCTGGAACAATTCCGGACGTGTCCAGAGGTCGCTGGAGTCCGGGCTGACGTAGATGGGGATGTCGCCCACCAGCTGGATGCCGTGGCCGTTGGCGTAGGCCTTGAGGGCATTCCACTGGGTGTAGAAGAAGAACTGCACGGCCTTGTGGTAGTCCACCTCAGCGGCCAGCCGTGCCTTGGCGGCGGCGAGAGCCGCAGGCTCCCGGGTGCGCAGGTCATCGGGCCAGTCGGAAAGTCCGGCCTGCTGCTGCTCGGCCTTGACGGCCATGAAGAGGGCATAGTCCTCAAGCCAGTCGCTCTGGGCCTCGCAGAAGGCCTTGTAGGCCGGAGTGGGGGCCGCCAGCAGACGCTCCGCCGCCTTGCGAAGGACGACGGGCCGCTGCTGGTAGAGCGCGCCATAATCGATGCGCCCTGCGGGCTGAGGGGAGGGAAGCTCGTCCTCCGTCAGCAGACCATCTGCTGCCAGCAGCCGGTAATCAATGAAGTAGGGATTGCCTGCAAAGGCAGAGAAGCTCTGGTAGGGGCTGTCCCCGTAGCCTGTGGGGCCGATGGGTAAGATCTGCCAGTAGGTCTGCTTTGCAGCCGCAAGGAAATCGACAAAGGCGAAGGCTTCGTCTCCCAGCGTGCCGATGCCGTAAGGCCCCGGCAGGCTGAAGACGGGCATCAGAATGCCGCTCGCACGCATGGATAGAACCTCCTTGTCTTAGCCCTTGACTGCACCTGCCACGACACCTTCGATGATGTACTTCTGGCAGGTCATGTAAAGGATGATGATGGGGATGATGGCGATGATGATGCAGGCCATCATGGGAGCCAGCTCCACGCGGCCATAGCCGCCGCGGAAGTACTGGATGGCCATGGGGATGGTGCGGTACTTCTTGATGTCCAGCACCAGCGTGGGCAGCAGGTAGTCGTTCCAGACCCACATCGTCTCAAGGATGGCGGTGGAGATCATGGTGGGCTTGAGGATGGGGAAGACGACCTTGAAGAAGATCTGGATGGGGTTGCAGCCGTCGATCATGGCGGCTTCCTCGATCTCCATGGGGACGCTCTTCATGAAGCCGGTGAACATGAAGACGGCCAGACCGGCACCGAAGCCCAGATAGATGATGCAGATGTTCCACGGGGTGT
>ENA-UOJI01002317-UOJI01002317.1-human-gut-metagenome-genome-assembly--contig:-P79-NODE-2317-length-11073-cov-13.074061_pt1 | contig 11073 bp, 8 predicted proteins | sample MGYA00242346_ERZ723893 | MGnify/ENA metagenome assembly ERZ723893 | reverse complement strand
AATACCCCCGGCGTTGGCCCCCAGCTGGCACAGACCATCTATGATTATTTTCACACCAACCAAAAGGCGGGCGGCTGCATCGGCAGCCGCCCTCCTGGCGTATTCGGGGAAAAATCAATTCTCGGAGGAGATATCCTGACCGAAGTACTTCTCGCCCAGCTCCTTCAGGGTGCCGTCGGCGCGCAGCTCGTCGATGGCGTTGTTGACGGCTTCCAGCAGGGTGGCGCTGTTGTCGCCCTTGCGCAGGGGGATGGCAACGTGAGAGGCATCCTCAGTCTGGGCCACGATCTTGAAGTCGGCATCCGGATGGACGTTCAGGTAATCGTAGAAGGAGACATCCGCATTCAGGGTGGCATCAATGCGTCCGGCAGCCAGCAGCTGGATGGTCTCCTCCAGGGTGTCGATGCCCTGCACGGTAGCACCGTAGCTCTCGGCCAGCTCCATGTAGGTGGAAGCCAGGCTGTTGGCAGTGGTCTTGCCCTTCAGGTCCTCAAAGGTCTTGATCTCGTCGTTGTCCTTGCGGACGGCCAGAGCGGTGTGGATGTAACCGTAGGGGGTGGTGAAATCATAAGTCAGGGCGCGCTCGTCGGTGACCTCCACGCCGTTGCAGACCATGTCAAAGCGTCCAGCGTCCAGACCGGCGAACAGGCTGTCCCAATCGCTCTCCACATACTCCGGCTCCACGCCCAGCTTTTCGGCGATGGCGCGGGAGACCTCGACATCATAGCCCACCAGAGTGTCGCTCTCGTCATGGTAGCTCCAGGGCTGCCATGCGCCCTCCAGTGCCACGATCAGCTTGCCACTGGCCTGAATGGCAGCCAACTGGTCAGCAGAGGAACCGGCAGCAGAGGATGCACCGGCGCTTGCGGCAGTGGAGGTGCTGCTGTTGGAGCAGCCGGACAGGGTCAGAACGCCGGCAGCGGCCATGACACTCATCATCGAAATAAAAGTTCTGCGCTTCATAGTTAAGATCCTTTCATAGAAAAAGCTGTATCAAGAGGACGGCGGGGAGTTTCCTAAGCAAATGTTCCGCTGGGGTGGGACCCTGTTGCCGAAGGCAATAGGGCGGGCGATGGAATGGCCCGAAGCATTTGCGTGGAAAGCTCCCCGTCGTCCATTCCTTATGCTGTGTGCTCGATCTTCCGCAGGAACTCCCGGGTCCGCTCCTCGCGGGGGTGGGCAAAGAATTCGTGGGAAGGGGCCTGCTCCACCACCACGCCGTTCTCCATGAATACCGTCTTGGAGGAGACGTTGCGGGCAAAGCCCATCTCGTGGGTGACCACCAGCATGGTCATGCCCTCCTCGGCCAGATTTCGCATGACCGAGAGCACCTCACCGGTCAACTCTGGGTCAAGGGCACTGGTGGGTTCGTCAAAGTAAATGATCTCCGGGTCGGTGGCAAGGGCGCGGGCAATGGCAACGCGCTGCTGCTGTCCGCCGGAAAGCTGGCGGGGATAGTAGTCGGCCCGGTCGGCCAGACCGACCTTTTCCAGCATCCGTCTGCCGATCTCATCCGCCTGCTCTTTGGGCATCCTGCGGGCAACGATCAGGCCCTCGGTCACATTCTGCAGGGCGGTCTTGTTCCGGAACAGGTTGTAGTTCTGGAATACAAAGGCCGTTTTTTTGCGCAGGCGGGCAATGTCGGCCCGGGAGATCCTGCCAAGATCGAAGGATTCGCCGTCGAACACCAGAGTGCCGCTGTCAGCGGTCTCCAGAAAGTTCAGGCAGCGCAGCAGGGTGGTCTTGCCGGAGCCGGAAGGGCCCAGAATGGCAACAACGTCTCCCTTTTCCACACTCAGGTCCACGCCGTTCAGGACGTGCAGTGCGCTGCGCACCCGGCAGGCAGTGCCGCGCGGGAAAGGCCCGATGTGGAAGCGGGGCTTGTCATCGTAGGTGTAAAATGTTTTGTGGATGTCTTTGATCTCTAACATGGCCATACCGTCCACCCCTTTCTCACTGGAAACCGTGCGCGTTCAGCTGCCGCTCCACCAGCGTCTGCAGCTTGGTGATGATGGTGCAGAACAGCAGGTAGACCACAGCCACCTCGCAGTAGATGGGCAGGAAAATGTAGGTGCGGGCTGCCACACGCTGGCCTGCCATGAACAACTCTGCCACCGTGATGTTGGAGGCCAGAGAGGTGTCCTTGATCATGCTGATGAGGGAGTTGGACAGGGAGGGCACAGCGGTGCGCAGGGCCTGCGGCAGAACGATGCGGCGCATGATCTGCCACCAGGTCATGCCCACGCAGGAACCGGCCTCCAGCTGGCCCTGGGGCACGCTTTCCAGCGCGCCGCGCATGGTCTCGGCGCAGTAGGCACCCTCGTTGAAGGCAAAGGCGATGACGGCTGCCGGAAAAGCATTCAGCATGATGCCCAGGCTGGGCAGGCCGTAGAAGATGATGAACAGCTGCACCAGCAGCGGCGTGCCCCGGATGACCCAGATGTAGAACCGGGCAATCTGGCGCAGCACCGGAACATTGGCGTACTGCACCAGCGCAACAGCCACTGCAATGACCATGGCAAGGCTGAAGGAGATCAGGGTCAGGGGAATGGTCATGGTCAGGCCTGCCGTCAGGATGCGGGGCAGGGCCTCCCACAGCACGCTGACCGTGCGGTTGGTAAGAAGTGCTTCAAACATATTTTTCTTCCTTATTGATAAAAAACGGTGGAATATCTTTAGGATACACCTTAAACTATGGTTCAGGTCAAGAGCATATCCTACAATTCCTACCAAAATACTATAGCATGAAATGGAGACAAGTGCAATCCATTGGCGAAAATCTTTCACTCTGGCCAAAAACAAAAGAAAACACAGGTTAACTTTGTGCAGACTGGCAAGGAGTTGACGCGGTACGATGTTTCGTGTAAAATGGAATCAGACAGGCCCCGTGCAGGAAGCGCGGGGAACAGGCCGGGCACACAAGCAGCCCGGCGCATACGGAGGACAAAACACAATGAAGCATAAAATTGGTATTCTGGGTGCAGGCACCTGGGGCATGGCTCTGGCGCGGATGCTGACGGTGAGCGGCAATGACGTGACCGTGTGGTCGGCGCTGGAACAGGAGATCGACAACCTTTCCACCACCCGGGTCCACCCCAATCTGCCCGGCATGACCATTCCGGCAGAGATGAAGTTCACCAAGAGCGTGGAAGAGGTGTGCACGGACAAGGAGATCCTGCTGTTCGCGGTGCCGTCGGTGTTCGTGCGCTCCACCGCCGCCAAGGCCCGGCCCTTTGTGTCGGACGGTCAGATCATTGTGGACGTTGCCAAGGGCATTGAAAAGGATACCCTGTTCACCATGACGGAGATCCTGGCCGATGAGCTGGGCAAAGAGGGCGGTCCCAAGGGGGTGCGTCTGGTGGCCCTGAGCGGCCCCACCCACGCCGAGGAGGTGGCAATCGACCTGCCCACCACCATCGTTTCGGCCAGCAAGGATATGGAAGCGGCCAGATTCGTGCAGACGGTGTTCACCAACAACGTCATGCGTGTGTATACCAATGAGGACATCAAGGGTGTGGAACTCAGCGGTGCCATGAAGAATGTCATTGCGTTGGGCGTGGGCATCTCCACCGGCCTGGGCTATGGCGACAACGCCCGTGCCGCCCTCATCACCCGCGGCATTGCCGAGCTTGCCCGGCTGGGTGTGGCCATGGGCTGCAATGTCCACACCTTTGCCGGTCTGGCCGGCATCGGTGACCTGATCGTGACCGCCACCAGTATGCACAGCCGCAACAACCGGGCCGGCATCCTCATCGGCAAGGGTGAGACCCCGGAGCAGGCCGTGAAGGAGGTCGGTATGGTGGTTGAGGGTATGAACGCCCTGCCCGCCGCGCTGGAACTTGCCGCCAAGTATCAGGTGGAAATGCCCATCGTTCAGACCGTGAACGCCGTTGTGAACAAGGGCATGAGCGCCGCCGAGGCGGTGCGTTCCCTGATGGACCGTGACCCCAAGAACGAGCTGCCCCAGAGTTACGAAAAGTAATATTTTTTTCATCGAGAGGGACGACCCTCTCCGTCAGTGCTTCGCAATGCCACCTCTCCCAAGGGGAGAGGTTTGGTGCTGTACTTTACGGCATCAAAAAAGCTCCCCCTTTCGGGGGAGCTGGCAAAGCCGCAGGCTTTGACTGAGAGGGTTGTTCCTCTTTCATTTTACTGCTGGGCCTCGATGGCCTTGACGATCTTGTCGGCGATGTACTTGTGGCCGGAGACGGTGGGGTGGCCATCCAGCTCAGTCTGAGCAAAGGGGATGGAAACGTAGGTGGCACCGTAAACATCGGCCAGCTGCTTTTCGTAGTTGTTCAGCTTGCTGAAGTAGTTGCTCCAGCTGGGCAGCAGGGGCACAGGGTTGGTGGCACCGATGATCAGGATCTGGGCATCAGGGTTCAGCTCCTTGACGGTTGCCACGATCTGGCGCAGGTTGCTGCTGCTTTCGGGATAAGCGTTCTCGCAGATCTTGTTCATGCCGGAGAAGAACAGGTTCCAGACGGCATCCTTCTCGCTGCGGGTCAGGCTGAGCTTTTTCAGGCTCTCGTTCAGTGCGTCCTCGGTTTCCTTGCTGCTGCCGCGCAGGTTGCCGCTGAGCACGATGGAAGCCAGGTCCTCACTTTTCCAGTTAGTGGCCTCACCAAAAGAGACCACGGTGGGCACAAAAGCATCATTGGAGCCCAGCTGGATGGAGATAACATCGGCACTTTTGATGTAATCTACAAACTCGGGGTAATTGTACTGGCAGCCGGAGAGGGTGTTCATCTCGGCCATGGTGCCGGTCTTGACCAGCTCCACCATATCCTTGCTCATCACGCCGGGCAGGCCCAGATTGATGGCATGATCCCGGTCGAGGTTCAGGCTTTTGCCCACCTGACCCACATAGCAGGCCTCGGGGTAACCCTTGAAGTTGAAGGAAACGTCCACGCCCATCAAGTTATGTGCATATTGAACGGTAGTCAGGCCGATACCGGCGCAGATGCTGTCGCCCAGGGCAACATAGGTGATGGAGTTGGGCTCCTTCTCTTCTTCGGTGCTGCTGGAGGTGAAGAAACAGTTCTCCTCCTCTGCAGCGGTCTGCTCAGTGGTCAGAGCGGGGTCTGCGCTCTCTTCCGGGGCGGCTGCAAAGGCCGGAACGCTCAGGACAGAGAACAGCATGGCGGCCGAAAGGGCCAGACCAATCAGCTTCTTTTTCATGGTGTCGTCACGAATCCTTTCCAATGTGTATTATTCTGCTTAATAATCGCGGGGAGTGATCTCTTCTTCCAGCTTGCGATAATCAAATTTAGCGGCCAGTGTCAGGGGCATTTCGGGGATGATCTTGTACCCCACGGGCTGGACATATTCGGGCAGCTCCTCGATGCAGAGCTGGCGCAGTTCCTTGATGATCTGCTTGCGCTTGGCGGCGGGAACCGCAGGGTCAAGCACCAGATAGACAAAAGGCAGGCGGCCCTGCACATGCTCCTTGTCGGCGCAGCCCACCACAGAGCACTGATGCACGGCGGGATGCTGGCTGACCACATTTTCGATCATGGAGGGGAACACCTTGAAGCCATCGTGACGGATGATGAGCCGCTTGATCCGGCTGTCCAGATAGACAAAGCCGTCCTCGTCCAGATAGCCGATGTCACCGGTATGCACCCAGACCCGGCCATCTGCATGGGTGCGCAGGATGGCGGCGGTCTCGGCAGGCTTGTTGTAGTAGCCCTTCATAACGCCGGGGCCGGAGATGCACAGCTCACCCCGCTGACCGATGGGCAGCTCCGTGTCGGTGCCCGGATCAAAGGCGGACACCAGCGTGCTGACCAGTGGCAGGCCCACGCTGCCGGGCTTGTTGTTCCGACCAGCAGCAGCGGTGGCAGCAGAGGATGCCTCGGTCATGCCGTAGCCCTTGGCGATGGGGAATTCCACGTTGTGGGCGGCCAGGAAGTCGTTGACCGTCTGTTCGGCACCCCGGGCAATGGCATCGCCGCCCGCGGCATAGTTGCGGATGAAGGAGAGATCCTTGTTCTGCAGCTTGGGGTCAACAGCCAGCTGCTGGTAGTGGGAGGGAACGCCGAACATGTGTTCGGGCTTGTACTTCCAGATCAGGCTGCCCAGCTTATTGGAGTCGAGGTTGGGGATGATGACCACCTTGATGCCCAGCGTCAGCGGCAGATGTACGCCGCAGGCAAAGCCGTAGGCAATGAAGGGGGGCATGATGTTCAGCAGAGACTGGCCCTTGGAGAACAGCGTGTCGCAGGCGGAGAACTGCATGGCAATGCCGTTGAAGTTGTTATCGGTCAGCATCACGCCCTTGGGAGAGCCGGTGGTGCCGCCGGTGTGCACCACCACGCAGGCGTGCTCCGGGTCATAGGGCTCTGCGGCAATGCTCTCGTCCTTACCGGCAGCAAGGAACTGCTTCCAGTGGATGACATTGGAGTGATACTTGTTCTTGTCGAGATTCTTGACCTTGTAACCCAGCGCCAGAGGCAGCGGCAGGGAGTCGGCCGGGGAGAGCACCACCACATGCTCCACATGGGTGCGCTTGGCAGCCTGATGGCAGCGCTCATACACCACATTCAGGCAGATCAGCAGGTGGGAATCCACCTCTTCAATGTACTCACGGATGCCCTCCACACTGTAACGGGGATCCACCAGGTTCAGAGTCGCGCCGATCATGTCAGCGGCATAGAACGCAAAGATGATCTCCGGGGTCATCACGCTGACCACCGTGGCGATATCGCCCTTTTTCAGGCCCGCGGCCCGCAGGGCTGCTGCCGTCTTTTTGACGTTGACAATAAAATCAGCGTAGGTGAACTTGCGGCCATAGTATTCCAGTGCGGTCTCGCCCAGCCGGTTCTTGTTCTGCCGGCAGACAAGCTCAAACGCCGTGCAGGCGGGCATGGTCTGGTCAATGTACTTCTGATCGTAGAATTTCAGCCAGGGACGTGCCTGGGAAGCATAGATCGGGGTGTTGGATGTTGTCATAAATTGTCCTTTGTCCTTTGAGCAGTCACTGCACCCGCAGCCGGGGCAGCCAGATTCAATGGGGTCTTAAATTTCGTCCGTTTGTCAAAAACAACACAATACGTACAAGAGCTATTGTAGTAGAGCAGGGTGGAAATGTCAAGAAACAAAGGGCGAACTTTGCCAAAAAACGCAAGAGAAAGTTTACATTTCAGCCAGCCAGTCTTTGGCCTCCTGCTCGCTGCAGAGCACCCAGTGTCTGGGGCGCAGCTCCCGCCACTGGGGAGCCTCCTGCGTGTAATCGTGCATGGCGGGGTCGTAGACCAGCAGCTTTTTCTTCCGCTCCAGCCTGGGGTTGGGCATGGGGATGGCGGAGAGCAGGCTGCGGGTGTAGGGGTGGATGGCATGGGTCACCAGCTCCTCCGCATCGGCCAGCTCCACGATATCGCCCTTGTGGATGACGGCGATGCGGTCCGAAATGTACCGCATGACCGAGAGGTCGTGGGCGATGAACAGGTAGGTGATGCCGCGCTCCTTCTGCAGATGGCGCAGCAGGTTGAGCACCTGGGCGCGGATGGACATATCCAGAGCCGAGATGGGCTCGTCGGCAATGATGAACTCAGGCTCCACGATCAGGGCGCGGGCAATGCCGATGCGCTGGCGCTGGCCGCCGGAGAACTCATGTGGGAAACGGGAAGCGAATTCAGGCAGCAGGCCCACATCCAGCAGTGCCTGCCGGACCTTCTCCTCCCGCTGGGCGGCGGTCAGGTCGGGCCGGACATTCTGCAGGCCCTCGCCCACGATGTAGCTGACCTTGGCACGCTCGTTCAGGGAGGACTGCGGGTCCTGGAAGATCATCTGGATCTCCTTGATGACCTGCTGGTCCAGCTGGCGGGAGATCTTGCCGTTGATCTTCTGGCCCTTGTACAGAACCTCGCCGCCCGAGGTGGGCAGGATGCGCATGATGGCGCGGCCGATGGTGGTCTTGCCGGAGCCGGATTCGCCCACCAGACCAAAGGTCTCACCCTTGTAAATTTCAAAGTTGGCACGGTTCACGGCCTTGAAGGCCTTGCGGCCGGAGCCGTAGGTCACCTCGAGGTCCTTGACCTCAAGCAGGACCTGCCGGGGCGAAGCCTCTCCATCTTGCTGGCGCAAGACCGTTCTTTCGCTCGAACACTCCACTGGGGTGTTCGCTGCTTCGCAAACGCGAATGTCACGATTTTCAGGCATCCTGCATCCCCTCCTCTTTCAACAGTTTGACGGCGGCAGGTGGTTCCACCTTGGGAGCCCGGGGGTCCAGCAGCCAGGTCTTGGCCTTGTGGGTGGGGCTGACCACAAAGTAGGGCGGACGCTTGACAAAGTCGATCTTCAGCGCCTGGGGATTGCGGGGGGCAAAGGCATCACCGTGGATCTCGGTGAACAGATTCGGGGGGTTACCCTGAATGTTGACCACATCCTCGCCCATGATGCCCATCTGGGGCATACTGGACAGCAGTGCCCAGGTGTAGGGATGGCGGGGGTCGTAGTAGATCTCATCGGAGGTGCCGATCTCCACGATGTCACCTGCGTACATGACGGCCACCCGGTCGGCGATGTTGGCCACCACGCCCAGATCGTGGGTGATGAGGACGATGGTCAGGTTGTACTTGACCTGCATCTCCTTGAGCAGCTGCAGGATCTGGGCCTGAATGGTCACATCCAGTGCGGTGGTGGGCTCGTCGCAGATCAGGATCTGCGGGTTGCAGGCCACCGCAATGGCAATGACGACGCGCTGGCGCATACCGCCCGAAAACTCGTGGGGATACTGCGCAAAGCGCACCTCGGGGTCGGCAATGCCCACGTCCCGCAGGTATTCAAGGGTCTTTTCCCGGGCGGCCTTGCCCTTGAGATGCTGGTGCAGCTCCACGGCTTCCATGATCTGGTCGCCGATGGTCTTCAGGGGGTTCAGGCTGGTCATGGGGTCCTGCATGATCATGGCGATCTCATGGCCCCGGACCTTCAGCCAGTCCTTCTCCTTTTTCAGGTCGGAAAGGCGGATGGGCTTGCCGTCATCGGCACCGTAATAATCAATGGTGCCCGAGGTGATGGAGCCGTTGGCATCCAGCAGGCCCATGAAGCTCTTGGTGAACACGCTCTTGCCGGAGCCGGATTCGCCCACGATGGCAAGGACTTCGCCGTGGTAGATGTCCAGGTCGATGCCGCGGATGGCATGCAGCACCTTGCCGCGCAGGTTGAATTTGATGTTGAGGTCCTTTACAGAAAGGATGAGCTGATTTTTTTCCATCTTCTGTCCCTCCTTACTGCAGGTGGTTCTTCGGGTCAGCAGCGTCCGAGAAGGCGTTGCCGATGAGGTAGAACGCAATGGTGACAAAGCTCAGGATGATGGTGGGGTAGAGCAGCTGGTACCGCAGGCCCGCCTGCATCATCACCTTGCGGCCGTCGTTGATCAGGTTGCCCAGAGAGGGCGTTTCCACAGAAAGGCCCAGGCCGATATAGGTGATGAACACCTCGCTGCCGATGGCGGCGGGAATGGTCAGGGCCATGCGCAGCATGATGACCGATACCAGATAGGGCAGCAGGTTGCGCAGCACGATGCGGCGGATGGGGGTGCCGATGCAGCGGGAAGCCACGTTGTAATCACGGTCGCGGATGATCAGGATCTGGTTGCGGATAAAGCGCGCCATGGCGATCCAGCCCGTGATGGACATGCCCAGGATCAGGGTCTGGATGCTGGGGGATGCGACATAGGAGATCAGGATCAGGATGATGGTGGATGGGATGTTATCACAGATGTTGTACAGCTCGGTGAAGAAGAAATCGAGCTGGCGGACATAGCCCCAGAGCACACCTACTGTGATGCCCACTACGGCCTCGATGAGGGCCACAAAGAAGGCGATGGTCAGACTGGTGCGTGCACCGGCCCAGATGCGGGCCCACAGGTCCTGGCCGATGGCGTTGGAACCCCAGATAAAGCCCTCTTCCCCGGGGGCGATATTGCGGAACTGGATACCGGTGGTAGAGTCTACCTGGCAGAGATTGGGATCTGCCTGACCGGGCAGATAAGGCTGCAAAAAGGCAAAGCCCACCACGAACACCAGTGCAATGAGCAGGGCCACGGCGATCTTATTCTTGAAGAAAGCACGGAAGGTGCTGCCCCAATAGCTGTAATTGGAGTAGGAGGTGGCCTCGGCACGCTCCTCGCTGAACCCGGCGGGGGTGAACAGCTCGTCCTCGGGCAGGTCGGCCCAAGCGGCGGGGCCGTCCTTCTGCAGCTTGTTCAGGTCGTTTTCCAGAACAGCTGCCTTGTGATCTTTCATGTGGAACAGCATTATCGGCCACCTTCTTTCTTGCCAAAGCTGATGCGGGGATCGATGAGCACCATGAGCAGATCGCCCAGGATCAGGCCGATGATGCCCACGCAGGCGTACAGCAGCACGATGCCCTGCACCATGGTGTTGTCGTGGCGCTGGACGCAGGTGACCAGCAGGCCGCCCATGCCGGGGATGGAATACAGGCTCTCGATGTAGATGGAGCCGACCACAGTGTTCAGGAAGGCAGAGGGAATATACTGCACCAGCGGCACCATGGCGTTGCGGAAGATGTGGCGCAGGGCGATGTTGCTCTCGCTCACGCCCTTGGCCAGCGCCAGCCGGACGTAATCCTTGTTGCTCTCGTCCACCATGTAGCGGCGCAGCCACATGGCGTAGAATGCCACGTTGCCCAGGCTCATGGAGCAGACCGGCAGCACCCAGTACCGCCAGTCGGAGGCATCAAACAGCAGGCCCACGCCCAGGGCGGTGGTGCCGTACATCTGAATATAAAGGTAATACACGGCGGCAGGCACAGCCTGAATGAGCACGATGATGGCGGTGCCGATCTTATCCGGCCAGCGGTTCTTGAACCGGCCCATCAGCAGGCCCATGGGAATGCCAATGACCAGGCTCAGCAGCATGGCAAACACGCCCATCTGGATGGAGATGGGCAGCTTTTTGGCCAGGATGCCGGTGACCGAGGCATTTACCTTATAAATATGGCTCACGCCCAGGTCGCCGTGGAGGGCATTCCACCAGAAGCGGCCGATCTGTACCGGCAGCGGGTCCAGCAGGCCCATGGACTGCAGGCCCGCCTGGATCTGGGCCT
>ENA-UOJI01002270-UOJI01002270.1-human-gut-metagenome-genome-assembly--contig:-P79-NODE-2270-length-11233-cov-7.736626_pt1 | contig 11233 bp, 9 predicted proteins | sample MGYA00242346_ERZ723893 | MGnify/ENA metagenome assembly ERZ723893 | reverse complement strand
TTCAAGGTGATTTGCGCGACTTGTGTATATAAACGCTCGCTGCATATCTCCCTCAGTCAGCTTCGCTGACAGCTCCCTCGTCAGAGGGAACTTGGAAAGCTGCCTTTTTGACGAATAGAGGGAGATGATGTACGTAGGTAAAGTGAAAATGCCCTTTTGCATTTCAAGGTGTGCTGCTATGTATTTGATATATGGTGAGACGGAAGCGGAGAAAGGGGACATATCGAGGTATACAACGCATGTCCACGAGCAGGGGAGAATTTTGGATTTTTTTCTAAAAACGGCAAAAACTATTGAAAAAACGCGTTAAATCCCGTAAAATGATAAAGGCAACAACGTATAAAGTACGCCTACGGCTTGGCACGCAATTGGCTTGCATTTTTCCGCCATGCCGACCGTACCCCCCTTGCCGGGCGTCAGCCTGCCTGTGGGTGTTCCGTGCAGCCTGACGAAAAATCTGACGGCGCAGCTTGTGCACCAACGTTATACATTGCTGCCTTAAAGGTCTGCTTAATGGATTGATTTATCAGTCGCTTGAGACAGACTAAGGACAGAAAATTCAAGGCTGCAAGTGCCGGAGGTGCGATATGGCTGAACTGATGTGCATTTTTACTGTATCTGCATGGGCGTTTTGCGGTCAATTTTAGAAGCATAGGTTGTGTTTTTTGAGCACAGCCTATTTTCTTTTTTTCGCGGTGCTTTCTTTTACGCCGCAAAACTTGAAAGGATCGGTGATTTTCAATGAGCAAAAAAGTTGCAGTGATCATGGGCAGTGACAGTGATTTTCCGGTGGTTTCCCCGGCGATTCGCAGATTGAAGCAGTTCGGCATCCCGGTGGAGGCGCGCGTGATGAGCGCACACCGCACGCCGGAGGCCGCGGCGGAATTCTCTAAGAACGCGGAAAAGGACGGCTTTGGAGTTATCATTGCGGCGGCGGGCAAGGCTGCGCATCTTGCGGGCGTGCTGGCTGCGCACACGACGCTGCCGGTCATCGGCATTCCGGTGAAGTCTTCCACGCTTGACGGCCTTGACGCACTGCTTGCAACCGTGCAGATGCCCTCCGGCATTCCGGTGGCGACGGTGGCGATTGACGGCGCGGACAATGCTGCGATTTTGGCGGCGCAGATGCTGGCGCTTTCCGACGAGAGCATCGCAAAGCAGCTGCACCAGATGAAGGTGGATATGGAGCAGGGTGTTGCGAAAAAGAACGAAGCCTTGCAGCAGAAAGTTGCCGAGCTATAATTCGGGAGGGATAAACGATGACAAAATCGATTTTGCGAAAGTACGCAAAGCTCATCGTTCAGATGGGCGTGAACATCAAAAAGGGTCAGGGCGCTGTAATCTTGGCGGATACGGCGCAGTCTGAGATCGCACTGATGGTGGCGGAGGAAGCCTACCGCGCCGGTGCGAAGTGGGTGGACATCCGCTGGACGAACCAGGACCTTGACAAGATGCGCTATAAGAAAGAAAGCGTAAAGGTGCTTTCCGCTACGCAGGAGTGGGAAAAGGCGCGTATGCAGTATGAGCTTGACGAGCTGCCGGTGCGCATTTGGATCGACTCTGACGACCCGGACGGCCTGAAGGGCGTGAACGTTGAGAAAATGCAGAAGGCGAACCTTGCCCGTATGAAGGTGAGAAAGCCGTACCGCGACGCGATGGAAAACAAGTACCAGTGGACGATTGTCGCCGTGCCGAGTGCAAAGTGGGCGAAGAAGGTGTTCCCGAACGACCGCACGAGCGTGGCGGTGAAGAAGCTGTGGGACGCAATCCTTCAGACGGTGCGTGTTTCTAAGGATAACGACCCGGTTGAAGCGTGGAAAGCACACAACGCTTCCCTCAAAGCACGCTATGAGAAGCTGAACGCATGTCACTTTGAGAGCCTGCACTATTTTAGCGAGAACGGCACCGATTTCACCTGCGGCCTGATCCCGGACGCACAGTGGATGGGCGGCGGCGAAACGCTGCTGGACGGTACATTCTTCAACCCGAATATGCCGACCGAAGAGATTTTCACCTCCCCGATGAAGGGCAAGGCAGAGGGTACAGTTGTTTCTACGATGCCGCTGTCTTACCAAGGCAATTTGATTGAAAACTTCTCCATTACGTTTAAAAACGGCCGCGCGGTCTCCTGCAAGGCGGAAAAGAACCAGGAGCTTTTGGAGCACATGATTGCGATGGACGAGGGCGCGGCGCAGATCGGCGAGCTGGCGCTTATTCCGAACGACTCTCCCATCTCGAACCTCGGCATTCTGTTCTACAACACGCTGTTTGACGAGAACGCTTCCTGCCACATTGCGCTTGGCTTGGGCTTCCCGAATGTCATCAAGGATTACGACAAGTATACGCTTGATGAGATTCACGACAAGGGCGTGAACGATTCCGTCATCCATGTGGACTTCATGGTGGGCGACGCGACGATGAACATTGACGGCATCACGCCGGACGGCGAGGTTATCCCGGTGTTCAGAAACGGCAACTGGACAGAGAAATTCATGTAATTCATTTTATAGATAATTTAAAGAAAGAGAGAAGTTAAAGAATGAAAAGTTACAGCGATAGCTACAAGGCAGCGGGCGTTGACGTTACCGCAGGCTACAAGTCCGTAGAGCTGATGAAAGAGCACGTAAAGCGTACAAGCATTCCGGGCGTGGTTTCCGGCATCGGCGGTTTCGGCGGTCTTTTCCAGCCGGACATGACCGGTATGAAAGAACCTGTGTTTGTTTCCGGCACAGACGGCGTGGGCACGAAGCTCGTGGCGGCCATGCTGCTCGATAAGCATGACACCATCGGCATTGACTGCGTTGCCATGTGCGTGAACGACGTCGTATGCTGCGGCGCAAAACCGCTCTTTTTCCTCGATTACATCGCCTGCGGCAAGAACGTGCCGGAGAAGATTGCAGAGATCGTAAAGGGTGTTGCGGAGGGCTGCGTGCAGTCCGGCTGCGCGCTCATCGGCGGCGAGACCGCAGAGCACCCGGGCGTGATGCCGGAGGACGACTATGACCTCGCGGGCTTTACGGTGGGCATTGTAGATAAGGATAAGATTATTGACGGCTCCAAGATGCAGGCGGGCGACGTGCTTGTTGGCGTGGCATCCTCCGGCGTACATTCGAACGGCTTCTCTCTGGTGAGAAAGGTGTTCGGTCTGAATAAAGAAAAGCTTGAAACGTATTACGAAGAACTCGGCTGCACGTTGGGCGAGGCACTTCTGACCCCGACGCGCCTGTATGTAAAGCCTGCGCTGGCGGCCATTGAAGCGGCAGACGTGAAGGCAATCTCCCACATTACGGGAGGCGGCTTCTACGAGAACATTCCGCGTATGATGAGAAAGGGCCTCACCGCTAAGGTGGACCGTTCCGCAGTGCCGGTGCTGCCGATCTTCGACCTCATCGCGAAGACGGGCAACATTCCGGAGCGCGACATGTTCAACACGTTCAACATGGGTGTCGGCATGTGCATGGCGGTCTCCAAGGAGACGGCGGACGCGGCCATTAAGGCGCTGAATGATGCGGGCGAAAAGGCGTTCGTCATCGGTGAAGTGGTTGAGGGCGACGAGGGGGTCATCCTGTGCTGAACATCGCAGTCCTCGTTTCCGGCGGCGGAACGAATTTGCAGGCGCTGATCGACGCGGAGAAAGCCGGTAAAATCGAAAACGGCAAAATTTCCGTGGTTGTGGCGAGCAAGCCGGGCGTTTATGCTTTGGAGCGTGCGAAAAACGCGGGCATTGAGGGCATTGTGCTGGCGCGCAGCGACTATGAAAACGTGGACGCGTACAGCGAAGCGCTCGAAAACTTGCTGAAAGAAAAGCACACGGACTTAATTGTTCTGGCGGGCTTTATGACCATTACGAACGAGAAGTTCACGAAGGCGTTTGAAAATAAGATCATCAACGTGCACCCGGCGCTCATTCCGTCGTTCTGCGGCAAGGGCTATTACGGTCTGCACGTGCACGAGGCGGCTTTGGCACGCGGCGTGAAGGTCTCCGGCGCGACGGTACACTTTGTAAACGAGGTGTGCGACGGCGGCCCGATCATCTTGCAGAAAGCGGTGCCGGTGGAGCAGGGCGACACGCCCGAGACGCTGCAGCGCCGCATTATGGAGCAGGCGGAGTGGAAGATTCTGCCGCAGGCAGTGTCTTTGTTCTGCGCGGGTAAGCTTTCCGTGAACGGCTCTATCGTTACGATTAAAGAATAATTTATCCCTTTACATAGAAAGGAAACGGATACATGGAAACTCTGGATATTAAAAAGGAACTTGCAGGCAACGCATACCCGGGCCGCGGCATCGTCATCGGTAAAAGCGCGGACGGCGTGCATGCGGTCATCGCGTATTTCATTATGGGCCGCAGCGTGAACTCCCGCAACCGCGTGTTTGTGGAGCAGGGCGACGGCATCCGCACGGAAGCGTTTGACCCCGCAAAGCTTTCTGACCCGTCCCTTGTCATTTATGCGCCGGTGCGCGTTTTGGCTAACAAGACCATTGTGACGAACGGAGACCAGACGGATACCGTGTTTACATACCTCAAGGCGGGCAAGAGCTTCAAAAAAGCGTTGAAGACCCGCAAGTTTGAGCCGGACGCCCCGAACTTTACGCCGAGAATTTCCGGCCTTGTAAAGCTGAAGGACGGCGACTTTACCTATAAGCTTTCCATTTTGAAGAGCTGCGAGGGCAACCCGGACGCGCCGCAGAGCTTTTTCTTCGACTATACGCCGGTGGACGGACTCGGCCACTTCATCCACACGTATAAGTGTGACGGCGCACCGCGTATCCCGTCCTTTGAGGGCGAGCCGAAGCCGGTGAAGATTGAGGGCGACATCGACACGTTTACGAATGACCTGTGGACGAACCTGAACGAAGACAACAAGGTCTCCTTGTTCACGCGCTTCATCAATTTGAAGACGGGCAAGATTGAGACCCGCATCGTCAACAAGAATAAGTGATTTTTCGGAGGGGAAACTATGAAAGAACTGGAACTGAAATACGGCTGCAACCCGAACCAGAAGCCGGCGAAAATTTTTACGAACGACGGTAGCGACCTGACGATTCGCGTTTTGAACGGCAGACCGGGCTATATCAATCTTTTGGATGCGTTCAACTCCTGGCAGCTTGTAAAAGAGCTGAAAGCGGCAACCGGCATGCCGGCGGCGGCCTCTTTTAAGCACGTGAGCCCGGCGGGCGCAGCTGTGGCAAAGCCGATGAGCGACACGCTGAAAAAGATTTATTTTGTGGACGATCTGGAGCTTTCTCCCATCGCGACGGCATATGCAAGAGCCCGCGGCGCGGACAGAATGTCCTCCTACGGCGACTGGGCAGCGCTTTCCGACGTATGCGATAAGGAAACCGCAACGCTGTTGGCACGTGAAGTTTCCGACGGCATCATTGCACCGGGCTACACGGACGAAGCGCTTGCAATTTTAAAGACAAAGCGTAAGGGCACGTACAATGTCGTCGAGATTGACCCGGATTACAAGCCGGAGCCGATTGAGCACAAGGATGTTTTCGGCATCACGTTTGAGCAGGGCAGAAACGAGCTGAAAATCGACGCGGACATGCTGACAAATCTTGTGACGGAAAACAAAGAAATTCCGGAGGACGCAAAGCTTGACTTAGTGCTCTCCCTCATCACGCTGAAATATACGCAGTCGAACTCCGTTTGCTATGCGAAGGACGGTCAGGCCATCGGCATTGGCGCCGGCCAGCAGAGCCGCATCCACTGCACGCGTCTTGCGGGCAACAAGGCGGACATCTGGTATCTGCGTCAGCACGAGAAGGTGCTGAATCTGCCGTTTAAGGAGGGCATCCGCCGTCCTGACCGCGACAACACCATTGACGTGTACATCAGTGAGGAGCATGACGACGTGCTGCGCGACGGTGTTTGGCAGCAGTTTTTCACGGAGAAGCCGGAGGTGTTCACCCGCGAGGAGAAAGCGGCTTGGCTTGCGACGTTTAAGGGCGTTTCCGTGGGCAGCGACGCGTTCTTCCCGTTCGGCGACAACATTGAGCGCGCGCACAAGAGCGGTGTAGAATTTATTGCGCAGCCGGGCGGCTCTATCCGCGACGACAACGTCATCGATACGTGCAACAAGTATGGCATCGCCATGGCATTCACGGGCATCCGTCTGTTCCACCATTGATCCGAAAGGCGAGGTGCTTTTATTATGAATATTCTGGTTATCGGCAGCGGCGGACGTGAGCATGCGATCATCCGCAAGCTGAAAGAGAGCCCTAAAACGGAAAAGCTGTGGTGCGCACCGGGCAACGGCGGCATTGCGGCAGACGCCGAGTGCGTGGCCATTAACGCGATGGACATTGACGGCGTTGTGGATTTCGCGAAGAAAAACGCAGTTGACCTTGTGTTTGTTGCGCCGGATGACCCGCTTGCGGCCGGTATGGTAGATGCGCTCGAAAAAGAGGGTATCCGTGCATTTGGTCCGCGCGCGAATGCGGCCATCATCGAGAGCAGCAAGGTGTTCTCAAAAAATCTGATGAAGAAATACGGTATTCCGACGGCGGATTACGCGGTGTTCTCCGACCCGAAAGAGGTCGTAGAGTACGTGGAAAAGCGCGGCAAGTTCCCGGTTGTCATTAAGGCAGACGGCTTGGCACTCGGCAAGGGCGTTATCATCGCGCAAAACTTTGACGAGGCGAAGGATGCCGTGCACACCATTATGGAAGACAAGGTGTTCGGCGCTTCCGGCAACAACGTTGTTGTGGAGGAATTCCTGACCGGCCCGGAGGTTTCCGTGCTGGCATTTACGGACGGCAAGACACTGCGCCCGATGGTGTCCTCTAAAGACCATAAGCGTGCACTGGACGGCGACAAGGGCCTGAACACCGGCGGCATGGGTACCATCAGCCCGAACCCGTATTACACGAACGAAATTGCGGACGAGTGTATGAAAACCATCTTCCTGCCGACCGTCAAAGCGATGCAGGCAGAGGGCAGACCGTTTAAGGGCTGTTTGTACTTCGGCCTGATGCTGACCCCGGACGGCCCGAAGGTCATTGAGTACAACGCGCGCTTCGGCGACCCGGAGACGCAGGTCGTGCTGCCGCGCCTCAAGACCGATTTTGTGGACGTCATCAATGCGGTCATCGACGAGAAGCTCGACGAGCTTGAGATTGAATGGATTTCGGAAGCGTGCGCATGCGTCGTGATGGCGAGCGGCGGCTACCCGCAGTCTTACCCGAAGGGACTGGAAATCACCGGCCTTGACGAAAACGGTCAGGCGGAAGGCGTGACGGTGTACCATGCCGGCACGAAGCTTGAAAACGGTAAGCTGCTGACGAACGGCGGCCGCGTGCTTGGCGTGACTGCGACGGCTAAAACGCTGGATGAAGCGCTCGAAAAGGCGTATGCAGCGGTGGAGAAAATCCATTTTGACGGCGCGCATTACCGCCGTGACATCGGCAGAACGAAATAAGATAAAATGAGAAAGCAGCCCTGTTCCGACGTGAACGGGGCTGTTTTTGCGCAGCAAAAAACTCCGCTTGCTCATCAGCAAACGGAGTTTTCGTTTATCGCTTTGAATTTTACTTATTCCAGTTCGAATGCGCCGGTGTAGAGGCGGTAGTAGGTGCCTTTCTGCGCGATGAGGTCGCGGTGGCTGCCACGTTCGATGATGTGGCCGTGGTCGAGCACCATGATGACGTCGGAGTTCTGGACCGTCGATAGGCGGTGCGCGATGACGAACACGGTGCGGCCTTTCATCAAGGCGTCCATGCCGGACTGCACGATGGCTTCCGTGCGGGTATCGATGGAGGACGTCGCTTCGTCGAGAATCATGACGGGCGGGTCTGCAACGGCGGCGCGGGCGATGGAAATGAGCTGGCGCTGGCCCTGTGAGAGGCCGCTGCCGTCGCCGGAAAGAACGGTATCATAGCCCTGCGGCAGCATACGAATGAAGCCGTCGGCATTTGCGAGCTTTGCGGCGGCGATGCACTCTTCGTCCGTGGCATCGAGCTTACCGTAGCGGATATTCTCCATGACGGTGCCTGTGAATAGGTTGACGTCCTGCAAAACCACGCCGAGGGAACGGCGGAGATCCGGCTTCTTGATCTTCGTGATGTTGATGCCGTCATAACGGATCTTTCCGTCAGAAATGTCATAGAAGCGGTTGATGAGGTTTGTGATGGTCGTTTTGCCTGCGCCCGTTGCGCCGACGAACGCGACCTTCTGGCCGGGCTCTGCGTAAAGCGTGATGTCATGCAGGACGGTCTTCTCCGGGGTATAACCAAAATCGACGTCCTCAAGCTCTACGTGACCGGTGAGCTCCGTATAGGTGACCGTGCCGTCCTTATGCGGATGCTTCCATGCCCAAAGGCCGGTGTGCTTGTCGGTTTCGGTGAGCACGCCATTTTTCTTTTCGGCGTTGACGAGCGTGACGTAGCCCTCGTCCTTTTCGCTCTCGGCATCGAGCAGAGAGAAGATGCGGGAAGCGCCTGCCATAGCCATGATGATGGACGAAATCTGCTGCGTGACCTGGCTGATCGGCATAACGAAGCTGCGGGAGAGCTGCAGGAACGACGCGATGCCGCCGAGCGTCATGACACCCATGCCGGTGAGGGTCAGGTTCGGTACGCCTGCAAGTGCGAGACCGCCGCCAAGCACGGCGATGAGCACGTAAAGGAAGTAGCCGAGTGCGTTCATGATGGGGCCGAGGATGTTTGCGAACTTATTCGCTTCGGAAGCGTTTGTGAAGAGGTCGTCGTTTCGTTTGTCGAACTCGACCTTTGTTTTGTCTTCGTGGCAGAAGACCTTGATAACCTTCTGGCCATTGATCATTTCTTCGATGTAGCCGTTCACATTGCCGAGAGATTGCTGCTGGCGAACAAAGTAGCTGCCGCTTTTTGCGGTGACCTTGCCGACGATCTTAAACATGACAAAGAGGAACGCGATCAGGAAAAGGGTAAGCCAAATGCTGAGCGTTAACATAGAACAGAACACGGAAACGACCGTGAAGATGGAGGAAAGCGTCTGCGGAATGCTCTGGGAAATCATCTGGCGCAGGGTGTCCGTATCGTTTGTGTAGAAGCTCATGATGTCGCCGTGGGTGTGCGTATCAAAGAACTTGATGGGCAGCGTCTGCATGTGCTCGAACATCTCGTCACGAATTTTCTTTAACGTGCCCTGTGAAACAACTGCCATGGTGCGGTTGTAGAACAGCGTAGAGAACGCGCCGATGACGTAAATGACTGCCATTTGGAGCAGCGCATACAGAAGACCGCTGAAGTTCGGATTGGATTCGAGCAGGAGCGGGGAGATGTAATCATCGATGAGAGACTTTAAAAACAGGGAGGACATGACGCTTGCGAAAGCGCTCACCGCAATGCAGATGAACACGAACACAAGGTGCAGCTTGTACGGTTTCATATAGGAAAGCAGGCGGAATAAGGTCTTCTTATCGAGCTGCTTCATGCTTTCTTTCATGGAGAGTCTGGGACCATTAGGACGCGGTGGCATTGTCAGGATCTCCTTTCGTCTGGGATTCATAAACTTCGCGGTAGATCGGGCTTGTTTGCATGAGCTCGTCATGCGTGCCGCAGCTGACGATCTTGCCGTCATCTAAGACAAGGATCATATCGGCTCCCTGTACGGAGGCGATGCGCTGGGCGATGATGATTTTTGTCGTGTTCGGGATCTCCTTTGCAAACGCGCCGCGGATAAGCGCATCCGTGCGGGTATCGACCGCGCTGGTGGAGTCGTCCAGAATGAGAATCTTCGGCTTTTTTAGCAGCGCACGCGCGATGCAGAGGCGCTGCTTCTGGCCGCCGGAGACATTCGTGCCGCCCTGCTCAATGTAGGTATCGTATCCTTTAGGGAAGGTTTGAATGAAGTCGTCGGCCTGTGCGAGCTGACAGGCATGGCGGATCTCCTCGTCGGTGGCATTTTCATCGCCCCAGCGCAGGTTGTCCTTGATGGTGCCGGAGAACAGGACATTCTTTTGCAGAACCATGGCGACGTCGCCGCGGAGGGTATCCAGGTCGTATTTGCGGACGTCGATGCCGCCGACCTTGACCGCGCCGAGGTCAACATCGTACAGGCGCGGGATGAGCTGTACGAAGCTCGATTTGGAGGAGCCGGTGCCGCCGATGACGCCGACCGTGGCGCCTGCCGGAATGTGCAGGTTAATATCGGAAAGCACGGGCTTGCCCTCTGTGCCGTGACGATAGCTGAACTGGACATGCTCGAAATCAATGCTGCCGTCCGGAACGCTCTTTACGGCATTTTCGGGGGTGGTGATGTCCGGGGTCTCGTTGAGCAGCTCAACGACACGCTCGCCGGAGGTACGGGACATGGTGAGCATGACGAAGATCATAGAGAGGCCCATGAGGCTCATGAGAATCTGCGTGGCGTAAGACAGCAGGCTCAGAAGCTCGCCGGTGGAAAGACCGGTCGCTGCGTCACCGCCGCAAGCAACAATAGTGCGTGCGCCGAACCAGGAGAGCAGGAGCACCGCCGCGTACATGCAAAGCTGCATTAAGGGAGCGTTCCATGCGAGCTGCTGCTCGGCTTTTTTGAAGTCCTTATAGATATTTTCGGAAATGGCGGTGAACTTCTTATTTTCGTGATCTTCACGGACAAAGGACTTTACCACGCGGATGCCGTGCAGGTTCTCCTGCACAACGCTGTTCAGCTTATCATAAGTTCTGAACACGCGCTCGAAGATCGGGTGCGTTCTCGTCATGATGAAGTACAGGCCGAGAACGAGCACCGGGATGATGGCAAGGAAGATAAGCGAGAGCTTGGCGTCGATGCCGAATGCCGCGACAAGCGAGAAAATCGCCATAAGCGGGCTGCGTACCGCCATGCGGATGATCATTTGGTAAGTGTTTTGCAGATTCGTAACGTCTGTTGTCAGACGCGTGACGATACTTGCGGTGGAAAACTTATCGATGTTTGAGAATGAATAATTCTGCACCTTGTAGAACATGTCGTGGCGCAGGTTGCGGGCAAAGCCACTGGAGGCAATGGCTGCGAATTTACCGGAAATGGCGCCGCAGAAAAGCTGACCCAGTGCGGAGAGCAATAGGACAATGCCCATTTTGACAATATATCCCATATCGCCCATGTCAATGCCGTAATCGATGAGATTCGCCATTAAAAGCGGGATGATGACCTCGAAGACGACCTCACCGCTGATGGTGACCATGGCCAATATGGAATTCTTTTTCTGTTCGCGGATGCTTTCCATCAGTTTTTTAAACATCTGCAACGCTCCTTACATTCTTC
>ENA-UOJI01002263-UOJI01002263.1-human-gut-metagenome-genome-assembly--contig:-P79-NODE-2263-length-11263-cov-14.140257_pt1 | contig 11263 bp, 9 predicted proteins | sample MGYA00242346_ERZ723893 | MGnify/ENA metagenome assembly ERZ723893 | reverse complement strand
ACTACCCTTAGGGCAAATTCATAAAAAAGTGCGTGTCTCCCTGCGCGTTTGCCGGCCAAGCACGGGATTGAAACGCGAAAATTCGGCAGATTGCTATATTTTAAAGGAAAAAGCAGGACGTTCCCACAAAAAAGCGCCGCAGGGGGCGGACCGGGTCTGCCCCTGCGGCGCGGGTCTTGGATTACGCTTCACCGCGCGCGGCGGTGCAGTCTGCCCCAAGGCTGTGCAGCTCTCCCGGCAGGTCGGCGTAGCCGCGCGGGATATGCCCGGGGTCGCGCAGTGTGGTCTGCCCCTCGGCGGCAAGCGCCGCAATGAGCAGCGCCGCACCCCCGCGCAGGTCGGGGGCGGTCACGGCGGCTCCGTGCAGCGCAGCGCCGCCGTCAATGTGCAGCCGCCGGCCCTGCGCGGTGCAGCCGGCCCCCAATGCGGCAAACCCTGCTGCGCAGGCAAACCGGTTGGCGAACAGGCGGTCATAGATCTCACTCTCCCCCGCTGCCGTCAGCAGCACGGCGGCGGCCAGCGGGGCGGTGTCGGTCGCAAAGGCGGGCCAGGCATCGGCGGTCAGTCTGGCCCCGCCCCGCAGCGGCGCGGCAGGGTCGCGGGCAAGCTGCACGCAGTCCCCTGCCCGGGTCACGGTCACGCCGGTTTCGGCCAAAAAGCGCAGAAAGGCCCCGTAAACGGCCGGGTCGCAGCCGCAGATCTCAACCTCGCCGCCGGCGGCGGCCAGTGCGGCGGCATAGGTAGCGGCAGCAATGCGGTCCGGCAGCGGGCGGTGCACGGTGCCCGCCAGCGGGCAGCCCCCGTCCACCGTCAGCACCGGCGTGCCGCAGCCCAGTATCCGGGCACCGCAGGCCTGCAGAAAATGCACCATATCGCCTATTTCCGGCTCCTGCGCGGCACCGCGCAGCACGGTGCGGCCCCGGGCGCAGCAGGCAGCCATCAGCAGCGTGAGGGTCGCGCCGACGCTCGGCAGGCGCAGCGTAAAGTCCACGCCATGCAGCGGGCCTTCGCGCCGCAGCGTCACGGCGATGCCCTCCAGCTCGACCTCGGCCCCCATGGCGGCCAATCCGGCCAGATGAATATCCACCGGCCGCGGCCCCAGACGGCAGCCGCCGGGCAGCGGCAGCCGTACATACCCTGTGCGGCAGAGCAGCGGCGCAAGGTAAAACACCGAGCTGCGCATTGCCCCGGCAAGGGATTCTGGAATCTCGCCGCAGAGCGTCTGCACCGGCCGTGTACACAGGTCCGCGCCGCACCGCCGCACATCGGCCCCCACGGCCTGCAGCAGCGCAAGGCTGGTCGTTACATCGGCAAGGGCCGGCACCTCCTGCAGGCGGCAGGGTCCGCGGCAGAGCAGCGTGGCCGCCAGCAGCGGCAGCGTGCTGTTTTTGGCGGCCGCCGGGCGGATGCGCCCATGCAGAGCCTGTTTGCCGGTAATGGTGATCATCTGCATGAGCGGGCCTCCCCCGAAGAAATATAGAATTGTATGCAAAAAGGCTTCCCCCGAAGGGGAAGCTGTCAGCGGTGCTGACTGATGGGGGCGTGTTTGCCGCAGCAGTACATTGCCGGGCAATGATGGAAAGCCTGCCCTCATCCGGCCTTGCGGGGCCACCTTCCCCCGAGGGGGAAGGCTGGGGTATATCTTCTACCCTGTTATATGCCGCCTGCCCGGCAACATATTACACCAGCATCGGCTGCAGCTGCACCCCGCGCAGGGCAGCGTCCAGCGTATCGGGCAGCAGGGTGAAATCACTTTTCAGGCTGCGGGGCTTTTTGTAGCAGTCATCCTGACCGAAGGGCACAAAATAGTAGCTGCGCCGCTGCAAAAGCTGGCCCAGCGCCGGGGCGCTGCCCGCCAGACCATCGTTGGTGGAGGGGGCCAGTATGACCGGCCGGCCGCCACGCAGCAGGCTTTTGGCCGCCAGCGTCACCGGGGTCGCGCTGATGCCCGCCGCCAGCAGCGCCATCGTTGTGCCGGTGGCGGGGGCAATGATAAGGGCGTCGGCCAGCTTTTGCGGGCCGAGCGGCTCCACGCCCTGCAGTGTTGTGAGCGGTTCATGGCCGGTCAGCTCCAACAGGGTCTGCCGCAGGGCTGCTGCAGTGCCGAAGCGGGTGTCCAGCCCTGCTGCGCTGGCGCTGAGAATGGGCAGGATCTCCCACCCGCGCGCCGTCAGCACCTGTATCTGGGGCAGCACGGCGGAAAAGCTGCAAAAGCTGCCGCACAGCGCAAAGGCGGCAGTGCGTTTCGGCCGGGTCGTCATGGCTCGCTCCTTTCTTTCTGTTCTTCGCGTTCTTCCAGAATGGCCAGCACGGTCTGGGCAATCAGCGCTCCGGCGGTCTGCGGGGCGCAGCGCCCCGGCAGGGCCAGTGCATGCTCGGCGTGCAGGCCCAGCTCCTCGGCGGCTGCAAAATCGGTGCCGCCGGGCAGGCTGGCAAGGTCGATGATCAGCGCCCCGGCCGGCAGCCGCTGCAAAAGCGTGCGCGGCAGCACCGGCGCGGGGATCGTGTTGATGACGGCATCGAACCCCGGCAGCAGCGCGGGCAGGGCTGTCAGCGCAGCGGCGCGGCAGCCGCTGCAGCGGGCGTTGGCGCGCTGCTCGGGGCTGCGGGCAGCCACGGTGACCCGCCCGCCCAGCAGCGCCAGCCGACGCGCCACGGCGCGGCCCACCCGGCCGTAGCCCAGCACAAGAAAGGCACTCTCCCAGATCGTGCGCTCCCGCAGGCGGAGCAGCAGCTCAAGGCAGCCCTCGGCTGTGGGGACGGCGTTCAGACATTCCAGCTCGGGCCGCCGGAAATAGTCGATCAGCGGCAGTCCGGCCTCCCGCGCGGCCAGCCGTACCGGCAGACCGGGGCGGCCTGCCAGAATCAGCGTCCCCTGCCCCGCACCCTGCAGGGCGCGGGCGACCTCATCGCTGACGCGGCCCTGAGACATCGGCAGCAGGATATAATCCGCTGCGGCGGCGTTGTCGGCGGCGGTCACGCCGCAGCCTGCGCGGCGCAGCACACGGGCCGCCGCCTGCTGGCGGGCATCGTGGCCCACCACACAGAAGGTCTTTGGCATACGCGCTCACCTCGTTTTGTTTTGCGCCATACTATGTCCTGCCCGCGCAGAGTGTGAACATCCGCTGACGGCCCGCCCCTTCGGCTGCGGATGAGCGGTGACAGCAAAAAAAGGCACCCATCCCGTTTGGGATGGGTGCCTTGGGATCAATAGAGCTTCAGACCATCGCAGCGGCTGCGCCAGACGGCCAGCGGGTCGATGGGAACGGTGCCGATGCGCATTTCTGCCACAACGGCCTTGCTGCAGCCGCCCAGCAGCTGGCCCTGCTTGACGGTATCACCGGTCTTGACATCCAGCGAGGCGAGACCGTAGAAGATGCTCTTGAGGCCTGCGCCGTGCTCGATCACGAGGGTGTTGCCATAGAGGCCGCCGAGGTCCTTCGCCAGCAGCACACGGCCGCTGGCAGGGGCAATCATCGAGCCTTTGCCGTTTTTGGGGCGGATGATCACATTGGTCGAGGTGCGCCCGCCGTAGCCGTAGTTGGTGCCCCGCTCACTGTAGGAGCGGCCTGCGTACTCGGTCATGCCGTAGGTCAGCGGAGTGTCAAAGCTGTCGAGGAAGGGCTGCACAAAGCCGCCTACGGACCACTGGATCTTGTCGTCCACAGTGGCAAACAGCTTGCTGACCGCCGCCGGGGCATCATCCTCGCCGATGTAGGGCGCGGCCATCTGAGAGGTTTTGCTGTAGTCCTTGTAGCTGAAGGAGCCTGCGCGCACCGACAGGGAGAGGGCCTCGGTGTAGCCGTCGGCCGATACCTCCAGATCAATGTTGCCGGGCTTCTGGTTCCATGGGATAGGCAGGTAGCAGATCCAGCCGCTGCCTGCCTTGACAAAGCCGACATTTTTGAGGGTGGTCTTGATGGCCGGGGCATCCTGCCCGAGGGTCTGGCCGACCCGCACCGCCGCTACACCGCCCTGTGCCACGCTGTCGGTCGCCAGCTGGATGGACGGCTTGATGCTGACCGTAAAGCGGAACTGCCAGGTCTCGGTGCCGGTCACGGTCGCCTCGTCAGCGGGGGTGCCGCTTGTGCTGACGATCAGCTTGGCATCGTAGGTGCCGTTCTCAGCAAAACGGTAGCTGCGGAAGCCGGTGGCGCTGCCGTCATAGATGGATTCCCCGGCGGCATCGGTGATGGTCAGCTGGGCGCTGTAGCCGCCCGGCGTGACGACCAGATCGGGGGAAGCACCGGATACCGGCAGCGCCAGCTCGGCCGGGGTGGGGTTCAGCGTTTCGGCATAGGTGCGGCGGAGCCAGCTGCCAACGATCGGCACATGCCATTTGTAGGCGGTGGGGGCAAGCTCCTGTCCGTCAAAGGTGGCCTTGATCTGGGGCAGCATATCGGGGGTGGCATTGTGGTAGAGCCACGCTACGCCGCCGCACGCGATGACCAGCACAAAAAGCACGACCAGCAGCAGCCAGCGCAGCATGCCGGTCACACCGCGCCCGAGCTTTTGGGTAAGGGTGTCCGCAGGCTCCTCCTCGGTGTCCTCCTCAGTGCTGTCCGGCTCGGCGGGCGGCGCATCGGGGGTGTCCTCGGCGGGGGTGTCTGCCAGCCCGGCCATGATCTGGGCGATGGAAAGCTGTGCCGTGCGGGCGATGGTGTCCGCACGGGCCTTTTTCTCGGGGGCGTCCTCCTCTGTGGAATCCTCCTCCGGGGCATCCTCCGGTGCATTGGCCGCACCCTCGTCTGCATCGGGTGCAGGCTGCTCCGGCTCTGCGGAGGCAGCATCTTCGGGGGCAGTATCTTCAGGGGCAGTATCTTCGGGGGCGGACTCGACTGCCGCTGTTTCATCGGTGCCGGTATCAGACAGGGCTGCCTCGGCAGTCTCTGCCTGTTCCGGCTGCTCGGCGGCCTCGGGCTGTGCCGGGGCCGATTCAGATGCTGTTTCAGGGGTTTCCGGCAGCGACACAGGGACGGCATCTGGCTGCGTGGCGTCCGGAGCCTCGGGCACCTGCAGGGCCGCAGGTGCAGTTTCTGCGGGGGTCTCCGCGGTATCGCTCACGGCCGGCTGCTGCTTCGGCTCTGCCGTGGCAGCGGGCTTTTTGGGCTTGCCCTTGGCCGCTGACTTTTTGCGGCTGCGCCTGCGGGGCGCGGCGGGGGCTTTTTCGGCCCAGTCCACGCCGGCTGCGGCTTTCTTCTCTTCTTCCATGCTTACTCCCACTCTCTTAGGGCAATACCGCTTAAGCCGTCAGGCGGGAATTGTGCGGTGTTGCCTTAGCACACCCGGCCATACACACGGCACGGCGGGCCGGGGGCACCGCGCCGATCGTAACATTCTATGGGCGGCATCGCCGTGCGATGCCTGCGTTATTCAGCCTCACGGAATTGCAGACCGCTGCTGCCGTTCAGGGCAAGCTGCGGGTCGGTGGATTTGCTGCCGATGCGCAGCTCATAGATCAGGCTGTGGCTCGTCCCGGCAGTACCCAGCGGGTCGCCGGTGGAAACCGACTGCCCGCGCACAACGCCGACCGTTTCCAGACCGTACAGATAGCTTTTTACGCCGCAGCCGTGGTCGATGACCACAGTGCCGCCGGTCAGGGTCAGCGTGCCGGCAAACACGATGTTGCCGGCCTGAGGGGCGGTGACAGTCTCGCCGTCTGCGGCAGCATAGGTCAGGCCGGTAGCCTGACCGCTGCGCTGGCCATCCACCATCTGGGTGGTGCCGTAGGCCAGACTGACAGCACCGGCGCTGGGGGCCTCGAACCGGCCGTTCCATAGCTTGGCGGAGCTGCCGGTGGTGTAAAGCGGCCAGATTGCGTTGCGGAACTCCTCTCCGCCGCCGGCATCCTCCTCCGCCGGGACGGAGACGGTGTCGTACAGTGTGCGGGTCACCGTCAGGGTGATCTCCTTTTGCAGGGTGCCGCAGGTCAGCTGCAGCGTATGGTCGCCGCCCTCGGCGTTGTAGGTTACGGGCAGGTAGCCCATGTACCCCGTGGCGGTTTTGCGGAACCATACCTCGCCGAGATCACTCTCAACGGTCGGCTCGCCGTCCAGAATACCGGACAGCTGGATCGCCACGATGCTGCCCTGCGGCGCGCGCTCGCTACTCAGGGTGACCTTGGGGTTCATCGCCACTGTGTAGCCTGCGCGGTAGGCGTACCAGCCCACCGGGTCACCGGGGGCATCACTGTCGCTGTGGTGGGCGGTCACTATGATCTGATACGCGCCGTTCTGGGTGTAGGTATAGGTGTTGCAGTCGGTCAGGCCGCCCGACCAGACGGTGCCGTCTGGCGCGGTGATCTGCACCTCGGCCGCTGTGACCCATTCGGGCAGGGTCAGTGCGGGGATCGTATCGGTGAAGGTGCCGAGCTTCTGCACGGTCAGGTTGGTCGGGCTTTCATAGGTCTTGCTGACCTTGTCGCCCAGCACGGGTATGGCCCAGTCCCAGCCGTTGGCGGTCAGTGTCAGCCCGCCGAACTGCACGGGCTGCTGGGGAAGTCGGTCCTCGCCGGTGCGGCTGTAGAGAAACGCCGCTGTTCCGCCAAGGATCGCGGCAACCATGGCGGCGACCATCACCAGCCAAAGCAGCAGTTTGCGCATGATCTAGCTTTCTCCATTAACAAAAGACTGGGCGCCGTCAGGTCAGCGCCCAGCCGGTTCGTATTCGGTCACACAGGACCCCTATGGGGATTACTCCTCGGTGTTGGGGGCGTCGGGGATCTTCTCGTAGGTTGTGGTGTCCTCGGCGTTGGTGTCGTCCTCGTCATCGAAATCGTCATAATCATCGCTGAAAAGCAGGCGCTCGTACTCGTCCAGCTCCTTCTCACGGTGATGCAGGTAGAGGGCGGCGGCGGTCAGGGCACCGGCAGCGGCAAACAGGAAGGCCAGAGCGGCACCGAAGGTGGTCTTTTTCATCATGATAAAAACTCCTTTGCAAAAGCTGCGCTGCTGCGTCAGCTTAGTGAAATGTTCCCAGCGTGTCAAAAAATCACATTCTTGTCCTATTGAATGTGTAGGGGCAACCATTGGTCACCCGCCAACTTGGCGCAGCAATGCGTTTCCCAAGAAGGTTTTTCACAGACAAACGGATACGGGCGAGCAATGCTCGCCCCTACAAGAGCTTTTGACAGCTTGATGTTCCGATTTACTGGTTTTATTATACCCGACATCCCGCGCAAATACAACAGCGTAATTGTAAAATATTGCGCGCAGCGTCCCCCGGCAGAGGCATCAGAACAGCCGGTCGGTCGGGTACAGCCCGGCCTCGCTCATCTGCTTGAGAGCGGCGACAAGCTCGGGCTTGTCCTCACGGTAGGTGATGCCGTGCCATTTGTCGGCGCTGGTCAACACATGGACATCGGCCTCGCCGTTGTTCAGCGCGTTCGTCACGACGGTGGGCAGATAGTACTCGCATTTCAGCGGGTTGACGGGCAGATTCTCCTTCAAAAACGCCGCAAACCCGGCCTTTGCGTCGCGGACATAGGCGGGTGTGAAGCCCCACAGATTCATCGAAACAACAGCGTCTGCAGGCAGGTCGCACCAGCTTTTGCCGCCGTCCTCACTGTAATGGATGCCGCCGTCATACGGCTCGATGCAGGTGCGCTCGGTCACGCTGACAAGGTTGTGCTGCGCATCGGTCACGCAGACACCGCGGCTGACGCTGCCGTTGGCACTGACCGTGTTGCCCAGCAGGAAGCCCACCATCGCCCAGGCGTAGCGGTCACCATCGGCGTGGGTGCTGAGATAGTCGTAGACAAGGCGGAAGCCCTGCGGGCCGTAGTAGTCATCCGCGTTGATGACCGCGAACGGAGCATCGCCGATGGCCTGCTCTGCCACAAGGATGGCGTGGGCCGTGCCCCAGGGCTTGACGCGCCCCTCCGGCACGGTGAACCCCTCCGGCAGCTTGTCGAGCTGCTGGTAGGCATAGCGGATCTCAAACCCGGCACGCAGGGCGCGGGCGCCGACAGCCTCCTTGAACGCCTGCTCGATCTCATGCTTGATGATGAAGACAACGGTCTCGAACCCGGCGCGGCGGGCATCGTAAAGGCTGTAGTCCAGAATGGCCTCGCCGGACGGCCCCACCGGGTCGATCTGCTTGAGCCCGCCGTAGCGGCTGCCCATACCGGCAGCCATGACAACAAGGATAGGTTTGGTAGACATGGAAATTCCCTCACTAATACGGTATTGCAATGTTAGAATATGGCAGGGGCGTCGAGGACGCCGCCCCCTACAGCACGCAGGATAAACAACTGCTTTTATAATACTGCGTTTCCCCTTCCGTTGCAACCCCTGACAAAATACAAAAATTCCATAAAAAAACGGCAGATTGTGACGCAGTTTGCTATGGCAACTTTGCACAGAAGATGCTATAATGAGGAAAACCATGACTGGGAGGGAGAACGAAGATGGAACATACCGGAAAGCGCGCGCTGGTGCTGGCGGGGGGCGGTGCCAAGGGAAGCTACCAGATCGGTGTCTGGCATGCCCTGCAGGCGCTGGACTGGACGCCGGATATCATCACCGGGGCCAGTGTCGGCACGCTGAACGGCTGCCTTTTCACGATGGGCAAGGCCCGCGAGGCAGAGGAGCTTTGGCGCAGTCTGGAGATCCATGATGTGCTGGAGGTCCCCGAATCGCTCAAGCATGAGGAACTGCGCGCCTTCTTCCTTGATATTTTCCGCAGCGGCGGGCTGAATGTTGAGCCGCTGGCCGAGACGATCGACCGCCTGATCGACGAGGATGCCGTGCGGCATTCCGCCATTCATTTCGGCCTTGTCATGACGGAGCTGGGCAGCCTGCGCAGTGTGCAATGCCCGATCGAGGAGATCCCCGAGGGACAGCTCAAGGACTATATGCTGGCGTCCAGCGCCTGCTTCCCTGCCCTGCGCCCGCGGGAAATTGACGGTGTAAAGTACATTGACGGCGGCTGGCGGGATAATATGCCGTTGGATCTGGCCGCCCGCATGGGCGCGACCGAGCTGCTTGGGGTCGATGTGGACGGCATCGGCATCGTGCGGCCCAACACGACCGGCCTGCCCACCCGCATTGTGCGCAGCCATTGGGACCTTGGCCCCACGCTGGACTTTGACCCCGCCCGCGCCGGGCGCAACATTGCGCTGGGCTATTTTGATACGCTGCGCCTGTTTGGCCGGTGCGGCGGCACGGCCTACGCCATGCTGCCCGATAACGAGGAATACCTTGCCCATTTCGCGGAGCAGTACCAGAAAAACCTTGCCGAGGTCTGCGCCCGCGCACCCGAGATAGATCTGGTCGAGAAGAACGCCCGCACCCGGGCAAACTACCCGGCCCCGTATGCGCCGAACCCCAGCGCCCCGACCCGCGGTGCGCTGGCCCCGCTGGAGCTGGCGGCAGAGCGTGTCGGCGTGCCTGAGGACATTCCGTATACCCCGAAGCTGCTGGCTGCGACCTTTATGGGCAGCTTTGACAAGGACCCGGCAGACCGGTTCCCCGCCCTGCTGGAGGGAAAGGAAAACACCCTTGTGACCGAGCGCGCCATTGCCGCCGCTGTGCCGGAGGAGTTTGTTACGGCCCTTGTGAGCAAAACACTCTCCGAAATGCCGATTTTGTAAAAGCGCCTCCCCTCCGGGAAGGCTAAGGAGATTCAAAAAGGAGGCCTACTCTATGCACACCTACACCGGCGTGCCGGCTTCGTCCGGTATTGTGGTCGGCCCGGTCGAGCAGATCGACCACGGCACCACAGGGCTGCACCGCATCGTCTGTGACCCGTTCCGGGAGCGCGCGCTCTATGATGTGGCCGTTGTGCTGGCCAAGGACGAGCTGCGCCGGCTTAGCCAGCGCGCCAAGGGCCCCGATGCGGATATTCTGCTGTTTCAGATTGCCCTGCTGGAGGATGAATCCTTCACCAACGAGATCGGCGATTATATCGCCGCCGGTGCGGGCGGTGCCGCCGCCGTTGAGCGGGCAGAGCAGATCTTTGCAGACCGGCTGAAAAATGTGGACGATGAGTATATCCGGGAGCGCAGTGTCGATGTCTGCGATGTCTGCCGCCGGGTCGTGGATATTCTGGACGGCCGCCCGCGCCGGCGGCTGCATCTCAAGCGGCCGAGCATTCTGGTCGCGGATCGGTTTTTCCCCAGCGATCTGTTCAGCCTTGACCGCCGGATGGTGCTGGGGCTTGCCAGCGATCAGGACAGCACGATCAGCCACGCCGCCATTATGGCGCGCAGCATGGGGATCCCGGCGGTGGTGCAGCTGGGGGACGGCGCAGCCGCCATGGCGGTGGGCCGCCGCGCGATCCTCGATGCCGACAACGGCACACTGGTGGTCGAGCCGGACGGCGCGCAGATCGCCCGGGTGGACTGCCAGATCGCATTGAGCCGCCTGCACGGCCAGCAGCCTGACCCTGTGGCCGCCCTGCCCTGCCTGACCAAGGGCGGCACAGCCTTCCGCCTGATGCAGACCTGCAACCTGATCGACAACGAGGTGCCCCATGCGCAGGGGGCGGCGGGCATCGGCATCGTGCGCTCCGAGAGCGCGATCCTCTACGATCAGAGCGAGCAGACCCAGACGAGCTGCCTGAAGGAATATCTGCGCTCGGCCGAGGGCGTCCCCGTGGTGCTGCGCACCTGCGATACCCGCGCCGATGATGATGCCCCCTGGTCTGCCGAGCTGCAGGCGCGGCTGGGCGGAGACCGGCTGTTCAAGTCCCAGATCCGTGCGCTGCTGCGCGCCGCCCCAGAAGGGCATCTGTGTGTCGTGTTCCCGATGGTAAAGGATGCGGCAGACTGGGATAGATGCCTGCAGGAGGTCAATGACTGCAAGGATGAGCTGCAGATCAGCGGTGTTGAGATCGGGATGCCGATGCTGGGCTGTGTGATAGATATGCCCTCGGCCGCTCTGATGGCCGCCGACATCATGGACCGCGGTGCCCAGCTGATGGTCATTGACGCGGAGGATCTGACCCGCTACACGCTGGGCCTTGTGCATAACCCCACCGCTGCCGTGGGCCAGCTGACAAACCCCGCTGTGCTGCGGCTGGTCAAGAGTGTGGTGGAGCAGGCTGCGGCCCGCAGTGTACCGGTCTACGTCTGCGGCATCACGGTAGCGGCGGTGAGCGCCATGCCGGAGTACCTCAAGCTCGGTGTGCGCACCTTCAGCGCAGAGCCTGCCGCGCTGCTGCCGCTGAAGAAGCTGCTGATGGAGCAGGAGGTATAAAATGGAAGCCTTCCCCCTCGGGGGAAGGTGTCTGCGGCCCCGCCCGCAGACGGATGAGGGCAGAC
>ENA-UOJI01002262-UOJI01002262.1-human-gut-metagenome-genome-assembly--contig:-P79-NODE-2262-length-11266-cov-6.290697_pt1 | contig 11266 bp, 10 predicted proteins | sample MGYA00242346_ERZ723893 | MGnify/ENA metagenome assembly ERZ723893 | reverse complement strand
AATGCTAATTTAATTAATACTATTTAAATATTATTTTGAGCATATGCACATAAGGTTGCGCGCTAAAGCACAGATTTGCGCTTTACCTTACCGGGCGGCACTGCAATCCCTGAAATGATTGACATTGATCACATTTCTGCGTTTAAACTCCTGACATTCTTATTTCACCCAATGAAGTCATTTATTTTTAAATGAGACCAGGTCCTCATTTTAATAACCCCTGGCTGGAGAATATTGCACAATGGCCAACATCGAAATCAGACAAGAAACGCCAACTGCGTTTTATATAAAAGTTCACGACACAGATAATGTGGCAATTATTGTTAATGATAATGGCCTGAAAGCAGGAACGCGTTTTCCGGATGGGCTGGAATTAATTGAACATATTCCCCAGGGGCATAAAGTCGCATTGCTGGACATTCCGGCTAATGGTGAAATTATTCGTTATGGCGAAGTGATTGGTTACGCCGTGCGTGCAATCCCACGCGGAAGCTGGATCGACGAATCAATGGTTGTACTACCGGAAGCGCCGCCGTTACACACGCTGCCACTGGCAACCAAAGTCCCGGAACCCTTACCGCCGCTGGAAGGATACACCTTTGAGGGCTATCGCAATGCCGATGGCAGCGTGGGCACCAAAAACCTGCTCGGTATCACCACCAGCGTCCACTGTGTGGCAGGCGTGGTGGACTATGTAGTAAAAATCATTGAACGCGATCTGCTACCGAAATACCCGAACGTCGATGGCGTGGTGGGGCTGAATCATTTGTACGGTTGTGGCGTGGCGATTAACGCACCGGCGGCAGTTGTACCTATCCGTACCATTCACAATATTTCGCTGAATCCTAACTTTGGCGGCGAAGTAATGCTGATTGGCCTGGGTTGTGAAAAGTTGCAGCCTGAGCGCCTGCTGACTGGAACGGATGATGTGCAAGCTATTCCAGTAGAAAGCGCCAGCATTGTCAGTTTGCAGGATGAAAAGCATGTCGGTTTTCAGTCCATGGTCGAGGATATTTTGCAGATCGCCGAACGCCATCTACAAAAACTGAATCAACGGCAGCGAGAAACCTGCCCGGCTTCAGAACTGGTCGTTGGTATGCAGTGCGGTGGCAGCGATGCGTTTTCTGGTGTAACGGCAAACCCGGCGGTTGGCTATGCGTCTGATCTACTGGTGCGCTGCGGCGCAACGGTGATGTTTTCAGAAGTAACGGAAGTGCGTGACGCGATCCATCTGCTGACACCACGCGCAGTGAACGAAGAGGTCGGCAAACGGCTGCTGGAGGAGATGGAGTGGTACGATAACTATCTCAATATGGGAAAAACCGACCGCAGCGCCAACCCTTCGCCGGGCAACAAGAAAGGCGGTCTGGCAAACGTGGTAGAGAAGGCACTCGGCTCCATTGCTAAATCGGGTAAAAGCGCAATTGTTGAAGTGCTGTCGCCCGGTCAACGCCCGACTAAACGCGGATTAATTTACGCCGCGACGCCAGCCAGCGATTTTGTCTGTGGCACGCAACAGGTGGCTTCGGGTATCACAGTGCAAGTGTTTACGACCGGTCGTGGTACGCCGTACGGCCTGATGGCGGTACCCGTCATTAAAATGGCAACCCGCACCGAGCTGGCGAACCGCTGGTTTGATTTAATGGATATTAATGCGGGCACCATCGCTACCGGCGAAGAAACTATTGAAGAGGTGGGCTGGAAGTTGTTCCACTTTATTCTCGACGTCGCCAGCGGGAAGAAGAAAACCTTCTCGGATCAATGGGGGCTGCATAACCAGCTGGCGGTGTTTAACCCGGCACCGGTGACCTGATTTCTTTTGGAACGTCCCTCGCAAAACATGGCCTTAGTGCCATGTTTTTATTGTTTAAAGCCCCCACGTCCATTAATAATGCATTTGCATTACCTTAGTTCAAGCTTATAATTTGAGCAGAAAACAGGCTGTAAAAGGACAGTGAATCATGCCCGCTAATGCTCGCTCTCACGCTGTACTGACCACTGAATCAAAGGTCACGATACGCGGACAAACAACTATCCCCGCGCCAGTGCGTGAGGCCTTAAAACTGAAGCCAGGCCAGGACAGCATTCATTACGAAATTCTGCCTGGTGGGCAAGTATTTATGTGCCGACTGGGAGATGAACAGGAGGATCATACTATGAATGCATTTTTGCGTTTTCTGGATGCAGATATCCAGAACAACCCGCGAAAAACTCGTCCATTCAACATTCAACAAGGAAAGAAACTTGTCGCTGGCATGGACGTCAACATTGATGATGAGATTGGCGACGACGAATAATGGATTTTCCACAAAGGGTTAATGGTTGGGCGCTATATGCTCATCCCTGTTTTCAGGAAACCTACGACGCTTTAGTTGCCGAAGTCGAGACATTAAAGGGAAAAGATCCTGAAAATTATCAGAGAAAAGCCGCCACAAAGTTATTGGCGGTAGTCCATAAAGTGATTGAGGAGCATATCACGGTCAATCCATCATCACCGGCATTCCGTCATGGCAAGTCGTTAGGCTCTGGGAAAAATAAAGACTGGTCACGGGTAAAATTTGGTGCTGGTCGTTATCGTCTCTTCTTTCGTTATAGTGAAAAAGAGAAAGTCATCATTCTGGGATGGATGAACGATGAAAACACTCTGCGCACCTACGGTAAAAAAACAGATGCCTATACCGTATTCAGCAAAATGTTAAAAAGAGGACATCCTCCTGCCGACTGGGAAACCCTCACCCGAGAAACAGAAGAAACCCATTGATGGTGTTCACAATGCCCGCCGAACGCATTCGTGTTGACCAGCGGGCATCCTTTCTCACTCCCCGACCAGAATCACTTCAACCCCAGCCTTTCGCAGTCCTTCCAGGCTATCCGCAGGAATGCCTTCATCAACAATGATCATGTCGATACGTTGAGTATCAATGATCTTATGTAAACTGGAACGATTGAACTTACTGGAATCGGTGACCACGATGATCCGTTCCGCAACTTCGCACATCCGACGGTTTAAACGGGCTTCATCTTCATTATGCGTGCTGACGCCGCGCTCCAGATCGATCGCATCTACACCAAGAAACAGCATATCGAAGTGGTAATTTTGCAGCGATTGCTCAGCCTGATCGCCGTAAAAAGATTGCGACTGACGGCGCAAATGCCCGCCGGTCATCAGCAGCTCAACGCCTTCCGCTTCCAGCAACGCATTAGCCACGTTCATACCGTTGGTCATCGCAATTACGTCAGTGTGCTTGCGCATCAGACGAGCAATCTCAAAAGTGGTGGTCCCGGAATCGAGGATAACCCGATGACCTGGCTGAATCAACTCAACGGCAGCTTTCGCAACGCTGCGTTTCATCGCGGTGTTCAGTGCGCTTTTATCTTCCACTGATGGCTCGACTGACGGCGTCGTGCTATCGCAGATCAACGCGCCACCATAGGCACGCACAGCGATCCCCTGCTTTTCCAGAAACGCCAGATCGTTGCGGATCGTCACAGTAGATACGCCATACAATGCCGACAGATCGTTAACCTGCACACTCCCTTGCTGTCGCAGACGCTGAATGATCTGTTCTCGTCGCTCGCTGGTGCCAGTCACTCGCTTCTCACCTGAAGCGTCGGTATTACTCATAGTAAGTCCTTTCGTAAAACTTTCGTTTCATTTCGTTTTGCCTATTAACGCCTTTCTATTAAGCAAATGCAAGCCCACCTTGCCCATTGACGCAAGCTACTCTCGTTTCAGTGACTTTCATTATGTTTCTTTTGTGAATCAGATCAGAAAACTATTATCTTTCGTTTTATTTTTATCTCACCATGACGCAGTATCAACTGAAACAAAACGAAAGATTAATATCGCAGTAATCTGAACTGGAGAGGAAAGTGAAACATCTGACAGAAATGGTGAGACAGCACAAAGCGGGCAAAACAAATGGAATTTATGCCGTTTGTTCCGCACATCCGCTGGTGCTGGAGGCTGCAATCCGCTACGCCAGTGCAAACCAAACGCCGTTACTGATTGAAGCAACCTCCAATCAGGTAGACCAGTTCGGCGGTTATACCGGAATGACGCCCGCCGATTTTCGCGGCTTTGTTTGTCAGCTCGCCGACTCGTTGAATTTCCCGCAGGATGCGTTGATTCTGGGTGGTGACCATCTGGGGCCAAACCGCTGGCAAAACCTGCCGGCCGCTCAGGCAATGGCCAATGCCGATGATTTGATTAAAAGCTACGTTGCGGCAGGATTCAAAAAAATCCACCTTGATTGCAGCATGTCCTGTCAGGACGATCCGATTCCCTTAACTGATGACATCGTGGCTGAACGCGCCGCCCGTCTGGCGAAAGTGGCGGAAGAAACCTGTCTTGAACACTTTGGCGAAGCCGATCTGGAGTATGTCATTGGTACCGAAGTGCCGGTACCTGGCGGCGCGCATGAAACCTTAAGCGAGCTGGCGGTCACCACGCCGGATGCCGCCCGCGCCACGCTGGAAGCCCATCGTCACGCCTTTGAAAAGCAAGGTTTGAATGCCATCTGGCCACGCATCATTGCCCTGGTGGTTCAACCCGGCGTCGAATTCGATCACACCAACGTTATTGATTATCAGCCCGCCAAAGCGAGCGCCTTAAGCCAGATGGTCGAAAACTACGAAACGCTGATTTTCGAAGCGCACTCTACCGATTATCAAACGCCGCAATCGCTGCGCCAGCTGGTGATTGACCACTTTGCCATTCTGAAAGTTGGCCCAGCGCTGACCTTCGCCCTGCGTGAAGCTCTGTTCTCTCTGGCGGCGATTGAAGAAGAACTGGTGCCAGCGAAAGCCTGTTCTGGTCTGCGTCAGGTGCTGGAAGACGTGATGCTCGACCGCCCGGAATACTGGCAAAGCCACTACCACGGTGACGGCAACGCGCGTCGTCTGGCGCGTGGTTATAGCTACTCGGATCGCGTGCGCTATTACTGGCCGGACAGCCAGATTGATGACGCTTTCGCTCATCTGGTACGTAATCTGGCGGATTCACCAATTCCGCTGCCGCTGATCAGCCAGTATCTGCCGCTGCAGTACGTGAAAGTTCGCTCCGGCGAGCTGCAGCCAACGCCACGGGAACTCATTATCAACCATATTCAGGACATCCTGGCGCAGTACCACACAGCCTGTGAAGGCCAATAAGCAAAACAAAGAGGAACACGCTATGCCAAATATTGTTTTAAGCCGGATTGATGAACGCTTGATTCACGGTCAGGTCGGCGTTCAATGGGTCGGATTTGCGGGGGCAAATCTGGTGCTGGTAGCCAACGATGAGGTTGCCGAAGATCCGGTACAACAAAACCTGATGGAAATGGTACTGGCAGAAGGGATCGCCGTACGTTTCTGGACGCTGCAAAAAGTTATCGACAACATTCATCGCGCCGCCGATCGACAGAAAATCCTGCTGGTTTGTAAAACACCCGCCGATTTCCTGACGCTGGTGAAAGGTGGCGTTCCGGTGAATCGCATTAACGTTGGCAATATGCACTACGCCAATGGCAAACAACAAATCGCCAAAACGGTTTCTGTGGATGCGGGCGATATCGCAGCATTTAACGACCTGAAAGCCGCTGGGGTGGAATGCTTCGTTCAGGGCGTCCCGACAGAGCCTGCTGTGGACCTCTTTAAATTACTTTGAGGGATTCATCATGGAAATCAGCCTGTTGCAGGCATTTGCGTTGGGCATTATCGCCTTTATCGCTGGCCTGGATATGTTTAACGGCCTAACCCATATGCACCGCCCGGTGGTCCTCGGCCCGTTGGTCGGGCTGGTACTTGGCGATCTGCATACCGGAATTTTAACCGGCGGTACGCTGGAACTGGTGTGGATGGGGCTGGCCCCACTGGCGGGCGCACAGCCGCCTAACGTGATTATCGGTACTATCGTCGGCACGGCGTTTGCCATTACTACTGGCGTGAAACCCGATGTCGCAGTCGGTGTCGCCGTACCTTTCGCTGTCGCAGTACAGATGGGGATTACCTTCCTGTTCTCGGTGATGTCCGGCGTGATGTCTCGCTGCGACCGGATGGCGGAGAACGCCGATACTCGCGGCATTGAACGCGTGAACTATCTGGCACTGCTGGCACTCGGCACTTTCTATTTTCTCTGCGCTTTCCTGCCTATCTACTTCGGCGCGGAACATGCAAAAACCATCATTGATGTCCTGCCGCAACGATTAATCGACGGCCTCGGCGTCGCGGGCGGCATCATGCCAGCAATCGGTTTTGCCGTGCTGCTGAAAATCATGATGAAAAACGTCTACATCCCCTACTTCATCCTGGGCTTTGTTGCCGCCGCCTGGCTCAAGTTACCAGTGCTGGCTATTGCTGCCGCTGCGCTGGCGATGGCGCTGATCGACTTGCTGCGTAAATCTCCTGAACCGACTCAACCTGCGGCACAGAAAGAGGAATTTGAAGATGGCATCTAATCAAACCACCCTGCCGAACGTCAGTGAAAACGAAGAAACATTGCTGACTGGCGTCAATGAAAACGTGTATGAAGATCAGAGCATTGGCGCGGAGCTGACGAAAAAAGATATCAACCGCGTCGCCTGGCGTTCCATGCTGTTACAAGCGTCTTTTAACTACGAACGTATGCAGGCTTCTGGCTGGTTGTACGGTCTGCTGCCTGCTCTGAAAAAGATCCACACTAATAAACGCGACCTGGCGCGCGCCATGAAGGGGCATATGGGTTTCTTCAATACCCATCCGTTTCTGGTGACGTTTGTTATCGGCATTATCCTTGCGATGGAGCGTTCTAAGCAGGACGTTAACAGTATTCAGAGCACCAAAATTGCCGTCGGTGCGCCGCTCGGCGGGATTGGTGATGCGATGTTCTGGCTGACGCTACTGCCGATTTGTGGCGGGATAGGCGCAAGCCTTGCGCTACAAGGCTCTATTCTTGGCGCAGTCGTCTTTATTGTGCTGTTCAACGTGGTACACCTGGGGCTGCGTTTTGGTCTGGCGCATTATGCTTACCGCATGGGCGTGGCGGCGATTCCACTCATTAAAGCGAATACCAAAAAAGTCGGCCATGCTGCGTCTATCGTTGGGATGACGGTAATCGGCGCGCTGGTGGCAACCTATGTTCGTTTAAGCACCACGCTGGAAATCACAGCGGGCGACGCAGTGGTTAAGTTACAGGCTGATGTTATCGACAAACTGATGCCTGCCTTCTTACCGCTGGTCTACACCCTGACCATGTTCTGGCTGGTACGCCGCGGCTGGAGTCCGCTGCGCCTGATTGCAGTTACCGTGGTTCTCGGCATCGTCGGTAAATTCTGCCATTTCCTTTAAATACAATGAGGTATTAGATGTTAAGTATTATTTTGACAGGGCATGGCGGGTTTGCCAGTGGCATGGAAAAAGCAATGAAGCAAATCCTCGGCGATCAATCGCAGTTTATTGCCATCGATTTTCCCGAAACCTCAAGCACCGCGCTGCTTACATCGCAGCTTGAAGAGGCCATCGCCCAACTGGATTGTGAAGACGGCATTGTTTTTCTGACGGATTTGCTGGGCGGCACGCCGTTTCGCGTAGCTTCAACGCTGGCGATGCAAAAACCGGGCTGTGAAGTGATCACCGGCACCAATTTGCAACTGCTACTGGAGATGGTGCTGGAGCGCGAAGGGTTAAGCGGTGAAGAGTTCCGTGTGCAGGCGCTGGAGTGTGGACATCGTGGGCTGACCAGTCTGGTAGACGAGTTAGGCCGCTGCCATGAAGAATGTCCGGTCGAGGAAGGAATATGACACCCGTTCTGCGCGCCAGAAGGCTGCTGACTGAAGAGGGATGGCTCGATGACCATCAGTTGCGTATTGCTGACGGTGTCATCGCAGCAATCGAACCGATTCCAGTGGGCGTGACTGAACGCGATGCGGAACTGCTCTGCCCCGCTTACATCGACACCCATGTACATGGTGGTGCGGGCGTTGATGTAATGGATGACGCGCCGGATGTACTCGACAAGCTGGCAATGCACAAGGCACGCGAAGGTGTCGGCAGTTGGTTGCCGACTACCGTAACCGCGCCGCTTAATACCATTCATGCGGCGCTGAAACGTATTGCTCAACGTTGCCAACGCGGCGGACCTGGTGCGCAAGTGCTGGGGAGTTATCTCGAAGGACCGTACTTCACGCCGCAGAATAAAGGCGCGCATCCGCCGGAGTTGTTTCGCGAGCTTGAAATTGCCGAGCTGGATCAATTGATTGCCGTTTCTCAGCACACCTTACGCGTGGTAGCGCTGGCACCGGAAAAAGAAGGGGCATTGCAGGCCATCCGCCATCTTAAACAGCAAAACGTAAGGGTGATGCTGGGGCATAGCGCGGCGACCTGGCAACAAACCCGCGCCGCGTTTGATGCTGGTGCCGACGGCCTGGTGCATTGCTATAACGGGATGACAGGTTTACATCACCGCGAACCGGGAATGGTTGGCGCGGGATTAACGGACAAGCGCGCCTGGCTGGAACTGATAGCCGATGGTCATCATGTGCATCCGGCGGCGATGTCGCTGTGTTGTTGCTGTGCGAAAGAGAGAATCGTACTGATCACCGACGCGATGCAGGCAGCTGGGATGCCGGATGGTCGCTATACGTTATGTGGCGAAGAAGTGCAGATGCACGGTGGCGTTGTCCGTACCGCGTCCGGTGGGCTGGCGGGCAGTACGCTATCTGTCGATGCAGCAGTGCGCAACATGGTCGAGTTAACGGGCGTAACGCCTGCGGAAGCCATCCATATGGCATCGCTGCATCCGGCGCGAATGCTGGGTGTTGATGGTGTTCTGGGATCGCTTAAACCGGGCAAACGCGCCAGCGTCGTTGCGCTGGATAGCGGGCTACATGTGCAACAAATCTGGATTCAGGGTCAATTAGCTTCGTTTTGATGGTTTGCTCCATTATTGGGCCTTCACTTCCCTCGTAAGGCCTTTCTTTTTCTTTCTTTTTGATCTGTGCAGCGGTGTCGGATGCGACGCTAACGCGTCTGATCCGACCTACGGTACGCCGCATCCGGCAATCGGTGAACATAGCGACGTCATTACGCAATTCTTTAATCTTCCCTTGTCTTTTCTTTCAACGATCACAGATTTCGTTTTATTTCCTTTTTCTCCATTGAACTTTCGGTTTCTTTTCTATAGATTTTAATCAACGAAAGACATCACCAAGTGAAATGAAACGAAAGGCAAGTGAAAGCGACAACGCCCGACGTCAAGTTCATCAGACTAAGGATTGAGTTATGCCAGAAAATTACACCCCTGCTGCCGCCGCAACCGGTACATGGACTGAAGAAGAGATCCGCCATCAGCCTCGCGCATGGATCCGTTCACTCACCAACATCGACGCGCTACGTTCCGCGCTCAATAACTTCCTTGAACCGTTACTGCGCAAAGAGAATCTGCGGATCATCCTGACCGGAGCCGGAACGTCGGCATTTATCGGTGACATCATCGCGCCGTGGCTCGCCAGCCATACCGGTAAAAACTTCAGCGCCGTACCGACCACCGATCTGGTCACCAATCCGATGGACTACCTGAATCCAGCTCATCCGCTGCTGTTGATCTCCTTCGGTCGATCCGGCAACAGCCCGGAAAGCGTCGCCGCCGTGGAACTGGCAAATCAATTTGTACCCGAGTGCTATCACCTGCCGATCACCTGCAACGAAGCGGGCGCTCTTTACCAAAACGCGATCAACAGCGACAACGCGTTTGCCCTGCTGATGCCCGCAGAAACGCACGATCGCGGCTTTGCGATGACCAGCAGCATTACCACCATGATGGCCAGCTGCCTCGCGGTTTTCGCACCTGAGACGATCAACAGCCAAACCTTCCGCGACGTGGCGGATCGTTGCCAGGCGATCCTGACCTCATTGGGCGATTTCAGCGAAGGTGTGTTTGGTTACGCACCGTGGAAACGGATCGTTTATCTCGGCAGCGGTGGCTTACAGGGCGCAGCACGCGAGTCGGCGCTGAAAGTGCTGGAACTGACTGCGGGTAAACTGGCGGCCTTTTATGATTCCCCGACCGGATTCCGTCATGGCCCGAAATCACTGGTCGATAACGAAACGCTGGTGGTGGTATTTGTCTCAAGCCACCCTTACACCCGTCAGTATGATCTTGATCTGCTGGCTGAACTCCGCCGTGACAACCAGGCAATGCGCGTAATCGCCATCGCCGCGGAAAGCACAGACATCGTTGCTGCCGGTCCACATATTATCCTGCCGCCGTCACGTCACTTTATCGACGTTGAGCAGGCATTTTGCTTCCTGATGTACGCCCAGACGTTTGCACTGATGCAGTCGCTGCACATGGGCAATACGCCGGATACCCCATCAGCCAGTGGCACCGTTAACCGCGTGGTGCAAGGCGTAATCATTCATCCGTGGCAGGCATAAGAGGATCGCATTATGAGCATTATCTCCACCAAATATCTGTTACAGGACGCCCAGGCCAATGGCTACGCGGTGCCTGCCTTTAACATTCATAACGCCGAGACGATCCAGGCGATCCTCGAAGTGTGCAGTGAAATGCGATCGCCGGTGATCCTCGCCGGAACGCCGGGGACCTTTAAACACATAGCGCTGGAAGAGATCTACGCCCTGTGTAGCGCCTATTCCACAACCTACAACATGCCACTGGCGCTGCATCTCGACCACCACGAATCGCTGGATGATATTCGCCGTAAAGTCCACGCAGGCGTGCGCAGTGCGATGATCGACGGCAGCCACTTCCCGTTTGCCGAGAACGTAAAGCTGGTGAAATCGGTTGTCGACTTCTGTCACTCCCAGGATTGCAGCGTGGAAGCAGAACTGGGCCGCCTGGGCGGTGTTGAAGATGACATGAGCGTTGACGCCGAAAGTGCATTCCTGACCGATCCACAAGAAGCTAAACGCTTTGTCGAGCTGACTGGCGTCGACAGCCTGGCGGTAGCGATTGGTACGGCGCACGGCTTATACAGCAAAACGCCGAAGATTGATTTCCAGCGGCTGGCGGAAATTCGTGAAGTGGTGGATGTTCCTCTGGTGCTGCATGGTGCCAGCGATGTTCCGGATGAATTTGTCCGTCGTACTATTGAACTTGGCGTCACAAAAGTGAACGTTGCCACAGAATTAAAAATAGCCTTCGCTGGCGCGGTTAAAGCCTGGTTTGCGGAAAATCCGCAGGGTAATGATCCTCGTTATTATATGCGCGTCGGAATGGATGCGATGAAAGAAGTTGTCAGAAATAAAATTAATGTATGTGGTTCAGCGAATCGAATTTCAGCAT
>ENA-UOJI01002256-UOJI01002256.1-human-gut-metagenome-genome-assembly--contig:-P79-NODE-2256-length-11284-cov-49.768011_pt1 | contig 11284 bp, 8 predicted proteins | sample MGYA00242346_ERZ723893 | MGnify/ENA metagenome assembly ERZ723893 | reverse complement strand
TAGATAAAACCACATAACTGAAAGATGAATTTACACACAAATTTGGACTTGACTCAGAAATCCCCAAAACAGCTCCCAAACCCAGCCCAAAAGCTGGAGAAAAGCCGGCAAAGACCTGGCAAAAAGTAGCTGAAATCACTATAAATCTCAAAACAGTTAAAAAAATCAGGTTATTGCTAAAGCGTGTAGATTCTTTAGTGGGGTAATACAATATATTAAGGGGCAAAATAATAATCCAAAACATAAATGGTATTTGAAAATTTAGCAGAAAATATATTGACTTTGTGAATGAAATTAGGTAATATATGCACATAGAACAAAAACTTTCGAGGTTTTTATCAGAAATGGTGCTTGCACCAAGTTTGGGATTGAAAAAAGTCCGTTACAATATACAGAGATGTTATGTGTATTGTAATGGACTTTTTAGTTGCGGAAGTAAGAAACGATGGGGCTATGTTGCAAAGATAGTCTATGATAAAGATAATCGTGTAACAGAAGAGAACGATGCACATGGGAAAATAAAGGAAATGAGAAACAGAATGAGAAAAATAGTAGCAGCTACAGAAGAAAATAAAGAAGAAATTTTAAAATTGTATAAGATACAGCTAGGCAGGGAGTTTTGTCCATGGGACGATTCTTATCCAGGAATGAAGGAGATTGAGTTTGATCTTGGTAGAGAATCTTTGTTTGTAATGATTGATGGGCAGGAGATTAATGCTGATGCCGAAAGCAAAGAGGACAGAATTATCGCAGCAATTTCAATTGATGATGATCCACAGGTAGAGAGGCTTGATTGCTGGAGCCATAAGCTGGCACCCGGGGCTGAGCTTTCAAGACTTGCGGTTCATCCGGATTTTCAGAATCAGAAAATTGCGAGACAAATGCTGGTATTTGGGATGGAAGAGCTCGCAAGGAGAGGATACAAAAGTGTGCATTTTTTAGTCAACAAGCTTAATGTGAAGGCTCTGCGCTCGTATGCAGTATTTGGATTTGATACAGTGGGTGAATGCAGCCTGTTTGGGCAGCCGTTTTTGTGCTATGAAAAGAGTCTGTAAAAAAATATGATTTTTTTGAAAAAAGTGCTTGCATTTTTGAAAACAATCTGATATTATATACGAGTCGCGTGAGACAAGCGGCGAAAACAAAATATATGCGGAAGTGTCGGAACTGGCAGACGAGCAAGACTAAGGATCTTGTGATTATTGCAATCGTGTGGGTTCAAGTCCCATCTTCCGCATTATAAAATTAAAAAGGGTTAAGCCTTAGGGCTTAGCCCTTTTTGATTTTAGAAGCGGAAGCGGACCTTGTCCCCATGGGTCCAAGGTCTCCGCTCCGCTTCGGTCGGCGCAGAGCAGACATCCCCCGGATGTCTTGCGCCCCATCTTCCGCAAGGCTTCGGTTGTTGCGGGGCAGGCGCCTATGGTTCAAGGTCTCGCCTCCGGCTCGGTCGGCTCGTGGCATGAGGTCCCCCGGACCTCACTCGGTCTCCGCTCCGCTTCGGTCGGCGCAGAGCAGACATCCCCCGGACGTCTTGCAACCCATCTTCCGCAAGGCTTCGGTTGTTGCGGGGCAGGCGCCCTATATTGATTGATAAGACAGGAAAGGTAAGATTTTTATGATTAGATTTAATAACGATTACAACCGCGGTGCATTTGATTGCATTTTGAAGGCACTGGCGGATACAAATACAACCAGCTATCCGGGATATGGTGAGGATGAGTGGTGCGATAAGGCTGAGCAGATTATTAAGGGGCTTATTGGCAGAGATGATTCCATGATTAAATTTATTCCGGGTGCGACACAGGCAAATTATGTTGTGGTTGCGGCGGCGCTTTCACCGGTGCAGAGCGTGATTGCAGCGGATACGGGACATATCAATTGCCACGAGGCAGCTTCTATTGAGAATACAGGTCATAAGATTCTTGCGCTTCCTAACACGGATGGTAAAATCAGTGCTGCGCAGATTGAGGCGTGTGCCGCAGAGTATTATGACAATGCAAAGCCTGAGTATCTGACAGAGCCAAAGATGGTTTATATTTCATTTCCGACTGAGCAGGGTACTCTTTACACGAAAAGAGAGCTTTGCGATATCAGTGCTGTCTGCAAGAAATACGGCATGTATCTGTTTGTTGATGGTGCGAGAATGGGCTATGGACTGGGCTCAGATAAAAATGACCTTACACTTTGTGATTTTGCCATGCTTTCGGATGTTTTTTATATCGGTGGCACAAAGTGTGGTGCGCTCTTTGGCGAGGCGCTGGTTATAAATGCTGAGGATATCAAGTATCGTTTTAAGGCTTATATGAAGCAAAATGGTGCAGTGCTTGCAAAGGGCTGGCTGATGGGCTTACAGTTTGCCACTATGCTTGAGAATGGCGATTATTTTGAAAAGACAAAGCGTGCTGATGAGCTTGCCATGCAGATTAAAGAGGCATTTGAACAGAAGAAGGTACCGTTTTGGGTTGAGAGCTTTACAAATCAGCAGTTTGTGATTTTATCGGATGAGCAGAAGAAGACACTTGCCGAGAAGTACTATTTTGAAGAGATGGGAAGAGAGAAAGAGGGCACTGTAGTGCGATTCTGCACCAGCTGGGCCACAAAACAGGAGGAGGTTGATGCACTGGTTTTAGATATATCAAAGCTGGTGTAGTAACAGATTTATAGTTTTTCATACATTTCGTATAGTTTTTTAAATTTATGCTTGCATTCTTCTAAACTTTTTGGTAGAATAATGCTTGTTCGCAGGAGTGGCGGAATTGGCAGACGCGCAGGCTTCAGGTGCCTGTGGTAGCAATATCGTGTGGGTTCAAGTCCCATCTCCTGCATTAACAGGGAAGTCGGTGAACGGCTTCCTATTTTATTTTGTGCAGATAATTTTGAAAGCCTATTGGCTATTAATGGTCTGTAACCGTTGCCTGCCACACTGAGGGGTACAGCTGTCACAGGAATTTGATTATTATATTGGAGATGGGATTGCAGCGTGAAGAGATTGAATCTATCTTATATTAATGTAATATGTGTGTTTGTTTTGTCCTTTGCTGTTATGGAGTATGTAAATCTTTTGATTGGCAGAGTGGGCGGATTTCCTGTGCTTGCAGGGGCGCTTGTGTCATATTCCGTTATGAGATATGGCAGCTTTGCAAGGAAAAATATGGCATGCTACATGGGCATCTATATACTGACATGGTTTATCGGCACGGTAGTGTTATTCATTGCAAAATACTCAGGCTGGGGCAATATCAAAAAGCTTGGTCCGGCGCAGTATTTCAAGGCACTGTACGGCTCAACCCTGTCAGAGATATGGGGGTATTTTTTTGCAATTGTGCTCATGCTGACAGTGATTGTTTCACTTTTTCCGCTTATAGTAATAAAAAACAGGAAAATATATGCACGGTATGTGTTGGGAAATACGCTTTTTTGGACGATAATACTCATACCGCTTAGGTTTATAGATAAGAAATTTGTCAATCACAAGGTGATGTGGCAGGCCGGCTGTATGATGGCCTTTGCTGTGCTTTTGCTTGTGCTGGAGCTTTTCGTTGTATACAGACTGGTGAAATACAGGTATTGCGATGAGCATGCAGACAGGAAAGTGCGCATTCACAGACGCAGGGTTCGAAGGAAAACATTAAAAGCTGTAATAGTCATTGTGCCGGTCGTTGTCATTGCAGTTATTGTTGTTTACACATATTTCATGTCGCCTTCAAACGAGCCGGCTGAGTATGAAAAGGTCGCAAGCTGTATCACAAATGATGACAGGCTTGGGCCTATGGTTTATGACAGTCAGGTGTATATTCCGATAACCATAGAGCTTGACTATGCAGGGACCGGCAGTCCGCTTGGCTATATTGTATACAAGGATCAGGACTATGGCAGCAGGTACTATGAGCTTGCAGCTTCAAACCTCTTATATATGAATAAGAACGGTGACGATACATATTTACAGATGGCGGGCAACGCATCAAATTCATACAAGAAGCTGTCTGTAGTTGAAAAAAGCAATTCATGGAAGGACTGCAGCGTTTTTCTCATGTGGGATGAGGAGTGGCAGTCAGAGTCGCGCTACAGCAAGGATGTCACAGGCTATACGGAGTGCGATGAGGATTTCATAAAAAGTCTTGAGGATACCTTTGGCGCAGTGAAAATAAATCCGGCAGACTTCAAGGACTATGATGCCTATTTTACAATAGAGGGCTACAAATCCATGAAGGATGCCATAGAGAGTGATAGTCATGTGGGCACATGGGTGGGCTGCATACTGGCAAAAGACGATAAATTTTACTATGGCAGCTACGACAATGAAATCACAGGCGGACAGCTTCAGATGCTGCGCCATGTGCTTGGTGGTAATTGATATAGCATTTAATTTTTGCCGAAAGAAAATTAAAGTAAAAAGAAATAAAAAAAGGATTTTTAAAAATCACGTCGAATAATAACTAGTGTAGAGCATAATTAGTGTAGAGCACTATTAGTGGAATGTAACGCTATTTGTTACATTTGTGTGTGAATAGCAGCAGAACATAACGACTGTGACAGCGAGGAGGCAGATAAATGACTATTCGCGAGCAGATAGAAAAACGTGAGCAGGAAATACTTAGTCCGTTCGCATGCCTGAGCATCAACTCAAGAGGCAGGGACTATGATGAGCCGCAGTGCGATATCAGGCCTGTTTTTCAGCGGGACAGGGACCGGATACTGCATAGCAAGGCATTCAGGCGTCTGAAAAATAAGACACAGGTGTTTCTTACGCCAAAGGGCGACCATTACCGCACACGTATGTCGCATACGCTTGAGGTGTCGCAGAATGCCAGGACAATAGCCAAGGCACTGAGACTGAATGAGGATCTGGTGGAGGCTATAGCGCTGGGACACGACCTGGGGCATACACCGTTTGGACATGCGGGTGAGCGCATCCTCAATGAGATATACGAGGGTGGCTTTAAGCATAATGAGCAGAGTGTGCGCATAGTGGAGAAGCTCGAAAAGGACGGAGCAGGACTCAATCTGACCTGGGAGGTCAGAGATGGTATGCTAAATCACCAGACCTCGCTCATGCCACACACCTTAGAGGGCAAAATAGTCAGGCTTTCAGACAAGATAGCCTACATAAATTCGGACTTTGATGATGCAATCCGTGCACAGCTCCTGTGCGAGGATGATATACCGCTTGAGATAAGAAACACGCTTGGACACAGCACCAAGGCCAGGCTCAATCATATGGTGCACAATATCATCACAAACAGCATGGGAAAGGACGATATATGCATGTCAAAAGAGTCCGCGCAGGCAATGCAGGATTTGCGTAAATTCATGTTCGCAAACCTCTATAACAATCCAGTCGCAAAAAGCGAGGAGAAAAAGGCCAAGGCGATGCTCAAGCAGCTTTATTTCTATTATATGGAGCATATAGAGGAGCTGCCGCAGAAATACCTCGCCATGCTAGGGCAGGGGGATGACAAGGGGCGCATCATATGCGACTATATATCAGGCATGACAGACCAGTATGCCACCACGAAATTCCACGAGTATTTCGTACCGGTAGCCTGGGAAATAGATGGATATTAAGATTTTCACCGGGCGCCAACAAAGATGAACAGTAAGGGGATGATAAAATGCCGTACTACTCTGATGAGCTTATAGAGGAGGTACGTTCGCGAAATGACATAGTCGATGTCATAGGAAGCTACGTGCACCTTCAGAAAAAGGGAAGTACTTATTTTGGATTATGCCCATTCCATAACGAAAAGACCGGATCCTTTTCCGTCTCACCGAATAAGCAGATGTACTATTGCTTCGGCTGTGGAGCCGGAGGCAATGTATTTACATTTCTCATGCAGTATGAGAACTTTACCTTCCCTGAGGCCATGCAGGAGCTTGCAGACCGTGTGGGAATTGAGCTTCCCAAGCAGGAGATGACCTCAGCACAAAGGAGGGAGGCAGACAGGCGTACACAGCTGCTTGAGATAAATAAAGAGGCTGCAAAGTATTTTTATATGCTGCTTCGTGGACCGAGAGGACAAAGGGCACATGAGTATTTCAAAAAGAGAGAGCTTTCTGATGAGACAATGCAGAAGTTCGGGCTTGGTTACTCGGACCAGTACAGTGATGATCTGTACAAGTATCTGCGCAGCAAGGGCTATGATGATGAGATACTTAAGGAGACAGGTCTTGTGACGATAGATGAGGTCAGAGGCGGGCACGATAAGTTCTGGAATCGTGCGATGTTTCCGATTATGGATGTGCACAACCGCGTCATAGGCTTTGGAGGCCGAGTGATGGGTGACGGAGAGCCAAAGTATTTAAACTCTCCAGAGACAAAGATATTTGATAAGAGCCGTAATCTTTACGGACTTAATATAGCAAGGAGCACGAGGAAAAACCAGCTCCTTTTGTGTGAGGGCTACATGGATGTCATAGCACTGCATCAGGCGGGCTTTGACAATGCGGTGGCGTCGCTTGGCACGGCGCTCACGAGCGGACATGCCTCACTATTAAAGAGATACACCAATGAGGTGTATCTGACATATGACAGTGATGGCGCCGGGGTAAAGGCAGCGCTGCGTGCGATTCCGATACTCAAGGAGGTAGGCATCACAACAAAGGTCATTAACATGCGGCCGTACAAGGACCCGGATGAGTTTATCAAGGCGCTTGGCGCACAGGAGTATGAGGAGCGTATCAAAAAGGCTGAAAACAGCTTTATGTTTCAGATACGGATCATGCAGGCAGGCTATGATATGGACGATCCTGAGTCAAAAACCGCATTTTATAATGAAATCGCAAAGAAGCTGCTTGGGTTTACCGAGGAGCTTGAGCGGACAAACTATACGCAGGCAGTGTCCAGAGAGTACAGCATACCATACGACGACTTAAGAAAGCTCGTAAACAGTATGGCAATGAAGGGCGGTATCGTAAAGCCCCAGACAAAGCTTAAAAGTGGAATCAATGAGAAAAATAAAAAGGAGGATGGCATGAAGCAGTCGCAGAAGCTTCTCCTCACATGGCTCATAGAGGATAATTCACTTTTTGACAGGATAAAGGGGCGTATCAGTGCAGATGACTTTACCGAAGAGCTGTACCACAAGGTGGCTAAGGAGGTTTTTTCACAGTACGAGACCACGCATACAGTAAATCCGGCCAGGATAGTAAGCATGTTTACCGATGAGGACGAACAGCGCGAGGTGGCAGGGCTTTTCAATGCCACAATCCATCAGGTGGAGGGCAAAAATGACAAGGCAACCGCACTCAGGGAAACCGTTGTCCGTATCAAGCAAAACAGCATAGACTACCGCTCAAAGCATCTGGCACCTACAGATATGGAGGGCATGATGAGGATTATTGAGGATAAGCGTGCACTCGAAGAATTGCAAAAAATACCAGAATAAAGAGGAAAATAAAATGGCAAAGAAAAAGGAACAAAAAGACATGGCACAGGAGCAGGAGCAGAGACTGAATTTCCAGCAGAAGCTTATTGAGATTCTTGAGCTTGGAAAAAAGAAAAAGAATATGCTCGAATACCAGGAAATTGCAGATTTTTTCAAGGACTTAAATCTGGATCCGGAGAAGTTTGAGATGGTAATTGATTATCTCGAGCAAAACGGCATAGACGTGCTTAAAATCAGCAATGATGATGACGTGGATGATGATATCATACTCGATGATGAGGACGAGGTAGAGGTTGAAAAGATTGATCTCTCAGTACCGGAGGGAGTCAGCGTCGAGGATCCTGTCCGTATGTATCTTAAGGAAATAGGTAAGGTACCTCTTCTCTCAGCAGATGAGGAGATTGAGCTCGCTCAGAATATGGAGGACGGAGCGGTAGCAACCGAGAAGATTAATGTACTAAAGGGCCGCATTGATGGTGCATCGGAAGAGGAAAAGGCTGAGATAAAGGAAGAAATAAAGACACTGCAGAGGGATGTGGACAAGGGAGCAGATGCCAAAAAGCGTCTTGCAGAAGCAAACCTGCGTCTTGTTGTCAGCATCGCAAAGAGATATGTGGGAAGAGGAATGCTTTTCCTTGACCTGATTCAGGAGGGAAACTTAGGTCTTATCAAGGCAGTTGAGAAGTTCGACTACAAGAAGGGCTACAAATTCTCTACATATGCCACATGGTGGATTCGCCAGGCTATCACAAGAGCCATAGCCGATCAGGCCAGAACAATCCGTATTCCTGTGCATATGGTTGAGACGATCAACAAGCTCATCCGTGTGTCAAGGCAGCTCCTTCAGGAGCTTGGCAGAGAGCCTTCACCGGAGGAAATTGCCAAGGAGATGAACATGCCGGTAGAGCGTGTGCGTGAGATACTCAAGATATCGCAGGAGCCTGTTTCACTTGAGACTCCAATCGGTGAGGAGGAGGATTCACATCTTGGTGATTTCATCAAGGATGATAATGTACCGGTTCCTGCAGATGCGGCAGCATTCACACTTCTTAAGGAGCAGCTTGAGGAGGTGCTTGGCACTCTTACAGAGAGAGAGCAGAAGGTACTCACACTCCGCTTTGGATTAGAGGACGGCAGAGCCAGAACCCTTGAAGAGGTAGGTAAGGAGTTCAACGTCACTCGTGAGCGTATCCGCCAGATTGAGGCAAAGGCACTAAGAAAGCTTCGTCATCCTAGCAGAAGTAGAAAGCTTAAGGACTACTTAGAGTAAGATGATTAGGCTATCCAGAAGAATGAAGGCAGTGGCATCAATGGTCACGGCCGGCTACACGCTGTGTGATGTGGGAACCGACCATGGCTATGTGCCTATTGCCCTGGTGCAGGGTAATATAATACCGAAGGCAATTGCTGTTGATATAAATAAGGGACCGCTTGAGCGCGCCAATGAGCATATAAGGGCAAACGGTCTGACAGAGCAGATTACCACAAGGCTTTCCAATGGGCTTGAAGCGATACACGACGGAGAGGTTGACTCTATTGTCATAGCAGGAATGGGAGGAGAGCTTGTTATTCACATTTTAACCGCAGGGGAGACAGTGTGCAGGTCGGCAAAGGAGCTGATTCTGCAGCCACAGTCGGAAGTGAGCAAAGTCCGTGAATATGTAAGGAACACAGGCTATAAGATAGTTGATGAGGATATGATTTTGGAGGACGGAAAATACTATCCGATGTTCAGATGTGTGCCGTGTGCGGACAATTCCGCATGGGACAATATGGACGAGACGACGGTTACTGTATGCGATTTGTACGGACCGGTACTTATCAAAAACGGTAATCCGGTGCTTCGGAAGTTCCTTGTCAGGGAACACCACAAGCTGGCTGCCATCATGCAGCAGCTAAGGACACAGGAGATGAGTGATTCCATCATGGACAGAATCGAGCAGATAAACGAGATGATGGCATACAATGAGGCAGCATATTCGACTATGGGGGCAATAAGAAATGCAGGAATATAGTGTGAAGGTGACCTTGCCGGATGGACAGGTCATGGCAGTGACAGCATCAGAAAGTGATACTTTAGAAGCCGTAGCAGACAGATTCAAGGATTATTATGAGGATGACATAATCCTTGGAATTGTAAACGGCAGGCTTCGTGAACTGAATAAGAAAATAAAAAGTGACTGTGAGCTTAGCTTTGTGACGACAGCTGACAGGGATGGCAGGCGTACATACAGAAGAAGTGTTGTGCTGCTTTTGCAGAGGGCTATATACGATGTATATGGCAGCATGACACAGCTTCATGTGATGCATTCACTCGGTGAGGGCTATTATTGTCAGCTTGAGAAAGCAGAGGAGTGTGCGGACAGCCAACAGGAAAAGCATAGTTCTGATAACCAAGGAAGCAGCGAAAACAGTGTGCAAAGCGTGACAGAGCATGATATCGACAGGATAGTATGCAGCATGTACTCATTTGTGGAAAAAGACCTCCCAATTACCAAGCACAGTGCAAAAACACAGTATGCGGAGCAGCTTTTCAAGGAAAAAGGGCTGCATGATAAGGAGAGGCTATTGCACTACAGGAGAAGCTCCAGAGTCAATCTCTATGAGCTGGATGGTGTGGTGGATTATTTCTACGGATTTATGGCACCCTCGACAGGTATGCTCAAATACTTTGATATAGTGCCGTATGAGAATGGCTTCGTGCTTCTTTTTCCGGGTGCTAACAGCAGGAGCGTTGAGCCGCTTGTGACATCAAATAAGCTGTTTCACACGCTGGATGATTCCAGGGAATGGAGCAAGATGCTTGGAATAGGCACGATAGGCTCACTAAATGATGCGATTGCAGCAGGCAGGGGACAGGAAATCATGCTGCTTCAGGAGGCACTGATGGAGCAGAAGATAGGAAATCTTGCAGCGCAGATTGCTTCGGATGACAAAAAGAAATTTGTCATGATAGCAGGTCCTTCATCATCAGGCAAGACATCGTTTGCCAACAGACTGTCAATCCAGCTTATCGCAAAGGGCAGAAAGCCACATCCGTTAAGTCTGGATGACTACTATGTGGACAGGGAGCTTTGCCCGAAGCATCCGGACGGAAGCTTTGATTTTGAGTGTCTTGAATCTATTGATGTAAAGCTGTTCAATGAGGATATGAACAGGCTTCTTAAAGGAGAGGCTGTTGATATGCCATCCTTCAATTTCAAGACAGGAAAGAGAGAGTACCGCGGAAGAAAGCTGACGCTGGGAGCTGATGATATACTTGTCATAGAAGGAATCCACGGCCTAAATGACAGGCTTTCACAGCTTATCCCGCCTGAGCACAAGTTCAAAATCTATATCTCAGCGCTTACACAGCTCAATATTGACGAGCACAATCCTCTTTCCACCACAGATGAAAGACTTATACGCCGGATTGTGCGTGATGCGCGTACACGAGGTACCAATGCCATGGAGACTATCGCTATGTGGCCGTCTGTCAGAAAGGGTGAAAGGGAGAATATCTTTCCTTTCCAGGAACAGGCGGATGTGATGTTCAACTCTGCACTTGTGTATGAGCTTGCGGTACTCAAGGTGTATGCGGAGCCGTTGCTTTTTGGCATAGAAAGAGACTGCCCGGAGTATCTCGAGGCAAAGAGGCTGCTTAAGCTCTTAGACTACTTTCTTCCGATGCCGGCTGACGGCATACCAAACAATTCACTGCTTCGTGAGTTTGTAGGAGGAAGCTGCTTTAATGTTTAAAACTAAAAACAAAATGCAACTGAGATATCTCAGTTGCATTTTTAATGGTGCACCTTGCGACGCACGTTACTGATAAGTTATTTTACGAAACGCCAATAGGCTTTATATTATTAAAATACGCAGGACGATAAGCCGGGTTATGTCGTTGAGTGATCATCTAT
>ENA-UOJI01002240-UOJI01002240.1-human-gut-metagenome-genome-assembly--contig:-P79-NODE-2240-length-11344-cov-7.686686_pt1 | contig 11344 bp, 9 predicted proteins | sample MGYA00242346_ERZ723893 | MGnify/ENA metagenome assembly ERZ723893 | reverse complement strand
AAGGCAGGCAATTGCAGGATCACGGAGTATGACAACAAATACTACAATTTTTATTTTTTTTTAGTAAGTATGTTGGTCGGCAGTAAAAATTCAGATCCAATAGTCACTGTTGATAAGGCTACTATGGATAAATTCGACGGAACCTCCTATGCCGGAAAAGCAGTCGCTCATTGCGCTAATGCATCTTGGGCATTTGCGGATACGCTCGTCACGGGCAGCAAAATAACGGTAGGTCATGGTATTTCTTATTATAAATATACAGTAGACGATTATATTGCGGCGTTGACTGCTGACATATTAGACTGATTATATTAAAATTACCAAATCGATTATAAATTTAAAGTACAAAATAAAGGAGACAAAATGAAAAATAAGCTTAAAAAAGGTTTTACTATTGTAGAACTAGTCATTGTTATTGCCGTAATAGCAATACTTGCGGCAGTACTCATACCCACATTCTCATCCATCACCAACAGCGCGCGTGAAAGCGCCGCTCTGCAGGAGGCCAAGTCGGGTTCCGAAACCATACTTGCGCTTACCACCGGTACTCTGCCCGAAAATTCGGCTTTTCTTGTTGCCGACGATGAAGAAGACAACACAAACGATTATACCTTTACTTTTACCGAACGTAAGATTCAGGCCGCTGCCAGTGAATTCAGCGTTCTCAACGAATGCAGAAGAGATGATGTAGCCGTTGATACCGCTCGCACCGAAGGCGAAGGATACATTGTATATGTGTCCATCGACGCGCTTACCGTTGACGAAAACGGACAGGTCACCGCAACGGACGCCAAAATCGACCAGCATGTAGCCAACAGAATACTTGCGGCTTTGGATATCACCGCAAGCGTTGACGAAGCTGCTCGTACGTACGACACTCTTTCTTCCGGCCGTGACTATATCATTTGGAAGTACACGTCAGGCGGCACGACCTACAACTTTAACATCTATTGGACCAACGACTTCAACAAGACGCTTATCGCCTTCATGGGCGGAAATATGCAAGAAGGCGCCGAGACAGTGGAAACCGTCAATGTTACCTGTGAAGGCGCTACCGTAGATAAGACCACCGTCGAAAAGGGTAAGGACGCAGACTTGGTGCTCACTCTGCCCTCGGCAGAAGAATATGCCGCATATTATACCGTGACGGTAGGCGACTATACGGTTGACGTGCAGCCTGTAGAAGGCAAGCTTTCCGTTAACATTCCCTCACAGTATACCGGCACCCATTTTAACATTATTGTCAAAGTAGCAACCGTTGCTATTACGTATTCTGCTACTGATAATGCCGCAACTGTAAACTCGACTGCTTACAGCGCAGGAATGAAAGTCAACAAAAAACAAGAAGTAAAGATTGTGCTTACCAACACAGTTGAAGTCGGAAAAATTACGATTAAAGTAGGCGGAACCCCTATCAATCAGCCTGGTGATTGGACTTATGATGCCGAAAGTAAAACAATTACTATTCCCGCAGATGAAGTTACAGGCAATATTGAAATTAGTATAACATAATAATAGAAAGCAATACACATCTATTACTATCCACAAAAGAATGCCCTGCGAGGTGTCCGCGCGATATATCGCGGCGCCGCGGGGCTTTTTTTTGCTTTATTTTGTCCCATATCCGCGTAAATAAATCGTATATATGCGCATATATCGCCGTCCGTGCCCATAATTGTTTGCATATTTTTGCATTTTGTGCTAAAATTACATAAAAGCGGACTGTTTTGCCTCGGCGTGCCGTTTTCGCCGCCGAAACACGTAAATTTTTCCGCTTTTACCCATAATAAGGTAAAAACTTTTGAAAAGACGCATTAACAAAAAAGGCATTACGCTTGTCGAAATAGTCATTGTTCTTGCCGTTGTGGCAATTATGTCCACAATGGTCGTTTCTTTTTCGCTCGCGTGCAACATTTGGGTTCAGCAGGGCGTAAACCGCAAGAATATGCTGTCGTCCTTTAATTCCGTCAAAAACGCCGTGCATGCGTACGCCAGCGCCTTTGACGACGAGGACCACATATTTTCGGTGCAGGGGGCAAGGCTTTGCGTGGACGACGTCAACGCGCCCATGGAGCAGCCTTACTATCTGGAATTTTCGGAAGGCGCGCTTGAAGGCACTTCCCTGTCGGGGCAGGTGCTTTATCCCGTGGACAACATTACGGGCATAGGGTTTTCGCTCATTAAAAATCAGCAGGAAGACGCGCTTTTGATTTGCAGCGTCGCCTATTCCATACCCGCCGTGTCGCCCGACCGCGCTCCCGAAACGGGGACTTATACTGTGGCGGTGGCGCTGCGCGTTGCGGCGGCCGAAGTGTAGGAGGGCGCTATGTCGAAAGGCTTAAAAAACCGCGGCATAAACCGCCGCAAATCTTCAAAAAAGGGCATGACTATTATCGAGACGGTCATATCTTTGGCGGTAATAGCCATCGTCTCGTTTACGGCGATAGGCTTTATCAAGCGCTTTTCCGATGTCAACGCCAAAATGATTTACGAAACCGACGCCCGTCTCACCGTCGAAAACGCTCTGGAATGTTTTAAGTACGCCGAGGACGAAACGCAGTTTTTTAACGCGCTCAATCTCACCTGCTCAGGTTTTGTACGTCAGGGCGGCAGCTATATTCTGGAAGATTACAACTACACGGTAGTAATCGCCGTCAGTTTTCCCCCGGAGGGCGCCGCGTCATTTACCTGCCATGCGACCAATTCGTCAGGCAGAGTGATAGCGTCCGTCACTTCGTACACTAAGGAGGTGGCGGCATGAACAACAAACGCGGTTTGGCTGCGGAAATGGCAATAGTCGCCATGCTCACCGTAGCGGCTCTGTGCACCGTTCTGTTGGTCGTCTCCCAGATGATGCAAAAGACGGCCACGAACGATTATACCTATATAGTTGCGTCGGCGGAAACCAATCAGGTGGCGGAAGATTTTGTCGCCGCGTTGTCGGACGAAAACGCCGCGTCTTTCGATGAAAATATCTTTAAGGGCAACCATCCGTCTTTTGACGGGTTTATTACGATCGACGTCAGCGCGGCCGATGAAAATGCCGATGTTTACACCTTGTCGGTTACGCATCCCGCCGGAAAAGTAGCCGTAGCCGTCGCAGTCCGCGTCGAACGCGCCGCCGACGGGTCGCAAAGTTCGCACCTTGTTTTCTGGCGTCAGCGCATAATATAAAATAGGAGGTTATGGCAATTCGCAACTATGGGCATTCTCGATAACTTACGAACAGCCGCATTCTCGACGGTTGTATTTATAGATACCAACAACAGCCAGATAAGGTTTATGTCCATCGTCGGCCGCGATAAAAACAAAATCGCCGTCGACATCAAGCCTTATCGCACAAAACATTTCGACGACGAGTTTTTCGAGCGGTTTACGCAGGCTCTTCGCGAGTATGGACAGGCCAACCCCAGTTATGCCGGCAAAGCGGCGGCGGTGACGGTGGTGCTGCCCGACTATCTCGTAGCAACCGACAGCATAAGAATTCCGGGCGTAAAAAACAACGAAGAAATGCTCGAAATCGCCATCAAAAGCAAATATAAAAACCTTGCCGAACTGGACATGAACCGCGTCGCAATAGCCGCCAACAAGCAGTATTCGACGTGGCAATTGTCGACGATACGCACTAAGCTTAAACAAGCTATCTACAAGTCGTGCGCCACCAGCAATATGTTCGCCGACCAGATCACGTTTGCCGCCGCCACGCTGGGCAACGCCGCCGTCGCATTAAATCCCCGCCTTAAAAACGGCTCCTATGTTATTCTGGATATAAAGGAGCGCTTTTCGCGTTATGCGCTTGTCAACAAAGGTGTGGTGACGGGGGCGTATCATCTGCCCTTCGGATATGAAATTCTGGCAAAGGACAAGCTTATTGCCGAAAATATGCTTTTTGACTATTCTTCCGCCGAACTCACCGTTCTGAACGCCAAGGAAAAGGCAAAGGCAAAAGAGCTTACCATGATGGGCGCCGATATTCCCGCCCAGGCCGCCGAAAACGAACAGCCGCAAAATGACGATGACGGCGAAAACGAAAACTCTTTTTCCTCCGACAGCGAGCTGGTCGCGCAGCGGCAGTCCCAGATAAAGACGCTGCCGCGCAAAATTCCGCGCGTCTTGCCCAAATTTATGCAGCGCCCCGTGCCCGAAGATCACGAAGGCATTGTGTACGAAAATTTCCGGTACTTTATCAAGTGGACGCTGGACCTTATCAACGCAAACGACAGGCTTACGTCGATATCGCCCTTCGGCGCGGTCTATGTGAACATGCCCAAAGAATTTGATTTTCTCTTCGATAAAACCAACGCGGAGGAGAGCGAAAACAAAATCCACTTCGCCTCCTTGGAATTGTACAACGAAAAACCGGTAATAGTCGATAATCTCGAATTGTACGGCGGATTTTTCGTCAAGCAGTACAATCGCAAAAACAATTTCTGATTATGCCCGCTCAGTTCTTTCCCCTATTTGTTTTTTTCGCCGGGCTTATAGGTCTGTGCATAGGCAGCTTTTTGAACGTTGTGATATACAGGCTGCCCAACGGAATGAGTCTTGCCTATCCGCCGTCGCATTGCCCCGTCTGCGGTTATAAGCTAAAATGGTACGACAATATTCCCGTCGTCTCCTATATCATTCTGGGCGGAAAGTGCCGCAGCTGCAAGACGCACATCTCTTTCCGCTACACGGTAGTCGAGCTTTCGTGCGCCGCCATGTGGATAGCATGCGCGCTTATATTCGGCAAAACCGACGTTGTGTATTCTCTTCTTGCCATGGTCGTGTGTTCGGTGTGCATATGCGTGTTTTTTATTGACCTTGAGCACATGATAATTTACGACAGATTTCAAATCGTGCTGGCGGCGGCGGGCGTAATAATGATATTTTTCGACCGCGAATATGATTGGCTGTCCCATGTTATAGGACTGTTGGCGGCGGCCGTTCTGTTTGTCGGCGTCGCGCTTATCGTGGGCAGAATTTTAAAGCGCGAGGCCATGGGCGGCGGAGACGTCAAACTTGCGATGGCGTCCGGGCTGATACTGGGCTGGCAGAAATTTTTGCTCATGCTGCTTATCTCCTCTATAAGCGCCAGCGTATATATGCTGATACGCAGGAAAAAGGACGGCGAAAGCCGGGAAATTCCCTTTGCGCCCTTTCTTACCAGCGGACTTGTCGTGGCGATGATGTTAGGCAATATGATAATAAAAGTATATTTATCTTTAATAGGATTATAATCGATTTTACGGAGTGGTTATGGAAAAATTCAAATATACTGCAATTGATTTAAATAAACAGAAATATAACGGTATATTTATAGCGCAGGACGAAAAAGATCTCGCCGTACAGCTGGCAAAGCAAAATCTCTATCTTATTTCGTCCGAAAGTTATACAGGCAAAACCCCCAACGCGTTTTTTACGTTCAGCGTGGGAGCGGCGGTAAAACTGCCTGAACTTACGACGTTCTGCCGGCAGTATTCCATTATGATAAACTCGGGCATGTCTATTCTCGCCTGTATCGACAGTCTGCGCCATCAGGCGTTTTCGTCGTATTTCCGCAACGTGCTTGACCTTATTTACGAAGACGTAAAAGGCGGATCCATGCTGTCGGACGCACTGAATAAGCACAAGAAGGTATTTCCGGACTTTTTCCGCAGTATGATCAAGGTGGGAGAAGTCAGCGGAAAGCTGGATATGGTTTTTAATTCGCTTGCCGACTATTACGAGAGCGACGCCCGCATAAAAAAGAGAATCAGCGGCGCTTTGGCTTATCCTATAATGCTTTTGGTGCTTATGGTGGGCATTGTCGTACTCATGCTGCTTTATATAGTGCCCACTTTCAGAGAGTCTTTGTCATCGCTGGAAGTGCCTATAGAGGGCATTACGAAGATAGTGTACGATGTGTCCGACTGGATGCTCGCCAACTGGAAAAACGTGCTGATAGTCATAGTGGCGCTGGTGGCGGTGGCATGGCTTATCGGACGCACGGAAAAGGGCAAGGATTTTTACGACTTGTTAAAGCTGAAACTGCCCCTTATTCGCAGCATACAGATAGATTTGATTACCGCGCGTTTCGCGAGAGGCTTCGGCTTGCTGCTTTCCAGCGGAATGGACATCATCGAGGCAATGGACGCAATAGTCATTGTTCTTGGCAACCGCAATGTCGAAAAGCGTTTTAAAGAGGCTACGGACGACGTTCGCCACGGAATGTCCATGGCGACGGCTTTTTCCAAGCACAAGCTGTTCCCGGATATACTCATCCAGATGGTGGCGGTGGGCGAAAAAACGGCGGCGATTGACGAAGTATTAAACCGCTCCTGCAATTTCTTTGACAGCAAGGTCGAAACCACTCTTACAAACGTCGTCGGCATATTGCAGCCGGTCATGCTGATACTAATGGCGCTCATTGTGGTGGTTTTGTTCATCGCCATATACGCGCCTATGATTTCCATAATGACAACGCTGGGCTAAAACGCAACTATTTACCATCGAGGAGTCTTTTATGAACGCCAAATACGAGCTTTTACAGTTTTACGTATATAAAAAGATAATAAAGAAAAAAGACATAGAAAACATCCTGTCCGAATGCGAGAGACTGGGAATATCTGCACGCGATTATTTGCTTACAAAAGAATACACCACCGAAACTACCGAACTCGAGGCGCTGGCGGAATATTATTGTATGCCGTGCATCGAATTGGAGATGCTGGATATCGATAAGACGCTGTTTGATAAATTCTCCTTTGAATTTATGAAAACCAACAAGATCATTCCCGTGTCTTTCGACAAAAACGGTACGTTGCTCGTCGCCGTAGGCAAACCCCTTGATACCGCGACGCTGTCGTCTATGTCCATCGCCTTTTCCGCACCCATAGAGTGTATTCTTACGCCGCCTTCGCAAATAGACAGATACATCGATTCGATATCCGCAGTCATCACGACGTCCGCGGCTCTTCATGACCTTAACGCCGAAAAGGACGACCAGTTGTTCGGCAAGAACGACGCGTCGGGCGGCGTGATCGTCAAGGAAGACGACGTCATCAACAATCCCGCCGTCAGACTGGTGGATTCGATAGTAAAAGAAGCCATACCTTACCGCGCGAGCGATATACACATAGAACCGTTCGAAAAAAAGGTGCGCGTCCGCTATCGTATAGACGGAAACTTGCAGGAACGCGCCGAATTTCCGATAGAGTTTTATTCGGCGATAAGCGCGCGTCTTAAAATTATGTCCGGACTGAATATTGCCGAACGCCGCATGCCGCAGGACGGACGTATTAACATGGTAGTGGGCGGAAAAGAGTACGACTTCCGTGTTTCGTCGCTGCCCACGGTGTACGGCGAAAAGTTCGCTATAAGAATTCTGGACAAAACCTCCTTCCATTTTACCCGCACCGACCTCGGATTTACCGAGAACGAAAACGTGGTAATAGATAAAATGCTCATGCACCCCCACGGCATAATTTTGCTTACGGGACCCACGGGCTGCGGAAAATCGACGACGCTGTATTCGTTTCTTAAAGAAATAAACAATTCAAAAGTCAACATTGTCACCGTCGAAGACCCTGTCGAATACACGCTGGCCGGCGTAAACCAGACGCAGGTCAATCCTAAGGCCAACATGACCTTTGCCACGGCGTTAAGATCCATTTTGCGTCAGGACCCGGACATAATAATGATAGGCGAAATACGTGACGAAGAGACGGCGGGAATTGCCGTCCGCGCCGCAATCACGGGGCACTTGGTGTTTTCGACGCTGCACACGAACGACGCTCCCGGCGCCATAACGCGTCTTGAGGACATGGGGGTGCCCGACTATCTGGTGGCCGACGCGCTTGCCGGCGTTATCGCCCAGCGTCTTGTAAAACGACTGTGCCCCGCCTGCAAAAAGCGCGGAAAAACCAACGCTAAGGAGATGGAAATTTTGGGCATTGACGAGCCGGTAAGCATATTCCGTCCGCAAGGCTGCCAGTTTTGCAACAACACCGGCTATAAAGGAAGAATTGCAGTTCATGAAATCATGTACATGAACGAGGCGATGAAAAACGAAGTGGTCCGCAACAAAAATATCGAAGACCTGCGTCACATGGCGGAAAAGAACGGAATGGTCACGTTGTGGAATTCCTGCCGCAACATAGTGCTTAGCGGAGTGACAAGCATACAGGAACTCATGACGCTCACAACGGAATGATTTTCGGCAGTAAAGGAGGAATAACATGGCACTACAGCATTTTTATTCGAGAATACCTGCGCGAGCAAGTATGTTCAACAAATCGGACAGCTACGATACTTTTGCTTGTTCCGACGGACTGACGCGTGAGTTTATCGAAAGAGAGTTGTCCATAATAGACGACTATAAGCCCACGGCGGAAGAGACGACCCTGATACGCCGCACCCAGCTGCCGCCGCTGTACGCGCAGATGGCTGTTAAGAGCGGCGAGCTGGTGCAAAGCGCAATAAGTTTTCTTGCGTCCGACTACACCGGCGAGCGCACGTCCTATATGGTACATTCGCTGGTTTTTTCCGAAAAGGAAAAAAAGCGCGTCCTGGCGTCGCTTAACGGCAGCGTATTCAATGCCGCAAACTTTGTGACCGATATATCCGGCTTTAATCTCACTTCGCCCGAAACACGCCCCGTTTACGACTATCCGGAACTTAGTTATGTAAAAGCCCCCGCAGGCAAAACCGACTGGCTGTCAAGCGATTATGACGCCAACGTCATGAAAAGATTTATCTTTGCCGTCTTAAACGCAATTTGCGGCAAAGGCAAACAGGTTTATGCGGTGCTGGGCGATTCAATATCTCAGTTTTCCGAAAAAGCGCTGGAATTTGTAAACGCTTTTATGCAAATTCTGCCGTATCATTTGCGCGAGCTATTGTCGTTTGTGACCTATACGGGCGATTTTTCGCGCTATAATACCTTTAAGCTTAAATTTTTGCCTGCCGACGCGTCTGTTCCGCCCGTTTCAAAAGGCGTGACCGTAAATTTCGTCACGGGAATGGTCATGGGCGTAAAAAACGAAGATTATACGGCGATGGCACCCGTTGTGGAATTTTTGTATTCGCTTTTGACGCAAGAGGAAGTGCGCCGCGAATTTTTACTGTTTGCCGACCATGCCGCCGGTGATTCGCCGTCGCTTGCCTCAGCGTCGCTCAAAACCATTGCCGACCTTGTGTTTTTGTTCAGATGCTGCAGTACGATGTTCGACGAGAACAAAGTGCTGTCGGACAGCGATAAGGTTTATGACTTTATGTGCGTGTACGAAAAATACCGCACGGCCCTTTCCGACGAAAACAGAATGGCGGGAATGCGCTGTCTTAAAAGATATCCCAAAGCCCACGCGGCTATTCCCAAAAACGTATTTGCAAAACTAAGCCGCATTTATCCGCAGGAATCGGCCGGCGTAAAACGCGTCATCATGAATGTCGTGCTCGAACTCATTCACACCGACGTCATGCGCGACAAGCTGTTTGCGTTTATAAAAAACAATTACGAGGCGGAAGACGACGAAATGAAGGCGATAATAAACGGCGATCTTTGCCGCGTCTTTTACGGCGGTTTTCTGCAGCCGCAGATTTTGACGTTTTTCGCCCGGAATTTTCCCGCCGAACCCGTTTCAACGCGCGACGCCATACTCGATAAAGTTTTGCTTGCGATACGCACCAAAGCCATTCAGTCGCAAATAATGGAGTTTTTGCGCGCATATTACGGCACTTTTACAAAGTCGCAGAAAAAACATCTGTATGCGACTATTTTCGATATGCTGCCCGAAGGCGACGAGCTGGCAATGCAGCTTATCTCGCTGGTCGACGCTTATATCTCCGATGAATCGGAGAGCTTTAAGTCGGAATTCGCCGATAAATTTCTCGCCCTTATAGAGACCGAGCAGCGTCGCCGTGAGCATCCGCTTTTGAAATGCGTCGTCAAAACGACGGGGTATTGCGCCGCCGTGCTGATAAAACAGATATTTATAGAATGGAGCGGACGCAAGATATTTGCCGAATATGTCGACGATATCGCCCAGTTGGATACCGACGGAAAGACCGACGCCCTTGCCGCCGCCATTAAGGCCGTTCCGTACATGCCGCGCGAGCAGATGGATAAATTTATCGAAGAGCTTGCCGAGGCATACAAACGCCATCCCGACAAGGGTAATTTTTTCCGCGCTGTCGAATCGGAACAAAAGCTGTCGGACAAGTTGTCGTCTATACACGGGGATACGGTGACGGTGTTTGCCGAAAAGTATGCCGATTGCGTAATATCGCCCTATCTTTGCGCGCAGATGCCCGAATTTTTCCGACTGCGCCGTCCCGACGGAGTGACGATTATGCGCAATTATGCCGCTCGCCATCCCGCTATCGAAGAACTGCTCGGATATGAATTGTTCGCAAATTTTTCGGCATTGCTTGAATGTGCCGAAAGGGGCGACGCCGCGGGAGTAATAGACCGCTGCGAACAGTTGCCTGTCGCAAAGACAACGGGTCAAAATGCGGCGCAGTACATGGACGCGCAGCTTATAAAAAGCGACGTGCTGTCCGGAGCGGCGAAAGTGGACATAAAGGCGTTGGTCATTGCGGCGGAAGGCCGGCTGACGACGGGCGAGTATGATTTCGAAAAAGCGTACAGGCAGCTCGAGAGCGACAAGCTTGCCGCCGAAAATCCGTCGGGCGCCAAAATGAAGGACGCGAAGATTTTTGCCGTGCGGAGCGAGGTTTTTAACGCTGTGTTGTTTATGGCGTCGTCCGCATATAAAGCGGTGGACCAAAAGGCCAAAGAGCAGATGACGGGCGGAAATTCTTCTCTTAGCGCAGTTGTTGCGGCGTTTGCCGGCCGGGACAGCAAGTATGCCAAAGCCGCCGCCGTTGCGGTGCAGCAAATTCCAGGAGCCGAAAAAGTTTTTTCGGACAGCCTTAAAGGCATGGCGGAAGCGGTAAAGCCTCAGAAGCAGGGATTTTTTGCAAAGCTGTTCAAAAGATAACTGTGCGCACAAAAAAGTACATATCGGCATTGCGACCCGCTTTATAATAAAAAGACAATTTTTTTTGCGTACGGCAATCATATTCTTATTATATATATGATATATAGCGGCAAAATTATTTAAAGCGGCAGACAATGCCGGCAGCGTAAAGAGCTTGTTCCAAAAAGCGGGGGTCAAGCTCTTTTTTCTTGTCCCGTAGACGCTTAAGTATACGGCGGCGGGAGAAACTTTATGTGCGGAATTATAAAAATCACAACGAATTTTAAACGCAATTGTCTAAAAAGGGCCAAAAAACAGCGTTTTCGGCGGCCGATTTTTTAAATTAAAAAAAGTTCTTCATAAAAACAAAAAATATTTTAAAAAGTGCTTAAAAACGATTG
>ENA-UOJI01002231-UOJI01002231.1-human-gut-metagenome-genome-assembly--contig:-P79-NODE-2231-length-11404-cov-5.007578_pt1 | contig 11404 bp, 10 predicted proteins | sample MGYA00242346_ERZ723893 | MGnify/ENA metagenome assembly ERZ723893 | reverse complement strand
AGCTCCGCCATGCCACTACTGCCGAGAAGGACGGCGTGACGCGAATACTCCACCATCTCGCCCTGATACTCTGTTGTTGCCGTCACATCGCTGCCATCATCATGGTAGCGGTAATAGAAGTTGCTTTTGAGAACATGCAGTTCAATAAGTTGTACCGGGCTGAACGGCGGCGGCAGCGGGATGAAGGCGCGTAATAAAGACGCCTTACCGTGTTTCTGCGCTAACCGCTCCGCGAGCATTCCGTTTACCGCTTCAATTGTTATTCCTTGCGGCGGGGCAAACATCGCCTCGTCTGACATAGCCATCAACAGTCCTTATTAATGAGAAATCCTTCTCACGTAATTTTTCTGGCCATCAGATAGATGGCCGGTTCCTGCACAATTTCATCCAACAGATGAATGAATTGAATGCTACGCGCCTGCCACACAGACGTCGCGTCATCCGCCAGTGGCGCGAATGCCCGGGTCAACAGGGCGGTGTGGCTGGCGTCAATAACAATCTCACCAAAAGTCATCACCCCCAGCATCTTACGTCGGGCTTGCTCCTCTTCGACCAGTGCAAGCCAATCTTCGTATTCCGTCAGTGGGCAGCGGAAGGCGACATTCAGACAATCAATCACGCCAACGTGATGGCCGATAGCTAGCGAGTAATACATTACCTGAGAGCTGTGTTCCGGCATCTCGTCGCTACTGGCGACAAACTTTTTTTGCAGCGTCCAGAAAACAATTTCCCCGCACTCTTCAGTCATGTAACCCCCGGAGTACGCGAAAGAGTTGCTGAACGATACTATTGAGACGTGGATCGTCGGCATCGCGCAACCAGGTGTTAACCCGATTTCCTGTAGGATCGTCGCTTAAATGGCGCAGGAGCCGATCGCAAATTTCTCGCCCCTGACGATAGCCCGCCAGCCGCCGCGCTTCTCGCTCAATGGCGATACGCTGTGATGGCGGGATCTGCGGCCACAACGGTTGCATAGTCACCCCGGTGGGATCGCGATAATCCACAGCGTGAATCTTCTGTTGCAGCAAACCGAGCGCCACGGCGAAACCGTGAATGGTGGCGGCCGGTGTTGGCGGGCAGCCGGGGATCCAAACATCAATGGGGACAATGGTGTCGCTACCGCCCCAGACGCTGTAGAGATCGTGGAAAATACCGCCGCCGACACCGCACGCGCCGTAGGAAACACAAATTTTATGATCGGGGGCAGACTCATACGCCCGAAGTGCAGGCATACGCATCGCCCGGGTGACTGCGCCAGTAAATAACAAAATATCGGCGTGACGCGGTGATGAAACAACCTTAATGCCAAAACGTTCTGCGTCGAATACTGGTGTAATGGCAGCAAAAATTTCGATTTCACAGGCGTTGCAGCCGCCGCAATCGACGCGATAAACGTAAGCCGAGCGACGGATATCCTGTAGCAAATGCCGCTTCATCTTTTGCGTTTGCTCGTCCAGCGTGATGGGCTGGCTGACATGTTGTGTAAGCACTGGACTCATAGCTGCTCCTTAGCCACCAGCAGTACATCTGTATCGTCGTTGATCAGCGTCGCGCGTTGTTTGCATTCCGGGCAGACGCTCGCTTGCGCCCACAACATTTCGCGGTTTTGTGGCGCATTTTGTTGCTGTGCTAACAATTCAGCAGCCAGTGCGATGGTTTTTTGCGGGGCAAACGGGCGTTCGCAACGGCTGCAACGTTGTAGATGGAACGTCGCGCGGGTATAGAGATCGGCTTTATTGGTGACGGTCAGTTCAAAGTTATTGGTAAGCTGGATGGCTCTGGTCGGGCACACTTCTTCACAACGTCCGCAGTAAATACAACGCCCCAGATAGAGCTGCCAGGTGCGCGAATTTTGCTGGTCGTCGGTCTGGATAGTCAGCGCATTTGCCGGACAAGCACAGGCGCAGGCACCGCAGGCAATACATTGGCTGGGCATCAGGTCCGGTTTTCCGCGAAAGCCAGGGCTGACCTCCAGTGGCGCGAAGGGATATTTCACCGTCGCGGTTCCGGCGCGCATAATAGTTTTCAGTAACTTCAGCATCTTCTGTCCTTACTTCAGCGGCGAACGGTTACGATCAATGCCGTAGCGTTCGATCTCTTTATACGGCACGGTTTTTGACTGGCGCTTGCGCACATCTACCAGCGTCACACGGTCGGTACAGGAGTAGCAGGGATCAAGGCTACCGATAATCAGCGGTGCGTCAGAAACGGTATTGCCGCGCAGCATGTAACGCAACACCGGCCAGTTGGCGTAGGTGGCGGCACGGCAGCGCCAGCGGAACAATTTTTGGTTATCACCGAGCATGCTCCAGTGCACGTCTTCACCGCGTGGCGCTTCAACAAAGCCCAGCGCGAATGCGTGAGGTTTATAGCTAAAGCCTTCGGTCAGCAGTGGGGTATCCGGCATGTTGTCGAGGGCAAATTCCAGCATTGCCAGCGAATCAAACGTCTCTTTGACACGGACCATCACGCGGGAGAAAACATCGCCGCCGGTAAAGGTAAACAGTGTTTTTGGAATATTGCCGTAGTCGGCGTAGGGGTGATCAAAGCGCAAATCACGGGCAAAACCACTGCCGCGGATCAGCGGCCCTACAGGGCTATATTCACGGGCGATTTGTCGGTCGAGAATGCCAATGCCCTGAGTGCGTTGTTCCATATTCGGCGTAGCAAGCAGCATCTCTACCAGCTCCGACACGTCGGCGCGCATCTCGCGCACCAGTTTCAGCGTTTGCAGACGTTGCTCTTTGAGAATATCGCGGCGAACACCACCAATCAGATTCAGACCGTAGGTTTTACGCGACCCGATCAGCAATTCCGCCATCGTCATCGACTTTTCCCGCACGCGGAAAAATTGCATAAAGCCGGTATCAAAACCAACGAAATGGCAGGAGAGGCCAAGGTTAAGCAAATGACTGTGTAGCCGTTCGACTTCCAGCAGAATCGAGCGAATAGTATGTGCTCGTTGCGGCACCTCAATCCCCAGTGCATTTTCAACCGAATTGGTATAGGCCACACTGTGGGCAAAACCGCAAATCCCACACACGCGGTCCGATAAGAAGGTCACTTCGTTGTAGCCCATCCGCGTTTCTGCCAGTTTCTCCATGCCGCGATGGACATAAAACAGGCGGTAATCAGCATCGACAATTTGCTCGCCATCCACAAACAAGCGGAAGTGACCCGGTTCATCGGAGGTGATATGCAGCGGGCCGACAGGGATCACCCGCGCATCGCTGTTGCCCTCATTGATAAACGGATACGTTTCGGAATCAGTCGTCGGTTCAGGGCGCAGTCGATAATCCATCGCATCTTTGCGCAGCGGATGCATATCTTCCGGCCAGTCATCGGGCAACACCAGGCGACGCTGATCCGGCAGGCCAACCGGAATCAGCCCGTACATATCGCGAATTTCTCGCTCGCCCCAGACCGCGGCAGGGACGCGCGGTGTGACTGACGGAAACTCCCGACTGTCGGCATCGACCAGCGCCTTCACCACAATCCAGCATTTTTCGGCCCCTTCCATTGAAAGGGCATAATAAACCGCGTAATGACCGTTAAGTGTCCGCTCGTCGTTGCCAAACAGGACCGGAAGCCAGCCATCATGTTGATAATAAAGATACTGTACAACGTCAGGCAGCAGATTGATTTTCACCGTAATGGTGACCTGTTCAGGCGTTTGTCGCTCTTCATCCAGCACCGCGCCGGGGAACTGCGTTTTCAGGGCGGCGAGAATCGCTTCGCCACGATTTGACGATGAATTAACGTTCACTGTGTTTCTCCGAAACAGATGCGGTGCCTGAAGGCAAAAAATCATGCCAGGTGCTACGTTGTGCAGGCAGATCGTGCGTCCCTGAGAGGACTATAGTGGAAGCGCCCGCCAGGATCCTGATGACAGGTTGTGGAATATGCGTTCCCATCGCCAGCATCATGACCAGCAGAATCACCATTGGCGAGGTGGTCAACCAGCCGAGATCACCCCGGTTAACGGCCTGCGGCGGTTTCGCCATTAACACCCGCGCAGCCATCCGTACCAGGCCCGCCAGCACCAGCGTTAACAGCAATAACAGCAGGACGATAATCAGCAGGTGATTACGTGCCAGTCCGGCGGTAATGGTCATAAATTCGCTAAGAAAAATGTTGAAGGGCGGCATCCCTGCCAGCGCCAGCGCACCGCCGCCAAACAGCACGGCGGTAAATGGCATGATTTTGAGCATCCCACAGACGACGTTGAGATCGCGCGTGCCGTACTTGAGCAGTACATTGCCGGAACCGCAGAACAGCAGCGTTTTTGCCAGACTGTGGTTTAAGATGTGCAGCAGCGCGGCAAAAATTCCCAGCGGCCCGCCAATGCCTAGCTCCACCGCGACCAGCCCCATGTTCTCCACGCTGGAGTACGCCAGCAGACGCTTAATGTCCCGCTGTACCAGAATGAAAAATGCCGCCACGGCAACCGACAACATGCCGAAGATGAGCAACAACCGGTTGGGGAAATCGCTGCCGATGGCTTGGCAAATAATGATGTAATAGCGAATCAGCACCAACAGCGCGCAGTTCAGCAATACGGCGGAGAGCAGGGCGCTGACCGGACTCGGCGCTTCACTGTGAGCATCCGGCAGCCAGGCGTGCATGGGAAATAGCCCGGTTTTGGTACCAAAGCCAATTAGCAAAAACACAAAGGCCAACAGCATTAATGTTGGGTCAAGCAAGGACGATTGCTTAAGAACCTCGCTCCAGAATATCGCCATTTCTGCCTGCGGCATAACGCTGGCGGCGTTGGCGTATACCAGCACGGTACCGAACAGACCAAAAGCGACACCAACAGTACAAATAATGATGTACTTCCATGCAGCTTCCAGCGATGAACGCTGACCGTAAATGCCTACCAGAAACGCCGAGCTTAAGGTGGTGGCTTCGATCGCCGCCCACATCACAATCAGGTTATTGCTGGTAACAACCAGCAGCATGGTGAACAAAAACAGATGGAAGAAACCGTAGTAATCGCACAGCGTAACGGGTGAAAGCTCGCCGTGTGCCACTTCATGACGCATGTAGCCAATCGAGTAAATACCGGTGAGAAAGCCAATCACACCAAGAATGGCGAGGAACAAACCGCCCAGACCATCAATATGAAGCCACAGTCCCGCAGCGAATATTTCTCCTGCATCAGCGGCAGTTTGGACCACCCAGAGTGCCAGAATCAGCAGCAGTGTGATCCCTAAGCTATGTAATACGGTCACCGTGCGAGTCGCAGAAAGTCTCCGTTTCCGGCAGGCAAAACAGAGCAGCGAAAAAAGCAGCGGCGTGAGCAGGAGTAAAGCGAACATCACAGAATAACTCATCTCATTATCCCTTCAGCGCGGTCAAGTTGTTCACGTCCAGCGTGCCGTGGGTACGCCATATTTTTCTTGCCAGTAACACCATCACAATGACGGCGAAGATGGCGTCGGTAGCGATACCTATTTCCACCAGTTCCGGTGCTCGCCAGGCAAGAAGCGCCAGCACCAGATGGGAGCCGTTTTCCATCAGGCAGTAACCAAAAATTTGCCGCAGGATATTGCGCTGGCTGACAATGCACAGCAGGCCAAGCAGAAAATGACCTAACGCTACCGCCAGCGCCGGTTTCAGCCCGGTAGCCATCGGTAGCTTCACGGGCTGAACGACAAATGCGCAAAGCAGGACAATTAACGCCGCGAGCAGTGCCATCATTGCCGGACCGAATAACGCTTTTTCCGGGATGTTCTGGGGAATATTTCGTGCAGCGTAAGTCATGATTAACGGTACCAGCAGCACTTTGGTGATAAAGGCGCTGGCGGACCAGATCAGCAGTTGCTCTGCGGCGAACAGGCACGAGAGAGTGGCGAAAATAGACACCAGCACCAGTGACTGGCAGGCGTAAAATCCGCATGACAGGCGATAGCTTTTGACGCTAATCACAAACAGCGATGTCAGCATCATCAGTCCCGCCAGATTATTTACGATCATAGAACCGGTCATTCATCATCTCCTTACTGCAACCAGGTCGCGGCGATTACGCTGGAAATCAGCGACATCACAATCAGTACAATCAACACCAGGCGCATTGATCCTGGCAGCGGTGCGGCATCGGCGACGGCCTCGCTCGGTTTGCCAGGCACAACGCGACCAAACCAGCGAATAAACCAGGCGAAACTGGCGACCGATTCAATCATCAGAAGAATCATGGCGGGCAGCAGGATCCAGTACTCCACTGACAACGCAAAACCGGCAGCAAACAGCGGGAATTTATTGAAGAAGCCGTTGAACGGCGGCACGCCGGTAATCGCCAGCGCTGCCACGCAGAAACCCACGCCTGGCAACGGCAGGGTGTGCAATACGCCACGCAGACGCGGCAACAAGCGCGTGCCGCAGCTGTAACTCAGCGCACCTGCTACAAGGAAAAACAGGCTTTTAGCGAACGCGTGGTTGACGATGTAGGCGATGCTGCCCTCCAGCGCCAGCCGCGAGCCGAAGATGGAGAGCGACAAGCCGAAGAACATCCAGCCAAGTTGAGTGATGGTCGACCAGGCTAGCAACCGCTTCATATCCTGCTGTGGCAAATACATCAGAAAGCCATAAAGAATGGTGACCAGTGCCATGACCATGCCAACGCCGCCAATCACATGCGGGATATTGCCGCCGTCGATAATAGCGCGGGCAAAAATGTAAACGCCCACTTTCACCATCGATGCGGCGTGGAGATAGGCGCTGATCGGTGTTGGCGCTTCCATTGCGTCCGGTAGCCACGCTTGCATCGGTAGCTGGGCCGATTTCCCCCACGCGGCAAACAGGATGCCGCCATAAACCAGATAACGTGCGTCGCCGTGTAACTCGCTCATCGCGCTAAGCGCAAACGTTCCGGTCTGCAAAAACAGCGTGGCGGCGGCAAGATACAACCCCAACGAGCCGATATGAGTGATAAGTAACGCTTTTAGTGCTGAACGCTGCGCTTTATCGCTCTGGTAATAACTGATCAACGCCCAGGAGCAGCCGCCTGTAATTTCAAAAAACAACAACTGACCGAGCAGCGTCGAGGAGAATACCAGTCCCGCCATCGCGCCGATAAACACCAGTAAAAATGCGTAATAACGATTCGTGCCGTTATGCGGGTGTTCGCGATTTTTATCCGTCAGATAACCCGTGGAGTAGATCGTGACCAGCAAACCGAGAAACACCACCACAAACAGAATCAGCGTACTCACGCGATCAATGACCAGGCCAAACAACGCCACATCCCCCACGTTGACCAACGTCAACGTGACGGCAACTTTATCGGCCTGATAAAACGCGGAGATCAGTGACAACATGCACAGCGTGGTCAGCGCGGCGAACAAAACCCCCCATTCGGCGGCCCGACGTTGTGGCGAAAACGAAACGACCAGTGCGCCGATAAAAGGCAGCAATAACGTCGTCAGAGCAAGATTTTCCATATTCCGTCAGTGCTCCTTACAGACCGGTTAACCAGAAGACCCAGGCAAGCGCAGCAAGGCTGAAGCCAAGCCAGGTCACATGGTGAATGAGTAAAAAACGCCCGCGTGCCCGCGTGTTTTCTGCGATTGAGGCCAGTACAAAAATCAGCAAAACCTTGAGCAGCGTAACGACAAGTGAAGTCAGCAGGCAGGCGAGAGAAAGTTCTTGCGCGCGCCCAAAGGGCAGAAACAGGGCCACAAACAGTGCTGCCATCACGACCTGTTTCAGCCCCAGCCCCCATTTCGCTAGCGCCAGCCCGGCACCGGAATATTCGGTCAGCGGGCCTTCCTGTAATTCCTGTTCTGCTTCAGCAACATCAAAGGGAATTTTTCCCATCTCAATGAAGCAGGCAAAACCACAGGCCAGTAACGCCAGTACGGTGGTTAGCGGCGAGTTCCAGCCCATCGCCAGCGTATTGCTGATCATCTCGATATGCGTGGAACCTGCTATCAGCGCCAATACCAGCAGTGAGAGAATAAGCATTGGTTCGACCAGAATGCCGAGCGTCAACTCGCGACTGGCACCGACTCCCGCAAACGGACTTCCGGTATCCAGCCCGGAAAGAGCAAAGAAAAAACGAAACAGGGCAAGAAGATAGATAAGGGTGATCAGATCGCCGCCGCCCGCAAAAGGGGAAACGGTAATAAACAGTGGTAAGGCCATCGCCAGCACCAGCATGCTGCTGATTAATACCCACGGCATCAGGCGGAACATCAGACCTGAAGATGTCGGCGCAACTTCCTGGCGTTTAAACAGTTTGTGGATATCGCGATAATCCTGCCAGATCCCCGGCCCGCGGCGGGAGTGCATACGCGCGCGTATCTGCCGGGAAATACCCGTAAAAAGTGGGGTTAGCATCAGCAGAATCACGGCCTGTGCTAACGCAAAAATGACCAGATATCCGTCGCAAAGAGTTTGTCTCATGGTGATTTCCTTAGACGGCAATAGCGATTAGCAGCACAACCAGTGCGGCGACCACATACAGGCAATAGAGACGAAAGTCGCCGCTTTGCAGATGCTGTATTTCTTTGGCCAGCCGTTGGGTGGCGCTCACGATGGGGCGGATCACCCGCTCATCCCAGAAGGGTTCTGTGCTCTGAGCCCTGGCGGTGACGTGCGCAAGACCTTTATTTAGCCTCAGCGTAGGGTCGAGCTGTTGTCGTAGACGAAATAGCGCAGAAAAGACCACACGCAGCGGCTGCATCACGCCATTGCCTGACGGGGCCATCGCATTTTCCCAGCCGTAGCCGCATGCCCAGGCATCTCCTGTGCGACGAAACGCTGCGCGGCGCGAACGACACCACAGCCAGTAAAGGCCAGGCAGCAAAGGCATCGCCAGTAGTAACAGCAACAGTAATGAGGGGGTGACCTGTGTATGAAACGTGCCGGGTACAAGTGCTATTCCGCTGGCGACAGTGGCGGGAGGGGTATTGGTAAACGCATGGGCAATATGCATTATCTTCGGTGCCAGCCAACTGGCACTAAGCGCAATTAATACGCAGAGTGCCGCGAGCAGTAGCATGGCGACGATCATCGTATTTGGCACTTCCTGTGCCTCTTCAGCGTGTGTACTGCGCGGCGCACCACAGAAAGTAATACCGTACATTTTTACGAAGCACATTACTGCCAGCCCACCAGTGACTGCCAGCATTACCATAGCAATAGGACCCGCAAGTTGTAGCGCTACGGCTTCCACACGACTTAGTGAGAACAGCGACTGCCAGGTGTACCATTCGCTGATAAAACCATTCAGCGGAGGAATGGCTGATATCGCGAGGCAACCAATCAGGCATGCTGCGGCTGTCCACGGCATCCGTTTCGCTAGTGCCCCCATTTTTTCCATGTCGTGGGTATGCAAACGCGAAATAATCGCTCCCGCGCCGAGAAATAGCAGCCCTTTGAACAGCGCATGGTTGAGCAGATGAAACAGTGCGCCGAGCAGTCCAACCACGGTGAGCAGCGGGTCGTGCAGTGACAGACCGACCATCGCCACACCGACTGCCAGCAAAATAATGCCGACGTTTTCGACGGTACTCCAGGCCAGCAGCCGTTTGATATCCTGTTCCGCCAGCGCATATAGCACGCCCAGGAGCGCGGAGATTGCGCCGATCGCCATCACCAGAATGCCCCACCACAGAGGCAAACCCGTTTGCGCCAGCAGATCCATCGCTACTTTCAGGATGCCGAAAATACCTATTTTGACCATTACGCCAGACATCAACGCCGAAGCGTGCGATGGTGCGGCAGGGTGAGCGCGCGGCAACCAGCTGTGCAACGGTATCATCCCGGCTTTCGCGCCAAAACCGAAAAAGGCCAGCAGAAACACCGCCGACGCCAGCCCCGGAGAAAGTGAAAGCGTGCGAAACTGGCAAAATCGAGGCTGCCGCTTTCGCGCCCCATCAGCAAGAAGGCGATCATAATCAGCACCGATCCGGCGTGGGCGATAAAAAAGTAGAGCATGCCAGCGTTGATCGACGTTTTATCCTGCCTGGCAATGACCAGAAACCAGGAAGACAGCGACATCATTTCAAACAGCACGATGAACCAAAAAGCGTTGTCCATCACCAGCAGGGCAACCATCGATGCGATGAAAAGATTCATAAAGAAGCCCATCGCCGCCGCGCCTTTGCCCTCGTATTCGCGCATATAAGTCAATGAATAGAGCGAACAAACCACCACCAGCAAGGAGATAACCAGCACCATAAATGCCGAGAGGCTATCCATTCGCAGGGTTAAATCGGCAAAGTCAAAAGGGGTGGCAAAATGGGCGACTAAAGTTACACCAGCATGTAATTGCGTAATTCCGCTGATGATGCCAATCACGCCGCCCACCAGCGATGTGATGCCGGAAAGCTTAATAGCCAGTCTGTCCAGACCGAGTAAAAACAGCGAAGCCAGACTGGCAAACAGATAGAGGATCAGCGACCAGGTTAATAATTGCAGGGCATCCATTAGCGTTGCTCCTGAGTGAGGGAAAGGGGATCCTCCCCGCCATTGGCAAACCAGCTTGCGGCAAGGCGCTGTTTTTCTTTCATCTGACGTTGCAGGCTATCGTCGGTGATCAGCCGTAACGCCTGATTCGGGCAAGCGCGAACGCAGGCCGGACCTTCTGGCAAGAAATCACACAGGTCGCATTTCACCGCGACGGTCTGGACACCAGGTTCCCAGCGCAGCAACGCATGTTGGGGCAGCACGTTTTCTTCGCCGTTTTTGAGTGAGCCTTCAGCCTGAAAAACATATTGCGCATGGGCATTCACCGGACGGCTTCCTGAAGCGCTGATTGCGCCAAATGGGCAGACCACGGCGCAAAGCTTGCAGCCAATACAGAGGCTTTCGTTGAGTTGGATCGCATCATCCCTCTGAGAGATGGCATTGACCGGGCAGACCTGCAGGCAAGGGGCTTCCTCACAGTGATGACACACGACAGGGGCAGTGATTGTTGACGTCTTCGCCAGGGCCAGGCGCGGGTGTTGCTGTAAACCTTGCGTTTTATGCACGTCCGAACAGGCAGCGAGACAGGTATTACATCCTGTACACCACAGTGGTTCGGCCACCACAAAGCGGTTCATGTCGGCTCCTTGAAAATGATATGAAACATTGCATTTCATATTGCATAAAGGATGCCATTCTGATTAACTCAATATATTCAATAAGTTATGTATTAACTGGATTCTGAACGGTACAAAAATGATGGTCATTAACGTTCAGCAAAAAATGGATTCGACACCCGTGTCGCAGGGGAAAGCGAGAATGTGATCTTCATCACGAGAAGTGAGGTATGCTGGCCGCAAGCGCAGCCAGCACGGAATGGAGCAAAGTAATCAGGCGTGTTCTTTCAGCCAGTTCAGCACAACGTCGTGGTGATTGCTGGTTTTGAAATCGTCAAAGACATGTTCGATTTTGCCATCAGCGTCAATCAGGA
>ENA-UOJI01002229-UOJI01002229.1-human-gut-metagenome-genome-assembly--contig:-P79-NODE-2229-length-11416-cov-5.274536_pt1 | contig 11416 bp, 8 predicted proteins | sample MGYA00242346_ERZ723893 | MGnify/ENA metagenome assembly ERZ723893 | reverse complement strand
TTTTTACTTAAAAATTGATACAATGAACGAAAGAATAAAATACATAGAAAAATACTTTATGAAAGTAGGGCCAAAAATGGAACAGAATCCCGTTTTATCTTGCGAACATTTATCCTTCTGCTATCCACTTCAGACTCAGGATGCGATCCACGATATCAGTTTTGTAATGAAAGAATCCGAGTTTGTGGTTCTTTGTGGACAGTCGGGGTGTGGTAAGACAACGCTGCTGCGTCATTTTAAAAAAAATCAGATCCCTTTTGGAACCGGAAGCGGAAGACTTTATTACCGGGGGCGGGATCTGGAGAGGATGAATGACAGGGAATGTGCGGCCCGGATTGGCTATGTGGGCCAAAATCCGGACACACAGCTGGTAACGGATAAGGTATGGCATGAGCTGGCATTTGGTCTGGAAAATTTAGGCGTATCCGGGATACAGATCAGAAGGAGAACCGCTGAAATAGCACAATATTTTGGGATGGAGAGCTGGTTTCGCAAACCGGTATCTGAGCTTTCCGGTGGACAGAAACAGATTTTAAATCTGGCATCAGTAGTCATTATGCAGCCGGACATTCTTTTGCTGGATGAGCCGACGGCGCAGTTAGATCCCATTGGCACAAGGCGTTTTCTGGATACTCTGGGCAGACTCAACAGAGATCTGGGAACGGCAGTCCTATTGTCAGAGCAGCGTCTGGAGGAAGTACTGCCTATGGCAGACCGTGTGTTGATCATGCATCAGGGACAGCTGATTGGAGATACGGTTCCGTCACATTGCGGTGATATTCTGGAGAAGTTTGAGAAGGAGCATGGTGAAATGCTTTCCATTGCACCGGCAATGCCGACAGCGGTCAGGGTATGGCAGGCATGTCATAACGAGAAGGAGCAGGAGGCTCCGGTCAGCATCCGTCAGGGCAGAAGCTGGCTGCAGCAGACTGTCCATAAAAGCGGACAGACTGAAAGAGGCAGCGGTCAATATTTCCAAATAGATAACAGCAGGGGAACTCCTGCAGATAAAGCCGGAAGGCAGAAGAAACCACAGGAAAGAGAGAAGACTTTGGATCAGGAGAAAGTGGTTCTGCAGGCAAAGGGGATTTTCTTTGAATATGAAAAGGGCAAAAGAGTGCTGGAGGATTTCTCCATACAGGTGCCAAAGGGAAAGATATTTGCCATCATGGGAGGAAACGGTTCCGGCAAATCCACGGCATTAAAAGTGATCATGGGAATTTATAAGGCACGCCGGGGGAAAGTAAGGGCAAGTGGCAGGATACGATATCTCGCACAGAATCCGCGGAGTCTTTTTACTGAGCTTACGGTGGAGGAGGAGCTGACAGTAATGCTTTCTGATTGGCATGACCGGTCTCCTGTGGAAACAATGCTTCGTTATCTGGAGCTGGAGAAGCAGCAGGAACAGAATCCCATGGATCTCAGCGGCGGTCAGCAGCAGCGGCTTGCTTTAGGAAAGCTTCTGATGACAGAACCGGATATTCTGCTGTTGGATGAACCAACCAAGGGACTGGATGGAGCCTTTAAGAAAAAGCTGGCAGAGCTGTTAAAAGATCTTTGCCTTAAGGGAAAAAGTATGGTGCTGGTTTCCCATGATATGGATTTTTGTGCACAATATGCAAATATCTGTGGTCTGCTTTTTGATGGGCAGATAATCAGTCAGTCACCGACAGAGTCCTTTTTCCGGGACAATGTATTTTATACAACACCGGCGGGCAGAATGTCCCAGGGGATTCTGGGAGAATGCTTCCGGACGGAAGATATCATTGCCGCCCTGCAGAAAGCGGGGTGTGGCTGATGAGAGAAGAGGGCCTTAGCCGTATGACAGAGCCGGGAAAGGATGTCTCCGGCCGGCGCAGATTTGATTGGGAGGAGTATCTGGAAGAAAAATCAAAGCGGCGAAGGTGGAATGGTGTACTGCTTTTTGCGGCTATGATCATTCTGCTGTTTGTGTCGGCAGTTTTGCTTGAGGGGAGGCATTATCTTCTGATTGGTTTTGGTGGAGTTGCTTTGGTACTTGTCCTGTTTTTTGGACAGTATGAAAGACGGAAACCCCGTGCCAGAGAAGTAGTTCTTTTGTCCACTCTGACTGCATTATGTGTGGTCATGAATGAAATCTGTGCACATATGATACCTCTTCATGCCGGTACCACGATGGTGGTAATTTGCGGAATTGGTCTGGGACCGGAGGCCGGCTTTCTGATCGGTGCCATGAGCAGACTGGTTTGTAACTTTTTTGATGGTCAGGGGCCATGGACTCCCTGGCAGATGGCTGCCTGGGGGATGGTCGGATATTTATCCGGCCTGGCTTTTAATAAAGTAGAACGCAGAAGGACCGGAGAGACTCTGGCGAGACGCCTTTCCCTGGAGAAGGGCAGAACGTTCCGGGTGCTTATGGGACCGGTTCTTAGCGTTTTATTTGCATGGGTGCTTGCTTATATTGTCTTTTTGTTCCGGAATGATCCCGGTGAACAGAGCTTCTTTGGATGGAGGCTTTACTTCTATGGTATTGCGGGACTGGCGGCCGGATGTGTGCTGCAAAGGAAAAAGCTCCCGGTGGATGATATCACGACAACGGTGTTTACGTTTTTTGTGGTGTTTCTGCTATATGGAGGTTTGATGAACTTTGCGGCGATGCTCATGACATATCCGGCAGATTCTTCTGCAGGGGATATCAGCTGGGAGACATTAAAAGCATTATACCTGACAGGGGCACCCTATGACGCGGCGCATGCCGGAACGGCGGCGTTGTGTATGTTCCTTTTTGGGGACAGCATTTTACAAAAACTGGAGCGTATACAAGGGAAATTTGGGATTACACTGTAAACACAGCACAAATGATTGGAGGATTGAAATGAGTAAGAAAAAATGGATGAGCAGTCTTCTGGCAGCCGCCCTGGCATTTACGACAGTATTTAGCACAGGCTCTGCAGTAAAGGCTGACGGGAACAACACTTCTGCAGATAAGATTACGGTCTTTGTGGCAGCAGAAGGAAAAGATGCGGCAGGTAATGAGGTAAATACAGGAAAGCTTCCGGTACAGGTAGAGGAAGGAAGTACAGCAGATGTAGCTTTAAAGGAGGCATTATCTTCCAGAAATATTTCCTGTGATATTGTGGAGAGTTCCTGGGGACCATATTTGAATGGTATTGGAAGTATTACGGCACCGAAGGATTACACGAAAGGTTATTGGTCCTTTTGTGTAAATGGAGACTATTCACAATACGGAATTGGCCAGACTGTTTTGAAGGATAATGATAAAATAAGCTTTATTTTTGCTTATGGAAATTATGCAACAGCAACCGGCGCAGCTATTTTTGCCGATGATCCTGCTAAAAATCCGGACAGTGCGGCAGCGACAAAGCTTCTTACAAATGCCAAGGCACAGCAGGATGTTCTTGCGGATGCGATTTATAAGCAGATGTTTGGAGATGGAACCGTTAACGGCATTGAGCAGCCAAATGCATTATATGCAGCATTCTCATTGATTCGTGCCGGATACAAGGCAGACGATTATTTCAATAAAATGTATAAAAAGGCAGCTTCCCAGCTTCAGGAACTGAAGGACAAAGGAACCGTTACCGATAACGGCGAGGAAAAGGATTTTGATACACTGGTAGGGGGGTATTCAGAATTTGCATATGCAAAGATTGTCCTTTTTGTGACTGCTATGGGGAAAGATGCAACGGATATCCGTGGTTTCAATCTAATCGAAGCAATGGCAAAGAAGAGTAATTATGCTAACACCGTAGCAGATATGCTTGATGCTACAATGCTTCTTGCATTTGATTCCGGAAATTATCAGCTTCCAACAGGAGATGATTATATTACCAGAGCACAGCTTGTAAAGAACGTAACCGGTCAGGTTGGTACCGCCATCGCAAAGGTTGCCACAGCTTCCACATGGTCTACGGTGGACGATGTGGCAATGCCGTTGCAGGCATTATATCCATATATTTCCGGTGAAGACAATGCGGCTACAGCCAAGGCAGTTGCTAAAGGAACTCATTTTATGGAGAGCCTGCAGAATCAGAAGGGTGCTTATGCAGCATGGGGCTCTGATAATAATGCATGGTCTCTGGCTCAGGTTATGACTGCTATGGGACAGCTTCGTATCAATCCTTGTGATGAGTCAGATGGAAGCGATTTCATTAAAGAAGGAAAGACCGTTCTTGATGCTGCGTCTGCATTTGTAAATGTCGATGAAAAGACAGTGGATGAAAGTCTGATGGGTTATCAGCCGGAGCAGCTTCTTCGTGGTTTGAATGCAGTGATTCGTGTTATGGAGAATGCAGCATCTATTTATGATCTCAGTGATGTAACGGCGAATCCGGATCCATCTGAGGAGCCTTCTGCAAGTCCGGACCCATCTGGCGAACCGGATCCGGGTCAGACACCATCTGTAACTCCAAGCCAGACACCTTCCGTAAGTCCGGCAGCATCGACAAAGACACCTTCCGTAAGTCCATCTGCACCGGCAGCAACAACACCGGCAGCACCGACACAGACTCCGGCCGTAAGTCCATCTGCACCGGCTAAGACTACAACACCGGCTGTCAAGAAGGTGAAAAAGGTTACAGCTGCGAAGACAAAGGTAACTGTAAAGAACGGCAAAAAGACAACAATTAAGTGGAATGTAACAACAGCTAAGAATGCATCCATCAAGAAGCTTGTGAAGGTAACCGTAAACAAAAAGACAGTAAAGGTTGTGAAAACATCTGTTCAGAAAAAGAAAGCTACAGTGACACAGGTGACAACAACGGTAAAGGGCATCAAGAAGGGTTCTGCAGTAGTCACCCTGAAGGCCGATGGAAAGAAGAGTAAAGTGAAGGTTATTGTGAAATAAAACAGCTTTTGAAGAGTAAAATGTGAAATAAAACATAAAAAACAAAAAGTAATCCCCGTGGATTACAGGAGATGACCTGGATCATAGATCGTAACCAATGGTTCATGTCATCCTGTATTCACGGGGATTTGTTATTGTATAAAAATATCTGAGTTACAGATATAGGACTATTTTGCAGTCATAGCATCTGCAAGCTTCTCCATTTCAGGGAGATCACTGTCCTTCATAACGGAACGGATCGTCACAACAGGCTCTACGCTCTCGATATTTTTCATGGTTTCCAGAATAGATGTCATTGTGCGTGCTGCAGTCGGAGCCCAGGAACCGTTTTCCATAATACCGACCTTACGATTCTGATAAGCCTTGCTCTGGAGATGATGAAGGAAATCCTGCATGCATGGGAAAACTCCGGCATCGTAGCTGGCAGCCGCCAGAATCAGGCGGTCATAACGGAACGCATCCTCGATAACCTCTGCCATATCCTCTCTGGCAAGATCGCTTACAACCACCTTTTCGGCCCCTTTTTCACGAAGCATTTCGGCAAGCTTTTCTGCAGCCTTTGCCGTATTGCCGTGGATGGAGGCGTATGCTACGAGAATACCCTTATCCTCCGGCTGATAGCTGCTCCAGGTATTGTACAGATCCAGATAATATCCGAGGTTGTCCTTTAAAACCGGACCATGAAGTGGACAGATCGTAGCGATATCCAGCCCGGCAGCCTTTTTGAGAAGGGTCTGTACCGGTGCACCATATTTGCCGACGATATTGAAATAATATCTGCGGGCTTCACATGCCCAGTCATCCTCGCCCTCTGTCTTGGAAAGGGCACCGAATTTACCGAATCCATCTGCGGAGAAGAGAATCTTTTCCTTTGATTCATAAGTAACCATAACCTCCGGCCAGTGAACCATTGGTGCCATCACGAAGGTCAGAGTATGCTCTCCTAATGAAAGAGTATCGCCTTCTTTGACTGTCATGGTATGCCCCTCCAATGGAATGTTGAAAAACTGTGGAAGCATTGCGAAAGTCTTGGCGTTGCCAACCAGAGTTACATCCGGGAAAAGTTCTACCAGACGTGCGATACTTCCGGAATGATCCGGCTCCAGATGCTGCACGACCAGATAATCTACCTTTCTGCCATTCAGGGTGTCCAGAAGATTCTTTTCCCACTGCTCCATACCGCGGGGATCTACGGTATCCATAACAGCAACTTTTTCATCAAGGATAACATAGGAATTATAAGAAACTCCCTCCGGAACAAAATATTGGCTTTCAAAAAGATCGATGGTGGTGTCGTCCACACCAATGTACTTTACGGAATCTGAAATAACTATACTCATAAGTAACCTCGTTTCTGCGCACGGTATATTATTTTAAACGCAGCAGCTGTGCGCCGGATACTGCGTTGTGATCATCATGGAGACATTGTTATGCTCCAATTGATTTCTATTGTAAAATGGGGCAAATGGTCTGTCAATAGAATTCTTATTCCAATTTGATCCCCTGTAAAAGCTTTGCAAAAGGGCTGGTATCCTGATCCTTATCTGCACTGTCAGCAGAATATGCTTCAGGGATCTCATAGGATTCTTCCCCGGTATCAGGCTCATCCTCACGGAGAGCTTTGATACTCAGTGAAATACGATCCCCTTCAATCTTCAGGATCTTTGCTTTTACTACCTGTCCCATTTTTAGTTCTTCCTTTGGAGATTTGATAAATTTATTGGTGATCTGGGAAATGTGACAGAGCCCGGTCAGTCCTTCTCCAATATCGATAAATACACCATAGGATTCCATACGGGTTACCGGTCCCTCCACAAGATCTCCGGTGGTCAGCCGTCCGATATGTTGTGTCTTTTCTGCCAGGGCTCTTTCCTTCTGGATCATTTTGGCAGAGAGTACCAGCTTCTGGATATCCTTTTCTACCGTGATGATCACGGCCTGCACAGTCATTCCGACATAACTTTCCGTGTCCTCCACATAGGTGAGGGCAAGCTGTGAAGCCGGGATAAATGCACGGATTCCACGGACATAACCAACAACGCCGGCAGGGACTGCCTCTGTGATCTTTACGTCAAAAACGGTTCCGTCTGCCATATCCTCTTTTAATTCATCCCATACCAGCACACGGTTTGCTTCTTTTCTGGAAAGAATTACATTACCACTGGCATTTTCCGGGTCCAGTACCATAGCCTGGATCACATCCCCGATGATCATATCCTTTTTAATAGAAAAGGATGGATCGTCGCTGCACTCTTCGATCGGGATAATGCCTTCTGTATAATAATTCAGATCAACCGTTACTTCTGTGTCGGAAACGCCGATCACGGTCACATCCAGAATATCGCCCTCGCGCAATATCTGAAAGGAACGCTCCAGCTCGTTTTCGTAATCATTCATACTCTTTTCTTCACTCATATAAATCCTCCATTCCGCAGAAATGTTTGTTATAAACTGAAGTGATCAATTCTTTTTCTGTCATTTCTTCCATCCCTTCACCGTCTTCTTGATTGTAGTATAGCGGATTTATGGTGTGTTTACAAGCTGACGGATTGATATGTCACAAAGAAAAAATACCTTACAATATTTCTCCCCCCGTTTTGTATTCTATTGGTTTTGGGGTAAATATTATCCTATTTCAGAACCCGGACAGTGCAGGTTTCTTTTGTGCCATCTTCGGTAAAGGAAATGACAGCAGTTCCTGCACTTCGGGCAGTAAGATTGCCAAGCTGATCTACCTGGACGATATTTGGCTTGTTTGATTTGATCAGTGGTGCATTGCCACTGGAGACCATGTAATCGAGTGTACGCGTTTCTCCGGCTTTCATGGTCAGAGAAGTAGAAGATATACGAATGGTTGGAGATTCTACCTCAATCTCGCAGGTTTTGGATACGCCATCCGCTTTGGCGGTAATGATTGTAGTGCCGTGTTTCTGGGCGCACACAAGTCCATTGTCGTTGACAGTTGCGATGCGGGGACGGCTGGATTTCCATGATGGCTGGATCCCGGAAGATACCTCGGCGGTCAGCTGGATCTGTTGGCATCGAAAAAGCTTTGCATAGATGTGATTCAGTTTGATCACGGGTTTTTTAACCGTAACGCGACAGGTAACCGTGGTTTTTGCTGCTTTGACAGAGATTATGGCAGTACCCGGTTTGCAGGCGGTGATCACGCCATTGCTGTCCACGACGGCAACACCCTTTTTGTTGCTGCGGTAGACAGGACAGGTGCCGTTGGATACAGATGCCCGAAGTGAAAAAATTTCTCCGTTTTCCATGGATATTTTTCTGGTATTTAATGTGATCTTAGGTCTGGAAACTGTTTTTCCTGTGGATCTGGCTGCGGCTTTGCAGGAGACGATGGGAATGCTGAAAAGTCCCAGAAGGATTGACAGTGTCGTGAGTATGACGAGAAGATATCGTCGAAATGATAATGAATGTTTCATAGAGAACTCCCTCCTTGCCGGGGGAGAAATATTGTAAAGTGTCTTGAGTATAACACCACGCATTGCAAAGGTCAATAGGGACGTTATATTTTTGGAACATTGCACGAAAATATAAATTTTTTCCAGTAAATATCACGGAAAATTCGGAAATCTCCGGAAACCAATTTGTGCATCATGCTTTTTTGTGGTATAGTTAAAGAGAGTGATGTTCTAATGCATACATGTGTATCAGTATACGAAACATTTGCCGGAGATTTTCAATAAATCCGGCATACATATTGCAAAAATGGAGGATAATGACATGGCAAAGATCGAGATGAAGACACCGTTAGTTGAGATGGATGGCGACGAGATGACCAGAATTCTCTGGAAAATGATCAAGGATGAGCTGCTTCTTCCTTTTATTGATCTGAAGACAGAGTATTATGATCTCGGACTGGAGTACCGTAATGAGACAAACGATCAGGTAACGATCGACTCTGCAGAGGCAACCAAAAAGTATGGTGTTGCTGTAAAATGCGCAACGATTACACCGAATGCAGCTCGTATGACAGAGTATAATCTGAAGGAAATGTGGAAGTCTCCAAATGGTACGATCCGTGCAGCGCTGGACGGTACTGTTTTCCGTGCACCAATTCAGGTAAAGGGCATCGAGCCTTGTGTAAAGAACTGGGAAAAGCCGATCACATTGGCACGTCATGCCTATGGAGATGTTTATAAAAATACAGAGATCAAGGTGCCTGGCGCAGGTAAAGCAGAGCTCGTATTTACCGGTGCGGACGGCAAAGAGATTCGTCAGACGATTCAGGAGTTTGATGGACCGGGTATTATTCAGGGTATCCACAATACAGACAAATCCATCACAAGCTTTGCAAAGGCATGCTTTAACTACGCATTGGATACAAAGCAGGATCTGTGGTTTGCAACCAAGGATACGATTTCAAAGATTTATGATCATAATTTTAAAGATATTTTCCAGGATATCTATGATAAGGAATACAAGGACAAATTTGAGGCAGCCGGTATTGAGTATTTCTATACTCTGATCGATGATGCCGTTGCCCGCGTTATGAAGGCAAAGGGTGGATTTATCTGGGCCTGCAAGAACTACGACGGAGATGTTATGAGCGATATGGTTTCCTCTGCATGTGGTTCTCTGGCAATGATGACTTCTGTACTGGTTTCTCCTTCCGGTGTATATGAGTATGAGGCTGCCCATGGAACCGTTCAGAGACATTATTATAAGCATTTGAAGGGCGAGGAGACATCAACAAACTCTGTAGCAACAATCTTTGCCTGGACAGGTGCTCTTCGCAAGCGTGGTGAGCTGGACAACATTCCGGAGCTGATGGCATTCGCCGACAAGCTTGAGAAAGCAACACTTTCTACGATTGAGAGTGGAAAGATGACAAAGGATCTGGCGCTGATCACCAGTATGAAGGACGTTACGGTATTAAACAGTGAGGGATTTATCAAGGCAGTCCGTGAGTCCCTGGAAGCAATGCTGTAACAGGCATTCTTGCATAAAAAGCAAAATCATAGAATGGAAATCCATATGAAGCAAAAAGCCTCGCAACAGGGGCTTTTTGTTGTCAGGGGAACTACAGACCAGGAGGACAACGAAATTATGATAGAATTTGAAAAAGAGGTTACCGGACTTGTGCCGGATCATGGATTTACTCATGGAGCTAAATTTCATGCGGATGACGTGTTTTCTACGGCGTTTTTACGCCTGTTGAATCCTGCGATTGAGGTGACGCGTGGATTTGATGTACCGGAGGATTTCGATGGCATTGTATATGATATTGGAAGAGGAAAGTACGACCATCATCAGCAGGACAAAGAAATTCGTGAAAATGGTGTGCCTTATGCAGCTTTTGGACTTCTTTGGAGAGAATTTGGCACTTACTTCCTGACAGAGCAGGAGGCGGCGGATTTCGATGAGAAGTTTTTTCAGCCATTGGATGAATCAGATAATACAGGATCTGAGAATATCCTGTCAGAGCTTATGGAAAAGTTTAATCCGGGATGGGATTCGGATGCTTCCTATGATGATCGATTCTGGGAGGCAGAAACCTTTGCGGAGAAGATTCTGATTCGATATATAGAGAGTATACAGGGACTTCGCCGGGCATCCGATGTGGTAAAAAAAGCTATGGAGGAGAGTGATGGAGAGATTCTGATCCTGCCGTGCTATGTACCATGGAAACGGGATGTGATTGGCAGCAGCTATCAGTTTACGGTATATCCATCGAATCGGGGAGGATATAGTGTACAGGGTGTACCAAAATCCAAAGAGGATCGGAGTCTTGTCTGTGATTTTCCTAAGGAGTGGTGGGGGTGTGATCCTTCAGAGCTTCCGGGTGTCAGCGGTGTAGCTACCGCACGGTTTTGCCATGCGACAGGCTTTATGGGAGCTGCGGATACAAAAGAAGATGCTATAAAAATGGCTGTGATATCGTTAGAACAAAACAGATAAATTGAATAAATACTGTATAGAAACACTTATAGGGGAGAATCTATTTCTATTTGAAATAAATCCTCCCCTTATTTGATTGTTTTAAAGTTTAATGATCATCCTTCGGTTCCGGAGGGGGTGACAGAAGCACGCTCCCGATAAGAAAGCACCTTCTCTACAGAAGCACAAACGCTGTAATACTCTCGTTTTGTTTCCTCAAGATGTTGCTTGCCGGCCTCTGTCAGATGATAGTAGACACGGAAACGCTTTCCAACCACCTGAACCTTACGCTCGTCAAGATAACCATTCTTTTTTAAACGGTAGAGTGTTGGGTACATTGTAGCTTCATTTAACTGGTAATCGCCCTCACTCTGCTTTTCGAGATCCTGTGATAACTGGTATCCATACTTATCTTCCTGCTCCAGTAAATGCAAAAGGATCATTTCAATAGTTCCACGCTTTAAATTATCTTTTATGCCCATCGCTATCCATCCAACTTTCTATAGTTTTTTATGTATCTCTCATTATAACACATAATTAGAAAAAATGTCACACCCTAATATAAGAAATTGGAACATTTTCTAAAATATGCAACATTATTTTGTTCAGAACAGCAAATCCAACGATAACTGCAATAATGCAACATATAGAGACTGCAATTAACAGATT
>ENA-UOJI01002214-UOJI01002214.1-human-gut-metagenome-genome-assembly--contig:-P79-NODE-2214-length-11471-cov-14.435529_pt1 | contig 11471 bp, 8 predicted proteins | sample MGYA00242346_ERZ723893 | MGnify/ENA metagenome assembly ERZ723893 | reverse complement strand
CTGCCGCACCTCGCTCGCCGTATCGGCACTTAGAATTATGCGGTATTGCCTTATAATCCGGGCGTATTATCTGCCTCTAAAATGGCGTCGTTTTCTTCTTTATACTTGGCTGCGGTATCGCTGTCCAGCACATACACATTCACGGCAATCACTGCATTATCAACGCTTTCGGAGTAAGTCTCGTAATACAGGTCAATAAATGCGCTCCCCGTCATCATGGCTGTGCCGGTATCTGCCGCATAAGCATAACCGTACACGAACCGGCCGTCTGCGGAGGTAATATACATCAGGCTGCCATAGGGAATCACATTGGGGTTGACCGCCACCGTACCATAGGTCAGCCGCCGCCCCGAAGATCCTTTTGCCGTCGGCGATGCCGAATACCCGGTGGAACGCTGTGCGGTATAAGTCGCCGCAATGCCCTCGCATGGTTTGCCGTCCACGATCTCGGGGCCCACGAAGGAGCTGACAGGTGCCTGCTCGTCATAGTGTTTTATAATGGTGGGCACCATTTCTATCACAGTTTCGCGGTTCGTTTCTGTTGTGTCAGTCAGTTCGCCATCCACATAAGTTTCCCGGTAGCTCACGCTGCACAGGCCGTCGCTGCCCTGCTGGATCAGCTGTTCTTTGCTCTGTTTGCGGTAGAACAGGCTGGTTTCCACATACTGGGTCTCAGTGGGAATCACTTCGTCCTGAGTGTATTCTTCATAGCGCACCCGCTGGATGGTCACCATGGTGTTTTCCTGGGCCGGGGTATCCAGCGCAGGCTCAATCCAGTCATCTGGGCCAAGGGTAATGCCGGCTTCCGCCAGAGCATCTCCCACGGTGCCGCCGGTCACCACAACCTCCTGCACACCGCCGTCCACCGTGACGGGCACGGTGTAAGCGCGCAGGATGTGGATCTGGTCAAGGCCTGCATCCTCGGTAATTTCCAGCTCGTCCTCGGTATCGGGTGCCGCAATGCCGGTTTGCTGCATCAGCGTTTTGATATCATGCGCCGAGGTGATAGCCATGCCCTGTGCACCGTGGGTATCGGTAATTTTAACCACATGCAGCTGGCTGCCGGTGAAGGCCACACAGCCCGCCAGCACCCCCAGGCTTACCAGCAGAGTTCCCCACCGCGGCAACCCAAGCGCGGCACGGCGCCGGATATGCTCTTTTGTTTTTGTTGATAACATAAGTTCCCCTTCCACATCAAGTCCAACCGCCTGAATGGGCAGGCACTATGTTCCTGACTGTAACAGAAAACACGTCATAAAAAATGTCGGCCCAAAATGAGCCGACATAATAAGAATCGGATTGAATAAATCAGCGCTTGCTGAACTGCGGTGCGCGACGAGCGGCTTTGAGGCCGTACTTCTTACGTTCCTTCATACGAGGATCGCGGGTCAGGAAGCCAGCCTTCTTCAGGGTGCTGCGCAGCTCGGGGTCGAACTGCAGCAGAGCGCGGGACAGGCCGTGGCGGATAGCGCCAGCCTGGCCGGAAGTACCGCCGCCGACAACGTTAATCACGATGTCGAACTTGCCATCGGTGTTGGTCAGAGCCAGCGGGCTGCGGACCATCAGCTTCAGGGTTTCCAGGCCGAAGTAATCGTCGATATCACGATTGTTGATGGTAATCTTGCCGGTGCCATTGTAGACGCGGACGCGGGCAACGGAATGCTTACGACGGCCAGTGCCGTAGAAATACTGTTTAGTTTCGTACATCTTCTATTGCCTCCTTATCAAAATTCCACAACTTCGGGCTTCTGGGCAGCATGTGCATGCTCAGCAGTCTTGTAGCAGTGCAGGCGGGTCATAGCCTTAGCGCCCAGGGTGTTGGAAGGAACCATGCCCTTAACAGCGTAGGTCATAGCCTTATCGCTGGCTTCAGCCATCAAGGTCTTATACTGGGTTTCCTTCAGGCCGCCGATCCAGCCAGAATGGGTGCGATGATACTTCTTTTCCAGCTTCTTGCCGGTCAGAACAGCTTCGTCGCAGTTAATCACGATGACATGGTCACCGCAGTCAACATTGGGGGTAAAGGTAGTCTTGTTCTTACCACGCAGCAGGACAGCGGCCTGGGCAGCAACGCGGCCGAGCGATTTGCCGGCAGCATCAATAACATACCACTTGCGGTCGACCATCTCAGCGGGCTTAGCGAGAGTAGTGCTCATGATTTGAATCCTCCATACTTTATAGTGACGCATCCGAATCATTTCGGTTTATTCAAAGCGCAATGCACAGCACGGCACTGCGCTGATTTCGCGCAAGTATGATTTTAGCAAATACGCGCTGTTTCGTCAAGGGATTTTGCAAACAAAATCATTTTATTCTCGCGTAGCTCTTGTTTTCTTGTGTTTTCTCTTGTTTTCTAACGTTTTCGCAAATGGCATTTTACTGTTTTGCCTTTTGCACTTGTTTTTGTGTACCCTGCAGCAAAGTGTTCTGCCCGCTTTGTGCAGTCTGCTGGTTTCCGGTTTTCTCCCCTGCCCTGCTTTGCCAGCCAAACTGCGGCGCGGGCGCGGCTTTGTTTTTGCAGCTCCTGTGCGGTGCTTTGATAAAATTCTGCCGATTTGGCTGCGGCTGTTGGCATTGGGCAGCAGGATGTGCTATAATAGCGATGTTTATAGTATCGTCTTAGAGTGTATAAAGGTAAGGTGGAACGGGCATGCAGCGCTTGGAGGGTCTGCTGCGCAAGGCAGTGCAGGATTACGAGATGATCGCACCGGGCGACCGGGTATGCGTTGGTGTTTCCGGCGGGAAGGACAGCATTGCGCTGACTGTGGCGCTGGGACACCTGCGGCGGTATCTCGGCGTTCCGTTTGAGGTCATGGCGGTCACGCTGGACCCGCGCTTTGGCGGGGTGGAAGCCGACTACCAGCCACTTGCGGACCTGTTTGCGCAGGAAGGCATTCCTTACGAAATACGGCGCACGGATATCGGCCCCGTGGTATTTGATTACCGCAAAGAGCCGAACCCCTGCGCGCTGTGTGCCAAAATGCGGCGCGGGGCACTGCACGCTGCCGCGCAGGAACTTAACTGCAACAAAGTGGCGCTGGGGCACCACCTGGATGATGCCGTGGAGACTTTTTACATGAACCTTTGGCGGGAAGGCCGTATTGGGTGTTTTTCGCCCGTGACCTATCTGGACCAGCGCAACATTACGCTGATCCGGCCAATGATCTTTGCCACCGAAAGCGAGGTAAAAAGCGCGGTATCCCACGCCGGGCTGCCCATCATCAAAAGCCGCTGCCCGGCTGATGGCGCCACAGTGCGCGAACAGACCAAATTGTTTGTGCAGCAGATGAGCCGGGACGACCCGGCTTTCCGTCAGAAAACACTGCACGCTTTGCAGCAAAGCGGCATTGACGGCTGGCGGCCGCTGCATACCGGGCGCACGCGGGGCTAGATTTCCCGTTGTGTTTTGTATCGAAATGGGGTGGATTGCAATGACGAACGAACTGTACGAAAAGCATTGTTGGGCATTGGTTGATCTGGATGCTATGCAGAGCAACCTGGCACTGATCAAAAAGACGGTAGGCGCGCCGGTGTGCTGCGTTGTCAAGGCGGACGCTTACGGCCACGGCGCCGCTGTGGCCGGGCCCTGGCTGGAAGAAAACGGTGCAGCCGCTTTTGCGGTCAGTTGCCTGGCCGAAGCGCGGCACCTGCGCCGCCACGGGATCAGTAAACCCATCTTGATCCTGGGCTACACCGACCCGCTGCAGGTGGATCAGCTGGCGTTCAACTGCATTACCCAGACCGTCTATTCCGAAGAGTATGCCAAGGCGCTTTCCGCTGCCGCCCAAAACGCCGGCGTGGAGGTATACTGCCACTTTAAGGTTGATACCGGTATGGGACGCATTGGGTTCAGCGTGCGTTCTGACTTTGAGGCGGCAATCGCTGCCATGGAGCGCTGCGCCACCCTGCCCAAGCTGCACTTCAGCGGTATTTTCCAGCATTTTGCCGTGGCAGACAGCACCACGCCGGAAAACGAAGCCTACACCCAAGCCCAGCACGCCCTGTTTGAGCGCACCGTGCAGCGGCTGCAGGCGGACGGCATTGCCCTGCACACCATCCACTGCGCCAACTCTGCCGCACAAATGCGCTACCCGGAATGGCACCACAGCCTGACCCGCGCAGGCATTATCCTGTATGGGCTGGACCCCAGCCCGGAAGTGCATTTTGACGGCCTGCGCCCCACCATGACGCTGAAAAGTGTTGTGGAATTTGTAAAGGACCTTTTACCCGGCGAGAGCGTGAGCTATGGCCGCACCTACACAGCCAACACACCCCGCAAGGTTGCCACCGTATGCGTTGGCTATGCGGACGGCTACCCCCGCGCGCTTTCCGGCAGCAATGGCAACCCCAATGCGGGGGTTATGAGCATCCGCGGAAAGCCCGCCCCGATAATCGGCCGGGTGTGCATGGATCAGACCCTGGTGGATGTGACCGACATCCCCGATGTTAAAATGAATGATGAAGTAACGGTATTCGGCCCTGAAAACGCTGCGATCGGCGCAGATACCGCCGACAGCATTGCAGCTAAGACCGGCACCATCAACTATGAAATTATCTGCGGCATCAGCCGCCGGGTTCCCCGTGTTTACCTGCGGGACGGCGCGCCGGTGCGTATCTGGAACGATTTGGAGGAAACCTGATGGCACGCGACAATATTCGCAACTTTTGTATCATTGCCCACATTGACCACGGCAAGTCCACACTGTCGGACCGTATTCTGGAGCTGACCGACAGCGTGGACAAGCGCACCATGGAGGACCAGATTCTGGACGACATGGAGCTGGAACGCGAGCGCGGCATTACCATCAAAGCCCGCGCCGTTACCATGCACTACCACGCCGATGACGGCAAGGAATACGAGTTCAACCTGATCGACACGCCGGGCCACGTTGACTTTCAGTACGAAGTCAGCCGCAGCCTGGCTGCCTGTGAGGGTGCCATCCTGGTGGTGGATGCCAGCCAGGGCGTGGAAGCCCAGACGCTGGCCAACTGCTACCTGGCCATTGACCACAACCTGGAAGTTGTGCCCATCCTGAATAAGATTGACCTGCCCAGCGCTGACCCGGATGCCGCCGCCAAAGAGGTGGAGGATGTCATCGGTCTGCCCTGCATGGATGCCCCGCGCGTGAGCGCCAAGATGGGCATCAATATCCGCGAAGTGCTGGAACGCGTGGTGCAGGATGTTCCCGCCCCGCAGGGCGACCCCGATGCCCCGCTGAAAGCCCTGATCTTTGACTCCATTTACGACAGCTACAAGGGCGTTATCGTCTATGTGCGCGTGTTTGAAGGCACCGTGCGCCCCGGCGATACCATCAAGCTGATGAACACCGGCGCAACCTTCCAGCTGGTGGAAGTGGGCCACATGGGTGCTACCGCCCTGGCCCCCTGTGATAAGCTGGAGGCTGGTGAAGTCGGCTACCTGACGGCCTCCATCAAGACCGTGCGCGATACCCGCGTGGGCGATACCATCACCCTGGCCGAAACCCCCACGGCGGAAGCTCTGCCCGGTTTCCGCCAGGTAACGCCGATGGTGTTCTGCGGCATTTACCCCGCCGATGGCGCTGACTACCCTGATTTGAAAGATGCGCTGGAAAAGCTGCAGCTGAACGATGCCGCCTTGAGCTTTGAGCCGGAAACCAGTGCGGCCCTGGGCTTCGGCTTCCGCTGCGGGTTCCTTGGGCTGCTGCACATGGAAATCATCACCGAGCGGTTGGAGCGCGAGTTTGACCTTGACCTGATCACCACCACCCCCGGTGTTCAGTACCGGCTGACCTTGACGGACGGCACGGTGGAAGTGATCGATAACCCCTCCGCCTATCCCGACCCGGCCCGCATTGCCAAGGCGGAAGAACCATTTGTGGATGCCCACATTTACACCCCCAACGATTATGTTGGCCCGCTGATGGACCTGTGCCAGCAAAAGCGCGGCACCCTGATTGCGATGGATTACCTGGATGAGACTCGCGTGGACCTGCATTACCAGATTCCGCTGGGCGAGATTGTTTATGACTTCTTTGACGCCATCAAGAGCCGCAGCCGCGGTTACGCCAGCTATGACTATGCGTGGGAGGGCTGGCATCAGTCCGAGCTGGTCAAGCTAGACTTCCTGCTGAACGGCGAGATTGTGGATGCGCTTTCGATGATCGTATTTGCGGATAACGCTTACGCCAAGGGGCGCCGCATCTGTGAAAAGCTGAAGGAGAACATCCCGCGCGCTTTGTTTGAAATTCCCATTCAAGCGGCCGTGGGCGGCAAGATCATTGCCCGCGAGACGGTCAAGGCCATGCGCAAGGATGTTCTGGCCAAGTGCTATGGCGGCGATATTACCCGTAAAAAGAAGCTGCTGGAAAAGCAGAAAGCCGGTAAAAAGAAGATGCGCAAACTGGGCAGCGTGACCCTGCCCAGCGAAGCCTTTACCGCCGTGCTGAAGCTGGATTCCGATACCTGATTGACTACAGCACCATAGATAGCAGCACCCGCCGGGGCGGCGCAGCACAACAGCTGCCTGCCCCGGCGGGTTTGTTTTTGGCGCGGCGCATTTAGGCCAGTGGCCGAATATAAAACGACCACCCCCTGCCCTGCCGCACAAGGTTTTACCGTGCGGTCGGGGCAAGGGGTGGTTTTGTGTTATTTCCGTTCAGGCGTTCAGCTTACCGCCGGGCGGCAGCGAACGCGGCAAAAGAGTTCAGCGGATCTCGATGCCCAGCTTGAACTTGAGGTTTCCGAGGATTTTCTTGACAAAGCGGTCCACATCGGCAGCTTCCAGGGCTTTGTTTTCCGGTGCAAAGTGCAAGGTGAACGCCATGCTCTTTTTGCCGGCGCCAATGGCTTCGCTGCGGTAGATATCAAACAGCTCCACATCGGCCAGCTGCTTGCAGGCGCGCTTCATTTCGGCAATGATGGTGCCGCAGGGGGTTTCCTCGTCAGCAACCAGAGCCAGGTCACGGGCCACGGTATCGAACTCCGGCAGCGGATGATAACGCAGACCGGCAGGCAGCTGTGCCACCAGCGTCTCGTAATCGATCTCGCCCAGGAAGATCTTCTGGTTGGCGCGGCTGTCACGCGGCAGATCCAGACCGGCCTGCACATCGTTGGCCAGCTTGCCAAAGCTGCCCACACGCACGCCGTTGCACAGGATGTAAGCGGCAATGCCGGGGTGCAGGTAAGGCACATCCTCGGCACGCTCCACCTCAAAGGTTACGCCGAAGGAAGCAGCCAGGTCTTCCAGTGCGCCCTTAACGGCAAAGAAGTCCTCATGCTCGCCAAAGGCCACAAAGCCCAGGTGCAGGCGCTCTTCCGGCAGTTCGGTCAGCGGAAGCTGTTTGGGCACATAAATGTTGGAAAGCTCAAACAGACGGCCGGCAGCGTTGCCCTTTTTCAGATTGGTAACCGCCACGTTCAACAGGCTGGGTGCCAGCAGGGAGCGCATGATGGTCAGGTTGGAGGAGATGGGGTTGACAATGCGGATGACATTGCGCTCCGGTGCATCGGGGGCAATGTGCAGGGCATCCAGGTCGGCATCCGCATAAAATGCCAGCGTCATAGCCTCATAGAAGCCTTGGGCACACATAGCGCTCTTGAGCTTATCGCGGCGATGCTGGTCAGCCGTCAGGCCCCCGGTGGTGACCTGGGCAGCTTTCAGGAAGGTGGGGGTGATATGGTCATAGCCATATTCACGGATCACTTCCTCGGCCAGGTCCGGCTCGCCGATCTCGATATCCTCGCGGTAGCGCGGAGCAACCACCTGCATGGTGTCACCGTCGGCTTCCATCGTCACTTCAAAGCTGAGCTTTTTCAGGATGGCCAGAATTTCCTCGGTGGGCACGGTAATGCCCAGAATGGCGTTGATGGCGCTGATGCGGGCGGTGAAGTGCTTGCCTTTACGCGGAGCACCGGCAGAGCAGTCAAACTCGGTGGCGGTCACTTCGCCGCAGCCCAGCTCCTGGATCAGGTGCAGGGCGCGGGCCATGCCCAGCTCGGTGGTATATTCGCTGATGCCCTTCTCGTAATGGGCGGAAGCATCCGTGTTCTGGCCAAGGCCGCGGGCGGTCTTGCGGATGTTATCGCGGGCAAACTTGGCAGATTCAAACAGCAGCTGGGTAGTTTCCGGCTTGATCTCGCTGTTCAGGCCGCCCATAACACCGGCCAGGGCAACCGGCTTTTCGCCATCGCAGATGACCAGGTTCTGGGGGGTCAGGGTAAACTCCTTGCTGTCCAGCGTGGTGATCTTCTCGCCGTCCTTGGCACGGCGCACAATGATCTGGCAGCTTTCCAGCGTGTCCATATCAAAGGCGTGCATCGGCTGGCCGATTTCCAGCATGACATAGTTGGTGATATCCACCACGTTGGAAATGCTGCGCAGGCCGCACAAGGCCAGCTGGCGGCGCATCCAGCGCGGAGATTCACCGGTGGTGATGTTGCGCACATAGTGGCCCAGGTAGCGCGGGCACAGGTCCGGTGCTTCCACCGTAATGCTCAGGCGCGGGTCCTTGTAATCGCTCACGGTGTAATCGGTGGCAGGCATTTTCAGGGGCTTGTTCAGCACAGCGGCAACTTCGCGTGCAATGCCCAGAACGCTCTGGCAGTCGGCACGGTTGGCGGTGATGGAGATATCAAAGATATAATCATCCAACCCAACAACCTGCTGAATGGGGGTTCCGGGCACGGTATCTTTGGGCAGGTCCAGCAGGCCGTATACCTCAGCGCCGGGGTACAGGTCCTCGTTCAGACCCAGTTCCTCGCCGGAGCAGAGCATACCGTTGGATTCAATGCCCATCAAGGGCTTTGCCTTGATCTTGATGCCTCCGGGCAGCGTGGAGCCGTCCAGAGCAGCGGGGGTGTGCATACCGGCGTACACATTGGGCGCACCGGTGGAGATTTGAATATCATGGCCATAGTCGCCGCAGTCCACCTTACAGATATGCAGGTGGGTGCCCTCCTGGGGCACGCACTCGGTCACAACGCCAACAACAACCTTGCTGATCTCAGCGCCAAGGTCGATGAGTTCTTCTACTTCAAAGCCACAGTCGAATAGTTTGGTTTCCAGCTCCTGGGCGGAAACATCAATATCCACATACTGTTTAAGCCAGCTGAATGGTACTTTCATTGTTGTTCCCCTCCTTAACCCTTGAACTGTTCGAGGAAGCGCAGGTCGTTCTCGAACATCAGGCCGATGTTGTTGATGCCGTACTTAAGCATGGCGATACGCTCGATACCGATACCGAAAGCAAAGCCGGAGTATACCTCAGGGTCAATGCCGCAGTTTTCCAGCACGCTGCGGTGCACAACGCCAGCCCCCAGAACTTCGATCCAGCCGCTGTGCTTGCACAGGGGACAGCCCTTGCCGTGGCATTCAAAGCAACTTACGTCAACCTCCACACTGGGCTCAGTGAACGGGAAATAGGACGGGCGCAGGCGGGTTTTGACCTCCGGGCCAAACAAAGCCTGCACAAAGCGGTCCAGCATGCCCTGCAGGTCGCACAGGGTAATGCCCTTATCCACAACCAGACCTTCCATCTGGTGGAACATCGGGGAGTGGGTTGCGTCAGAGTCAGAGCGGAACACGCGGCCGGGCACCAGAACCTTGATGGGGGGCTTTTCCTTATCCATCACACGGATCTGGCCGCCGCTGGTCTGGGTGCGCAGAACAATGTCATCCGCCACATAGAAGGTATCCTGCATATCGCGGGCCGGGTGGTTTTTGGGTACGTTCAGGCGGGTAAAGTTGTGGTCATCGTCCTCAATTTCGGGGCCTTCGTAAATTTCAAAGCCCATGCCGGCAAACACATCAATGATCTCATTCTTGATCTGGGTGATAGGATGCAGTGCGCCGGTGGCGTGGTGGGTGCCGGGCAGGGTGATATCCACGGCTTCGGCCTTGTTGCGGGCGGCAAGCTCGGCCTTTTCGATCTCGGCGGAAGCAGCCTGATACTGGCCCTCCACCCAGACCTTGAACTCGTTGATGGTTTTACCGGCGGCGGGGCGTTCCTCTTTGGGAACATCGCGCAGGGACTTGGTCAGTCCGGTCACGCTGCCGTTTTTGCTCAGATACTTCTGCCAAAAGGCGGAAAGTTCATCTTTGTTGTGCACTGCTGCAAGGTCGGCTTCCAGCTCGGCGCGCAGTGCGGCGATTTTTTCTTCCATAATGCACCTCTTTGATGATTTACGGGGCGAAGGCTGCTCGCTTTTGCTGCAAAACAAAATAAAAAAGCCCCGTCCCTGAACGGTAAAATCAGGGACGAAGCTGTAACATTCATTTACACTCCGCGGTACCACCCGTGTTCCGCCAAACCATGTCTGGCGGCACTCGATGCTTTGTAACGGGGCAGACCGTCCCGCGCTAATGGCTGCAATGCAGGGTTCACACAGGCCGCTCAGGAGCGAACTTCTGCCAGCAGGCTTTCGGGGCGGCTTACAGCCGATGGCCGCCCTCTCTGTGCTAAGTTTGCAGGCATACTTTCTCCGTCAATGCGTTTAACATAAAGCATTATAGGCCGTTTGGCCTTTTTTGTCAACCCTGGACGCACAGCAAAAAGGGCGCTGCCCCTTGCGGAACAGCGCCCTTTTTTCAAATTATCAAAACCGATCAGTCGTTGCGGCGGGAACGGCCCACGATGCGGACGATATACAGGAAGATGTTGATATAATCCAGGTACAGGCTGAGTGCGCCGATGATGGAGGATTTGTGCAGCATGGAAGCATCGCCGCCATAGTAGGCGTAATAGTACTTCAGCTTCTGGGTGTCATAAGCTGTGAACAGCATAAACACCAGAACCGAAACCGCGCAAAGCACGATATCCATCATACCAAAGCCCGTGCCGGTCAGCATGCCGATCAGGCCGCCCACCAGGCTGGTCAAAATAATGGCAATCAAAGCACCCATCAGGTTGATACCCCAGCCGCTCAAATCGCGCTGGGTTCGGGCACCGTAAACAGCCATAACGCCAAAGTACACGGTACCAACCAGGAACGCCAGAATCAGCGTGGAAAGATCATAGATGATAAAGTAGGTGCTCAGGTTGATGCCGTTCAGCACCGCATAGGCGAAGAACAGCCCCGTTGCGGTGGTGGGCTGCAGGCGTTCCACCCTGGCGGACAGAACCGCAACCAGCACCAGCTCCGCAATGCTCAGGAGGAATACCAGGCCGGTGCTGAACATCAGCTCAAACAGCGGGGTGGTAACGGTAAGCAATGCCGTTGCAAAGGTAACCAGCAAACCGGCGGCCATCCAGCCGTAGGTGCGGGTCATATACTGGTTTAACGTGCCGAACGGACTTTCGGCATAGGAGATATTATAATATTTCTGGTCCATAAAACAGACCCCTTTCTTTTTGGCTGATTCTATTATATACTCTGTATTGAGTGAAATGTGTTATCGATATGTGAATTCTCTATTACACTTTTCCGTTCCTGCCCTATTTTAAGGCAATACCGCATAATTCTAAGTGCCGATACGGCGAGCGAGGTGCGGC
>ENA-UOJI01002168-UOJI01002168.1-human-gut-metagenome-genome-assembly--contig:-P79-NODE-2168-length-11639-cov-7.065780_pt1 | contig 11639 bp, 10 predicted proteins | sample MGYA00242346_ERZ723893 | MGnify/ENA metagenome assembly ERZ723893 | reverse complement strand
GCATTCGCATGCCGGAAAAAACGACAGCGTGGCAATTATCGCTAAGATCAATAAAACAACACCAAGTTTTTTCTTCATCATGTTTCACTCCTGAATAATATTATAATAACCAAAATGTTATTATGTTATAATTATACACTTAAAATAAAACAATGTCAAACATCGGCAATAACTTTTTACTGCCGAATGAAAAATTTTTACATTAAAACCGACGGACGTATCGCCGCCGGCCTTATTTTTGCTCAGCCGCACCCTTTTTACTGCGAAAAAGTGGTGCCTCCGTCCAGCGCCGAGGCGCCTCCGTCCAGCGTTCCCAACAATAGAGCCATCAAAATGACGTCGTTTAAGCTGTTCCACAGCGATTTGCCGTGACAGTCGCAGCCTTGATAGTTGTTGCTTATCAAAAGCACGATAAGCAGTAACTTAAAAATATTTTCATCATTCATGGTTTTCTCTATAAAACGCCTCCTTTCATTTATTATCGACAAAATACCGTTTGCCATATACGTTATAATATGTACATAAACACAGGCTTATAATATATATGCCGCGTCAAATCTTATTATGCAAGGAGAAAGACAATGAATGATGTTATCCTAAAAAAATTAGTCATCGACGTTCCCAGCGCCATGAAAGTGCAGCAGTATCTGCCCGCCCAGAAAACACTGCTGTCCATGGCGGACCTCTTTAAGGTACTGTCCGATACGACGCGCCTTAAAATTCTGTCGGCGCTGTCCATCACTCCCATGTGCGTAGGGGACATTTCGCTGCTTCTGGGCATCAACCAGACCACAGTCTCGCACCAGCTTAAAACGCTGCGCAGTTTCGGCTTTGTGCAGTTCCGGCCCAGCGGGAAAACCGTTTTTTACTCGGTTGCACAGCAAAAAGTCAACGATATCTTCTCCTCCGCCGCCGATTTTATGCTAAATCAACAGCAGGGCGCGTAAACAAAATTTATTACAAAACTTTATAAAACTATAATAAAAAAGCCGTCTGCCGGCAATAAACCGGTAAACGGCTTTACTTTTTTGTGCGTCAAAGATTGGTAGTAATGTCCGGCTGCGTCTTTACAAAGCCCGCTCCGTTCATCATCATCTCCAGCGTTTCGTCGCTGTAAAGATGATCCGACAAAAATTTATATTCGACGTTGCATATTGCCGAAGTGATTTTACTCTGATCCATGGCGTCGGTCACAGGCTTGGAAAAGCCCAGCGGGAAGATAAACGACACCACAAACAGCAGCAGCATGGCGACTGCGGTACCCTTTACGGCGCCTATTACCATGCCCGCTATACGGCTGATAAGACCCGTACCGCCGTGCACGAATATGATGCGCAGCACAAATCCCACTATGCTGGCTATTATGCGCGCGGCAAAGTACAAAATCACCGTAATCAGCACCGTGAACATATGCAAAGACATCGCCACCGACAAAAATTCTTCCGTTGTAGCGCCCCATGCCGCCGCTCCGCCTATATCGGCATAACGTGCGATAAGCGGTTCGTACAAGGTCTTGACGACGCCCGTCGCATCCAGATCGATAGCCGAGCCTATCAGCGAACGCAGTGACATTCCTTCGCCCAAAGCGAACTGCTTTATTACGTCCACTCCCAGCAAAAATTTGAGGCAGTAGTCCGAAATAAAAAAGCATACCAATACCGCGACAGCAAAGCACACGAGACTGATAAGCGTTTTTACGGTGCCCTTCCACAGTCCCACGAGCGCTCCGAGCGCTATTATTGCTATTATGATAATGTCAATATAACTCAATTTATCCTTCCTCCGTCTTTTTGAATATGCCGGCTCATTGATGGAGACACTTAAATCATGAACCCATATTGCCGTCTTAACGACTTTATAATGAGCCAAACTTCCCCGCCCCTCATCTTGTGTATAGGCAGCGCGCGGGTATCCGGCGACAGCTTCGGTCCCATGACGGGACAAATACTCAACGAATTTCTGCGTTGCCCCGCAAACGTATACGGCACAATGCGCCGTCCGATACACGCCGTCAATCTCACATCCCGTCTGAGCGAAATAAAATTTTTGTACCCCGACAGGAAAATACTTGCAGTTGACGCCGCGATAGGCGGAAATCCCGGTGAAATACGCGTTTTCCCGGGACCGCTAAGACCCGGCCTTGCCGGCGGAAAACGTCTCGCGCCGGTGGGCGATTATTGCGTCACCGCGTCGATATGCGACGGCAATGTCGACGAATTGTACAAAGTTTCCAAAAGCGACGTTTTGTCCCTTGCCGCCCGCGCCGCGCTTATTATAAACGCAGCGTTCGGCAGCGGAAAATGCCGCTTTGCCGAAAATCTCCGTCACGCAGAACGAATTCCGATATAATTATACTATACTTTATGTAAAATTGCAACCGTTATGTGAAAAGTTTTACGCGTGCCGCCGCACCGGGGCTATTTATCCCAATCGCAGACGGACGGCAGAATAAAGTCTATGTCAAGGCCGCTCTTTTTGGCGTCGTCTTCCGTTGCCTCGCCCGTGAGCACAAGCGTCGTGACAAAGTTGTTCGTGCAGCCGAAACGTATGTCCGTTGCCAATCTGTCGCCGAACATGGCTATCTGCCTCGGCTGTAAAGAATAGCGGCTTTTTATACAGTTGCCCATGACGGCGTAAGGCTTACCGCATACCGCCAAGGGTTTTATTCCCGTCGATTTTTCGATGAGCGCTATGTACGACCCCACATCCGGCTTATAACCGCGCACCGTGGGGCAATTTATGTCGTCGTGCGTGCAAATGTAAGGCACTCCCTCGCGTATAAAATTACACAGCTTTTCCAGTTCGTCATAATAAAACGAAGTATTAAAGGCTATAAGCGCTATCTGCGGTTTATCGTCAACGCAGTTTATTCCGGCGGAGGCAAACTCTCTTTTTACTGCGTCGTTGGCAAAGACGTATGTCCTCGCGCCGCCGTAGCGCGCGTTTAAATATTGAACCGCCGCCATCGACGAAGTGTACACGTTGCTCTTGTCCGCCGAAAAACCCAGAGCGTTTAGTTTTGCGACGTATTCGTCCGCCGTCCGCGAACTGTTGTTGGTCAAAAACAGCACGGTGCCGCGTTTTTTCATACGCTCAACGGCCTCCACCGCCCCTTCAAACGGTTGATCGTCCAAATAAATTGTTCCGTCCATATCCAGTAAAAAACATTTTACTGCCGACATTTTCTCGTTCATGATTTTATCTCCGGTATAAATTTTGTAAAAGCGGCAATCTCCGCCCTAATATCGGCCGCGGCGGCAAAAACGGGCTCAAACTCACTGCAGCATCCCGTCCAGCGCTCCGAGACTTTTCATCAGCGAATACAATCCGCCGTTTTGCGCCCATCCGAAATCGCACGACAGCGCCAGCGCAAGACGCAGGTCGCCCGGCGTCACGGCGTGGAATTCGCGATAGCCGCACATGGGAAGCTGCCTTTTGACGCGTTCCATAGCTTTGCCGAGCGCCAGTTGATTATAGCATATTTCCGCCAGCAGCGACGCTCTGCAGCCGGCAACGGCATACATAGATTCTTCTATACGCCGCTCGCTCCAATCGTCAAAACGCTTGCCCGCCAGCTTGTTCTCGTCCAGCCCCAGATATTCGCTGGCCTGTTCGAGCCGCAGATTGTTATCGGGCGGCGATACAAAGCCGAACTTTTTGAGCAGAAACTGCTTGTAAACGCCGCTTACCGTAACGGCGCACATGAGTTTTGTTATGCCGCCGGGCAAGGGTTCGCGCCCCTCGCGCAGCATCAGCCGTTCCAACGCGCGGCTCATCTTTATTTCGGCGCTTTCAAAATGTATAAATCCGGATATTGCCGCCGCCTTTGCCGCAATATCCACAAGCGACACGCCGCCGCCTTTGCGTATTGACGCCACGATATCGCGCCGCAATGCCTTTAGCGCCGCATTGTCATACCGGCACCCCGACAGCAGGCAGTATATGCGATAGTCGGTAATATCGGTAAGTTTTGCCGCAAGAGCGGCGTAGTCCGAAACGTCGCCCGCGTCGAACATTTCCTCGAATATCCATGCGCCCGCGGCTGCCGGAAGGTAAGCGTTTAACGCCGTTATGCTTTCCAGCGGGTCGTCGCCGGCAATTATGTATTCGTCCGCGCTGTCCGAAAAGTCTATACTGCCGTCAAATATGCTAAGCCTTAACTTAACGTCCTCATCGCCCGGGCTTTTAAGGCGGTATTTACGACCGAGCCGCCGCTCCGCCTTTTGTTTGGCGTCGCCGTCCCTTCCCGACAGCGCAACGGCGCATCCTTCCGGCAAGGCGGCGATATCCGGCGTTTTTTCGCCCGCGCCCACAATCGTCAATTTTAATTTGTCTATCGTCAATTTTCGCACTGCAGCACCTTTTTTTATTTATTATAGCACAAAGGCATGTGCGAATTTTGGCGGCAACGCTGTCTTTTTGCCGAAATTAGGCTTTGACGCGGCGCATGCACGGCGGGCGTTTAGCGCCGTCGATACAAAAACAGAGCGCCCCTTTGTTAGCGGGGCGCCCTTGTTCATTAAGCAATTATCGAATCAAGTTCTTTTTGTGCAAGAGTAACAACGCTGGGATTTTCGGCATCGCCCTTATAGTAGCGATTTATCTGCTGTTCTCTCCAACGGGCGAAAGCCGCGTTTTCTTTGTTTGTCAGCGCCGCTTCTTCCATGCCGGAATAAACCGACTGATAGCGTCCGTAGGAATAATAATCGTTAAGTCCCAGCACCTCTCCCGCCTTGGGCAGTTTTGCCAGATACAAAACGTGTACGCCGTAATCGGTGACTACTTTGCCGGACAGAGCGCCCTCAACGCCGCCTTCGTACAGTTCGCGCGCGGCGTCAGCAAATTCCTGCATATAGCTTTCTTCCGACGAACCGAGGTCGTACTTTTCCATATAACCGTATGTCAGGTCGAAAATTCCGGGGTCGGTGTTGTATTTGTAGATGAGATCGTCAAAAGCTCTTTCCTTTTCATAAAGCGTGACCGCAGCGCCCACTTTTGCGACAATTTCGTTGTAAATGGTATTTGCCGAAACGGGGCTGCCGTAATCTTCGCCGTCGACGTGCTCATAAGAATATATCTCGTTGGCCAAACGGTCACGGTATTCGTTGTAGGAACTTTCTACGACGTTTTCGACGCTGTTTTTAAAGCTTTCCAGCTGATCCGCCTGCTCGTCGCTGAAGGGAATGAGAATGTGCTTTACGAAGAAATGATTGTCGTCGGGGAAATACAACAGCTGCTCTCCGTCGTCTATCGCCGCCTCGTAATTGGCTTCCGTGGCGAATCTCGCCTTCTGGTCGGCAAGCGTGCGGTTGTATATCTCTTCGACGTCTGCGCGCGACACTTCCACGGTGCCGACGATATAGTCTTCGATGAGATTCATCTTTTCCTGATTTTCATAGCTTTCGCCGGCATAGACGTAAGCCGTGACGGAATCTTGCAGTGCGCCGTAAACATAGCTGAGTCCGCGGGTGTTGGTGATGTTTTCAAACTCACGATACTCTTGCTCGATTGCGGCTTTCTGGTCGTCCGTGATGCTGTTGAGCGACAAGACGGCCTCTTTGATGGATTTTAACGCCCTCGAAAAGGCTTCCAGTTCAAAAGAACGCGTTTTTTCGTCGATGACGTTGAGTCCGGGATAACGCGTAAGCGACGGCACCCACTTTTCGACGTCCTTTCTGTCGTCCTTTATGAGCATATCTTTTAGCTGACGGACGGTGATGCTGTCCAGCTCGTCCTGGGCCGCGTCGTCACCCTGCGCCGGAACGGATACAAGACCTCTTTGCTGACACATACTCAGCAATTCTTCGCGGCTCATGGAAGCGTAAATGTCCACGCTTTCGTCGCGGGTCGGGTAGGTCGTCTCGGTGTTTTCCTGCTCGTCGTCATGATGGTGTATCGACTCGCTGTCTTCGCCTCTTTCTTCCAGCAGAGCGTGCATTTCGGTGTCTATGGCGCTGTCGATGGAGTTATAAACGTTCTGATCGATGGTGTTCTGCTCGTACGTATCAATAGAAATATATCCGAAATCGATAAAGGCGTCGGCAAGGTTGAGCACAATGCGCTCCACCGCCAGCTGCTCGGCCAGAAGGCTTATGATCTGTTCGGGCGTATAACCGTAGTAATGCTCGTAAGAATAGCCGTAATAGTCGTACAACGAACGGAATTCGTCTTTATAGACGTTGTATTCTTCGGTAACGTATGTCTTATCTCCGCCGGGCGATTTGATCTCGTACGAATCAACGGTGATAACGATTTTTTTGTCGTCGCGCTGTTGGTCGAACGTCACAAGATTGCAGCCCGCAAACACCGAGCCGCACATAATAACCGCCACTATCAAACAAACAATTTTCTTAAGCATTTTGTTCCTCTTTATTTATAGTATCGCTTTTTTCGTAAGCGGAATAACGCCATAAAGTCCTTTTAGACAATATCAGCTTATGGTATTATATCACATTACGGGTGATAAATCAAACATTTTTCGGGCGTAAATTGCGACAATTAAGTAAAAATTTGAGTAACTCGTTGTTATTCATAAATTTAAGAGCGGGTTTTTCGCCGTTTATCAACTTTGCTCCGCACTTTACCGCCGTCGAATAGACTTCTTTGCTTATATCCATCATATAGTCGAAAACCACTTTGCTTTCGCGCTTGTTCATGACCACTGCCGACGCGCCCACGGCCTCCGCCAGATTTTTTATCAGCGCTATGTTTATAAGGTTTTTCACGCTGTCCGGCGCCGGACCGTAAAGGTCCTGCACTTCTTTTAATAAAGTATCCCTTTCTTTGACGGAATTTACACGCGCTATCCGCGAATAAAGTTTGAATTTCCATTCGCTGTCGGCGACATAATCGTCAGGGACGCTGGCGCTGTAATCTACCATCATCTTCACTTCTTTTTTGGGACTTACGGGTTTGCCCTGCATTTCGTCCAGCACTTCTTCCAGTAGCGAACAATACATATCGTATCCCACCTTTTCCATGTGGCCGTGCTGCTCCGCTCCCAGAATATTGCCTGCGCCGCGTATTTCGAGGTCGCGCATGGCAATCTTGAATCCGCTGCCGAGATCGGTGTATTTGCCTATGGATTCCAGCCGCTCGAAGGCTTCTTTCGACAACACTTTCCCCGCCGGGAAGGTGAAAAACGCGTATGCCGTGCGATCGCTTCTTCCCACTCTGCCGCGCAACTGGTACAATTGGCTAAGCCCCATTCTGTCGGCGTCTATAACCACAAGCGTGTTGGCGCGCGGTATATCCACTCCGTTTTCGATTATCGTGCTGGAAATCATGACGTCGCCCTGTCCCGACACAAACGCGTCCACTGCCTTTTCCAGCTGGGCTTCCGGCATTTGTCCGTGAGCCACGACTATCTTTGCGTCCGGCACCAGCCGCGCCACTTTTGCGGCAAACTCGTCGATATGTTCGACGCGGTTGTACACAATAAAGCTTTGTCCTCCTCTGCCCATCTCACGCATGACGGCGTCGTATAAAAGAGCGTCGCTGTATTCGGTGACGTATGTCTGAACGGGCAGGCGGTTTTTCGGCGGCGTTTCGAGAAGACTCATGTCGCGCATTCCCGCCAAGGACATGTGCAGCGTGCGCGGAATGGGCGTTGCCGACAGCGTAAGCACATTGACTTCGCGGCGGAGATTTTTAATCTTTTCCTTATCGCCCACGCCGAACCGCTGTTCTTCGTCCAGAATGAGCAGTCCGAGATCCTTAAATCCGACGTCCTTCGATAACAGCCTGTGCGTGCCCACAACAATATCTATGTCGCCTTCTTTAAGACGGGCGACGGTCTCTCTTATTTTGGCGGCGCTGTCAAACCGCGTCAGCCTTCCCGTCTTTATTCCAAAAGGTTCCATGCGCCTTTTTACCGTCTCGTAATGCTGTTTGGCGAGCACCGTCGTCGGCGACATAAATGCCACCTGTTTGCCTTCGCAAATCACCTTAAACGCCACCCTAAGCGCCACTTCCGTCTTGCCGTAACCCACGTCTCCGCAAAGCAGTCTGTCCATGATTTTGGAGGATTTGAGGTCGTTTAGACATTCCTCCTCCGCCTTGAGCTGATCTTCGGTTTCGTTGTACTCGAAAGTGTTTTCGAATTCCCGTAAAAGGCTGTCGTCGCTGCTGTAACGGTAGGCGTTTGCTTTAAGGCGCTGGGCATACAATTCTTTCAGGTCGAACGCCAGTTTTTTTATGGACTCGCGCGCTTTCAGCTTTTGCTTGGCAAACTCCGTTCCGCCCATCTTATTGAGACGCGGCGTTCCGCCCGACACATAGCGCGTAAGCCTGTCCATGTTTTCGACGGGAACGTACAATTTTCCGCCGTCGGCATACCCCACGACCACATAGTCTCGCACGGCGCCGTCCACCACTACTTTTTTGACGCCCTCGCATATTCCTATGCCGTGCACGTCGTGAACGACGTACTCGCCCACCTTAGGCTCGCCGATAAAATTGCCGCGGCGGCGATGGCGCACCGTCTGATTGCGTTCGCCCACCAGGTCGTTTTCGCCTATCACCACCAGCTTTAAGTCGTGTAAAATCTCGCCGTTGCCTATTTTTTCCGCCGTGACCGTTATGCCGGACGTATAGTTATCGCTCCAGCCCAGATTGTTTTTGGCTAAAAGTTCGGTAACTCTGTCTTTAAGCGCCGCCGAACCGCAGCAAACCGCCACTTCGTACCCGTTGGCGTTCCAATTGTCGATATCGCGCGCCATAAGGTCGTGGCTGCCGACATATCGCGGCGCCGCCATTGTGCGGAAAACGTACAGCTCCTCCGGCTCGAAAAATCTGTTGGCGGAGGTGACGGCGTGAAAAGCTATGGCCGCTCCGGTAATGCTTGCCGCTTGCTCCGGCGGAAGCACCTGTCCGAAGAAGTCCGAAAGCGTTTCGCCCTTTTCGTACAGCATTTCGTAGCGCTGCTTGTGTTCGGAAAAATAGACGTCCATGGCATCCCGCACCCGTTTACATTCGTCTATTATAAAAGCGCGGCGCGAACAAAACTCGAGCAGCGTCATGTGTTTTACATAAGGAAGAAGGCATCCCGAACCGCCGTCGCCTAAGCTGACGGCTTCGGCCGTCTCTTCCGCGCGCAAACGGCAGTCGGCGTCAAGGCGCGGACAAATGCCGCTCTTTATGCGCTCTATATCGGGCAGCGGCTGAAAGACGTCGGTAAAGGGGTAAATTTCGACGCTGTCAGCCGGTTTTACGGACAACTGCGTTTCGGCGTCTATCTCGATGATTTTGTCCACCTCGTCGCCGAAAAACTCTATGCGGTAGGGACTTAAACTGCTGACGGGAAAGACGTCGAGTATATCTCCGCGGCGGGCGAACTGACAGGCGTCGCTAAGCTGAGATTCGCGGCGGTAACCGCACTTTGCCAGCTTTTCGCCCAGCTTGACGGGGTCGACGGTATCGCCCTTGCGGATAGTAAGTATATTATGTTCAAAAAGCTGCCTGTCGGGATACAGCTGCATAAGCGCCTGGGCGGTAGTGACGATAATGCGCGACTTGCCCGTGCAAATATCCCCGAGCGCCGTAAACCGTTCGCGGGCGGAAGCCGACGGAGCGCCGCGAATAAGCAAAACCTCTTCACGCTCTTTAAGTAAGGTTATGCCGTCGGTTATGCCGCTGAGCTGGCGGAAAAACTTCCCCGCGGTAAAAAAATCCGGACACACGACAATGGCGTCGCCCGCAAGCGCCGTCACCATCGTCCTTGAAAATTGCTGCATGCCGAAAACCGAGACTTTTTTTTCGTCCCGGTAGTCGTTTAATATTTTTTTCACCTCTGGATATGAGGCGAATATGTCCTTTAACGAGGTCAATTTTTCACCGAACGGATAAATTTTTCGGCTTCGTCGGCGGCAGCTTCTATTGCCGCGGCCATTGCGGGACGCTCGGCTTTGGGAACGTCCGACAAAACATAGTCGGCAAGCGGCACGAATTCCGGCGGACGGCCTATGCCAATGCGTATTCGCTTAAAATTTTCGGTTTTAATTTCCGCAATGATGTTGCGCATGCCGTTGTGAGTGCCGGCGCTGCCCTTTTCCCGCACGCGTATAGTGGCTTTGGGAATGTCTATATCGTCGTACACAACGACAAGATCTTCGAGGCCCGCTTTGTACTTTGCAAGCAGCTGCTTTACCGCCACGCCCGACAAATTCATGTACGTCAGCGGGCGGGCAATGACCGCTTTTTCTCCGCCTATATAGCCGGATGCAATAGACGAATCGCATTCGCGCCTGTCAAATTTCCAGCCCAGCCTGTCCGCAAGACATTCGGCGCAGAGAAAACCCATATTGTGAAAAGTATATGCGTATTTATCTCCGTAATTGCCCAGCCCTACGACTATTTTCATTGATTATCGGCAAGAAAAGCATTGAGCTTGTCCAGCATGACGTTGATGTCTATGCCGTGCACTTCCGCCGCTTCGGCAACCGTTTCGCCGTGCGCGATGGCGCATCCGACGCAATGCATACCCAGCTGTGTGAAAACACCGGCTATTTCGGGATTTAACTGAATAACTTCGCTTATTGTCATATCTTTGTCTATTGTCATGATAATTCTCCTTTTTCGCGCAGATTTTTATTCTTTTGCGCGTCATATAGTTTAACGCAATATCGCCGTTTTGTCAACTTTTTTAACGCTTTTTTATTTTATCGGCGCAAGAACGCCCGCCGCGCCAGAAAGCAAGCCGCGCCGCGTCGAAAGAATTTGGCTAAAAGTCACGGCGACATCGCTCTTTACCCGTCAGCGAAAAAGTCACGGCGACATCGCTCTTTACCCGGAAAAAAGCGCCTGCATATTCTCGTTATGGCAAACGGCGGCGTCGCGATACCGCCCGACTAGCTTTTTCTGCATATCGCCCGCTCCCATAAGCGCCACGCAGTCAAAACTGTTTGTAAGACGCAAAAATTCTTCAAACAAATCTTTTTCGTCCACGAAAACACAGTCGCAGCTGTCTTTGCTAAGCCGATAAATGAGCTTGTCGTCGCCGGTTTTTTCCCTTGCGGCAAACGTGTCGGTAAATATCACTTTGTCCGCCGCGGAAAAAGCGGTAGCAAACCGCCCCGCCAAAGCCTTTGTCCTCGAATATGTGTGCGGCTGGAATATCACCGCCAATTTTTTGTATTGTCTTTTAAGAGCCGCTATGCGTTCGCTTATCTCGGCCGGGTGATGGGAATAATCGGATACTACGACGCATTTTTCCGTACGCAACACTATCTCTCCGCGCCGCTTGACACCGCAAAACCGCTCTATTCCCCTTTTTATATCCTTATAATCTATGCCGGCGGTATAGGCTGCCGCAATGGCCGCCGCAGCGTTTTTGATGTTAAACGGTTCGGAAAAGCGCGGAAAAAATTCTCCCGCGGGGTGTCCGCGGTAAGTCAGTTCAAAGCCGTTTGCCCGCGGATGCACGACATAGTCGCACCGCTCCGAAAAGCCGTAGCTTATGCCCCGTTTCATTATCTTGGCGCATATAGCGTCGTCGCCGCTGTATATCACCGTGCCTGTGCAGGAGACAAACGCCATAAACGCCGCCGTGACGTCTCTTATATCCTTATATGTGTCGGGATGGTCAAAGTCGATGTTGGTGATTATCGCGATGTCCGGGCGCAGCTTCAAAAAACTGCGGC
>ENA-UOJI01002161-UOJI01002161.1-human-gut-metagenome-genome-assembly--contig:-P79-NODE-2161-length-11679-cov-15.530454_pt1 | contig 11679 bp, 9 predicted proteins | sample MGYA00242346_ERZ723893 | MGnify/ENA metagenome assembly ERZ723893 | reverse complement strand
GGCGGCTGCAAACCAGATCAGTCGATCGGCATGGTCAGGTAGTTTGCAATCTCCTGCACGATTTCCTGTGCTTCGTACTCCTTGCAGATGCCGAGAATTTTCGCAGTCAGTTCCAGAGCGCCATACAACATAGTCCGTTTACCCCTTTCGTCAGATTTCCAATGCCGCCGCACACATTCGGCGACACCGGATGGTTGATATTACCGGTTACAAGGCCATAATACCTGAAAAACAGGAAAAACGCAACGGACAAATAACGAAGAATGTAACGCTTAGCTGAAATTCGCAACCGTTTGTCATTTTTTCGTACCACCGGCGGCTGCAGCCGTTTTCTGTGCGCTTCGATGCTGCGGGCTGTGTAGGGCACGCGGGAAGCATCCGTTTTTCCGACAAAAAAATCCCGGAGCCGAAGCTCCGGGATTTTCCTATGCTGTTTTTACATGGCGAGCCAGTTCGGCAGCGCATCGGAGATCGCATCAACGATCGCCTTCGCCTTGTCCTCACCGCACTTGCCGAGGATATCGGAAGCGATGCCAAGACCAGTCTGAATAAGACCCATGTTACTTTACCCCTTTCGTAAGATTTCCAACGCCGTCCCACACAATAGACGACATCGGATGGTTGGTATTGCCGGTTACAAGTGCATTATACGCAAGAAACGGCCAAAACTCAACGGACACATACCAACGATGTGTAACAAATTGATTGAATTTGTCATGAACTTTGATGTCAAATTGTTGTCAAATGCAATTGCCGTTCTGCTGCTCGCTTTTTCGACTCCAATATGGATACCTGCGCGCCGGTTGCCGGGTTTCGCGGCCAAAATCGGCGTTATGGAAACCATTTTTCCACATTGCCAACAGACTTTTCAACATAAATGCGGTGCAATTAACGATGTTATGTAAACAAGCCACCGTTTCCCATGGCCTTTCCCGGCTCTCCGCGGCGGCTCTGCCGGCCGGGCACACCTGTCCGCCGCAGCCGCACATTTTTGCCTGTCCGCGCCGTCCCGCACCGCGCGCTTCGCCCGCGCCGCCCGCCTGCGCTGCCCGCATCGCACCATCCTGCACCGTCCCGCCCTGCACCGCGCCGCCGTCCCGCACCATCCCGCACCGCGCGCAAAAAGCCCCGGGAGCGTTCGCTCCCGGGGCGGGGTGCTATGGGGCGGCAGTGCCGGCTCACGCGCCGATGAGCTGGCAGTAGCGCATGATGATGGTGGCCGTCTGCGCGCGCGTGGCGCTGCCATTCGGGTCGAGGTAGTCCAGGCCGTTGTCGTGCGCATTGCCCTGGATGAGGCCATTGCCGACGGCCCAGGACATCGCGGCGTAGGCCCAGTTGGCCACACTGCCGGCATCGGGGAAGGCGCTGATCGGCGCGGCGTTCCCGGTGAATTCCGGCGCGTACTTGACCGTGTACCGGTACAGGAATGTGACCAGCTGCTGGCGCGTGATGGCGGCGTTGGGCGTGAACGTAGTCGCGCTCGTGCCGGAAGTGACGTCGTTGCAGTACGCCCAGGCGACGGCGTTGTAGTACCACGCGCCGGGGGCGACGTCGGTGAACGGCAGGTAGTAGTAGCTGTAGTCGGTCTGATTGCCGGAGCGGTCATAGAGGATCTTCACGATCTGTGCGCGCGTGCAGGCCGTGTCCGGCGAGAACGTGCCCGCGCCGACGCCGCTCATCAGCCTGTTGCGCACGCAGTAGTCGATGCCCTTGTGCGCCCAGTAGTCCGGCCCGGCCACATCGCGCAGGCCGTAGCTCGGGCAGCTCGGGCCGCCGGTGCAGGTGCTCGCGCCCGTGGCGGGGATGGCCTCCGTCCGGGTCTGGCTGCAGACGGTGCAGGTGAAGGTGCGCACGCCGGGCGTGGTCTCAGTCGGGGCGGTGGTCACGGTGCCGCCGTCCCACTTGTGGCCGGCCGCGTCGGTCAGGTTGCGCCGTTCGGTCGCGCCGCAGCCGCTGCAGGTGTAGAGGTCATAGCCGCCGTCCGTGCACGTCGGGGCGACGTTTTTGGTGAACTGGTAGTCGTGCGCGCCCGTGGCGGGGATGGTCTCCTCGCGGATATCGCCGCAGACGGTGCAGGTGAAGGTGCGCACGCCGGGCGTGGTCTCGGTCGGGGCGGTGGTCACGGTGCCGCCGTCCCACTTGTGGCCGGCCGCGTCGGTCAGGTTGCGCCGTTCGGTCGCGCCGCAGCCGCTGCAGGTGTAGAGGTCATAGCCGCCGTCCGTGCACGTCGGGGCGACGTTCTTGGTGAACCGGTAGTCGTGCGTGCCCGTGGCGGGGATGGCCTCCGTCCGGGTCTGGCTGCAGACGGTGCAGGTGCGCGTGCGCACGCCGGGCGTGGTCTCGGTCGGGGCGGTGGTCACAACGCCGTTGCCCCAGACGTGCGCGCCGGTGGGCGGGAGCTCTCTGGTCGAGACGACCTCACCGCAGTTGGAGCAGATGGTGTCGACGCGGCCGGCCTCGCCGCAGGTGGCGGGCACGGTGCGCTCCGTCGTGCCGTAGTCGGTGTGCGTGCACGCGCCCTTGTCGCTGACGGTGTAGCCCTGCCACTTGCCGTCGGCGTCGAGCGTCCAGTTCATGGCGGGGTTGTAGTGGATGGTGACGGTGGCGGGCTCAAAGCTGTGCGCTTCCGAGTTGCCCGGCTCGACCGCCGGGGCCGCGCCGTAGCATCGCACGTCCTTAAGCGCGGTGCAGCCGGTGAAGGCGTTGTGGCCGACGCTCGTCACCGTGCCGGGCAGGTTGATGTCCGTCAGCGCGGTGCAGCCGCGGAAGCAGTCCTCGGGGATGGTGCTCACGCCCGCGGGAATGGTGACATCCGTCAGCGCGGTGCAGCCGGTGAAGGCGGACGCGCCGATGGCGGTCACCGTCTCGGGGATGGGCGCTGCGGTGAGCGCCTTGCAGCTTTCAAATGCGAGATCGCCGATGGCGGTCACGGTGCCGGCGTATTTGACGTTCAGCAGCTTCGTGCAGTCGGCAAAGCACTTGCCGGGCACGGCCGTGATGGCGGCGGGCAGAGTGGTGTTCGTGAGGCTGGCGCAGGAGTCGAACGCGCCGCGGCCGAGGCCCTGCAGCCCGTCGGGCAGCGTGATGGCGGTCAGCCCGTTGCCCGCGAGACCGAAGTCGCCGATCCCGGTCACGCCCTTGGGGATGGACAGACCCGTGAGCTTGGAGCACATGGCGATGCCGTAGCGGCCGATGCTCGTCACGCTGTCCGGCAGCGTGACCTGCGTGGCGGCCGGCAGGAAGAACAGGGCGTAGTCGCCCACGTTCGTGACGCCATCCTTGATGACGACCTTCTTCAGCTCGCCCTCCAGCTTAAAGTTGCCGAAGCTCGTGAGCATACCCAGCGCTTCATAGTTCCACCACGGTGCGAGGTTGCCGTTGGGAAAATCAAAGTCGGGCATGGCGCCGGTGCCGGAGATGGTCAGCGTCTTGCCGCTGAGCACGCCCGTGGAGACCTCCCAGTGCAGGCAGCTGTTCTCACCGAAGTCGCCCTCTGTGGCTGCGGTCGTAAAGCTGCTGATGATGGCCTCCGTGTCGAGATCCGGAATCTCAAACTCCTCCTTGAGCTGCTCGATCTTCTCCTTGATGAGCTTCTCGGCGATCTCCTTTTTCAGATCGTCGAGTCTGCCGGCCGATGCGTTCACGGTCAGGCCGGAGAACAGCCCCACGACCAGAACGAGACACAGCGCCAGCGAGAGCACGCGCTTTTTCATCCTTTGTCCTCCTTTGTTGTGATGCATGTGTACAACCGTAATACCTATCTGTCGAAAATATACTATATGCCTGGGAAAGCGTGCAATGGGGATCGCCGAAAAAACGTTTTGAGCGTTACATTTTGTTGCATTTGTGTAAACAAAATGTGCATTTTTTCGCGCCCATGCGCGCACGACCCGTTGCAAAAGCGGGGTACGTCCTGTATACTGGCCGTGTAGACATTGTTACCGGAATGTCCATTTCGGAGGGAGGAACCATATGAAAAAACGAGTGTTGTCGCTGCTGCTGTGCTTTGTGCTCGCGGCCGGATTGCTGAGCGTGTGCGCCCCGCCGGCGCAGGCGGGCACGATCGCGGGTGCGTTCGAGGACTTCATCAAGCAGCCGGATCAGATCAAAAAGCTCTTCGGCAAAGAAGTCGCGCATGGCGACTGCGGCCCCGCCGGGAACGAGGCCAGCGTACATTATAAAATTTACGAGGTCACGAACCCCACGGTCGTGCAGGACAACCCCTTCCTGCAGCAGGTCTGGCAGATCCACGACTATCGCGAGGACGCGCAGTATTACGGCGTGTACATCTTCGGCGACGGCCCGATGGCGGACTACGCGGTCAAGGGTCAGAAAGCCCCGTGGATGGGCAACGTGGAGGTCACGGAGTATAACGACAAGGGGCAGAAGCTCGGCACGACGACCGTGGAAAACCTCGGCGAGGAGTATCTGGCTCTGGCCTATATCGCCGGTGCGACCACCGAGGAGTGGGATGGGAAAAAACAGTCGTTCACCGGCGTCACGAACGTCGGCGACCGCGCCTTCAAGGACTGCCAGTACCTGACGTGCATGTTCCTCGACGACGGCATCACCACCATCGGCGACCATGCGTTTTATGCGGACGAGTACCTCTCGGCCATCAACATGCCGCGCAAGCTCGAGCTCATTGACAAGTACGCTTTCTACGGCTGCGACACGCTCACGTTCGTGCGCGCGGGCGCCTGCAGCCGCCTCAAGCGCATCGAGGATCATGCGTTTTACAGCTGCACCATGCTTGCCGAGCTGCGCCTGCCGAACTGCCTGACGTATATCGGCCCGTGGGCCTTCGCGTGGGACCGCATCCTTGGTCAGGAGGACACGACGCTCGGCCTGCCGTCGAGCCTGCAGGTCATCGACACGGGCGCGTTCGCGTTCGTCAACCACCACAAGAAGCTCAACATCCCCTCGCAGGTCACGCGCATCGGTGACTACGCCTTTCTGTGCGATTATTATATGGAGGAGCTCACCTTCAGCCCCGGCGATCAGAAGCTCACGATCGGCAAGGCCGCGTTTGCCGGCGATAACCACATGAAGTCCGTCGATCTCTCCAACCGCGTCGCGCAGATCGACCGCTGCGCCTTTGCCGGCTGCGAGCTGCTCGAGGAGGCTTACTTCGGCGACAAGATCGACACGATTCAGGCCCGCGCCTTCACCAGTGTGGACGCCGCGCTGCAGCTCGCCATCAAGGCTGTCCTCAACGGGATTCTCGCCCCGGACGATCCGGATGGGAACGAAGAGCACGCGGATGATATTGCTGCGGGCCTGACCCAGATCGCAAAGATCACGCAGCTCAAGCGCGCCATCTTTAAAAATGCCCCCGCCAAGAGCATCTACGGCGCGGCGGACACCAACAGCTCCTTCCCGCGCGACTGCGTGGTCTATTACCCGCAGGGCAGCTACACCTGGGCCGCCGAGCTCAAGGACGACGGCACGTGGCAGGGCTACAAGACCGGTCTCTGGCACGGCGACCACATCGCCCAGTTCGCCGACACGGTCGTCGACCCCACCTGCACCAAGCAGGGCTACACGCACCACGCCTGCACGGTGAAGGGCTGCACCTATGCCCCTGTGGACGACACCTATGTCGCTGCCACCGACCACACCTGGGTGACGCAGACCTACCCGGCCTCCTGCACCGAGCAGGGTACGGTGTTTTACAAGTGCTCGGCCTGCGGCGCGACCCGCACCGAGAAGATTGCCGCGCTCGGCCATGACCTGAGCCGCTGCGATCTGCTCCCGGACGCCACCTGCACGAAGCCCGGCCGCGTTGTCGGCACGTGCGCGCGCTGCGGCGTGCAGATCGACGAGGTCATCCCCGCCAAGGGCCATGACTACAGCTATGCCGACGTGCACACCGACCCGACCTGCACCGAGCCCGGCCACTACAAGGGCACCTGTCCGACCTGCGGCAAGGACTATGACGATGTCATCCCCGCCCTCGGCCACGACTGGGGCGAGTGGGTCGTCACGCAGGAGCCGACGTACACGACCACCGGCTACCGCTATCACATCTGCGCGCGCTGCAACACGCGCGTGGGCGAGGACATCCCGAAGCTGCGGGACCATACCTGGGATTCCGGCATCGTGACCACGAAACCGGACTGCATTCATGCTGGTGTCCGCACCTATACTTGCACGGACTGCGGCGCGACGAAGACGGAGACAATCCCTGCAACGGGTGAGCATACGTTTGTTGCCAAGGAGATTCCGGCCACTTGCACGACGGGCGGTTATATCCTGTGCACATGTAGTGTCTGCGGCACGACACAGCGATATGACGCTTCAGAACCGCTGGGACACAAATGGAACAGCGGGACAGTGACAACGAAGCCGACAGAAGATATGGCAGGTGTCCGCACCTATACCTGTACTGTGTGCGGGGATACCAAAACGGAGACGATTCCGGCGACCGGTGTGCATGTGCATACTTGGCAGCTGACAAAGCGTGCTCCTGCAACTTGCACGGAAGATGGTTATGACCTGTATACATGTGCAGAATGCGGAGCTGTAGAACACCGCAATGAAGTGGCGGCGTTTGGCCATAAGATGAATGCAGGAGAGGTCGTTATTAAGCCGACTGCAACAACATCCGGGGTTCGAGTTTATACTTGTTCCGTCTGTGGAGAGACAAAGGCAGAAACCATTCCTGCTACCGGTTTGCCGTCTGTCTGCCCCGGCGGGCCGACCTGCCCGGGCTACGCTTTCCGCGATATGCCCGCGCCGGGCACCTGGGCGCACGCGGGGCTGGATTACTGCATCTACAGCGGCTATATCAACGGCCTTTCGGCCACGACTGTCGACCCGAGCGGCACGTGCACGCGCGCACAGCTCGTGTGCATCCTCTACCGCATCCAGGGCGAGCCGAAGGTCGTCGAGGGCTATGAGCTGGCCAAGCTCCGCGCCCCGTTTGACGATGTGCCGCGCGGCTAGTGGTATACCAACGCCATCTTGTGGGCGAAGCTCACGGGCATCGTCAACGGCACGAGCGCCACGACGTTTGACCCCAGTGGCCAGATCACGCGCGAGCAGCTCGCCGCCATCCTGTACCGGTACACGGCCAAGTACGCGCCGGACGCCACCGGCAACGCCGCCTCGCTCGCTGCCTACCCCGACGCCGGCAGCGTGTCGGCCTATGCCCGCGACGCGATGGCCTGGGCCGTCGGCAACGGCCTTATCAAGGGCCTTCCGCACGGCAAGACGGACTATCTCGAACCCGGCGGCAGCACCACGCGCGCGCAGGTCGCAACCATCCTCATGCGCTATGAGCAGGCCACGGCCTGAGCGCAGACACAGCACGCAAAAGTCCCGGAAGCGTTTTCGCTTCCGGGACTTCTTTCCTTCGTGCGGTTTACATAACTATTTTTCGGTGAAAGGCACGACAGCGACTGATTGTAGCGAAACCGGCGCTAAGTTTACATAACGCTTAACCCTTCCGCCCGCGCAGCATGGCCGCGATCGTCACGGCGCTGTAGCCGCTCTGCTCCCAGAGGTCGTTGGGTACGGTGCCGCCGTTGCGCAGGATGAGCGTGATCTGCCGCCGCGCCTCACTGCGCGCGGCCTTGTCCGCCGCTTCCTGCGCGGCCTTTTCCTCCTTGGCCTTCTTGTCGGCGGCGGCCTTGCGGTCGGCCGCGTCTTTGGCCTGCTGCTGCAGCTTGCTGTCCGCGCGGTCGTAGTCCGCGTCGTCCATGTCGAGCAGCGCGGCGATCTGCGCCTTCGTCACGCTGTCGCGGCTGTCGGCCGCGTCGAGCATCGCGTCGATCGCGCTCAGGCGCGTCTTGCGCTCGCCGTTGTAGCGCTCGTAGGCGAGCTGCGCCAGCTCCGGCAGCTTGCCCGCGAGCATCGCGCGGTAGTATCCGCCCGCCTGCTGCGCCGCCGCCACGGCCGCCGTCGAGGCCCGTCCGCCCGTCAGCGCGGCCGCCGCGCCGAGGGCGTTGGCCGATGCGAGATCCGCCTGCCGCTCATACTGCTGCCGGTAGGCGGCGTAGAGCTTGTCCGATGCCGGGTCGTAGTCGAATTCCTCGCCGAGCAGCGCGTCGAGCATCTGGTCGATGCGCGCGCGCTGCCCGGTCGTGTCGCGCTCGGTCAGCAGGGACTCTGCCTGGCGGCGGTGCGTGTCGTCGTAGTCCGGCACGTCCTCGAGCGGCAGATACTGCGCGTAGTCGTTCGTCTGCGTCACATCGGTCATGCCCTCGCCGCGGATCTTCGCGTTGCGCTGCTGCTCATAGATCGCGGCGGCCGCGTTGTCGCCGCGCTGCGCTGCCCGCTCCATGAGCGCGGCGTAGTCGGTGTCCTTGTCGTATTTGTATTTTGTGGCCATAAGGTCTCCTTTCTTCAGTGCTGCGGTCCGGCGGCGGTCTCCGTGCGCGCGAGCGACAGCAGCCGCCACGCCCCCGTGCCCGTCAGCCGCAGGCGAAAGTGGTCGCACCGGCGCGGCAGTACCGGCAGCGTGACGGAGCGCTTCGCGCCTGCCGCCACGGTCGCCAGCGTGTGCCACACGCCGTCGGAGTCATACTGCACCGCCGCCGTGACACTTGCACCCGCGTCCGCCTCCAGCCGCAGCTGCACGCGCAGCAGGCGCTTGCAGTCCGGGCTGCTGCTGACGAAATCGCCCGTCTCCAGCATGCTCTCCAGCTGCGCCGTGCTGCCCGTGCCGAAGCGCCAGACGCCGCTCGGATCCTGCGCGTAGAGCGCGCCGTCGTGCCGGGCGAACCCGGATGCGTGAAATGCGTCCTCGCGGCTCCACAGGCCGCTGCGCGTGTCGTATACGAACAGGTGCCAGACGTTTTGCGGATCGTGCGCCGAGAGATACCAGCGCGTACCGTCCGTGCCCGCCGCGCCAGCCGTGAGCGTGCGCCCGAGCGCGTCGCCGATGCGCACCGGCCGTCCGCCGGAGGTGCGCGCCGGCCCGGCGGGGGAGAGGTAGTAGAGCGTCTCCGCCGCCGTCACGAGCGAGCGGCCGGAGTTTTTCTCCGTGCCGAGCGCCGCCGAGGCGATGAGCTGGAAGTTGTCCGGCTTCGTGCCGTAGAGCCGCCAGAGCCCGTCCGGCTTGAGAAACACCACGCCGCTGCCCGTCGCCGCGCAGCCGGAAAAGTTGCCCGGCGTGCCGACGTCCACGCTCCATGCCGCCGTGGCGACTGTGCCGTTTTCGTCCGCCTCGTACCAGTACCAGCTCAGCGGGTCGCCGAGCTTCGTGCACCAGACGGTGTCCTGCGCGCAGGCCCAGATGCGGTTGGCGTATGTGCATGCGTGCAGCGCCAGGGGCATGCGCCGCGTGACCGTGATGTGCTCGACCGCTCCGACGGCAGAGAACGTGTCGGGGTCGAACACGAGCACCGCGCCCGCGATGGCGCGGATGATGTAGGTGCCGTTGTCCTCCGGCGTGGAAAAGCCGCTGAACGTCACGGCGTCGCCCACGCGAAAGGGCGTGTCGATACCGCTCGCGGCGACGGAATCGGCGCGCGCGCCGCTGCTGTCGTCCGAGCGCTGGAGCGCCACCGTGCCGCTCCAGCTCGGCTCGGCGCTGCCGAACGTGCCCATATCTGGCCGGTACCAGACCTTGTCCGGCCAGATGAGCACCGTGCCGCCGAGCTCGGCGAACACCTTCGGCCCGTTGACGAGCGTGCAGCCGTCGACGGGCGTGCCGTTAAAATACAGCGTCTGGCCCGTGCACCAGAGCAGTCCGCCGTCGACGGCGATCAGTCCGTTCGCGCTGCCGCCGCCGGTCGGATAGGTCAGCGTGCGGCCCGGCCGCGTGGAAAACAGCGGCGCGTCGGCTGCCGAGCCGTTCGTCATCTCGTAGATGCCGCCCTCCGGGCAGCCCGGCCGGTGGTCGTAGCCGCGAAAGTCGGTCTGTACGCGCCGCGTCACGGGCATGGCGCGGGGAAATGTGGGTAGATGCATTGCCTGCCTCCTTACTGGTTCGTGGTCTGCCCGCTGCGCAGCTCGGCGCGCAGCCGTTCGAGCGCGGCGGGGTTGAAGTTTTCGCGCCCGAGGTTCGTCAGTGTGTACTGCAGCGCCTCCAGCAGCCGGACGATCGTCTCCTCCAGCGCCGTCACGCGCGCGTCGAGCCCTTCGGCGCCGGTGCGCTCCGGCAGCGGGAAATTCAGCGGGGAAAAGTCCGTCATGCCGCGCCGCCTCCATCCCCGTCTCCGCCGCCGCGGTCGGAAATGCCGGCGCGCAGGGCGGCGATCGCCCGCATGAGAAACTGCGGCATCGGCGCGCCGAGCGCGCCCGCGTTTTCGGCGATGCTGCCCAGCTCCGTCAGCAGATACCACGCCGTCACGAGCGGGCACAGCAGCACGTCGTAGTCGATGCCCAGCCCCGGCACGCTGCCGAGCAGCACGCGCAGGGCAAAGTCCAGCAGCGCCGCCACGAGCACGCCCGCCACGCTGCCCGCCTTGTGCCACAGGCCCTCGCGGGCGGCGCGGCTGCTCCACGTTCCGGCGCGCAGGGCGGCGGCGCTGCCGGTGGCATAGTCGAGCAGCATGGCCAGAAACCATGCCGCCGCCAGCCAGCCCGTCCAGCCCCAGAAGGCCGTCAGCGCTGCGGCCGCCGTTCTGGCGGCCGCTTTGATCGTTGTGAGTCGGTCCATTTATGTCTCCTTTGCCTGATCGACCATCCGCTGGCACACGATCAGCGTGCGCAGCATGTCCAGCGAGAGATCCAGCTCGCCGCGTTCATTGCCCCGCAGTGCGCCGCGGTCGATGAGCCGCTGCGCATCGCTGCGCGCCCACGCGGGTATGTCGTCGATTTTGTTGTATCGTGTCATGGGTTCTTCCTCCTCTTCGTTCGGGTGTTCCGGCGTCAGCATGGCCAGAAATGCCGTCCACTGCGCCGGGTCATCCGCCCACGGCATGGGGCAGCGCTTGCCCGTCACGTCGTAGTGCCGCACAACGTGCTCCGTGTCGATGCCATAGCGCTGCATGATCTCCCGCGCCAGCGCCGCGGCGTTTGCCACGGTCTCCGGCAGGATGTAGTAGCTGCCGTCGGCGCGCTTACGGCTGCACATCTCAATGCCGATGCTGTTGGCATTGCGACACTCGGGATGCCAGTAGCGCCGCCCGGCTTCTGCGCCGCAGTGCCACGCCGTGTCGCCCTCGCGCACGGACTGCATCGCGCCGTGTTCGTCCACGAAATAGTGCGCGCTGGCCTGCAGGCCGCCCACGCGGTGGTAGTAGTCGCAGTTGTTGCGCGCGGTGTCACCGTTGTTTGCCGTGTAGTGCATCACGATGTACCGCACCGGCTGCGTGCGCCCGGCGCGGTAATTTGACGGATCGCAAGAAACAAATTCCATCAGCTGTTACCTCCTTCATCTCTGCATCTCATCAATCCGATGCTGTAGGGCATCCTGTAAAATCAACAAGAGGCTCTTTTGAGGCTTATATGATTTCTTCGTTTGTAGTAACAATTACATTTTCCAGCGTGTCGTAGAGCACGATTGAAAAATAGGCTGCGCCATTTGAACTGTCGAATTTAAAATCGGCAACTCCCGAAACGAGTTGTCAAGGACTTTTTAATCAAATTCACAAAAAAGCCACAAAAAAAGTGCCAGGAAGCAGATTTTAGCTCCTGACACTTTGGCGGATGGGTTATTTTCTCCTGCTTAACAGTTCGTCGCAAAGGTACGCATATTCCGGCAGTTGGTCGATATAGGGTTTCCAG
>ENA-UOJI01002139-UOJI01002139.1-human-gut-metagenome-genome-assembly--contig:-P79-NODE-2139-length-11749-cov-54.770737_pt1 | contig 11749 bp, 8 predicted proteins | sample MGYA00242346_ERZ723893 | MGnify/ENA metagenome assembly ERZ723893 | reverse complement strand
GGTTTATGCTATAATAAATTATAAGTACCTGTATAGTAACAGGGGGTGTCTCGGTTGGATTGCTGTTTATGGCTCAACAGGAAAAAAATCAGCAGTGCGGCTGAGATCATCGATAATTTCGACCTGGCTGCCGTTCGTGGATATTTCCTCGGGGGGAGCCTTTCGGAGTGGCTCCGGGAGCACGGCGGCACGGTCTACGCCGATCGGCTCGACAAGCTCAGGACGCTCGATCCGCAGGATCCTCAGCTTAACGACAGGCTCGCGGAGGTGTTCGGAGTAAGCGCCAGAGCTGTAACGGAGGTCTTTTGCGGGAACGCTCCGGATAACGGCGCCTGCGCGGGCAATAACGGCGGGTCACGGTGCGGCTCTTTCGGGAGTTTCTCGGGCGGCTTCCGGGGTGGCTCCGGAAGCTTCAATTTCGGAAGCTACGGCGTTTTTCAAGGTTCTGGCTTGGGAATCGGTTCCGGCGGACTTACCGCGCTTGGAAGCTACAGATTCAGCCTCTGGGAATGGGAGTGGGAATGGCGCTTCGCTGGGCGTGGGTCGTTCCGGGGCTCGTTTGGTTCGTTTGGTTCGTTAGGTTCGTTTGGCTCGTATCGGTTCGGTTCTGGGAGCTATCTTCTCGGCTCTTTCGGGAGCTTTCCGTGGGGGAGCTTTTCCGGCTCGTTTGGCGCGGGAAGCTTTGGAGGGTTCGGCTCCGGCGGATTCATCACCGCTGACGAGTACGACCGTATAATGTACGAGTGCCTGAGAAAATGCCCGCTGAACTGCTATGGATACGGTATACACATAGTCTGACATGAGGTAAGAGTTTGAACGCGTTTCATATTATTTCTACGGCTCCGTTTTTCGCGAAAAATAACAAGGCTTTTGCTTTAGAGGATTTCGACCTGTTCACAGCGGTCATCTCCGCGCTGGAATGGCGGAGGGACGGAAGCAGGATCTTTCTGTACTGCGACGCTCCCGCTGCGGATTATATCCGCAATGCCGGGCTTGAAAAGGTCTGGGACGGGGTGCGGGACACTGTTCCCGACGACCTTGACGGTATCGACCCGGAGATGTTCTGGGCTGCCGGAAAGCTCCTTGCACTGCGGCAGATGGACGCACCCTGCGCGATGATAGACACCGATCTTATCGTATGGAGCAAGCCGGAATTCGGGAGGGACATCATCGCGGCTCACCGTGAGGACCTCAACCCGGACGTTTACCCGCCGCTGGAGTACTTTTCGGCTGCGGGGCATATCCTGCCTGGGTTCAGCCGGGAGGTTCTGCCGCTTAATACGGCGTTTTTCTACGTTCCGGACAATGATTTCAAGGAGTTCTACACATCGCAGGCTGTCGCGTTCATGAAGTCGGCGGAACGGTGCGGGGAGCGCCTGCGCTACATGGTTTTCGCGGAACAGCGCATGGCGGCTATGTGCGCGGATTACACCGGCACCGGCGTGCAGACCCTTCTCGACAAGGACGCGCTGTTTTTCCCGCAGGAAAAGTACACGCACCTGTGGGGAGCGAAACAGCAGATGAGGGAACGCCCGCTGCTGCGCGAGGAATTCATCTGGCGGTGTATCGCGAGGATCCTGCGGGATTTCCCAGAATATGAATGGACCATCGACAGGATAAAGGGGGCGGCGAGATGATATATTTCGACAATGCGGCGAGCGCCCCGGTGCTGGAATGCGCCCGGAAAGCCGCAGAGCCGTTCCTGTGGGAATGCTGCGGGAATCCCTCGTCGATACATTCCGAGGGACGGCGGGCGGCTCTGGCGCTGATAGAAGCGCGGGAGAAGTGCGCGGCGGCTGTCGGCGCGGACCCTGACGAGATAGTGTTCACTTCCGGCGGCACCGAATCCGACAACACGGCGGTACGGCAGGCGGCGGCGCTCGGGGCGTCCGCCGGGAAGCGCCGCATTGTCGCCTCCGCGATAGAGCACCCGGCGGTGCTGAATACGTGCGGGGCTCTTGAGAAATCCGGGTTTGAGGTAAAATACATAGGCGTGGACGGCGGCGGCTACGTCGACATGGAACAGGCTCGGAAGCTCATTACGCCGGAAACAACGGTGGTTTCCGTGATGGCGGCTAACAACGAGGTCGGGACGATCCAGCCGATAAGGGAGCTTGCCGCGCTTTGCCGGGAGCGCGGGGCGCTGTTCCATACGGACGCGGTTCAGGCGGCGGGGCATATCCCTCTTGACGTCAGGGAGCTTGGCTGTGATATGATGTCGGTTTCGGCTCACAAGCTGGGAGGGCTTCGCGGGGCGGGTCTGCTCTATATCCGCAGGGGGCTGGAGCTTCAGCCGCTTATCTGCGGGGGCGGTCAGGAGAAAGGGCTTCGCTCCGGGACGGAAAATACTGCGGCTATAGTTTCAATGGGTGCGGCTATGGAGTATGCGTGCGGGGACATCAACGGGCGGTCTGAGAGGATTTCGTCGCTTCGGGACAGGCTCATTGCAGGACTGCTGGAGATTTCCGGGAGCAGGCTCAACGGCGGGATTTCGCCGCGGCTGTGCGGTAACGTCAACGTTTCATTTTCCGGGGTGGAGGGGGAATCCCTCGTGCTCGGGCTGGATATCCGGGGCGTGTGCGCGTCCTCGGGGTCGGCGTGCGCCAGCGGCAGCGAGGAGCCATCACATGTGCTCAGGGCTATGGGCGTACCGGAGGATATGCTCAAAGGGTCGCTGAGGCTCACCCTGTCGGAGTTCAACACTGCCGACGAAGTGGAAACGGCGATCCGGGCAGTCCGGGAGACAGTGGAAACTCTGCGGGAGCTTCGAGGGTGGGAAGGCTGATATGAAAATCAGATGGATATTCAACGCGCTGGCGGCGATGGAGGCAGTACTCTGCCCGGCGCTGTGCCTTATGTACGCATTCTGCGGGCTTGCCCTCTGGACGCAGACCGTATATTTCTGTCCGCTGCTGGGCGCGGTGCTGGCGGCGCTCCTGTTTTCGCGGGATAAGCGGCGGTTTATCTGGAAATGCGCCGGCTCGCTGTGCCTGTTTGCGGCGCTTTTCATTCTGGCGCTGAAGCTTGGCTGGTGGGGAGATGTATTCGCTGTGTTCAATGCGCAGTACGCTGCTGAATACGGCGGAATGAACATGGGCGACGCGGCGGGTATTTTTCTGCTGTGGACGCCTACGGCTTTTGCGGCTCTTATCGGAGGGGTTATCGTAAGCGCCGGGGTGCGGCGTTCTGTCATTGAAAAGGAAAATCTGCGGGCTTCGGCTGGCGGTTTACGGGAGGGTACTGATGATACGGGAACTTGAAGAAAAGATGTGGAGAGCGGCTCAGGCGCGCGACAAGGCGGCGTTTACGTGAATGCAGGCATGGTTTGCGGGGGGACACGGTGCACAGGGGCGGAATATGCGGAAATAATCGCTGATTTCGACTGCGCCGCATTCGAAATTGAGGAGTGACGGTGTGTGAAACGCCTGATGCGGTTCAGGTGCATTATGTCATCACCACCACGGCGGAGAAGCCTGAAAACTCAGAACTTTCCGGAAAGTTCCACATAACGTCGACATGGCGGAATACCGGCGGCAGATGGAAGCTTGTCTTCAATATGGACAGAAATGTGCCGGAGCGGTAAGTTCCCTTTTTCGGGAAAAATCCTGCCAGACTATTGACAAAGGCTGAAATCTGTGATATAATCACAAATAGAATATGTTGAAATGCGACGATAGGAAACAAAGCCCTGGCGAACTTCCAGAGAACCGGCGGTCGGTGCGAGCCGGCAGAACGGCAGGGTCATAGCTCCTCCTTGAGCAGAACGGCTGAACGGGCGGCCGGCAGGCGGGCAGTCTGCGGTCACTAATTAAGCTGTTACGGTATCTCCCGTTATCGAGAGGCACATTGTTTGATGTGTACGAGTGGACAGTCTTTTTGCGGCTGTCAATGAGAGTGGTACCGTGGAGTTTCAAGCTTCATCTCTTAAATGAGATGGAGCTTTTTTATTTTGCGGTCAAATGCAGTTCAACAGTTCGCTGTATTAATAGCGCGTGCGCGCGGGGCTTAGCCCGGAAAGGAAAGAGATATGACAAACGCAAGCAAGTACGCAAGAAGATATTTCATGCCGCCGTTCAGATGCATGGACTGGGCTGAAAAGGACTACATCGAGAAGGCTCCCAAGTGGTGCAGCGTCGACCTGCGCGACGGCAACCAGGCGCTCATTATCCCGATGAGCCTTGACGAGAAGCTGGAATTCTTCAAGAAGCTGGTCGAGGTAGGATTCAAGGAGATCGAGATAGGCTTCCCCGCCGCTTCCGAGACCGAGTATGAGTTCTGCCGCGCGCTTATCGAACAGAACCTTATCCCTGACGACGTTACCGTGCAGGTGCTCACCCAGAGCCGCGAACATATCATCAAAAAGACCTTCGAGGCTCTCGACGGCTGCAAGAACGCCATAGTTCACCTGTATAACTCCACCTCCGTCGCTCAGCGCGAGCAGGTTTTCCGCAAGAGCAGGCAGGAGATAATCGACATCGCAGTTACCGGTGCAAAGCTCCTCAACGAGTACCGCGAAAAGACCTCCGGCAACTTCCGCTTTGAGTACTCCCCGGAGAGCTTCACCGGAACTGAGCCGGAATTCGCCGCAGAGATCTGCAACGCAGTAATAGACATCTGGAAGCCTACCCCTGACTGGAAGGTGATCATAAACCTGCCCGTTACCGTCGAGGAGAGCCTCCCGCACGTTTACGCACAGCAGGTAGAATATATGTGCAAGGTACTGCACAGCCGCGATTCCCTTGAGATATCCCTCCACCCGCACAACGACCGCGGCTGCGGTATCGCCGATACCGAACTCGGACTGCTCGCAGGCGCTGACCGCGTTGAGGGCACTCTGTTCGGGAACGGCGAACGCACCGGTAACGTCGATATCGTCACCGTTGCGCTCAATATGTATTCCCACGGCGTTGAGCCGAACCTCGATTTCAGCAATCTGCCGGAGCTGGCTTCCATCTACGAGCGGCTCACCAGAATGCACGTTTACGAGCGCATGCCATACAGCGGTCAGCTTGTGTTCGCGGCGTTCAGCGGCTCTCACCAGGACGCTATCGCAAAGGGCATGAAGTGGCGCGACGAGAAGGATCCCGAGCACTGGAACGTTCCGTATATCCCGATCGACCCGCACGATATCGGCAGAGAATACGAGGGCGATGTTATCCGTATCAACAGCCAGAGCGGCAAGGGCGGTATCGGCTTCCTTATGGAGCAGACCTACGGCATTATCATGCCGCCTAAAATGCGCGAACATTTCGGCTATGTTGTCAAGGGAGTTTCCGACCATCAGCACAAGGAGCTTCACCCCAGCGAGATCTACGATATCTTCGAAAAGACCTATCTGGAGCCGCAGGGCAAGCTGAAATTCGTGGAGGCTCACTACAACCAGGGAGAGCACATTACCGCCTTTGTGACTATGGAGGTCGGCGGACAGAAACGCACATGGGAAGGCGTCGGCAACGGACGTCTGGACGCGGTTTCCAACGCAATCAAGACTGGCCTCGGCATAGACTTCCATCTTGAGACCTACACTGAGAACGCAGTAGAGCAGTCCTCCAAGTCCAAGGCGGCTGCGTACATCGGAATATCCAAGCCGGACGGCTCCGTAAGCTGGGGCGCGGGTATACATACCGATATCATCATGGCTTCCGTACGGGCGCTGGTGGCTGCGGTCAATAATTCCGGGCTTATCTGATTATGAATAGCTTTAGGGCGCGCTTCGGTGCGCCCTTTTTCTTGACTTTAAATAGTTCGTGTGATATAATTAAATCTGAAAATGTAGTCTGTGAATGGAGTGCGTATGGATAAAATAAGGGTCGAGATGAAATGCAACGACAGATTTTTTAATGCTGGTATGGCAGCGACAGTCATTATTCTTGCGATTTGGTTTGCTGTAATGTTAACATATTTCTCGGTGGTCAGTCTGGTACTGTTTCTGATTTGTACGGGTTTGTTCGTCGGAATTGTAATAGCTTTCGAAAAGATACCGACAGTCGCAGAAGCTGACGGCAACGAACTCAGATGGAAGCACCTGCTCGGCTGGAAAACGATCAGATATGCGGATATTCTGACGATCAACTGCGAACCGGAGGAGCTGCGCGGTCGTTACTCCAGCACGCAATGTATGAAACTGCATATAACCACTGGGGACGACGAATGTGAGCTGAGCCAGATAGTAAATACGAACAAAATGCTTCAGGACAGGCTTGACGGACAGGAAACGGATATTCCGGTCATGCGGCTGTATGAATTTATTAAAGAAAAAACCGGAAAATAATTTTAACTTTTTCTGTTGAAAGAGTTGAAAAATTCGCAGGTTTGTGATATACTATATCTAGACCAATTTGTCTGGAAAGCGAGTGATATATCAACATGAAGTGTCCTGAATGCGGCTGCGAGGAAAGCAAGGTAATCGACTCCCGCCCGACCGAAAATAAGGTGCGCCGCCGCCGTGAATGTATCCAGTGCGGATTCCGTTTCACAACATACGAAATAATCGAGGATATCCCTCTTATGGTTATAAAGAAGGATAATTCCATAGAGCCGTTCGACCGCCAGAAGCTCGTCGACAGGCTTTGCAGAGCCGCTGTCAAGCGTCCGGTAAAGCTTGAGACTATTGAAAATATGGTGGACGAGATCGCCGCAGAGCTGAAGAATTCCCTTCAGCGGGAGGTCACAAGCGAGAAGATCGGCGAGATGGTTCTTCACAAGCTCAAGGCTATAGACGTCGTGGCGTATATCAGATTCGCTTCCGTGTATAAGGACTTCAACGATGTTGACGGTTTCGTCAAGATCATATCTGAACTCCAGGAGAATGCATGATCATGCTAAAGACCTGCCTCGGCGGGTCTTTTGTTATTTTATGTATTCGAAAACGTATATTTTGTGTAAAACTCGGAAAACTAATTGTGCAAAATTTTTTTAAATATTTTTGAAAAAGGAGTTGACTTTTTCGAACAAAGAGAGTATAATATAAAAGCTGTCGCGAGAACGGCTTGAAAACATCACAAAGTGATCGAAAATCAAGAAAAAACTTCAAAAAAGTTTGAAAAACCTCTTGACAAATCGAAAACAAAGTGATATAATAAATAAGCTGCTTCGAGAGAAGCGACTAACTGTTAAATCAGATCTTGAAGGCTTGGAAAGCGGTTCAAAAATAAATTTTGAAAAACCTCTTGACAAACTCGAAAAGATGTGATATAATAGAAAAGCTTGCGAAACCAAGCAAGCGAAACTTCCGAGATCACATCGGAACGAAAGAAAATCAAGAAAACTTCAAAAAAAACTTTTGAAAAACCTCTTGACAAACTCGAAAAGATGTGATATAATAACAAAGTCGTCTGAGAGATCAGAAAGACAGAGTTAAGAAAAGCTCCTTGAAAATTGAACAATACAGAACGAATTAACATTACCTTGTCGATTCCTTGACAGAAATGTCGAGGTTGAGAGAATGAGTAAATTCTGGATAAACACAGATTGCGTTAATTAAATTAACGTTAGCGTTTATCTGAACCAAGATTAGAATGCTCGAAAGAGTGTTTTGATACAAACTTTAAAGAGTTTGATCCTGGCTCAGGACGAACGCTGGCGGCACGCCTAACACATGCAAGTCGAGCGGAGATTGAGAGCTTGCTCTCATGATCAGCGGCGGACGGGTGAGTAACACGTGAGCAACCTGCCTTTCAGAGGGGGACAACAGTTGGAAACGACTGCTAATACCGCATAACATTGCCGAACGGCATCGTTTGGCAATCAAAGGAGCAATCCGCTGAAAGATGGGCTCGCGTCTGATTAGATAGTTGGTGAGGTAACGGCTCACCAAGTCGACGATCAGTAGCCGGACTGAGAGGTTGATCGGCCACATTGGGACTGAGACACGGCCCAGACTCCTACGGGAGGCAGCAGTGGGGGATATTGGACAATGGGGGAAACCCTGATCCAGCGATGCCGCGTGAGGGAAGAAGGTTTTCGGATTGTAAACCTCTGTGGACAGGGACGATAATGACGGTACCTGTTTAGAAAGCCACGGCTAACTACGTGCCAGCAGCCGCGGTAATACGTAGGTGGCGAGCGTTGTCCGGAATTACTGGGTGTAAAGGGAGTGTAGGCGGGAAGGCAAGTCAGAAGTGAAAATTATGGGCTTAACCCATAACCTGCTTTTGAAACTGTTTTTCTTGAGTGAGGCAGAGGCAAGCGGAATTCCTAGTGTAGCGGTGAAATGCGTAGATATTAGGAGGAACACCAGTGGCGAAGGCGGCTTGCTGGGCCTTTACTGACGCTGAGGCTCGAAAGCGTGGGGAGCAAACAGGATTAGATACCCTGGTAGTCCACGCCGTAAACGATGATTACTAGGTGTTGGAGGATTGACCCCTTCAGTGCCGCAGTTAACACAATAAGTAATCCACCTGGGGAGTACGACCGCAAGGTTGAAACTCAAAGGAATTGACGGGGGCCCGCACAAGCAGTGGAGTATGTGGTTTAATTCGAAGCAACGCGAAGAACCTTACCAGGTCTTGACATCGAGTGACGATCCCAGAGATGGGATTTCCCTTCGGGGCACGAAGACAGGTGGTGCATGGTTGTCGTCAGCTCGTGTCGTGAGATGTTGGGTTAAGTCCCGCAACGAGCGCAACCCTTACTGTCAGTTACTACGCAAGAGGACTCTGGCAGGACTGCCGTTGACAAAACGGAGGAAGGTGGGGATGACGTCAAATCATCATGCCCTTTATGACCTGGGCTACACACGTACTACAATGGCGTTAAACAAAGAGAAGCAAGACCGCGAGGTGGAGCAAAACTCAAAAACAACGTCTCAGTTCAGATTGCAGGCTGCAACTCGCCTGCATGAAGTCGGAATTGCTAGTAATCGTAGGTCAGCATACTACGGTGAATACGTTCCCGGGCCTTGTACACACCGCCCGTCAAACCATGAGAGTTGGCAACACCCGAAGCCGGTAGTCTAACCGCAAGGAGGACGCCGTCGAAGGTGGGGTCGATGATTAGGGTTAAGTCGTAACAAGGTAGCCGTATCGGAAGGTGCGGCTGGATCACCTCCTTTCTAAGGAAGAACATGGACCAGTCACGATGGTCTGAAATGAAAGTTCGGTATTGTTCAATTTTGAGGGAGCTTGAACAACTGGGGGTTTAGCTCAGCTGGGAGAGCACCTGCTTTGCAAGCAGGGGGTCAAGGGTTCGATTCCCTTAATCTCCACCAATAAAAAGAAAAAGGGCGCAAAGAGCGTGAATATGGGCGCATAGCTCAGGTGGTTAGAGCGCACGCCTGATAAGCGTGAGGTCGATGGTTCGAGTCCATTTGTGCCCACCAGATATCACTCAAAGGCTTCAAAGGCCGGAGGGTGAGAGAGATCTTTGAAAATTGAATAACGAAACAACAAAGAGGAAATTATAAGATATCCAATTTAGAAAAGGTAAAACTTTGAAAAATGGGTAAAATACAATTTCAAACTTCTCCTGAAGAAGTAAAATTCTTCAAGAAAATGATTTTTGAGAACAAGACATAATTCTGCGAATAGAGAGTTTAAGCTAATAAGAGCGCAGGGAGGATGCCTTGGCATCAGGAGCCGATGAAGGACGCGGTAAGCTGCGAAAAGCTCCGGGGAGTGGCAAGCACACATTGATCCGGAGATGTCCGAATGGAGCAATCCACATGAGTGAAGCTCATGTATCATATACTGAATAAATAGGTATATGAGGGGAACCGTCTGAACTGAAACATCTAAGTAGGACGAGGAAAAGAAATCAACCGAGATTCCGTAAGTAGTGGCGAGCGAACACGGAAGAGGCCAAACCGAAGGTAGCAATATCTTCGGGGTACGGACAGTAAACGGCATTGCGGTATCTTAGCAGAAGTGCATGGGACGGCACACCATAGAGAGTGATAGTCTCGTAAGCGAAAAGAGAAGGCAGCCAACTGTATCCAGAGTACCGCCGGACACGTGAAACCCGGTGGGAACATGGGGGGACCATCCTCCAAGCCTAAATACTACCTGATGACCGATAGCGCATAGTACTGTGAAGGAAAGGTGAAAAGAACCCCGGGAGGGGAGTGAAAGAGAGCCTGAAACCCTGTGCTTACAAGCACACAGAGCACGTCAAAGTGTGATGTGGTACCTATTGTAGAATGGTCCGGCGAGTTATTTTATGCAGCGAGGTTAAGGACTTAAGGTCTGTAGCCGAAGTGAAAGCGAGTGTTAATAGCACGAAACAGTTGCATGCAATAGACCCGAAACCGGGTGACCTATCCATGTCCAGGCTGAAGTGAGGGTAAAACCTCATGGAGGGCCGAACCGACTCCCGTTGAAATGGTAGCGGATGAGGTGTGGATAGCGGAGAAATTCCAATCGAACCCGGATATAGCTGGTTCTCCCCGAAACCGTTTTAGGACGGGCCTCGTGTGAAGATTATCGGAGGTAAAGCACTGAATAGCCTAGGGGGCGAGAGCCTACCGAAGCTTATCAAACTCTGAATGCCGAATAATCGTTTCACGGGAGTCAGACTGTGTGAGATAAGTTTCATAGTCAAAAGGGAAACAGCCCAGACCCACAGCTAAGGTCCCAAAGTGTATTTAAGTGGAAAACGATGTGAAGTTGCGTAGACAACCAGGATGTTGGCTTAGAAGCAGCCACTCATTAAAAGAGTGCGTAATAGCTCACTGGTCGAGTGACTTTGCGCGGAAAATTTAACGGGGCTAAAATACACACCGAAGCTTGGGCTTGACGCTTTTGCGTCAGGGGTAGGGGAGCGTCGTGTAAGGGGCGAAGTCGTATCGTAAGGGACGGTGGACTTTACACGAGTGAGAATGCCGGAATGAGTAGCGAGAATTATGTGAGAATCATAATGGTCGAAAGCCTAAGGTTTTTGGAGGAAGGTTCGTCCGCTCCAAGTAAGCCGGGAGCTAAGGTCAGGCGGAAACGCGTAGCCGATGCACATACGGTTGAAATTCCGTAGCCTCAGAAAGATTTAAGCAGAGGGACACTTTGAAAGGACTGTAGCCGGGTGTTGGTTACCCCGGTCGTAAGGGAACGAAATTAAGTAGTGAAGGCAGTCTGGACGGAGGCGAGAAAAGCTCTGTGTATATCTGATGAGCCCGTACCGCAAACCGACACAGGTAGGTGGGATGAGAATTCTAAGACCAACGGGAGAAGGGTAGTTAAGGAACTCGGCAAATTGTCCCCGTAACTTCGGAATAAGGGGAGCCTGCGAAAGCAGGCCGCAGAGAATTGGCCCAGGCGACTGTTTATCAAAAACACAGCTCTATGCTAAATCGAAAGATGACGTATATGGGGTGACACCTGCCCGGTGCTGGAAGGTTAAGAGGAGATGTGAGAGCATCGAATTGAAGCCCCAGTAAACGGCGGCCGTAACTATAACGGTCCTAAGGTAGCGAAATTCCTTGTCAGGTAAGTTCTGACCCGCACGAATGGTGTAACGATCTGGGCACTGTCTCGACTACCCGCCCGGCGAAATTGTAGTACCGGTGAAGATGCCGGTTACCCGCGACTAGACGGAAAGACCCCATGGAGCTTTACTGTAGCTTAATATTGGATTTCGGCAGTTCATGTACAGGATAGGTGGGAGACTATGAAACACGGGCGTCAGCTTGTGCGGAGTCGTCCTTGGGATACCACTCTTGGATTGCTGGAATTCTAACCTGCGGCCCTGAATCGGGTCGGGGGACATTGTTAGGTGGGCAGTTTGACTGGGGCGGTCGCCTCCAAAAGAGTAACGGAGGCGC
>ENA-UOJI01002126-UOJI01002126.1-human-gut-metagenome-genome-assembly--contig:-P79-NODE-2126-length-11803-cov-6.200204_pt1 | contig 11803 bp, 8 predicted proteins | sample MGYA00242346_ERZ723893 | MGnify/ENA metagenome assembly ERZ723893 | reverse complement strand
GCGCTGTAAATTGTGCGGTTATTGACCTGATAAAAATAGTCCGCGCGCGGCAGCATTTCCGCCACGGTCGAGAGACAGTCGGGCTCCAGCAACACCGCGCCCAGCACCGCCTGCTCGGCCTCTGCGCTGAACGGCATCACCGTTCCGGGCAGTGCCGGCGTATTCAGTTGAAAATTATCTTCCGGCATTTTTACCACCCTTTTTTGAGTGAAATTACTTCAAAGTGAAAACGATTTCCGAATCGTAAACGACTTTTAGTCATTGCAAAATTTAATGCTGCGCATCAAGGAAATCAGGCTTTTACTGTGCTTCGGTCACCGATACCGCCAGCTTCGCGGTGATGCCGTTATAGAGCTTCACCTCAATGTGATAGCCGCCGAACGCCTTGATGTCGGTGTCGAGGTGGATCTTGCGCTTGTCGATGTCGAAGCCGTACTGCTTTTTAATCTCCTGCGCAATCTCCTTTGCGGTGACGGAGCCGAACAGTCTGCCGCCCTGACCCGCCTTTGCGGTGATGCGGACGGTCTTGTCCTTCAAAGCTTCCGCAATACGCTGCGCTTCTTCGGTCTCGGTTTTCACTTTATATGCCTTGGAGGCCTCGGCGTTTTTCAGCTCGTTCATCACCTGTGCGTTCGCTTCCTTTGCAAGCTTGCGCGGCAGCAGGAAATTGCGTGCGTAGCCTTCTGCTGCATTGATGAGCTCGCCTTTTTTGCCTACACCTTTTACATCTGCTAAAAGTACAACTTTCATGGTCGTATCTCCTATCGTTTAAATCTATCGCTAAAGCAGTCAAACGGCTTCGCGCCGCTTTGCCGCATTAGTTATTCTTTTTCGTCGCTTCGGAAAGCTTTTCGTCCAGCACGCGGATGAGTGCCTTGCGCACATCGTTCGTGGTGCTGTTTTTAATCTGCGCGCCCGCCATGTTGAGGTGACCGCCGCCGCCGAATTCCTCCAGCAAAATCTGCACGTTCACGTCGCCGAGGCTTCGTGCCGAAATGGCAATCTCATTGCCCACGCGGAAAATGACGAACGACGCGCGCACGCCCTGAATGGACAGCAGCTCGTCCGCCGCCTGCGCCGCCGCAATGCGCACATTCGGGAATTCCCAGTTGGAGCACGCAATGGCGCAACCCTTGTAAACCTCCGCACCTGCCACAAGCTGAGAGCGCTCTTTATAGGTATCGAGCGAATTTGCAAACATCTTCTTCACTTCCACCGTGTCGGCGCCGCGGCGCTTTAAGTAGGCGGAAGCTTCAAATGTGCGCACGCCCGTCTTCAAAACGAAGTTTTTTGTGTCCAGCATAATGCCGGAAAGCAGCGCCGTCGCTTCTTTTTTATTGAGCGCGGAGCTGTTGATATACTGCACGAGCTCCGCCACCATTTCGGAAGCCGAGCTGGCGTATGGCTCATGGTAAAAGATGATCGCGTTTTCAATGTGCGTCACCATCATGCGGTGGTGGTCGATGACGACCACGCGCGGAATGGCCTTTAAAACTTCTTGACTCTCCACAAACGAGGTGGAATGTGTGTCCACCACAATGAGAAGCGAGCGCTGCGTGCAGCGGTCGAGCGCCTCCTGCGGGGTGATAAACATGTTTTCATACTCCGGCTGATGCTCAAACGCGTTGATAAGCGTCGTCGCCATAGAGCGGCCCTTGTCGATCACAATGCTTGCACGGCGGTCAAGGCCTTTCGTCACAGCCGCCCACATGCCGACCGCCGCGCCCACGGCGTCAAGGTCGGAGTTCGTGTGCCCCATGATGAAAATATGGTCGCTCGATTTAATTTGGTCGGAAAGCGTCGCGGCAATAACGCGCGTGCGCACCTTGTCGCGCTTTTCAACACCCTTGGAGAGGCCGCCGAAGAACTCGTATGTACCGTCCTGCTGGTAGATGGCCACCTGGTCGCCGCCGCGGCCGAGCGCCATTTCCAGTGCCTGACGGGCATGCAGTTCGCTTTCCGTCGCCGTTACGCCCGCGCGGCCGATGCCGATGGAGATCGTGGCAGATATGTTATTTTCACCCTTCACGGCGCGCACGCTGTCCAAAACGGCAAAGCGCTTCGTTTTGGCTTCTTCAATGTGCTGGTCGTCCGTGATGAGCATATAACGCCCGTTCGTCATACGGCGCAGAAAGCCCTCCATGGTGTCAATCGCCCAGCTGCGCAGGACGGATTCCACCTCGGACGTGATGCGGGAATCCTCACTGCCGGAGGCATCGCGCGTCAGCTCCTCGCGGTTATCAAACGAGATGACCGCAATGACCGTGCGCTTTTCGCGGTAGTCGCGCTGAATCTGCTTATAATACGTGTCGTCCACAAAGTAAAGCACACTGCCGCTTTCGGTGCGCAGGCCGTAGGCCGTAAACTCGCGGTCGCCGTAGGAAACGGAGGTTCCGTTTTCGGATAAAATCTGACGCAAAGTCTTCGGGTAAATGTACGCCGCAATGTTATCGCCGCAGCCTTCGCCGTTTTCGGTGAATAAATCCTGAAAGCGCTCGTTCGTCCAGACGATGTCGCCCGCCGAGCCCAGCACCGCAAGGGGCAGCGCAAACTGCCCGAGGTTGCGCTGTTCATCGGCGGAAAGCACCTTTCTCGCAGCTCTGAGCGCCGTGTACACATGCACGCGGTAATGCAGGTCGGTCATGATAACCGCTGCCAAACACAGGCCGGAAACCGTGATCTCCACCGCAAACAGAATCTTATTCTGCGTATAGCTGAAGCACGCCATAATGAACATGACCGCTGCCATAACATAATAGACCGGCGAGGTCGCCCAGATGCGTCGCTTGTTCATTTCCCGTCTCTCCTTCTGAGGGGAACCCCCAAGAAACTAATCTAACTTAAACTGAATTTAAACTTCCATGATGATCGGCAGGATCATCGGGCTGCGCTTTGTGCGGTTATATAACAGTCTGGAAAGGTTGTCGCGCACGCGCAGCTTAATGGCGCTCCACTCGCGCACGTTTTCGTCCGCGCACTGCTCAATCGTACTGTTGACAAGCCGTCTCGCCTCGTCCATCAGCGCCTCGCTCTCGCGCACATACACAAATCCACGGGATACGATATCCGGACCGGAAACAACTCTGCCGGAGCCTGCCTCAATCGTGCACACCGCAATGATGAGACCGTCCTCCGCAAGGTGCTTTCTGTCGCGCAGCACAATGCTGCCGACGTCGCCCACGCCGAGGCCGTCCACCATAACCGCGCCCGCCTGTACATCGGGCAGCTGTTTCATGTAGTCTTCATTGATCTCCACCACGCTGCCGACATCGCCGATGAAAATGTTCTCCGGCGGCATGCCCATGCTGACGGCCACGCCCGCATGCTTGCGCAGGTGCTTCTGCTCGCCGTGCACCGGGATGAAGTACTTTGGCTTCGTCAGCGCCTGAATAAGCTTCAGCTCTTCCTGACACGCGTGGCCGGAAACGTGCACCTCGTACATGGATTCGTACACCACATCGCAGCCGCGCTTCAAAAGCTCGTCTACAACGGTGCCGACCATCTTTTCGTTGCCCGGAATGGGGCGCGCGGAAATGATGATCATGTCGTCCTCACCGACCGCGACCTGACGGTGGTCGGCAAACGCCATGCGGGTAAGTGCAGACATCGGCTCGCCTTGGCTGCCCGTCGTGATGAGCACAATCTGCTCCTTCGTGTAACGGGAGATCATGTTGAGGTCGATGAGCAGACCGTCCGGCACTTTGAGATAACCGAGCTCGCTCGCAATGGACATGACGTTCACCATGCTTCTGCCGGAAAGCGCCACTTTTCTTCCGTACTTTTCCGCGCAGTTGATAATCTGCTGCACGCGGCTGATGTTCGACGCAAACGTCGCGATGATGAGTCGCTTTTTATTCGCTTCCGCGCGGGCAAAGAGTGCATCAAACGTCGCGTTCACCTTCTGCTCCGTCTGTGTGTAGCCGGGGCGCTCTGCGTTCGTAGAGTCCGCCATCAGCAGCAAAACGCCCTCCTGACCGAGCTGCGCAAAGCGCGCAAGGTCGATCATGCCGCCCTGCGTGGGGGTGAAATCGATCTTAAAGTCGCCCGTGTGGACAATGACGCCCGCAGGGGTGTGCAGCGCAAGACCCACAGCGTCGGAAATGGAGTGGTTTACATGGATAAGCTCCACGTCGAAGCAGCCGAGCTGAATGTGCGAGCCCGCCGTTGTGACGTTCAGCTTCACATAGCCGAGGTTGTGCTCCTTGAGCTTATTCGCAATCAGCGCCACCGTCAGCGCCGTGCCATACACCGGCACATTGATCTTTTTGAGCAAATACGGCAGGGAACCGATGTGGTCCTCATGACCGTGCGTGATGACAATACCGCGGATGCGGTCCTTGTTTTTCTCAACAAATGTGAAATCCGGAATAACCGCGTCGATGCCGGGCATTTCCTCGTCCGGGAAGGCAAGGCCGCAGTCCACGATAACCATGTCGTTTTCGCACTCAAACAGCGTAAAGTTCTTGCCGATCTCATTTAAGCCGCCGAGGAAATACGCGCGCACAGAGGGCTTCTGCTTTGTGCGCCTGCCCCTGCCCTTGTTATTTTTCGTCTGCGTGCTTTTTGTTGTCTTAGCGGGTGCTTTTTCACCGTTTGGGGCCGACTTTACCGTTTTCGTCGTCTTTTTGTGTGCGTCCGTGTTTTGCGCGGTACGCGTGCGCTTCGGCTTCGTCTCTTTTGTTTCGCTCACGGTTTGCTGTGCCGCTTCTTCTTTTACCTGCGCGTTTTCCGTTCTGCGCGTTTTCTGGCGTCTCACCGGCTTTTCGATGGGGCCGGAAATCTTGCCGATGAAGCTTTCCCCTGCACCGCTGAGGGGCTGGTCCTGCTGCTTTGCAGGCGCGTCGCCGAGCGACGTTAATTTCGTCATTTTTCTGATTCTTTTTTCTGCCAAATTGACCTTCCTTTCAAATAACACAGGCGCACTGTCGCAATTCACGCAAGAATAAGGTATACAAAAGCACCAACCGATGCTCTGCGCAGTGTCGCCTTTCGGCATGAGCAGAATAAAACGCACGCAAGCCCGCGCCGCCTTCTGCTTTTCTTTCTTCTGTTTTTTCCGTTCAACACATGTAAATCAAAACACCGCAGCGTTTTTTTCATTATCCGTTACACGTACCGTTTACGTGCAAAGTGTCAGCCGTTCACGCATGCGAAAAATACCCGCACACAAAAAGATAATTCTATTTTACGCTATTCTCCCCGTGCTGTCAAGCCGCGTGCCGTTTCGCTTTGTACGGAGTTTGGGCACACCGCAGAGGTTCTATTCCCATATTCTCCCGATTTTTTGTGTTCTGTACGCCGGTTTTCAAAAAATGGCCGCCGTTTTCTTCCATTTTGTACGGAAAACTCTCGTTCGGGGTCTTTATTTCCTGCTTTTTCAGAAAAATTTTGACTTTCTGGAATTTCCCTATTGAAAAGTATACCAATTTGGTGTATATTTATCTCGCTGAGGAAAGAATATGCGTATCCCGACCGATCGACTCCAAATGCGTTTTCTGTTCCCTCACAAAAAACACTATCCGAAAGGTACTGATAAAGCTATGGAAAACAACGGCAAGAAGATCATCTATGCGGACAACGCCGCTACCACTGCCGTCTCCCCTGCGGTGCTTGAGGCTATGCTGCCGTACTACACCGAATGCTACGGCAACCCGTCAAGCCTGTATGCGCTCGGCACGGCTGCAAAAAAGCCGCTTGAGGAAGCACGTGCAAAAGTAGCAAAATGTCTCGGTGCAGAGCCGAATGAGATCTACTTCACAAGCTGCGGCAGCGAAAGCGACAACTGGGCCATTAAGGGCGCAGCGCACAAGATGCTGAAAAAGGGCAAGAACCACATCATCACAAGCAAGTTTGAGCACCACGCGGTGCTGCACACCTGCGCAGCGCTCGAAAAAGAGGGCTTTGAGGTCACGTACCTCGACGTGCATGAAAACGGCATCGTCGTCCCGGAAGAGCTCGAGGCCGCCATCACCGATAAGACCGGCCTTGTCACCATCATGTATGCCAATAACGAGATCGGCACCATCCAGCCCATCCCGGAGATTGGTGAAATCTGCAAAAAGCATGGCGTGTGGTTCCATACCGATGCCGTACAGGCTGTCGGCAATGTGCCGATCAACGTAAAAGAGCAGAACATTGACATGCTGTCCCTCAGCGGCCACAAGTTCCACGGCCCGAAGGGCGTCGGCGTGCTGTATATCAAGAAGGGCATCATCCTGCCGAACCTCATCGATGGCGGTGCACAGGAGCGCGGCCGCCGCGCCGGCACCGAAAACGTTGCAAGCATTGTCGGCCTCAGCGTTGCGCTCGAGAACGCCATCAATACGATGGACGAAAAGAACGCAAAGCTGCGCCGCATGCAGGATAAGCTCATCACGGAGCTTTCAAAGATTGACCGCAGTCATTTGAACGGCGACCGCTACCACCGTCTGCCGGGCAACGTGAACTTCTCCTTCGAAGGCGTTGAGGGCGAATCCATGCTGCTGATGCTCGACCTTAAGGGTGTCTGCGCTTCTTCCGGCAGCGCCTGCACCAGCGGTTCTCTCGACCCGAGCCATGTGCTGCTTTCCATCGGCCTTAAGCACGAGGTCGCCCACGGTTCCCTGCGTCTCAGCTTCAGCGACGTGAACGACGAGAGCGACGCCGATTACATCATCGAGGTGCTCCCGAAGATCATCGACCGTCTGCGCGCCATGAGTCCGCTGTGGGATGCAATCATCCACGGTCGCACGATCTCTTAATTTTAAAATAATCCGGTACGAATGTACGAAAGGAAATGAAACGATATGGCATACAGTGCAAAAGTAATGGAACACTTCTCCAACCCACACAACGTTGGCGAAATCAAAGATGCAGACGGTGTCGGTGAAGTCGGCAACCCGAAGTGCGGCGACATCATGCGCATGTACATCAAGGTCGATAACGACGTCATCACGGACGTAAAGTTCATGACCTTCGGCTGCGGCGCGGCCATCGCGACAAGCAGCATGGCGACCGATCTTGTAAAAGGCAAGACGATCCCGGAAGCTCTGAAACTGACGAACAAGGCGGTCATGGAAGCGCTGGACGGTCTTCCGGCCATCAAGATTCACTGCTCCGTTCTGGCCGAGCAGGCCATTAAGGCTGCGGTCTCCGATTACTACCGCCGCCGCGGCATCGACCCCACCCCCATCGTGGGCGAGATCAAGGATGCCGACGAAGCACACGAGCACGGCGTCTCCGAAGAAGACGAATAAGTTAAGATAACGAAATCTCCTGCCTCTTTCGGGAAGCAGGAGATTTTTTTATGCTCTGTTCTTTTTATGCTTTGTTTTTCTGTTCCGGCTTTGCGCAAGAGCCGGCGCAGTGGGTGCAGTCCCCGCCGCAGCCGCCGGTCTTTCCTTTTTGAATTGCCCGCACAGCAAAAAACACCGCTATGACGAGCAAAAGGAACACAAGAACCGTGCCTATGTTCAGCTTATCCATCATATAAACAGCGACCCCATGCCGTACACAAGCCCCGCCATCAGCCACGCGATGACGCACTGACCGATGACGACACCTGCCGCCCATTTGCCGCCAAGCTCGCGCTTTACGGACGCAATGGCCGCCACACACGGCGTGTACAGCAGGCAGAACACAAGCAGGCTTACGGCGGAAAGCGGCGTCAGCAGCGTTGTAAGCGCCGTGGAGGAACCGAACAGCACCGTCAAGGTAGACACCACGCTTTCCTTTGCCATAAAGCCCGTGATGAGCGCCGTAGAGACGCGCCAGTCGCCAAAGCCGAGCGGCGCAAAAATCGGTGCAATCCACCCGGCGACGACCGCCAAAATGCTGTCTTTGGAATCGGAAACGATGTTAAAGCGCAGGTCAAACGTTTGCAGGAACCAAATGATGATGGTCGCAACAAAAATGACCGTAAAAGCGCGCTGTAAAAAGTCCTTCGCCTTTTCCCACAAAAGCTGTGCCACGTTTTTCGCGCCCGGCATGCGGTAGTTCGGCAGCTCCATCACAAACGGTACGGCCTCACCCTTAAACATCGTGCCGCGCATGAGCAAAGCCATCAAAATACCGACCAAAATGCCGGTGAAATACAAAATGACCATCACAAGTGCACCCTTGCCCGGGAAAAACGCCGCCGCAAAAAAGCTGTAAATCGGCAGCTTTGCGGAGCAACTCATAAACGGCGTGAGCAGAATCGTCATTTTACGGTCGCGCTCGGAAGGCAGCGTGCGGCTCGCCATCACACCCGGAACGGTGCAGCCGAAGCCGATGAGCATCGGCACCACACTGCGGCCGGAAAGTCCGATTTTGCGCAATAACTTATCCATCACAAACGCCACGCGCGCCATGTATCCGCTGTCCTCCAGCATGGAGAGGAAGAAAAACAGCGTCACAATGACCGGCAGAAAGCTCAAAACGCTGCCGACGCCGGTGAAAATACCATCGATGACAAGCGAGTGCAGCACAGGGTTCACGTTCGCTGCCGTCATGCCGCGGTCGACAATATCCGTCAGCGCGCCGATGCCCATGTCCAGTAAATTCGATAAAAACGCGCCGATGACGTTAAACGTCAGCCAGAATACAAGACCCATAATGCCGATAAACGCCGGTATTGCCGTGTATTTGCCGGTCAAAATGCGGTCTATCGCCACGCTTCTTGCGTGCTCGCGGCTTTCCTTCGGCTTTACGACCGCAGCGCCACACACTTTTTGAATGAAGCTGAAGCGCATGTCGGCAATGGCGGCGGCGCGGTCGAGCCCGCGTTCCTTTTCCATCTGCGTGATGATGTGCTCCAGTGTCTCCTTTTCGTTCTGGTCGAGGTTCAGCCGGTCCAAAACAAGCTGATCGCCCTCGGCGAGCTTGCTCGCCGCAAAGCGTACCGGGATGCCCGCATCGTGGGCATGGTCTTCAATGAGGCTCATAATGCCGTGTAAACAGCGGTGTACCGCGCCGTTGTGGTCGTTCACATCGCAGAAGTCCTGCCGTCCCGGCGCTTCCCGGTACTTTGCCACGTGCACAGCGTGGTCGATAAGCTCCTCAATACCCTCGTTTTTCGCGGCGGAGATCGGCACCACGGGGATGCCGAGCATCTCCTCCATCTCGTTCACGCGCACAGAGCCGCCGTTTTGGCGCACCTCGTCCATCATATTGAGCGCCAGAACCATCGGCACATCCAGCTCCATCAGCTGCATCGTCAGGTACAAATTGCGTTCTATGTTCGTCGCGTCCACAATGTTGATGATGCCGCGCGGGTGCTCATCCAAAACGAAGCGCCGCGTGACGAGCTCCTCGCTCGAGTATGGCGACATGGAGTAAATGCCCGGCAGGTCCGTGACGAGCGTGTTTTCCACGCCGCGTATCGCACCGTCTTTGCGGTCCACCGTCACGCCCGGAAAGTTGCCCACGTGCTGGTTAGAGCCCGTCAGCTGATTAAACAGCGTCGTTTTGCCGCAGTTCTGATTGCCCGCAAGTGCAAAGGTCAGCGTTTCTCCGGGCGGCAGCGGCTCGCCGGTCTGCACGTGGTACTTGCCGCCCTCGCCGAGACCCGGGTGAAAAATCGGGCGCGCGTCCTGCGGCCGCATTGGCTCCGTTATCGTGTCGCGAATTTTATCGATCTCTATTTTTTCCGCATCGGCAAGGCGCAGCGTCAGCTCGTAGCCATGTATGCGCACCTCAACGGGGTCGCCCATAGGTGCGAATTTCACCATGGTGACGTCCGCCTTCGGAATGAGCCCCATATCCAGAAAATGCTGGCGCAGCGCGCCCTCGCCGCCAACGGTCGTCACCGTTGCCGTTTTGCCGATCGGCAGGTCTTTCAGTGTCATGCTCTTGCCCCTTTTCTATCCCGATTAGACGTTTTAAGTCTATTATGTTGCTCGGAATTTGTCAAGGGCATTTCTACGCAAAAGCACGCTTATATCTGCGTTTAGCCCCAGATAAAGCGTGCTTTTACACTCTGTTTCGCTGTTATTCGCCCAATTTTGCGCTATGGATCGTTGCGGTCATTTCTTTGTGCCACACACCTACGCGGAACGCTGTGAAAAGCTACGCGCAAAGCACAAGCAATGTCATGATTGCGCACACAGCTACGCAGATTTTCCGGTGGTTTTTCCAAAGTTTACGCATACTACCTCCCCCTTTTCGCCCTCAGTACAGCATGGCGCGAAACAAGGTGTCAAGATGGCTGTGAAACGTTTGCGCTTATGTGAAGTATTGCGTCTGTGACGCAAAGTGAAGTTAGACTTTTTCCGCTTCCTACTAATAGGGAAAATCCCGCAAAGGTTTCCATCTTTAGGGAAACTTCGCGGGAATGTTTACGGATTGTTCATATTTGAGATACACAGGTGCAATAGTAATGATTATTTAGTGATATATTCGGCTGTGCCGAATATGAAAGATTGCTGACGCATTGTAATAATTTTTCGCTTACGCGAAGCGTATATCATCTGTTCTCGCAGAAAACGGATAGTATTGAAAAAAAGAGTTTTGTCAAAAGACAAAACTCTTTTTTGGTGGGCCATCAGGGACTCGAACCTTGGACCAACCGGTTATGAGCCGGTAGCTCTAACCAACTGAGCTAATGGCCCGACTATATATCGGAACTTAGAAAGTATAGCACAAACAGCATATAATTGCAAGACCTAAATTCACCCGTGCGAAAAGAAAAAGGAGAGCCGCAAAACGACTCTCCCGTTCTTTACAGGTTTATATGACCCGAAAATTATTCCTTATTGCAGTCGCAGTTTTCGCCGCAATCGCAGGAATCGTCTTCTTCGAGGTCGAACTCCAGCGTTTCGCCGCAGTTCGGGCAATCGATGGAGCCCTCATCGAGCATTTCTTCGTTGAGCTCGATGGTATCGCCGCACTTCGGGCAGGTGACTTCGTAATAGCATTCGTCTTCGTCGTCTTCCCATGCGTCGTCATCGTCTTCGTCCTCGTCGATGTCATAGAACTCTTCTTCCAGCTCGCCGAGGTCTTCGTCGATCTCGTCTACCTGACCGCTGAGCTCATCGTATGCGTCTTCCATTTCCTCAACGGAAAGGGAGAGGTCATCGAGCAGGTCAACAATCGCGTTGAAGAGCTTCGTCTCCTTCGCATTCGGGTCCAGATCCATGCCTTCCATCAAACCGCGGATGTATGCCGCTTTCTCGGAATTTGTCATGCTTGCACCTATCTTTCCGGCAGGCAAACGCGCTGCCTAACGTAGGGCTTTCGCCCCGGGTGTTTCGGCGTATGGAACAAGGAAAAACGCTTATGCGCGCTCCATGTACTCGCCGGTTCTGGTATCGACGCGGATCATTTCGCCTTCGTTGATGAAGATCGGAACCTTGATCTCTGCGCCGGTCTCCAGCGTAGCGGGCTTCGTGACGTTCGTAGCGGTATCGCCCTTCACGCCCGGCTCGGTCTCCGTAACCTGAAGCTCAACAAAGTTCGGCGGCTCAATGCCGAAAACGTTGCCCTTGTAGGAGAGCACCTTGCAAACCATGTTTTCCTTCACAAAGCGGAAGTTGTCGCCGAGGACATTCGGGCTGATCGGCAGCTGCTCATAGGTCTCGCTGTCCATGAAATAGTACAGGTCGCCGTCATTGTAGAGATACTCCATGTCCTTTCTCTCAATGAAAGCGGTCGGATACTTATCGTTCGGGTTGAACGTCTTTTCCGTCACGGCACCGGAAATCACGTTGCGGATCTTGGTGCGGACGAACGCCGCACCCTTACCGGGCTTGACGTGCTGGAATTCAATGATCGAGTAAACGTTGCCGTCCATTTCAAAGGTGACGCCGTTTCTGAAATCGCCTGCGGTTACCATATAGATAATACC
>ENA-UOJI01002113-UOJI01002113.1-human-gut-metagenome-genome-assembly--contig:-P79-NODE-2113-length-11852-cov-9.523269_pt1 | contig 11852 bp, 9 predicted proteins | sample MGYA00242346_ERZ723893 | MGnify/ENA metagenome assembly ERZ723893 | reverse complement strand
AAAAAGGAAGCTGCCGCTTCACGATTTAAAAATCGTTAAAGCGACAGTCCCATTTCTATGTAGGCAGCGTGCCAGAGTCTGTGCCTTACATCAAATCCCGGCGACGGATGCTTATCGGATCACGCGGACTCCAAGTACTCCTGAAACTCCTTTGATCTTTGCTGCTACTTCATCTGAAACGATTCCATCTACATCGATTACTGTATAAGCATACTCTTTGCGGCTCTTATTCGTCATAAGGGCGATGTTCAGATCCTCCTGAGCAAGAAGCGTTGTGAACTGTCCGATCATATTCGGAATGTTCTTATGTAAGATCGTAATTCTTTCTGCGTCTCCTCTGACTCCTACATTGCAGTCCGGATAGTTCACAGAATGTGTGATATTTCCATTTTCAAGGAAATCCCGGATCTCTGCTACAGCCATCTTTGCACAGTTATCTTCAGATTCTTCTGTAGAAGCTCCAAGATGTGGAATCACGATTGCTCCATCTGCACCTTTGATCTCCTGTGTCGCAAAATCTGTGACATAACGATGTACTTTTCCCGATTCAAGTGCCTCAACGATATCCTTCTGATCTACAAGGACATCTCTTGCAAAGTTCAGGATCACAACGCCATCTTTCATCAGACCCATGGCATCTTTATTGATCATACCCTTTGTATCTTCCAGTGCCGGAACATGAATTGTGATATAATCACACTCTTTATAAATCTCATCAGCAGTCTTCGCATGATGAATATTTCTCGACAGTCTCCATGCAGAATCTACAGAAACATACGGATCATATCCGTAAACTTCCATTCCGAGATGCGTTGCCGCATTCGCTACAAGGACTCCGATTGCTCCAAGTCCGATCACTCCAAGCTTTTTGCCTTTCAGTTCTGTACCCGCAAATGCTTTTTTCTTTTTCTCGGCAGCCTTCGCAATATCGCCGTCTTCATCATATCCTTTTACCCAGTTGATTCCGCCGACAATATCTCTGGCTGCAAGCAGCATACCTGCGATCACCAGTTCCTTTACTCCATTCGCATTCGCTCCCGGAGTATTAAATACAACGATCCCTTCCTCTGCACAACGATCCAGCGGAATATTGTTCACACCTGCACCTGCACGTGCGATCGCTTTTAAATTCTCTCCGAACTCCATCTCATGCATTTTAGCACTGCGGACCAGGATCACGTCTGCATCTGCAGCATTTTCTGTATTTTCATAATTTGCATCCAACTGACCCATTCCGACAGGAGAGATTGGATTCAGGCAATGATATTTATACATCTTACAGATTCTCCTCTTCAAACTTCTTCATAAACTCAACCAGTGCAACCACACCTTCGTACGGCATTGCATTATAGATGCTTGCACGCATACCGCCTACTGTTCTGTGTCCTTTCAGGTTCTCAAATCCGGCTTCTTTCGCTTCTTTTACAAATTTCGCATCCAGATCTTTATCTCCTGTGACAAACGGTACATTCATCAGAGAACGGTCTTTCGGTACAACAGTTCCTTTGAACAGCTTACTCTGATCCAGATAATCATAAAGCACTTTTGCTTTCTTTTCATTACGCTCTTTCATCACTTCCAGACCGCCCATCTTCTTCAGCCATTTGAAGACTTTACCGCAGATATAAATGCCGTATGCCGGTGGTGTATTATAAAGAGAACCTGCATCTGCATGCGTCTTGTACTGAAGCATCGTCGGAGTTCCCGGAAGAACATCTTCTGTGATCAGATCTTCACGGATGATCACGATCACCACGCCTGCAGGTCCGATATTCTTCTGTACTCCGCCATAGATCACACCATACTTTGTCACATCTACCGGCTCAGACAGAAAACAGGAGGATACATCTGCCACAAGTGTCTTTCCTTTTGTATTCGGAAGTTCTTTAAATTTTGTTCCGTAAATCGTATTGTTCTCACAGATATATACATAATCAGCATTTTCGGAGATCGGGAGATCGGAACAATCTGGAATATAAGAGAACGTCTTATCTTCAGATGAAGCAATTACGTTCACCTTTCCATATTTTGCTGCTTCTTTTGCTGCTTTCTTTGCCCACTGACCTGTCACGATATAGTCAGCTTCCTTATTCTTCATCAGGTTCATCGGGATCATTGCAAACTGCTGGGATGCTCCACCCTGAAGGAATAACACCTTATAGTTATCCGGAATATTCATCAGATCTCTTAAATCCTGCTCTGCTGCTGTAATGATTTCTTCAAATGCCTTGGAACGGTGACTCATCTCCATAACAGACATTCCTGTTCCATTATAATCCAGCATTTCTGCTGCGGCTTCTTTGAGTACTTCCTCAGGCAGGACAGCCGGTCCAGCCGAAAAATTATACACTCTGCTCATTTTTTCTACCTCCTGTTATTCGTGTATATGCAAAAAGAGGACAAAGCCTCTTTCTGTCTCATAAATTAACGATTCTTTTCTTTCAGATCCTGCTCATCAAACGCTTCGCTGATCGCAGCCCCCGGTGCTACCATCGGCCATACTTTATCATCACAGTCGATCATACAGTCGATCAGAACCGGACATCCCGATGCCAGTGCCTTTGCGAATGCTTCTCTGAACTCTTCCTGCGTTGTGGCACGCATTCCTTCTGCTCCCATCGCTTCTGCCAGTTTAACATAATCTACAGCATCTCTCAAGACTGTTGCGGAATATCTTTCATCGTAGAACAGATCCTGCCACTGGCGTACCATACCAAGTACATGGTTATTGATCACTACTTCAATGACCGGAACTTCATGACGTACCGCTGTCGCAAGCTCATTCATATTCATGCGGAAACAGCCGTCTCCCGCCACATTGATCACCGTCTTATCCGGGCATCCTGTCTTTGCACCGATGGCTGCTCCCAGTCCATATCCCATCGTTCCAAGTCCGCCGGATGTCAGAAGTGTTCTCGGCTTTGTATATTTGAAATACTGTGCCGCCCACATCTGATGCTGTCCGACCTCTGTTGTGATAATGGCATCTCCTTTGGTCTGACGGTAGATTTCTTCTACAACAAACGGTCCCGTCAGGACACCTTCATGATATTTCAGTGGATACTTTTCCTTATAATCCTGTATCTTTTTCATCCATTCTGCATGATCCTGCTGAGGCAGAACTTCATTTAATTTCCTGAGAACTGCCTTGATATCACCGACAACACCCTGGTCAATGATAATATTCTTATTCATCTCCGCAGGATCGATATCAATCTGAAGAATTTTTGCATTCTTTGCAAATGTCGCCGTATTTCCGGTGACACGATCACTGAATCTTGCACCTACTACCACTAACAGGTCGCACTCGCTGACTCCATAATTGGATGCCTTCGTTCCGTGCATTCCCAGCATTCCTGTATATCTTGGATCGGTTCCCGGAAATGCTCCTTTTCCCATCAGTGAATCCGTAACCGGTGCATCCGTCTTCTCAACAAACTCTTTCAGTTCTTTACTTGCTCCGGAGAGAATCGCTCCGCCACCTACAAAAATAAATGGCTTTTCAGATGCCTGGATCATTTCTGCTGCCGCAGCAACCTCTTTTTCATCTATATGCGTAAATTCACGATTATAAACTCCCGGATTTTCTTTTTCATATTCTGCCTTCTTCGCAGTTACATCCTTCGGAATATCGATCAGAACCGGACCCGGTCTTCCCATCTTCGCAATACGGAATGCCTTACGGATCGTATCTGCAAGCTGGTTTACATCTTTAACGATAAAGCTGTACTTCGTGATCGGCATTGTCACTCCGGCGATATCAATCTCCTGAAAGCTGTCCTTTCCAAGAAGCGGTACTCCTACATTACAGGTGATTGCGACAACCGGAATCGAATCCATATAAGCTGTGGCAATTCCCGTCACAAGGTTAGTTGCTCCCGGACCGCTGGTTGCCAGACATACGCCTACTTTTCCTGTTGCTCTTGCATATCCGTCTGCTGCATGGGCTGCTCCCTGTTCATGGGAGGTCAGGATATGTCTGATCTCATCACGATGCTTGTATAATTCATCATATACATTCAGAATTGCTCCGCCCGGGTATCCAAATACAGTATCCACGCCCTGTTCTTTCAGGCATTCTATTACTATCTCTGCTCCATTTAACTGCATGGTGCTTTCCTCCTGGTACTTTCTTTATTTTGCTTTCGGTACTTCCAAAATTGCACCACGGTTTCCTGAAGTAACCATAGAAGCATATCTTGCAAGATATCCAGTCTTTACTTTTGGCTCTCTCGGCTGCCATTTTGCTTTTCTTGCTGCCAGTTCTTCATCGGATACATCCAGTTCCAACTTCAGTTCCGGAATATTGATCTTGATGATATCTCCTTCTTCCACCAGTGCGATCGGGCCGCCCACGGCTGCCTCCGGTGATACATGGCCAATAGATGCTCCTCTGGAAGCTCCGCTGAAACGTCCGTCTGTGATCAGGGCAACTGTTGAGCCCAGTCCATAGCCTGCAATGGCTGAAGTAGGATTGAGCATTTCTCTCATTCCCGGTCCACCCTTTGGTCCCTCATAACGGATCACGATGACATCTCCCGGATTGATCCTTCCGTTCTTGATCGCCTCTGTGGCTTCTTCATCACTCTCAAAGATTCTTGCAGGTCCCTCATGAACCAGCATTTCATCGCAGACTGCAGAACGCTTTACAACACTTCCGTCCGGTGCAAGATTTCCCTTGAGTACTGCAAGTCCGCCTGTCTGAGAATACGGATTGTCGATCGGTCTGATAACTTCAGGATTCTTGTTCACGCATCCTTCAATATTCTCCCCCACTGTCTTTCCTGTTACAGTCAGGCAGTCTGTATGGAGGAGACCTTTCTTGTTCAGCTCATTCATAACTGCGTAAACTCCACCTGCCTCGTTCAGGTCTTCCATATAAGTGTGTCCTGCCGGAGCAAGGTGGCACAGATTTGGTGTCTTCTCACTGATTCCATTTGCAAAATCAATCTCAAAATCCATTCCGATCTCATGAGCGATTGCCGGAAGATGAAGCATACTGTTCGTAGAACATCCCAGGGCCATATCTACTGTCAGTGCATTCAGAATTGCATCTTCTGTCATGATATCTCTCGGACGGATATTCTTTCTCACCAGTTCCATCACCTGCATACCTGCATGCTTTGCAAGCTGAATCCTTGCGGAATATACTGCCGGAATCGTACCATTTCCTTTCAGTCCCATACCAAGTGCCTCAGTCAGGCAGTTCATGCTGTTGGCTGTATACATACCTGAACAGGAACCACAGGTAGGACATGCTTTATTTTCAAATTCACAGATATCTGCATCATCCATCTTTCCTGCAGCATAAGAACCTACTGCCTCGAACATACTGGAAAGACTCGTCTTACTTCCCTTTACATGTCCTGCAAGCATTGGTCCGCCACTGACAAAGATTGTCGGGATGTTCACACGGGCTGCTGCCATCAGAAGACCCGGCACGTTCTTGTCACAGTTCGGAATCATAACCAGTCCGTCAAACTGATGTGCCATTGCCAGGGCTTCTGTAGAATCTGCGATCAGATCTCTTGTTACAAGAGAATACTTCATACCAATATGTCCCATGGCGATTCCGTCACAAACTGCGATTGCCGGAACCATGATCGGTACTCCTCCTGCCATTGCCACTCCCATCTTGACTGCCTCTGTGATCTTATCCAGGTTCATATGCCCCGGAACGATCTCATTATAAGAACTTACGACTCCGATCAATGGCTTCTGAAGCTCCTCCTCCGTCAGTCCCAGTGCATTGAAAAGGGAACGGTGCGGTGCCTGCTGAATGCCTTTTTTTACTGTATCACTTCTCATTTTCTTATCCTCTCTTTATATTATAGAAATCAACATTTATCATTGAATATAGGAGCAGATCCTGTCACCCATCTCTGCTGTACCGATCTGCTTCCTGCCATCTGACATGATATCGATCGTACGGTAACCATCTTTCAATACTGCTGCCACCGCTGCCTCAATCGCATCAGCCTCTTTGTCAAGATCAAAAGAAAATCTCAGCATCATTGCTGCGGACAGGATCGTTGCGATCGGATTGGCAATACCCTGGCCCGCAATATCCGGTGCAGAACCGCCGCTTGGCTCATACAGACCGAACTTCGTATCATTCAGACTTGCACTCGCCAGCATTCCGATCGAACCCGTTACCATGCTCGCTTCATCCGACAGAATATCTCCGAACATATTTTCTGTGAGGATAACGTCAAACTGTGCCGGATCTTTTACAAGCTGCATTGCACAGTTATCAACCAGCATATGCTCTAACTCTACCTCCGGATAATCTGCTGCAACTTCCTCTACGATCTTACGCCATAATCTGGATGAGTCAAGGACATTCGCTTTATCTACACTGGTCACCTTTTTTCTTCTCTTCATTGCAATATCAAATCCGCGTCTTGCGATTCTGCGGATCTCGTTCTCATTATAAGTCAGCTCATCCTTTGCTGTCACAACTCCGTCGATCTCTTCCGTACTTCTCTTTCCGAAATACAGACCTCCCGTCAGTTCTCTCATGATCATCAAATCAAATCCGCGGTCTGCAATCTCCTCTTTCAGAGGGCATGCCCCTTTCAGTTCTTCATAAAGAACTGCCGGTCTTAGGTTTGCGAATAAGTTCAGACCCTTTCTCAACTGCAAAAGACCTGCCTCCGGACGCCTGGACGGCTCTAACTGATACCATGGGGATGTCTTTGCATCTCCACCGATGGATCCCATCAGTACTGCATCACTTGCCTTTGCTGCCGCAAGTGTCGCTTCAGTCAACGGTACTCCTGCTACATCAATGGATGCTCCTCCCATCAGAAGCTGCGTGTAGGAAATAGTATGTCCGTACACTTTTGCGACCTGATCAAGAACCTTCATCGCTTCATCTACGATTTCCGGTCCGATTCCATCACCCTTGATTACTCCGATATTCATATCCATGTCTCACTCATCCTTCCAAATGTAAAAATACTAATTCTAATCATACCGCATTTTTGTATGTCTTTCAAGTCTTTCGCTCAAAAAACCGAGGACGCTCTAATATTTTTCATATTCTGTCTTTCGCTTATTGCATCGCAAAAAGGCATGTGAAAATGAATTTACATTTTCACACGCCTCTGTTCTTTTCTGACCTGACTGAATCCGGTCTGCTTATTCTGCTCCCGGCTTTTCGATCTGAGCGATCGCTGATTTCTGCATCGGGATTCTGCAGTTCTTATTATTACCAAATTCTACGATCACATCATCATCTGTAATATCAATGATAACTCCGTAAAATCCGCTGGTTGTCAGTGCTGTATCGCCAATCGCCATATCTGCGAGCATCGCCTGCACTCTCTTCTGTTCTTTCTTCTGTGGACGCATCAGTAAGAACCACATACCTGCGATCAATACAACATAAAATAGAATCAATCCGATTGATGACATTTTTGCTCCTCCTAACTACTTTTGATAGACAATAAATCTACTATACACAAAAAAAATTATTTCTTCAAGCATTTTTACAAGATTCTATAATTTTTTCCTATTTTTGCTCCATTCCTTCCAGTTTCCGTTTCTTATATGCCTTATATTCCCCGGCATCAATCGCATCCCGGATTTCTTCCATCATTGTATTATAGAAATACAGATTATGGAGAACACATAATCTCATACCCAGCATCTCTTTTGCTTTCAGCAAGTGACGGATATAAGCACGGCTGTAGCTTCTGCATGCAGGGCAGCCACACCCCTCTTCGATCGGACGGTCATCCAGTTCATATTTTGCATTGAAAAGATTCATCTTTCCATGGTTCGTATAGACATGTCCATGTCTTCCATTTCTTGATGGATAAACACAGTCAAAGAAATCTACTCCACGGTCAACCGCTTCAAGAATATTCGCCGGTGTTCCAACTCCCATCAGATAAGTCGGCTTATTTGTCGGAAGATGCGGTACAACTTCATCCAGAATGCGGTACATTTCTTCATGGCTTTCTCCTACTGCCAGACCACCGACCGCATAACCATCCAGATCCAGTTCTGAAATCTGCTGTGCATGTTCAATACGGATATCTTCGTAAATACCTCCCTGGTTGATGCCAAACAACATCTGCTGTGGGTTGATCGTATCCGGCAGTGCATTCAGTCTTGCCATCTCATCTTTACAGCGTTTCAGCCAGCGAGTGGTACGTGCCACAGAATTTGCCATATACTTCTTATCAGCCACACTGGATGGACACTCATCAAATGCCATGGCAATCGTAGAAGCCAGATTGGACTGGATCTGCATACTCTGCTCCGGTCCCATAAAGATCTTTCTTCCATCAATATGGGAATTAAAATGAACGCCTTCCTCTTTGATTTTTCTTAATGATGCAAGTGAAAAGACCTGAAATCCGCCCGAGTCCGTAAGAATCGGCTTATCCCAGTTCATAAACTTATGAAGTCCTCCCAATTTTTTTACTACCTCATCCCCCGGTCTCACATGAAGATGATAAGTGTTGGAAAGCTCTACCTGCGTCTTGATCTGTCGCAGATCATCCGTTGATACTCCGCCTTTGATTGCAGCGGCAGTACCAACATTCATAAATACCGGAGTCTCGATCGTACCATGCACAGTCGTCAGACGTCCACGTTTTGCCATCCCGTCTCTTTTTATTAGTTCGTACATAATTAAACCTCATTTATTCTATTACTCATGAATGATGACCGGCGTTCCGACACTCAGTTGATCATACAGACTTGCTGCCATATTCAAAGGCATATTGATGCATCCATGTGATCCCTTGTTCGTCTGATAGATCGTACCACCGAAAGCTGACTGCCAGATTGCATCATGAAAACCTACTCCGGTCCATGTCACACGCATCCAGTAAGAAACCAGTGTCTCATAGATCGGTTTACCTGTAGCCGGGTTGATCGTACCGGTCAGCGTCTTATTTCTTTTAAGTTCCAGAATGGAATATACGCCCGTCGGAGTCACTCTGTCCGGTGTTGGTTTTCCTGTTACCACATCTGTCTCAAGAACAACTGCTCCGTTTACAATATACCACATATGCTGGGTTGTAACATCTACTTCTGCATAAGTACTTCCCCAGTCCTGTGCATCATGGGTAGCTGCCGTCTGGACATAAGTTGGTTCTTTCTCGATCACTTCTCCCTTTTTTATGCTCTCGATCAATGCTGTGGCTTCTGTTGCCTCATCCACCGACCATCCGTAAGTTCCACCGGAAACATTCACCGTCTTGCCGGTAGGTGTCGTGATCGTTCTTGTCGAACCGACTGTATCATAAGTCTTGCCAAATTCCCGCATCCACTCTTTTACCTTATCCTCATCAAAGGTAACATTCATATTTTCATCATAAGACAGCCACTCTGAGATCAGAGTCTTGTCGACTACGACATTTTCTTTCATCTTATAAGTGATACTGGCTTTCAGATACTCATTCATCGTATCACAGGCCGCCTGGACTTCCGGTGAATCTGAAGTATACTTTGGCAGTGCATAACAACCTTCATCCAGCATATTCAGTTCGTCTTTAAACTCTGTTATGTATTCCTCAACTTTCTTTTCCAGCACTTCTGTATCTACCTGCGTACCATACACTTCCGGTTCTACAACAAAAGAAGTACCATCAAACTGCGGATGGGCAGACTGTGGCTCGGTCTGATCCTGCGTCACCGCCTGGATGGACTGGATTTCACTGTCCAGAGCGTTCTCGTCAAAACCTACCTCCACAGTAACATCCGTTGAACTCTTGGAGAAAAATGCTTTCGGCCAGAGCAGCGGATTCTGTCCGTCCAGTGCTTTCTGGATGGATCCATTCTCTTTATATTCCAAAGAAATATCCGTTCCGCGAATCACATCCGTCTGCTGGTTCTGCTCTATGATCTTAAGTTCATAACCGTCCACCTGCTCTTTGATGTATTTTTTCACAGCTTCAGCATTCTTTCCCGAAAAATCTTTTCCGTTGATTTGCGTATTCACATAAAAATGCCCTATGAAATAAGCTGAAATGCCAAGATAAATCAGCACGATACCGGCAATCACGCCACCGATGATCATCCATCCCTTCTTTCCAAGCTTCTTTCTTTCTTTTTTCTTCCTTCTTTTACGTCTTTTCCGCTTCCTGTCGCCATTCTTTTCCTTATGCTTCTTTTTCTTTTCTTCTTTCTCTTCTGACACAGATGGCTCTCCCTCTGCCTCTGTATCTGCTACTACTATATTTTCATCCATACTTTCAAGAGTAACTGCCTCGGAAATATCTTTTTTCTTTTTACTCATCTGCCATTATTTCCTCCCTTTTCTCTTTTTCCACTAAGCTATTATATTACGAAAAGATTCAAAAGTACAGACCTTCTTTTTTTCTTCATTGAATCTTAAATAGATGTCGGGGGCAAAAGGTCTTTCACCCACCTATGAGCAAGCTCATGTGGGCTTAGACCTTTTGACCCTGGCATCTTAAATATTCTTGCACCCGGACCTTTCTTCCTATATAATATCACTATGCCCTCAGTGCAGTTCTGCGTGTTATGGACTGTACTGGGGGTATGATTCGGAATTGAGTTTTATTGCACGTTCTTTTCCCCCTGTCTGCACAATGCTTTGCAGGGGTTTCGGGGAGGACGCAGGAAGGAGTTACTTAATATGAGCGGTTCATCATTTGGAACATTATTTCAGGTCACTACATGGGGAGAATCCCACGGACCGGGTGTCGGAGTCGTCATCGACGGCTGTCCTGCAGGCATCTCTCTTACGGAGAAAGATATTCAGACATTTCTTGACCGGAGAAAACCGGGACAGAGCAAATATACAACAAAGAGAAACGAATCCGATACCGTCGAGATCCTTTCAGGTGTATTTGAGGGACGTACTACCGGTACACCGATTTCTCTGATGGTCCGTAATCAGGATCAGCGTTCAAGGGACTACGGTGATATTGCCGTTTCCTACCGTCCGGGTCACGCGGATTTCTGTTTCCGTGAGAAATACGGTTTCAGGGATTACCGTGGGGGTGGACGTTCTTCCGGCCGTGAAACCATCGGACGGGTTGCTGCGGGTGCAGTTGCTTCCCTTCTCCTGAAAGAACTTGGAATTTCCGTCTGTGCCTATACCAAATCCATCGGTCCTTATACTATCGATGAAAAAGATTATGATTTTAATACCATCAACCAGAATCCTCTTTATATGCCAGACCAGACCATTGCCGAAAAGGCCGGTCAGTATCTCTCTGATCTTATGGCAGACTGTGATTCTTCCGGTGGTATGATTGAATGTATCGCCTCAGGACTTCCGGTCGGGCTGGGCGAACCGGTCTTCAATAAACTGGATGCCCTTCTTTCTCACGCAATAATGTCCATTGGTGCTGTAAAAGGTGTAGAAATCGGTGATGGTTTTGCTGTTTCCCACTCTGTCGGAAGCACCAACAACGATCCTTTCTGCATCAGAGATGGAAAGACGGTGAAAAAAACCAACCATTCTGGTGGTACTTTAGGCGGCATGAGTGATGGTTCTGATCTTATATTGCGTGCAGCCGTTAAACCGACTCCTTCCATTGCCGCCACGCAGCATACCGTGAATGAGGCCGGAGAAGAGATTGACATTTCCATCCACGGAAGACATGATCCTGTCATCGTCCCTCGTGCGGTTGTGGTTGTTGAAGCCATGACTGCCCTGACGCTGGCAGACCTGCTGCTTTGCAACACTGTTTCAACCATTGATAAAATTAAAAAAGTATACGAGGAAGACTGAGATGCCCAACAAACTAATCGATATCATTAATATCACAAAATCTTATGACGAGAACGTGATTCTCGATCAGTTAAATCTTTACATCCGGGAAAATGAATTTTTGACACTTCTTGGTCCCAGCGGATGC
>ENA-UOJI01002104-UOJI01002104.1-human-gut-metagenome-genome-assembly--contig:-P79-NODE-2104-length-11888-cov-18.257754_pt1 | contig 11888 bp, 9 predicted proteins | sample MGYA00242346_ERZ723893 | MGnify/ENA metagenome assembly ERZ723893 | reverse complement strand
TACAGGGTGGTGGTGGGTGAGGTTGGTGGTATAGGCAAGGTGCGCGGGCGGCATGTATGCCGCCCCTACGGGTGGACCGTTGGGTGGGTGATAGCGTTGGGTGCGCGGGAGGGATGAATCCCTCCCCTACGGGGTTAAGATGAACGGGATGTAATGGCAAGCCTGCGGGCCGGGCATGCCCGGCCCCTACGGGGTGGCAGGGGGTTAGGTTGGTGGTATGGGTGAGGTGGGCAGGTTGATTCCCTTATAACATGTAACAGCAAAGGGAGAGGTTTTCCCTCTCCCTTTGGCTTACTATATATGTGTATAAAACTATCGCTTATCTTTTATGGTACATGCGGTCATCCTCTTCGTAGGTGGGTTCGCAGGTCAGATACATGCCCAGCTTTTTCAGGGTATCGGCATCGACGCTGGAGAGGATGACGGTGGAATGGATATCGCAGCCCTTCAGGTTGGGGATCTGCTCCATCGCCTTGGCGGCGTACTCGTTTTCCGAAACCGAGCTGGAGAGTGCGATCAGAATCTCGTCGGTATGCAGGCGGGGGTTTTTGCTGCCGAGGTAGGTCGTTTTCAGCGTCTGGATTGGTTCGATCGCATGGGCAGACACGAGGTCGATCTCCTGATCGATGCCCGCAAGCTTTTTCAGTGCGTTCAGCAGCGCGGAGGAGGCCGCACCAAGCAGCGGGCCGTTTTTGCCTACCATGATCGTGCCATCGGCCAGTTCAATCGCAGCGGCAGGCTGCCCGCCGGTCGCATCGGAACAGGCATGGGCGCGCTTCTCGACTGCGCGCTCCCCAAGCGCAATGCCGGCCTGATTCATCAGCAGCTCCAGCTTGAAGCGTTCCTGCTTCACCACACCGCTCGCCTTCTGGTCGCACAGGCACTTGAAATAGCGGCGGACGATTTCGTTCAGCGATGCCTCTCGGCAGACCTCATCGTCAATAATGCAGTTGCCCGCCATATTGACGCCCATATCCGTGGGCGAACGATACGGACTCTTGCCGGCGATCAGCTCAAACATGGCATTGACCACCGGGAAGATCTCGACATCGCGGTTATAATTGACGGTCGTTTTTCCGTAAGCCTCAAGATGGAACGGGTCGATCATATTGACATCGTTCAGATCGGCGGTGGCGGCCTCGTAGGCAAGGTTGACCGGGTGCTTGAGCGGCAGGTTCCAGATGGGGAAGGTCTCAAACTTGGCGTACCCTGCTTTAACGCCGCGCTTATACTCATGGTACAGCTGAGACAGGCAGACCGCCATCTTACCGCTGCCGGGGCCGGGGGCCGTGATGACCACCAGCGGGCGCTCGGTCTCGATATAATCATTCTTGCCGTAGCCATCGTCACTGACGATGTGGTTCACATCGTTGGGGTAGCCGGGGATCTTATAGTGGCGGAAGGTGCGGATGCCCAGACGGTTGAGCTTCTGCTCAAAGGCCGTGACCTCGGGCGCATCGGTAAACTTTGTCACGCAGACGCTGCCCACAAACAGGCCGACCCCCTGAAAGGCATCGATCAGGCGCAGCACATCAACATCATAGGTAATGCCGTAGTCGCCGCGCATCTTGTTGGCCACGATATCCTCGGCGCTGATAACAATGACGACCTCCGCCTGATCCTTGAGCTGCAGCAGCATCTGCAGCTTGGAGTCGGGCCGGAAACCCGGCAGCACGCGGGACGCATGGTAGTCATCGAACAGCTTGCCGCCAAATTCCAGATAGAGCTTATTGTCAAACTGAGCGATACGCTCCCGGATATGGGCAGACTGCATCGCAAGATATTTATCGTTGTCAAATCCGATCCTCATCTATATTCCCCTTTTTCCTATGCTTTAACCAATGTCCTACATGGATTTAGTATAGCATTTTTTTCGTCATCTTGCAACGGTCTTTTGCAGCAGGGGCACACCTTCCTGGCCGGAGGAGGCCCTGCGCGCCAACATACTGGCCCAGATCAGTCTGGCGTTGAACCGCATCTGGACTGAGTGGTACCCCAGCCGCGGGTACAGCTTCAACATAACAGGCTCGCCGGGGTACGATCAGGCCTATGTCAAGGGGCGCACCGTGTTCGCCGTCATGGAGCGCCTTACCGCCGAATTGTTCAACACCTATGTGCAGCGCAGCGGTGATGCCGAACCCTACTACACCGAATACTGCGATGGCCGTACCGTCACCTGCCCCGGCATGAAGCAGTGGGGCACGGTCGAGCGGGCCAAGGAGGGCAAAAACGCCCTGCAGATCCTGCGGTATTACTACGGCAAGCGGGTACAGCTGGTCACAACGGACCACATTGCATCCATACCGTCCAGCTATCCGGGCAGTCCGCTGCGCCGCGGCAGCAGCGGGACCAATGTGCGCATCCTGCAAAAGCAGCTGTCCCGCATTGCGAAGGACTACCCTTCCTTCGGCAAGCCGGTTGTGAACGGCGTCTTTGACGAGGCCACCGAGCGCAGCGTCAAGCTCTTTCAGAAGCAGTTCGGCCTGACCGCCGACGGCGTGGTGGGCCGTGCCACATGGTATAAAATCAGCTTTATCTATGTGAGCGTCAAGGATCTTGCCGAGCTGACCAGCGAGGGCGAGACCGCCGAGGGCACGCAGACCACCGGCGGTTGGCCGGGCACAGTCCTGCGGCGCGGGTCGAGCGGCAGCGCCGTGGAGCAGGTGCAGTTCTGGCTGTCCGATCTTGCACAGTTTGATTCCGCGCTGCCGCGCGTCACGGTGGACGGCCGCTACGGGGCAGCGACCGAGCGCGCCGTGCAGGCGTTCCAGAAAAAACAGGGCCTGACGGCGGACGGCGCAGTCGGGCAGCGCACCTGGAATGCGCTTTACGCCGCTTGGGTGGACGCGCAGAGCGACCTTGGCGGCACCGCATGGCCCGGCACCGTGCTGCGGCGGGGCGACAAGGGCATGGAGGTGCGGCTGGTGCAGTTCTGGCTGCGGCTGGCTGCGGACAACTACCGCGCACTGCGCACCATAGCGGTGGACGGCAGCTTCGGTGCCGCCACCGTCAGCGCTGTGCAGGCGTTTCAGAGTGTTTTCGGGCTGACGGCCGATGGCACAGTGGGCCGTGCGACATGGAACAAGCTGAAGGAGGTCGGCTTGGCGGTCGCAAACAGGCTCGTGGACGCAGACATCGCCCCGGGGCAGTTCACGGTCACCACGCGGGAGGGCAGCAGCGGGACCGCCGTGCGGGCTGTACAGTATTATCTGCGCCGGCTCGCGGCCTACTACAGCGATATTCCGTCCGTGACAGTGGATGGGCGCTTCGGCGCAGCAACAGCGCGGGCCGTCAGGGCATGGCAGGCGCGGGCCGGTCTGCCTGTGGACGGCGTGGTGGGGCGGCTGACATGGCAAAGCCTGTATGACGCCGCCGCAGCACTGGACAGCAGCGGCCCCGTGGTGCGCATGATCCGGCTGCCTGCCCCTGCCGCTGCACTGCGCCCCGGCGACAGCGGTGCAGAGGTGCTGCGGCTGAGCCGGATGTTGCTGTTTCTGGGCCAGTGGATTCCCGAGATCGACCTGCCCCCGACCGACACACCGACCAGTACCTTTGACCCTGCGCTGGAGACCGCCGTGCGCAGTGCCCAACGGTATTTCGGGCTGACCGAGACAGGCATTGTGACCGCCGCGGACTGGACGGTGCTGCGCGAGGCCGCCGAGCGGCTGCTGGCTGCCAACCCCGCCGGAGCCAGCCCCAAGCCCGGCGGCGTATGGCCCGCCGGGGCGTTGGCGCTGGGCAGTGCAGGGCCTGCCGTACTGCAGGTGCAGCGTTGGTTGAACATCATTGCCGCCGCCAACCAGACCGCCGATTTTGTACCCGAGACAGGCATCCTTGGGCCGGAAACTGCGTCCGCGCTGGAAAGCTACCAGCTGACCGCCGGGCTGCAGACGCTTGGCATCGTGGACGCCGACACATGGGAAAGCCTGCGTCTGGCTGCGCAGGGGCTTTGCCGCGAATGTAAGGAGGCATAAGCCATGGTAAGAGTTTACATCTATGATTCCTACGATAACAAGTTCTTCCGCTACAACCTGAGCGAAAATGACCCGATGCCCTACAGCACCGGCACGACCCTACGGGTGCGGGAATTCCGCGGTTCAAGCAAATCCAATGTACTGTGGACCACCACCGCTGCCATGGAGGCATGGAACCTGACACGCCGTACCTACGGCAGCGGCATTCCGGTGGGGTACGCCTTCAAGCGGATCTGGGAGGGCGGCCACGGCACCACCAGCCAGCACTACGCAGGTGTCGCCTTTGATGTCGGGCAGCGCAGCACCGCCGCCGAGCGCCGCAAGATCTACCGGGCCGCTGTTCGCAGCGGAGCGTGGGGCTATGTGGAGCCTACATCGATGACGCCGACCTGGGTACACTTCGACCGGCGGTACGGCAAGCCCGCCTGCGCGGGCACCACGGCCGGTTACCCCACCTTGCGGCGCGGGAGCCGCAGCACCTATGTACTGATCCTGCAGGATGCCCTGAACGCACTGGGCTATTCGACCAACACGCTGGACGGCATCTTCGGCCATGCGACAGAAAGCGCACTGAAGGCCTGCCAGCGGCGATTCAGTCTGCGGGCGGACGGCATCTGCGGCTGCGCAACATGGAAAAAGATTGCCGGTGCCACGGTGGGTATCGGCCGCACGGCAACCGTCATCGACAAATAAGGCATTGCACTGCGGCAGCCGCGGTTGTATACTGTAGGCAGGCTCTGCCCGCTGCCGGGCCTTTATAAAGTAAGGAAGTGTTCCCACATGGATATGATGGAATTTTTGCGCACCCGCCGCACCTACCGCCGCTTTGACCAGCGCCCCATTGCACCGGAGATCCTGACCGAGGCCATTGATGCCGCCCGGCTGGCAAGCTGCGGTGCCAACCGCCAGACTGTGCGGTATATCCTTGTGCAGAGCGCCCGTGCCGTGTCCGCCGTGCAGCCGCTGGTCCATTGGGCCGCCTACCTGCCGCCCGAACAGGGTGTGCCGAAGCCCGATGAGCAGCCGACTGCCTTCATCGCCGTTTTACAGGACACCCGCCTGCCGGGGTGCAGCGATGTGGATGTAGGGCTGGCGCTGGGCAGCCTGACTGCCGCTGCTTGGGCCCACGGCGTGGGCAGCTGCATCATGGGGGCCATCGACCGCCCGGCCCTGACCGAGCTGTTGGCCCTGCCCGAGGAGCTGCGGCTCTGCTATATGGTGGCGCTGGGATACCCCGCCCACAAAAGCCGCGTGGTAACGATGCAGGACAGCAGCGTGAAATATTATCTGGACGAAAACCGTGACTACTGCGTGCCGAAGCGCAGCATGGACGAGGTGCTGCTGAAAACGCTGTAAAAGTAAAAATCGCAGTCCCGATGATGAAATCGGGGCTGCGATTTTTTGTATCCGTCAGAAGCGGCGTCTTTCAGCCTTATCCCAAAATAGCAAAGCTCTGTGCGCCTAGAGACAGCGTGTCGTTGACGATCTCCGCCTTGCCGATCGTGTACTGCATTTTCAGATCCTCGGCCAGCTCCAGCGGCAGCTCGATGGAGACACCCGCCGGGTTGACGGCACAGATCAGATCGCCGCGCTGCCAGACGAACGGGCGGTAGTCGCCCTTCGCCTTGGGTGCGTACAGCACCTTGAACGGCGCGTCTGCATTCAGGTCAGCGTGTGCATGACGGAAAGCCAGCAGCGACTTCACGCTGTTCAGCAGGCTGTCGGGGTCGTCCGCCTGGGCGGCCACGGTGGGCGCATCGGCGGCAGTGTCCACAGGCAGATAGATATCCTGTGCGTCGGCGGTGGAGAAGCCGTGGTTGGCCGTGTCGTCCCACTGCATCGGCGTGCGGGAGCCCGTGCGGAAGTAGCCGCCCTCCTTGGTGGGCAGCGGCAGATAGCGCATACCGATCTCGTCACCGTAGTAGACGAAGGGCGCACCGGGCAGCGTGAAAATTGTCGCGTAGGCCAGCCGCAGCTCGTCAGTCGTCAGGCCCGCGGAGGGGCGGATCGTGTCATGGTTGCAGGTGATGAAGCACCACAGACCGTCCTTGTGGGTGGCCTTGTAGGCCGGCAGATACTCGTCCAGGAATTTGTCAATGCCGGTGCCGGAGTTCTTGCAGAAGTACGCCTTGCCGATGTTGTGCGGGTTCGAGTCCATCGCACCGTCATAGTTGCGCATGAGCCAGTTGTAGCCGTTGCCCTGCCAATTGAGATAAAAGTCCATGTCAAAGCCGTTTTTCAGCGACATGCGCGGGCCGTTCCACTCGGCGATGAGCGCGGCCTCGGGGTACTCGACGTCCAGCATATCCCGGATATTGCGCCAGATTTTGCAGGTGTACTTTTTGTTCTTCGTGTCATTCTTTACAAGGCTCGACGCCATATCGACGCGGAAGCCGTCGCAGCCCATGTCCAGCCAGAATCGCATGACGTCCTTCATGGCCTCCACCGTTGCCACGCAGGCGGGGTCGTCAGTGGGCTTCTGCCACTTCTGGTTGATCTTTCCATAGCCGTAGTTCAGCGCAGGCTGGCACTTGAAGAAGTTCAGGATATACGTGCCGTTGCGTTCGGTCTCGCCGCCGATGAACGGCATCCCGTCGCCGGAGGCAAAGCAGGAATCCGTCCAGATAAAGCGGTCCGAGTATTCGTTGTGCCCGGGCTTGCAGCTGGCCTTGAACCACGGGTGTTCCTCGCTCGTGTGGCCGGGCACCAGGTCGAACAGCACACGGATGCCCTTCTCATGCGCGGCCCTGAACAGCGCGGCGGCGTCCTCGTTCGTGCCGTAGCGCGGGGCGATCTTTTTGTAGTCGCGCACATCATAGCCCGCATCCTTGAACGGCGAATCAAAGCAGGGGTTGATCCACAGGGCATTGCAGCCCAGGTCCCTGATATAGTCGAGTCTGGCAATAATGCCCCGCAAATCACCGATGCCGTCGCCGTTGGTATCATAGAAGCTCTGGGGGTAGATTTCATAGAACACTGCGTCTTTCAGCCACTGTTTCATGAGATGTCTCCTTTACTATAATAGACAGATAGAATATCCACGGCAGCCCGCAGGGGGCGCATTTCCTGTGCGCTCGGGAGGTTTTCCCCGCCGCGCACGGCCACGGGCGGATATGGAATCCGCCCCTACGGCGCTCCCTGTCAGTTTGCCGCTTCACGAGCATGGAAATGTTTCATCCGTTTCTACCCCTATACTATCCCCTCCTTCTCCCTTTGTCAACGCAGCAAAGCAGACAAAACAAACCACAAATTTTCTACATTTTGCACCAAAAATCAGCATATTGCTATTTTGTGAACAATGTGTTGACAAACAAAGAACATCGCAGTAAAGTAAAGTGCACAAGCGATTGTAAAATCTATTAGGAAAGAGGGATTCATTCAAATGAATACGCTTGTAATCGTTCTGATTGCCGCGGTCGTTCTGGTATGTGCGTACGCCGGATACGGTCGTTGGCTCGCCAAGACCTGGGGTGTTGACCCCAACGCCAAGACTCCTGCTGTGCGGCTGGAGGATGGCAAGGATTATGTTCCCACCAACGGCTGGACGGTGTTTGCGCACCAGTTCTCCTCCATTGCCGGTGCCGGCCCTGTTACCGGTGCCATTCAGGCTGCGGCCTTCGGCTGGCTGCCTGTGCTGCTCTGGGTGCTGATCGGCGGCGTCTTCTTCGGCGCTGTCACTGACTTCGGCGCTCTGTACGCTTCCGTCAAGAATGACGGCAAGTCGATGGGCCTGCTGATCGAGAAGTACATCGGCAAGACCGGCCGCAAGCTGTTCCTGCTGTTCTGCTGGCTGTTCTGCGGCATCGTCATTGCTGCCTTTGCAGACATGGTTGCCGGCACCTTCAACGCCTTTGATGCAGAGGGTGCACCGGTCGAGGCCGCTTTCACAAACGGTGCGGCCGGCATGGTCTCCATCATGTTCATGGTGTTCGCCGTTGTGTTCGGCTTCATCCAGAAGAAGTTCAACTTCTCCGGCTGGAAAGAGGCCGTCATCGGTATCATCTTCATCGTCCTGTCCTTTGCCGTTGGCATGAACTGCCCGCTGGTGTTCGGCAAGGCCGCATGGAGCTACATCACCTTCGTTTACATCTTCTTTGCCGCGGTTCTGCCGATGTGGATGCTCAAGCAGCCCCGCGACTATATGACCACTTTTATGTTCGGCGCAATGATCGCCGGTGCTGTCATCGGCCTGCTGGTTGCCCACCCCACGATGAACCTGCCCGTCTTTACCGGCTTCAACAATGCCAAGCTGGGCACCATGTTCCCCATCCTCTTTGTCACGGTCGCCTGCGGTGCCGTCTCCGGCTTCCACAGCCTGGTTTCCTCCGGCACCTCCTCCAAGACCGTTGAGAATGAGAAGGATATGCTCAAGGTCGGCTACGGCGCCATGGTTCTTGAGAGCCTGCTGGCTGTCCTCGCCCTGTGTGTTGCCGGTGCTGCCGCCGCTGCAGACGGCACCCCCGCCACCGGTACCCCGTTCCAGATCTTCAGCCGCGGCGTTGCCGGTTTCTTTGAGATGTTCGGCGTGCCCGTTTCGATTGCAACTGTCTTTATGACGATGTGCGTTTCCGCGTTGGCACTGACCAGTCTGGACGCCGTCGCCCGTATCGGCCGCATGAGCTTTCAGGAGCTGTTCAGTGTCGATGATATGGAGCATGCAGAGGGCTGGCGCAAGCTGTGCTGCAATGTCTACTTCTCCACCTTCATCACGCTGGTGTTCGGCTTTATCCTGACCCAGATCGGCTATGCCAACATCTGGCCGCTGTTCGGCTCCGCCAACCAGCTGCTCAGCGCGCTGGTTCTGGCTACCCTGTGCGTCTTCCTCAAGGTCACGGGCCGCAACAACAAGATGCTCTTCCCGCCGCTGGTCATCATGCTCTGCGTCACCTTCACCGCACTGGTGCAGCGCCTGATTGCGATGGTCAAGGCCATCTCCGCCGCCGCGTCCACCGCCATCCCTGCCGGTGAGACCACTTGGGGCGCTGTCTTTATCGCCAACGGCCTGCAGCTGATCCTTGCGGTGCTGCTGATCGTGCTGGGCCTGAACATTGTGTTCCACAGCGTCAAGAGCTACACCACCTGCGATGCGCCCGAAGCAAAAGCCACTGTTTGAGTGTAATCGGCACTTGACAAACCGGCTCCTATAGAGTAATATTTATGCATAGCCGCAAGGGCGCGGCCGCACGCTGCGCTATCCGGCAAAATCATGTTTCAAGCTCCGGTATCCGCAATCAGGACGCCGGGGCTTTTTGCATGAATATGAGGGAAACACTTATAAAGGTAAAGGAGAGTTCAAGATGAAGCTCAAGAAAATGCTTGCCCTGACCATGGCCGCTGTGCTGGCCGCCGGTCTGACCGCCTGCGGCTCCAGCGCCGCCACCTCCGCCGCCCCTGCTGCCGAGAGCACTGCGGATGCTGCCGGTGCCCCGGACGGCGACGGCGACCCCACCACCCTGACCGTTGCGATGGAGTGCGCTTACGCCCCCTACAACTGGACCCAGAGCGATGATTCTAACGGTGCCGTTGCGATCCGCGGCTCCAGCGACTACGCCTATGGCTACGATGTCATGATGGCCAAGAAGATTGGCGAGGCACTGGGCCAGCAGGTCCAGATCGTCAAGCTGGACTGGGACAGCCTGATTCCCGCCGTCATGAGCGGCGATGTGGACTGCGTCATCGCTGGTCAGTCCATCACGGCTGAGCGCGCTGCACAGGTCGATTTCAGCAACCCTTACTACTACGCCTCGATCGTCACCCTGACGAAGAAGGACAGCGCCTACGCCAATGCGGCGAGCGTGGCCGATCTGGCCGGTGCGACCGCTACCAGCCAGCTGGGCACCATCTGGTATGATACCTGCCTGCCCCAGATCGAGAACGCCAACATTCTGCCCGCGCAGGAGACCGCGCCTGCCATGCTGGTGGCCCTGAACAGCGGTGCCTGCGACATCGTTGTCACCGACCGTCCCACCGCGCAGGCCGCGCTGGTTGCCTACCCCGACTTCACGCTGCTGGACTTCGGCGGCGGCTACAACGACTTCAAGGTCAGCGAGGAGGACATCAACATCGGCATCTCGATGAAGAAGGGCAACACCGCCCTGCAGAGCGCCATCAACGAGGTCCTGTCCACGATGACCGCTGATGATTACAACGCCATGATGGACGACGCCATCAGCGTTCAGCCCCTGAGCGAGTAATTTTGCCCGCCTGCCCCTGCCGTTTTGTGCGGCAGGGGCTTCGGTGTTGGTAAAGTGAAGAAATCACAAAGGAGAATTTCATGCAAGACTTTTTCATGAACTGTGCCACAGTGCTGCAGAAGTACGGCTTTTCGTATCTGCGCGGCGCGGGCACGACCCTGCTGCTGGCGCTGGTCGGCACATTTTTCGGCTGCCTGATCGGCTTTGCGGTCGGCGCACTGCAGACCATCCCCATCGACAAGCAGCGTGACCCGGCGTGGAAGCGTGTACTGCTGAAAATCCTGCACATCTTCCTGCGCTGCTATGTGGAGCTGTTCCGCGGCACGCCGATGATCGTGCAGGCCGTGTTCATCTACTACGGTCTTTTGCAGGTGTTCGGCATCAAGATGGGCATGTGGCAGGCAGGCTTCTTCATCGTTTCCATCAACACCGGTGCCTATATGGCGGAGACAGTCCGCGGCGGCATCGTGTCCATTGACCCGGGCCAGACCGAGGGTGCCAAGGCCATCGGCATGAACCACTGGCAGACGATGCTCCATGTCATTCTGCCGCAGGCGCTGCGCAACATCATCCCGCAGATCGGCAACAACTTCATCATCAACATCAAGGACACCTCGGTGCTGTCGGTCATCTCGATCACCGACCTGTTCTTTGTCCACAAGAGCGTGGTCGGCGCACTGTACACCTACTTTGAGAGCGCTGCCATCGTCATGGTCATCTACCTGACGATGACCCTGTTCGCCAGCTACCTGCTGCGCCTGTGGGAGAAAGCGCTGGACGGCCCGCAGAACTACGACCTGAACACGACCGACTCGCTGGCCTACACCAGCGGCATGTACAACGCCCCGGACCCGAACCATGAGTCCCAGAATCTGGATATGAAGGGAGGCGCAGCCCATGTCTGAGCCTGTTATTGAGGTACGCCACCTCTCCAAGAGCTTCGGCACCCATGTCGTTCTGCGCGATGTGGATTTCACTGTCAACCCCGGCGATGTCACCTGCATCATCGGCGCGTCCGGCAGCGGCAAATCGACCCTGCTGCGCTGCATCAACCTGCTGGAGACCCCCACGAACGGCAAGGTGCTGTTCCACGGCAATGACATCACGGCCAAGGGCAGCGACCCGTGCGCCTACCGCGCCAAGGTGGGCATGGTGTTCCAGAGCTTTAACCTTTTCAACAATATGACGGTGCTGGACAACTGCACGGCAGGCCTGCGCTATGTGCTGCACATGGACAAGGAGACCGCCGAGCGCACCGCACTGGACAATCTGGAGAAGGTCGGCATGGCCCCTTATATCCATGCCAAACCGCGCCAGCTTTCCGGCGGGCAGAAGCAGCGTGTGGCGATTGCCCGCGCGCTGGCCATGCAGCCCGAGGTGCTGCTGTTTGACGAGCCGACCTCCGCGCTGGACCCCCAGATGGTGGGCGAGGTGCTGGCCGTCATGCGCCAGCTGGCAAAGGAGGGGCTGACGATGCTTGTCGTCACCCATGAGATGGCCTTTGCCCGCGATGTATCTACCCATGTAGTCTACATGGCGGACGGCGTCATCTGTGAGGAGGGCACCCCCGCCGACATCTTTGAGCGCCCGCAGAACCCCAAGACCGTTGAGTTCCTGAGCCGGTTCCGGCAAGCGTAAATTGGTATAAATACTAAAGGTCGTGCTGACGATGGATTGTCGGCACGACCTTTTTTGTTTGTGATATTGGGATACGGCCCGG
>ENA-UOJI01002099-UOJI01002099.1-human-gut-metagenome-genome-assembly--contig:-P79-NODE-2099-length-11924-cov-6.128402_pt1 | contig 11924 bp, 7 predicted proteins | sample MGYA00242346_ERZ723893 | MGnify/ENA metagenome assembly ERZ723893 | reverse complement strand
TATGTTGAAAACTATGCATGTGAATTATTTTACAGACCGAAAGAAGCGATTCCATCGGTATCCGTCAAAGATTCCCGTTCCTTTTTCTTTAGAGAACCAGATCAACGATGCTTTCCCGATGATATGGTCTTGCGGAACGAATCCGAACAGACGTGAATCGGACAGATTGACACTATTGTTGGAAGCCATCCAGTAGTAATCTTTGGTAAAGAAACAATGCTGTGTGGGTTTTCCGTCGATATAAAGCGTATCATTCTTTATTTCCGCCTGTTTGCCTTCGTGCATCACGAGGGTATTTCGCAGCAATGTGATATTCCACGGATATACTCGTAGTGCTTTCCCTTTGCCGGGAACGATGAGCGGTTTAAGCTCTTTTTCGCTTTTTTCCGTCAAAGGCTGAATCCAGTTCTGATCGCTGATCGCTTGTTCCAGTAAGTAATATTCATAGCGGCTGAAACTGCGGACATGAGTGCTGTCATTGCTTCCCATCAGTCCGTCATTGGTGATGGAAAGGGTTTGCATAAGCGAAGTGATCAACTGCTCTTTGGCAGCGGGATAGGTGTAGAGCCTTTTCTTGTCCGGATTGAGTTGCGCTTCGGGAGAGGATACGGAGAAAAGGGAATCGACAAGCAGGGTATCACCGGGAGTACCGATACAACGGCTGATATAGATTTCTCTTCGGTCAATAGTCGGTTGCCCGATGGCGGCGGGATTATTAAAGACTACAACATCTTGCTTCCGGACAGATCGCTCGCACCAGCGGTGATATGAGAACAGCGACATCAGCGGAAGCCGCAGGCCGTAGCTCCATTTGTTGACCAGAATACGTTCACCCTGAAAAAGTGAATTCTCCATACCGGTGGAAGGGATAAGGCAGGATGTAAAAGCGAATCCCCGGAGCAGAAGCACGACGGCTATTGCTCCGGCGAATGCGAATATCCATTTTAATTTACGAATGTTCATCAATTTCTATCACCTTATCACTCTATCACGTCTGTATCCTTATCAGTCTACCCACTTGAAGAGGCGGTTCCAACGGATTTTACCATCAAACCATCCGCGGTCTTTGTCAAGTGACAGCCATACAACGATAGGTTTACCTACTACATGGTCTTCAGGAACGAATCCCCAATAACGGGAGTCCGCAGAATTGTGGCGGTTGTCGCCCATCATCCAGTAATAGTCCATCTTAAAGGTATATTGATCGGTTTTCTCGCCGTTGATATAAATACCGTCCGGCTTGATTTCCAGCTTATTTCCTTCGTAAGCGACAATACAACGTTCGTAGATAGGCAGGTTGTCTTCAGTCAGAGTGATAGTAGCACCTTTGGCGGGAATCCAGATCGGACCGTAGTTGTTACGGTTCCATTTGGTATGTAAGTTGAGCGGGTACATCTGTCCGGCATACTCTTCCGGTTCCATGACGATCTTGCTGATGAGCTTTTTGTTGCCGGACAATGTTTCGTACATTTTCTTCGTCAGCGGAAGATGATAAATAGGAGCCATCTTTCCTTGTGCATTCCGATTGTCCAGTCCGATCTGTCTGAAGGTTTCTTCCCATGAAGAATCATCATACAATGTCTGGTCTGCCTTGCTGATGCCTAATTCACGGAACATATCTTCCGTGATATACGGGCCTGTGGTCTGTACGAAGTAGTTGAACTGCAGATTTTCGGGATTCTCGATAGCCTTGCCGTCAATCATGACCTGACCGTCTACGATCTGCAGCGTATCTCCGGGCAGACCGACACAGCGTTTTACATAGTTTTCACGGCGGTCTACCGGACGATAAACGACCTCTCCGTAAACACGCGGATCCGATAGAATCTGCTGGCGACCGGCATTATAATACAAATCGTAAACAGCACGTTGCTGCTGGCGTGTCAGACTGTCCATCTCTATCTGCTTGGGATACAGGCGCTGACCTTCACCGTAAGCTATAGAGTAGAAATCTGTTTGCTGATTGTTGAGCGCTACCGTATCACCGGCAGGAAAGTTGAAGACAACAATGTCATTGAGTTTCACTTTTCCGAACCCGGGAACTCTTTTATATTTCCACTGAGGCCATTCGATATATGATTTGGTATTTAAAATAGGCAACGTATGTTGCGCCAACGGCATGGAAAGCGGCGTATTCGGCACGCGTGGCCCGTAGCTCATCTTGCTGACGTACAGGAAGTCGCCTACCAGCAATGACTTTTCCAAAGACGAGGAAGGAATCTGATAGTTTTGGAAAATGTAGATATTGACAAAGTAGACAGCAACCAATGCAAAGACAATGGCATCTACCCAGCTGATAATATTACGTACGGTAGGATTCTTCGTTTTCTTCCAGAATGACCAGGGTATTTTCTTGGTGATATAAATATCGAAGATGAAAGGAACGACAATCAGCCCCCACCAACTGCGTACCCAGATGAGGAAGGCGAGATAAAGGAGAATAGCAATGGTGCATTTGATCCATTGTGTGCGTGTGGCTTGTCTCATAATCTATATTCGTTTGATAGTGGCTTTGAAGCCTTATTCGTTTAAGAATGGGAATAAATCACTCATGCCCAGATATCCCTCATGTTGGGCCGTGTATTCGGCAGCAAGGATGGCTCCCAATACAAAGCCGCCGCGATTCTTGGCATCGTGCGTGATGGAAATGCTGTCTACTTCTGACTCGTAGCGGATGGTATGGATGCCGAAAACCTCTCCTTCACGGATCGAGTCGATAGGAAACTCGTTGGAAGCGCAGGTGTCGGTGCCGCTGACGGTACCGTCCGGTGCAAGGAGCGTTCCTTTTACCCATTTGTCTTTGCGGTCCATGTTTTCCAGTATGCCTTCAGCCAGTGTGATGGCAGTGCCGCTGGGTGCATCCAGTTTATGGATATGATGAGTCTCGCTCATGGTGACGTCATAACCGGGGAATTGATTCATTATTTTTGCCAGATACTTGTTGACAGATGAGAAGATAGCTACTCCAAGGCTGAAGTTGGACGACCAGAAAAGGGTTTTTCCTCCTTCGGTACATAGCTTTTTGATTTCTTCGCCATGTTCCGCCATCCATCCTGTACTGCCTGATACTAATTTGACTCCGGCTTTGAAAGCTTTCATATAATTGCTGTAGGCTACCATCGGATTGGTGAACTCAATGGCTACGTCGGCGGACTTGAATGCTTCCGACTCAAAGTCTTCCTGATTATCAACATCAATAATGCAGACAATTTCGTGTCCGCGACTAAGGGCTGCCTTTTCAAGTTCCTTGCCCATTTTTCCATAACCGATCAACGCTATTTTCATTGTTTTCTGACTTATATTCAAAATAATAGTCGCAAAGATAAGATTTTTATTACATTTGCAGTGCACATTAACTTTCTGTTAACATGGAACACCTTCTCCACTATGTGTGGAAACATAAATTATTCCCTCTCAAAATACTGCAAACCACCAAAGGCTTACTGGTAGAAATTATCGATTCCGGACTGCAGAACCCTGATGCCGGTCCCGACTTCTTTAATGCGAAGCTGAAGATAGACGGTACATTGTGGGTGGGAAATATAGAGATACATACTCATTCTTCAGACTGGTACCGTCACGGTCACGACCATGATAAAGCATACGATTCTGTGATTCTGCATGTGGTGGCCGAGGCAGATGCCGAAGTAACCCGTTCCAACGGTGAGCAAATCCCCCAACTGCTATTGACCTGTCCCGAGAATGTACAAACCCATTATCATGAACTCTGCATTGCCGACCAATATCCTGCCTGCTACTCCATCATAGGGTCCTTATCCAAATTAACGATTCACTCTTGGCTGACGGCTCTTCAGACCGAACGACTGGAGCAAAAAGCAAGGCAAATTGCCGACCGGCTGGAACGATGTGACCGTCATTGGGAAGATGCCTTCTTTATCACTCTTGCCCGTAATTTCGGTTTCGGCTTGAATGGTGATGCTTTTGAGACGTGGGCAGGACTGCTTCCGTTCCGGGCGATAGACAAGCATCGGAATGATCTGTTTCAGATAGAGGCTTTTTTCTTCGGGCAGGCCGGTTTGCTGGAGGAGGCGTTTTTAAAGAAGGAGCAGGAAGATGAGTATAGTCTCCGGCTTCGTAAAGAATTTCGCTATCTGCAACGTAAGTTTGAACTTAATCAGGTGATGGATGCCGGTTTATGGCGTTTTTTGAGGCTTCGTCCGGAAAACTTTCCCCATATCCGGTTAGCACAGTTGGCCTACTTGTATCAGAAAGTTGATAAGCTCTTTTCGCAGATGATGGAGGCAGAAACCTTGCCGGAAGTGCGTCAATTACTGTCTACTCATGCTTCTGCTTATTGGGACAGTCATTATATATTCGGCCGTCCTTCTTCGCAAAAAGAGAAATCAATGGGAGAGAAGTCACAGGACTTGATTGTGATTAATACCGTTGTTCCTTTCTTATATGCTTATGGTCTGCATAGAACCGACGAGCGTATGTGCGATCGTGCCGGACGTTTTCTGGAAGAGTTGAAAGCGGAGAATAATCATATTATCCGGTCGTGGGGAGATGCCGGGCTACCGGTCGGTTCGGCGGCAGATAGCCAGGCATTGATACAGCTCCGCAAAGAGTATTGTGATAAACGGAAATGTCTCTTTTGCCGTTTCGGATACGAGTATTTGCGGAAGAAATGAGTCGTTTATTTCTCTAATAACTTATAGACTGCATTAAGAAGGTCATTTTCCCTGTTGGGTCTGGGGGCGTCACGGTCTACGATGTTTCCTTCCTTGTCTATCAATATATAGGTGGGGAAGGAGCGGACCTGCAGAAACTTCTCAATAGCACTTTGCTGCTCATCGGGCAGGTTATAGTGGACGGCAATTTTGCCGGTCAGTCCATATTCCTTGATAATGTTTTTCCACGATTTGTCCGAGGAATGGTTGCAGAGATACAAGAATATCACGTCTTTTCCCTCAAACAGCTTCTTGGCATTTCCTGCATATTGCATCATGTCCTTGCACGGACCGCACCAGGTGCCCCATACATCCAGATAAACCACTTTCCCTTTATAAGGCTCGATGATTTTGCGGAATAATTGTTCTCCGTCTGTGATCTCTGCCAGAGGTTCGTTAGGCATCAGGCTTTCGGGATATTCGATGGCCTTATGGGATATTTCTTCGTATATCCCTTGTTGGTTTAATACATAAGCCTGTAGGGAAGGATTAGAAACTTCTGCTTTGAATTTACTGATGAGGCTGTCCGGCATTTCTTTGTGAGTCTGCTGCAACATCTCATAATAGCAATTCGTCTTTAGTATTTCCTTTAATTTTTCGTCCATTTGCAGGGAGTCAATGATAGCAAGGGTACGATTGATGGAGTTAGCGAGTAAGTTTCCCATCATATATTCATTGAGAATTTCGTCTCTGTCTACGAGGCTCTGTATTGTTTTGATGCTCGGTTCCATCTTTTTGTTGTAGGCAGCCATTGTCAGTGAGTCAGCCGTATTCGCAGCTTTCATTTTTTCAATTTCTTGTTCGAAGTTACTGAAGGCGTGTAATGCGTCTTTTTCTTCTTGTGATAGCTGAATCTTTCCGTCCCTTTCAAATTTAAGATAGAGCATTTCCATCTTTTGAGAAGTTACGGTCAACCTGTTTGAAGAAGCGGGAGCAATGTCCGTTATGTATCCGACGTAATCCCGCAGGAAAGAACCATAATCTCTGAGAAGCGTATAAGGTTTTACCGGACGGGGATATAGTGTGGAGTCTACATAACTCATAAATTTCGGTTGCAGATGTTCCTGTTTGTTACGGTCTACCGAAAAGCGACGCTGCATTAGGTCGCGTGCAGCGTTGTAGCGGATTTCCTGTTCTGTGTAATAGCGGAACTTGTGCGAGAGAAGCGGATGATCATTGAGCATCTTTGCGCGATATTCTGATTTATGACGGATGATATCCTGCGTCTTTTGCAAATATTCCATATTATCCATTTTTTCTCCTTCGTCGTAGCCGATATATTCACTGAGTCCTTCGTGGGCCAGCAGTTCGTTGAGGATACGTGCCTTTTCTCCCATTACTAATTTCTTTTTGTCAGCGAAGTCCACATAGAGGAAATAGGTCTCTCCCGGCTCTACGGATGTCCAGATAGTGGTACGTCCCCAATCGATGAACACGTTGTGGCTGTTCAATACAAGGAAACGGAGGGTAAATCTTCCCAGTGAGTCGATGGCGGTGGTATATTTTTCTTCTCTATCGGTGATCATGTCCGGCACAGCAACCTCGAAAGGACGTGTCGAAGGCAGGTTACGCAGGTATCCGATGAGAGTCACGCTATCCGTTTGATAACCATTGTCTACGAAAGGAGTGGTGTCAGCTACCGGATAATCGGGCAGATACTTGTCGTTACAAAGAACATATGTCTGTGCCTTTTCTTTTCCGACAGACAGGGTGCAGGAAGTTTCATCTTTACGAGTTAAACGTACTTTCAGTTGTTCCGTTCCATTTTTTAGGATGATGGTGGTTCGATTCTTTTGGATGTTTATCGACTCATAATCCCAAAATTGACATTGGTAGACAGCAAAGTCTTCGAAGAATCCGATGCGCCAGTCCCCGGTCGCTTGATTTATCCAACATCCGGCGAAAGCATATATTTCAGGGCGTGAGGCGATGGGAGAGACTTTTTCATTTTGCAGTTCAGCGGCTACGTTCATTGTTTTCGGCAGGGGGAAGCTGAGGTAAAGCAGTTTGTACGCTTCTCCGTTTTTGACGAGCAGGCGATATTCTTTATTGAGAAAATATCCGGCCGATAAGATATCCCATGTTTTTCCGTCATAGAGCAGTTTTCCGTCACGGGTGAATTCGTAGATTACTTTTCCGGATAATCCTTTCACCCATTTCTGATAAATACGGTCGGGCAATGTAAGGGGAGTGAGCGGTTCCGTGTGGTCGGGGACTTGCTTGCGGATACAGTTCTTCGGCTCTTTCCAGCCTTTGTACCAGATGGTGGCAGCGTCATTACCGGTAGGTGTGATACGGAATTCCGTCGTATCTCCTTTCTGATTGCGTAAATGGAAGAAGTAGCTGCCGTCAGCTTCCTGTTTTATCTGTTCGGCATAGAAAACGACGTAATAGTTCTCTACGAAATTCTCTCCGATGAGCGGACCGTTCCAGTCAGATACATTGTCTGCTTTAAATTGCCAGTAGCCTCGCAAAGGTTCGGGAATTGTCTGATAAGTGCCGGATTGGGCGAAAGCGATAGTCTGTGTGCTGCATAAAAGCAAAAGACCTATCAGGAGAAAACAGTGGGGGTGTCTCATAGGTGTGTTTTTATTTAAGTTAGTATTTCGATTTATGACAAAGGTATTTTAATACCGGAATAATGAGGTGTGGTAAGTATATTATTTATAGTAGTTTAACTATTTTCTTCCCGATTCGTATCAAGATATTGAACTTGTCATTATCTTTGCAGTGTTATTTTAAACTCTTAATTTATATCGTGTTATGAGAGCTAAGAAGTTTGCATGCTGTTTGATGGTCATGTCATTGCTGGCAGGTATTTCATTTATTTCCTGTGGCAATAGCTCCAGGGCGAAAGTAGAAAGTGAAGCAGCACAGACAAGAGAAGATTTCAAGTCGTTTCTGGATAAGTTTACTTCCAGCGCGGCGTTTCAGTATACTCGTGTCAAGTTTCCGTTGAAAACGCCGGTTACTTTATTGGCGGATGACGGGGAAACTGAGAAAACGTTCCCTTTTACGAAGGAAAAGTGGCCGTTGCTGGACAGTGAAACGCTGAAAGAAGAACGTATCACTCAGGAAGAGGGCGGCATTTATGTATCTAAGTTTACGCTGAACGAACCGGCACATAAAGTGTTTGAGGCGGGATACGAAGAATCGGAGATCGACTTACGTGTGGAGTTCGAACTGCTGCCCGATGGAAAATGGTATGTAGTAGACTGTTATACCGGCTGGTATGGATATGATTTGCCGATTGCAGAGCTGAAACAAACCATTCAGCACGTGCAGGAAGAGAATGCGGCTTTTAAAGAACTTCACCCTTAAGAGCAGGACCGGCAGAGAGCATATCGGTCATTATCTATAAGATATAGCACATAATTTGAACTATTTTGTACGATTTGAACCCCTCTTTCCAACAAAAGAGGGGTTTCTTTGCATTCGGGAGAAGAACAAGTGATCTCTCTCTGTAAATACCGGCTAATGATAAACCGATTTACCATCGGACCTAAAACGATATATTCTATGATAAAGCAATCTTTTACTCTGTCAGTGACAATGCTGATATTGTCTTTTCTCTGTCCGGCATTCCTCAATGCGCAGATAGTTACGGACGAGCGGATGTTCTCTTTTGAAGAGCCGCAGTTACCTGCCTGTATAACCGGTGTTCAGTCTCAGTTGGGCATATCCGGTGCACATTATAAAGATGGAAAACATTCGTTGGAATGGACCTTCGAACCGAACGGGAGACTGGAACTCCGGAAAGACTTGAAGTTTGAAAAGAAGGACCCGACAGGGAAAGACCTGTATCTTTCCGCTTTCATCGTATGGATATACAATGAGCAGCCTCAGGACGCTGCTATCGAGTTTGAATTTCTGAAAGACGGCCGTAAGTGCGTTTCTTTCCCTTTCGGCATCAATTTCAAAGGCTGGCGTGCGGCATGGGTCTGCTATGAACGCGATATGCAAGGCACGCCGGAAGAAGGAATGAACGAGCTCCGCATCGTGGCTCCCGATGCAAAAGGACGCTTTTTCATCGATCATCTGATCACTGCGACAAAGGTAGATGCCCGCCAGCAGACAGCCGATCTGCAAGTCCCCTTTGTCAATGCCGGCACTACCAATCACTGGCTGGTACTCTACAAACACTCCCTCCTGAAACCGGACATCGAACTGACTCCCGTAAGCGACAAGCAGCGGCAGGAAATGAAACTGCTGGAAAAGCGTTTCCGTGACATGATCTATACCAAAGGGAAGGTGACGGAGAAAGAAGCCGAAACCATCCGTAAGAAATACGACCTCTATCAGATAACCTATAAGGACGGGCAAGTGTCCGGAGTGCCCGTTTTCATGGTGCGTGCTTCCGAAGCCTACGAACGGATGATTCCGGACTGGGACAAGGATATGCTGACCAAGATGGGAATAGAGATGCGTGCCTATTTTGACTTAATGAAACGGATTGCCGTGGCTTACAATAACAGTGAGGCAGGATCACCGATCCGCAAGGAGATGAGGCGGAAATTTCTTGCGATGTACGACCATATCACCGATCAGGGAGTGGCTTACGGTAGTTGCTGGGGCAATATTCATCATTACGGATATAGCGTGCGCGGACTTTATCCGGCTTATTTCCTGATGAAAGATGTATTGCGGGAAGAAGGAAAACTGCTCGAAGCGGAGCGTACGTTGCGTTGGTATGCCATCACCAACGAAGTATATCCCAAGCCGGAAGGCAACGGAATCGACATGGATTCTTTCAATACACAAACCACCGGGCGTATCGCAAGCATTCTGATGATGGAAGACACACCGGAGAAGCTGCAATACTTGAAATCCTTCTCCCGATGGATTGACTACGGTTGCCGTCCTGCACCGGGACTGGCCGGTTCTTTCAAAGTGGACGGAGGAGCTTTCCATCACCGTAATAACTATCCTGCCTATGCCGTTGGAGGACTGGACGGGGCAACGAATATGATATATCTTTTCAGTCGGACAAGCCTTGCCGTTTCCGAATTGGCACACCGGACAGTCAAAGATGTCCTGCTTGCCATGCGTTTCTACTGCAATAAACTGAACTTTCCCTTGTCTATGTCCGGGCGCCATCCCGATGGAAAGGGGAAATTAGTTCCCATGCACTATGCGATAATGGCAATTGCCGGAACTCCCGATGGAAAGGGCGATTTTGATAAAGAGATGGCATCCGCCTACCTGCGTCTCGTATCTTCCGATTCCTCTTCTGCGGAACAGGCACCGGAATATATGCCGAAAGTTTCGAACGCTCAGGAGCGTAAGATTGCCAAACGACTGGTAGAGAACGGTTTTCGTGCCGAACCCGATCCGCAGGGTAATCTCTCGCTAGGCTATGGCTGTGTATCTGTGCAACGGCGTGAAAACTGGTCGGCTGTGGCACGCGGACATTCACGCTACCTTTGGGCAGCCGAACATTATCTGGGACACAACCTCTATGGACGTTATCTGGCACATGGAAGTCTCCAGATACTGACAGCACCTCCGGGACAGACAGTGACTCCCGCCACCAGCGGATGGCAGCAGGAAGGTTTCGACTGGAACCGTATTCCGGGAGTGACTTCCATCCATCTCCCGCTGGACCTGCTCAAAGCCAACGTGCTGAATGTAGATACATTCTCCGGAATGGAAGAGATGCTTTATTCGGATGAAGCCTTTGCCGGCGGCCTGTCACAAGGAAAGATGAATGGTAACTTCGGAATGAAACTGCACGAACACGATAAGTATAACGGAACGCATCGTGCGCGAAAATCCTTCCATTTCATCGATGGAATGATCGTTTGTCTAGGCTCGGATATCGAGAATACAAACACGGATTATCCAACGGAGACGACCATCTTCCAACTGGCGGTGACAGATAAAGAGGCACATGACTATTGGAAGAATAATGCGGGTGAAGGAAAAGTATGGATGGATCATCTGGGTACCGGATATTATGTGCCGGTTGCTGCAAGATTCGAGAAAAACTTTCCGCAATACTCCCGTATGCAGGATACAGGCAAAGAAACGAAAGGAGACTGGGTATCATTGATTATCGATCATGGGAAAGCACCGAAAGCAGGAAGCTACGAATATGCCATTCTGCCGGGAACCGACCGGAAGACGATGACTGCCTTTGCAAAGAAGCCTGCCTACAGCGTATTACAGCAAGACCGGAATGCACATATCCTTGAATCGCCTTCGGATAAGATAACTTCTTATGTGCTTTTTGAAACTCCCCAGTCACTGCTTCCCGGTGGATTATTGCAGCGTACGGATACGTCCTGCTTAGTGATGGTCCGTAAGGAATCTGCTGATAAAGTATTATTGACTGTAGCTCAACCGGATTTGGCATTGTATCGTGGTCCGAGTGATGAGGCTTTCGATAAAGACGGAAAACGTATGGAGCGCAGCATCTATTCCCGCCCGTGGATTGACAATGAAAGCGGTGAGATTCCTGTGACGGTGACTCTGAAAGGCAGGTGGAAGGTAGTGGAGACCCCTTACTGCAAGGTGGTATCCGAGGATAAAAAACAAACGGTGCATCGCTTCCTCTGTAAGGATGGAGCCAGCTATGAGGTAGAACTGGAGAAATAATCTTTTGTTCTGTGGCATGCTATCTGAATAATCAGATCCCCCCAGAGCATTTACGGCCAAAGGAATCGGCTGTAATAGCAGCAATGAAAGCTGAGGAGCCTACATATCGGTCAGGCTCTCCACAGTGATTTGATAGCCGTTTTGCTCTCATGCTCTAACAAATGGTCTGTATCCTTTTATTCATCGTGGTTTTCGGTGTGGTAGCAACTGTGGTGGCAGGTATGAGGGCAAACGGTTGCTCTCACTCTGTCTCATCCTGATCTGTCTCATTTATACAATGTTATCTTTTGACTTACAGGATGTTAATAGCTGATTTCTCAACTGTTAACGTTTGATCTCTCAGCCATTAATAATTGAGAAACCAGCTATTAATGACTGAGAGATCATCCATTATTGACTAATAAATGATTTAATGCTTCCTAAAAGAACAGGTCAATTGAAATAACTGATACGGTTGAGTTAATCGGATCGGGCGGTCAAATCATCCTAATCGAGTATTTCTCCTGATTGTTTCACGCCTTGAAACTTTTTGAAACAAATTGCGACTGACAAATAAGTCAATAGTATCATTAATTCCCCTCCCTTCGGGGAGGTTGTGTAAAAAGTAAGAATCAAGTGTTCTTTGACATATTGTAT
>ENA-UOJI01002097-UOJI01002097.1-human-gut-metagenome-genome-assembly--contig:-P79-NODE-2097-length-11933-cov-8.586041_pt1 | contig 11933 bp, 12 predicted proteins | sample MGYA00242346_ERZ723893 | MGnify/ENA metagenome assembly ERZ723893 | reverse complement strand
CTGCGCCGCTGGCTGCTGAAACAGCAGCCGAATAAAACGGTTTTTAACCGTTTTATTGAAAACTAGTATCACATTTTCAGCATGTTCGCTTCATAGTACAATTTGACATACATGGCAATTTTCGCAAAGATGGGAACATCCTTGCCGCCGGTTGGCGTGATGGTGATGGTACACATATCGCTGGAATAGCTCCAATCGATATCGCCCTCGGCCAGCACGGTTTCGCTGTCGTCCCACAGCGTCTTGCAGTCCTCCGAAGCGTACAGCCCGGTGGGTGTAAAATCCGGGTCGAGGAAATAGACGATATAGGCGTTGTCCCAGTTCGCGTCCACCCGCTCCTGGGCATAGCCAAGGCAGTTGCCGTCCATGTCATAAAAGCCCAGCGTGGAGCCGGAATTGACGCCCTCCTGGTGGTTCACCGGCTCGTCCGTGACGTACTTGGCGTAAAACCACTCCTCGTAGTTCGCAGAAATCGTCCATTTGCCGTTGATAAGCCCCGTCTCCCGCATAAATCCGGCAAAACCGTTGTTCACGCGGATGTCGCTGGCCTGATTGGGTTCCGAAAAATCACCGTCGATGGTGATAACGCCCTGCCCATTCAGCGCCGCCTTGGCATCGTCGGCGGTGGCATAGGTCGCCGCTTCCTCACATCCCAGCAGCAAAACGCTGAGGACAAGCGCCGCGATCAGTGCAATTCCCTTTTTCATCTCTCTTTTCCTCCTACATCTGATACTCGTTTTTAATAAAACGGTTAAAAACCGTTTTATTCGGCTGCTGTTTCAGCAGCCGGCGGCGCAGCCGCAAAAAACGTAAGTCCATGCATTTCTCGCCGCCACCGGCGGCCTGCGAAGGATTCGCAGGATAAAATGGTGTTAACCATTTTATCGAGAAATAGTATGATTTGTGACAGCGCCCTCTTTGTCTCTCGCCAGCTCCCGGGCGGCCATCACGGCCATGCACACCAGCAGCGGCAGCTTGTCAGGCCGGTAGACGATCAGATAGGCGTTGTCGAACACCGCGTTTTCGACGGTCAGGTCCATGTCGTCCATGATGGCGCCCAAAATCTCGCCGTTGAGCGTGACCTTGTAGTTGTGACCGACGGTGCCGCTGTACTCCCGCAGCTCCAGTGTTCCCTCCGTCACCTCCATTGTGAAGCGGTCCCGCACCAGATCAAACTGCTTTTCCAGCGTGCCGTAAAGTTCACCGTCCTGATAGAACTTGTATGTAGCCAGCGCGTGCCCCAACTGCTTGGTCATGGTGAAAACCTCACGGTCATAGTTATCCAGCACCCGCAGCTTCACCAGCGGCGCTGTGCCGTCCACGGTGTAGAGGGTGTTTCCGTCCGTATCCTGAACGGTGAAATGCTGCCCCGTCAGCTTGAAATCCTCGCTGAAGGTGTAAATCTGAGAGGGAGAGATCTCCCGGAAGGGCAGAATCGTGCCAGTTTTCACGAAATGTTCAAGGCTCTTCTGAAGCCATTCCCGCATCAGAAAGACGTCCGAATGATAGACCAGATGCCCCGCAAGGTCTTCCCCCGCGTCCGCTTCCGCCGGAAAACGAGGTTCCGTCAGGCGCTCCGAAATGGTAGAGTCCAGCATGGAATAGCCAACGTAGCCGATCATCCCGTCGCGATTCAGGTAAAAGTACAGGAACTCTCCCCGGACATTCGGCCCGAAAATCAGGCTGGTATAGGGACTTGTGGAGAATTTTCCCAGATACGCAGAACCGAGGGGCGTTTTTTCGTTCTGGAACGCGCGGTAAAACTCCTCGATCTTTCGGGGGACATCCATGGCGATCATGGCTCCGCCGTCCGTCATGGCGTTGTAGTCCGCCGGAGAGCCCATGTTGAACACCGCAATGCCGATAATCAGAATTACGGTTGCAATGGACACCGGGATGGTATCCCAGTTCCCGGCAATACAGAGCCACACCGCCAGCGCGACCAGAGCCAGACCAATGATCCGGAACTTCCATATCCGCCGCTTGATGGCAGGCGAATAGCTCACATAAGCGTCAAACTTTTCCTGCTCCTGCTTCACGACGTTTTTTGCCTGTTCTGCCGTCCGTTTCACCGGGGATTTGCCGTCAAACAGCCAAGCGAGGAAGCCAAACACCCCCGCAACCAGCAGCAGGAACAGCAGCCCCACAATGGTGAGGCCGTCAAACACGCCATCTCTTATGTCAATAATGACGTTGTAGATGGCGTACAAAATCGTGGCCGCCGTGAGGCCAAGAAAAACCTTTTTCACACGCATTCCACCTCTCTATCGGATGGCATAAGTGTACCACATTTGTGCCCTCCATACAAGAAAAAATTCCCAAAAGATGCGCAGCTGCGAGAGGGTGGAAGCACTTGTCAGCCCGCAACGCGCTTCCGCTTCGTGTGGGCAGCCACTCCCAGCAGGGCCATTCCTGAAACCACCAGCACCAGCGCGGCAATGATTGGCATCGGCTCCTGTCCCGTGGGGGGCGGCTCCTGAGCACCAGCCATCGACTGTGGTCGAACGGTGATCTCCCAGATATCCTCGTAGGGCAGCTCGATCACAAATGGCGGTATCGCGTCATTCCCGGCTGAAATCCCGGTCTGTTTGATAAGATACAGCCCCGGCGACAGGTTGGAAAACGTGGCACTGCCCTCCGCGTCAAAGGGAACCGTTGTCCCCTCCGCTGCCTCATGCTCCGCCAGCCACGACGCCAGCGTCAGAGACGGCAGGTCTCCCCACCTTACCAGTCCCCCGCCGTAAACCTCGTCCAGCCAGTAGCCGCCGTCCGCCTCGACGCCCGCATGGTACAGCGTCACGGCGCTGTCGGCGGGCGGCTTTGTCTCCGGAACCACCCGGATGGAACCCGTCTGGGCGGCATAAGCCGGGACGGCACCTCCCAGCAGCAGTCCGACCGCCAATAATGCAAATACAAGCCGTTTTAGCATTTCGCTTCTCCCCTTTCCCGGTTTGGCTACAGTATACCGTTTCCCGGGAGAACAAGCAGTCGAAGCGGGGATGTGATGCCGTAGGGTTTTGGGGCGAAAAAATGCCGGACAGGCAGCTTGTGCTTGTCCGGCATCGGAATATTTTGTTATCCCACAGGAACGGGGGTGATTTTCATGACCTTGCGCTGGTATTCGGAAATGCCGATCGCCAGCACATCCATTGCCCGCTCCAGATCTTCCTGCTTGAGAACGTAAGCGATACGCACTTCGTTGATGCCCTTGCCGGGGGTCTCGTAGAAGGGTGCGCCGGGGGCGAACATGACGGTGTCCCCCTGATGGTCGAAGTTTTCCAGCAGCCAGTACTGGAACTTGTCCGCGTCGTCCACCGGCAGGCTCGCCATGACGTAGAACGCACCCATGGGTTCCTCCACCACCACGCCGGGGATCTTGCGAAGCTTGGAGATCACCGTATCCCGGCGGCGGCGGTATTCCTCCTTGCTCTGACGGAAGAACGCAGGATCCACCGTATACAGCGCCGCCGCGCCGATCTGGTCAATGGTGGCAACGGACAGACGGGACTGGCAGAATTTCAGCAGCGCCGCCTGCAATTCCTTATTCCGGGTCACAACACAGCCCACCCGCGCGCCGCAGGCGGAAAACCGCTTGGAGGCGGAGTCGATGATGACGAGGTTCTCGTCGATATCCCGGAAGTGCGCCATGGTCGGCACGCCGAATTTGTCGTCGTAGCAGAATTCCCGGTAAACCTCGTCACAGATCAGGAACAGACCGTGCTCCTTGGCAATGTCGGCGATCATCCGCATTTCCTTCTGGTCGAGGACAACGCCTGTGGGGTTGCCGGGGTTGGTGATCAGGATGGCGCGGGTGTTCTTGGTGATCAGGCTCTCGATGCGCTCCCGCTTGGCGTAGCGGTAGCCCTCCCACGGGTTGGTGGGCAGGGCACGGATAACGCCGCCGGCCGCATGGACGAAGGTGGTGTAGTTGGGGTAATACGGCTCGGGGATGATGACCTCGGTATAGGGGTCGAGGATGCTCAGGCAGGTCATCAGCAGCGCCTCACTGCCGCCGGTGGTGATGAGGATGTCGTTGGGTGCCAAGTCAACCCCCAGTTTGTGATAATAGCCCCGCACAGCGTCAATGAGCACAGGCATACCGGGAGACTCGGCATAGGCCAGAGTCTTGCGGTCAAAGTTCCGCACGGCGTCATAATAAGCCGTGGGCGTGGGCAGGTCGGGCTGTCCGATGTTCAGGTGATAGATCTTCTTGCCCTTCTTCTCGGCCTCCACGGCGTAGGGATGGAACTTCCGCATGGGAGAGGGTTCACACCGGTTTGCGTTGATGGATATCTGCATAACTACCTCCACCGGCGGTACTTCCGCCGGATTTCTGATATTCTTTCGTAAGGCGAACCACCTCCGGGGTGAGAATCGCCAAAGCTGTCAAATTGGGAATCACCATCAGGCCGTTGACGGCCTCCGCCGCCGACCAGACGACGCCGGTTTGCAGGCATGCCCCGGCGACCACCGCGGCCATCTGCGCCGCAACAAAAAACTTCCACGCCCGTGCTCCAAAAAGGAACTGGGCGCACCGCGCACCGTACAGCCCCCAGCCAAGCACCGTGGCAAAGGCAAAGCAGACAAGGGACACGGCAATGAAAACCGGCGCAAAATCGCCATAGACAGCAGCAAACGCCTTCGTCGTCAGCTCCACGCCCACGTCTCTGCCGTAGGGAACCGGCACGCCGCTGACGAGAATGACCAGCGCTGTCAGTGTGCACATGAGGATGGTATCGAGAAAAACCTCCATAATGCCCATCAGCCCCTGTTCCGCCGGGTGGGAAACCTCCGCCGAAGCGTGGGCGATGGACGCGGTACCCATGCCAGCCTCATTGGTAAACACCCCGCGGCTGCATCCGATGCGAAGCGCCTGATAGGCAGAACCCAAAGCCCCGCCTGTCACCGCCCGGGGAGAAAACGCCCCCGCCGCGATCGACGCGAACGCCGCCGGAACCTCCCGCCAGCGCAGCACCAGCATCACCGCGCAGAGCAGGATATATGCAGCGGAGATGAACGGCACCAGCCGCTCGGCCACAATACCGATGCGTCTCGCGCCCCCAAGGAGCATCGCACCCACCAGTGCGGCCAGAATCAGTCCCATCACAAGGTTTCCAAGTCTGGTCCGTTCCCCACCGAAGCGGGTCACCACATCGTTTACGCCGGAGATCACAGCGTTGATCTGAGTGGCGTTTCCCACGCCAAAGGCCGCAACCACGCCGAACACGCAGTAAGCGACGGCCATAGGTGTAAATTTCGTCCCCAAGCCCTGAGTGATCACATACATGGGGCCGCCGATCCACCCCGCCGGGGTTTTCACCCGGTAGCGAAGCGCCAGCGTGACCTCCGCGTATTTCGTGACCATCCCGAGAACGCCGCAAATCCACATCCAGAAAATGGCCCCCGGCCCGCCGAGACAGATGGCACCGGCAACGCCGACGATATTTCCCGTCCCTACGGTCGCCGCCAGCGCCGTACACAGCGCCTGAAAGGGCGTCACCCCGTTCCCGCTTTTCTGCCCCGGGCGAAGCATGGAAAGAAAGCGCCTCCATGCTCTGGGGAACAGCGTCAGCTGGGCGAAGCGAAGCCGCAGGCTCAGGTAAAGCCCCACGCCAACGATCAGCACCAACGCGGGCGCCCCCCAGACGATACGATTCAGGCCGTCAATGTATTTGGTCATTTTGTCCTCCTAGCATACCACTTTTTTGTTGAAACTGCAAGAGAAAAATCGGAAAAATGATAAAAAAAGCGGCTCTCCATTTTTAGAGAACCGCTTTCGTGATCGATTATGTTTATTCCCACGCCGCCCAGACTTCCGGGCAATAGCCAACCGTGGCCTGTTTGCCGTTGCGCACTACGGGCGTTTTCATCAGGGCGGGGTTGTCGAAGACCTTGTCTTCCTTCGCACGCTGGTCGTCCATGTACTTCATGAGGGTGATGTCCGGGGATTTACCGTCCCAGTCGATGAGGTTGTCAATGCCGCCCACCGCCCGGAGAACACTGTCAAATTCCCTGCCGGACATGCCATATGTTTTCAGGTCTATGGATTGGAACGGAATGCGCCGCTCCTTGAAGTAGCGTTCCGCCTTCTTGGTGTCAAAGCACTTGCTTTTGCCGAAAATCTGAATGTTCAATACACTACCTCCATCAGGCACAGTCCCTGCGCCGGAGCCAGGAAGCCCGCGTCCTCCCGCTTGCCGCCGAACAGCGACGGAATGCTCTCCGTTTCCCGCTCTCCCCTGCCGACCTCCACCAGCGTGCCGACCAGAATCCGCACCATGTTGTAAAGAAAGCCGTTACCGGTGAACAGAATTTGGATTTCCTCCCCCTGCCGCTGAATGTCGATGAAGTCAATCCGGCGGACGGTGGACTTTTTCATTCTCGCATTGCCGCAGAACGCGGAGAAATCATGCTCCCCCGTCAGCAGTGCCGCCCCGCGGCGCATGGCGTTTAAGTCAAGGCGTTCCGGCATGACCGCAACGTACCGCCGCTGAAAAACGCACGGTCCCCGGGAATTCCAGATACGGTAGCGGTAGGTCTTGGCGCGGGCGTTCAGGCGGGCATGGAACCGGGGCGGCACGTCCACACAGGAATATATGCCGATATCCTCGGGAAGATACTGCCGCAGTTTGGACAAAATCTCCCCCGCCGGCATGGCGCTTTCGCAGTGGAAATTCGCCGCCTGATGCAGCGCATGTACCCCGGCATCGGTGCGGCCGCTGCCGCTGACCTCGATCGGTTCCTCCAGAATCCGGGAAAGGGCTGTTTCCAGCTTGCCCTGAATGGTGTCGTCCCTTCCGGGCAGACGCTGCCAGCCCCGGTAGCGGGTGCCGTCGTAGCAAATATCAAGCCGCAGATTCCGCATAATCCTCCATCTCTTCTCTGGCCTCCCGTTCGGTATCCGCCGAGAACAGGAACTTGCCGCTTTTGTCATACACCTGAACGTGTCCGCCTACATAACGCATCTGAAACATAGCCATCAACCTTTCCTTTTGGTTTCTGGCCATAGTATAACACGCTATCTGTCCAATAAATCGGACTAATTAGGCTTACGGCAAACTTTTTTCATGTGGGAGGACAGCCACTGGAGAATGTCCCCGTAGACCTCTTCCCGGTTGATCTCGTTGAGAATTTCATGCCTGCACAGCGGGTAAATGTGCATCGAGACATCCGCCATCCCCGCCTTGCGGAAAGCGTCAGCCGACTGACGGACGCCCTTGCCGTAGTTGCCCACAGGGTCGTCCCCGCCCGCAATGAAGAACACGGGCAGTTCCTTGCGCATGGCGGCAAGGCTCTCCGGCTTCTCGATGTAGCGGATGCCCGTCATCAGATCCCGCAGCAGCCCCGTCGTTTCGGTGAAGCCGCACATGGGATGGGCGATGTAGGCATCCACGATCCTAGCGTCCCGGGTCAGCCAGTCGAATTCCGTGCGGGGATGCTCCACCTTTCGGTTGTAGCCGCCGAATACCAGCTTGTGGAGGGTCTCGTCGGGGTTGGTCTCCCCCACCTTTTTGCACACGCTCTCCACCACCTTGATGACGGCGGGCAGCGCAAAAGCAGGCTGCCAGCCGGTGCCGCAGATGATGGCGGCGTCAATGCCGCTGTCCGGGTACTTGCACAGAATGGTCCTCGCCATGAAGGAACCCATGGAATGACCGAACAGGACATAGGGAAGGTTCGGGAATTCCGCCTTTGTCAGTTCCAGCAGATGATAGCTGTCCGCCACGGCGCTGAACCAGCCGCCGGTGAAGTAGCCATTGGTGTCCCCTTCGCCTACGGACTGGCCGTGACCCATGTGGTCGTCAGCCACCACGACGAAGCCCCGCTGTGCCAGCACCTGAGCGAATGCGTCGTAGCGCTCCGCCACCTCCGCAATGCCGTGGACGATCTGGAACACCGCCTTCGGCTCTCCCTCCGGCATCCAGCGGCAGACGTGAATCCTCCCTGCACCGCAGGAATCAAACCAGAAGTCCTCTCTCATGGCTTACTCCACCACCTCGTAGCCTGCGTCGGTGATGGCCTTCTTCAGCGCCGCCACATCGGCGTCGCCGGTGACAGTGACATTCTTCGCATCCAAGTCCACAACGGCGTCCGTCACGCCGGGAACACCCTTGCAGGCAGTTTCCACGTGAGCCTTGCAGTGACCGCACATCATTCCATTGACCTTGATAACCGTTTTCATAATTGTATTCTCCTTGGTTTTGATTTCTTCGTGTTTCGGGGCTTCCACCACAGAGGGGGAAGTCTTCGGTTTGAACAGGCGCAGACGCAGAGCATTCGTCACCACGAACACGCTGCTCAGGCTCATGGCCGCCGCGCCGAACATCGGGCTGAGCTTCAGCCCCAGGGGCAGGAACAGCACACCGGCGGCGAGGGGAATTCCCAGAGTGTTGTAGAAAAATGCCCAGAACAGATTCTGCCGGATATTGCGGATGGTGGCCTTGCTCAGCTCCACCGCGCCGCTGACGGCGGCAAGGGAACCTGTCATCAGCACCACGTCCGCCGACTCGATGGCAATGTCCGTTCCTGCGCCGATGGCCATGCCCACATCGGCGCTGACCAGTGCAGGCGCGTCGTTGATGCCGTCGCCCACCATGAGCACCCGGTGCCCCTCCGCCTGCAATTTTCCGACCGCCCCGGCCTTGTCCGTGGGCAGCACGTCGGAGATCACATGGGCAATGCCCGCCTTCCGGGCAATGGCCTTGGCCGTAGCTTCATTATCGCCTGTAAGCATCACTACGTCAAGTCCCATTTTTGTCATAGCCTGCACGGCGGCCTGAGAATCGGCTTTCAGCACGTCGGCGGCGGCAACAGTTCCGAGATAATCGCCCTTTTCATTGGCAAAATGCAGGGGCGTCTTTCCCTGATTGGCAAGCTCCGGCATGGCCGGGACTTTGACGCCCAGCTCCTCCATCAGCCGGCCGTTGCCGCCGTAGCACCGCACGCCGTCCACGATACCGGATACGCCCCGGCCGGGAAGGGTTTCAAAGTCCTCCGCGACAGGGTAAGTTTCACTGCCCATCTTATTCAGAATAGCCTTGGCAAAGGGATGCTCGGACTTGCTTTCCAGCGCGGCAGCGATCCGCATCAGCGCTTCCCCGCTGACCGCGCCGGGGAGGACGTCCGTTACCTCCGGCTTGCCGGTGGTGAGGGTGCCGGTCTTGTCCAGCACCACGGTGTCCACCCGGTGCAGGTTTTCCAGCGCTTCGGCGTTCTTGAACAGCACGCCCATCCTGGCGCCCCGGCCGGTGCCGACCATGATGGCCACAGGAGTGGCCAGTCCCAGCGCGCAGGGGCAGGAGATCACCAGCACGGAAATGGCGCGATTCAGTGAGAATTCCAGTCCGTATCCCGTGATCATCCAGGCGATGAACGTCACCGCCGCAATGCTCATGACCACCGGGACGAACACACCCGCGATCTTGTCCGCCAGCCGGGCGATGGGCGCTTTGGAGCCGCCGGCTTCCTCCACCATGCGGATGACCTGCGCCAGAGTGGTATCCTCGCCCACCTTGTCCGCCCGGAATTCCAGATACCCTTCGGTGTTGACCGTCGCGGCGGCGACCTTGTCCCCCGCGCCCTTTTCCACGGGGACGCTTTCGCCCGTGAGGGCGCTCTGGTCAACGGACGCCCGGCCTTCCAGCACGGTTCCGTCCACAGGAATGCTGCTGCCGGAGCGGACGATGACCACATCGCCCACAGCCACCTGCTCCACGGGGATCTCCACGATCTCCCCGTTTCTCCGCACAGAGGCGGTCTTGGGGCTTAGATCCATCAGCGAACGGATGGCGTCGCCGGTCTTGCCCTTGGCACGGGTCTCCAGAAATTTACCCAAGGTGATCAGCGTCAGGATCATGGCCGCGGATTCAAAATACAGGTTCTCGCTGTAGGACTGCACCAGTTCCCAGTCCTCATGTCCCATGCCGTAGGCCATGCGGAACAGCGCCGCCACGCCATAGCCCAGCGCAGCCAAAGAGCCAACAGCGATCAGGGAATCCATGTTGGGCGCACGGTGCCACAGGGCTTTCAGTCCTCTGCTGTAGTACACCCGGTTCAGGTACACCACAGGAAGGGTCAGAAAAAATTGCAGCAGCGCCGCAACCAGCGCGTTCTTCACACCGTGGTACCAGTAGGGTGCGGGCAGTCCGATCATGTGTCCCATGGTGAAGTACATGAGCACCACCAGACAAATCGCGCTGCCGATAATGCGCTTTTTCATTTCCTTCAAAGCGGCTTCCGCCGGGGCGGCCTCTGCCTTGTCCGTTTTCTTTTCACCGGGCAGGGCGGCATTATAGCCCGCGTCCTGCACCGCCTTGATGATGGCAGGAACAACGTTCCCGTTTTCCGCCTCCACCTGCATGGTTCCCGCAAGAAGATTCACTTCCGCTTTTTCCACGCCCGGCACGGCATTCGTCACCTTCTCCACCCGTGCGGAACAGGCCGCGCAGGTCATGCCGGTGACATTGAATTTGAGTTTCATGATTCCCCCTCCATTTCAGTGGAATTCATCAAACGAACCCGTATTTCGGATAAATTCATTGACTATTCCCTTCATTTATGATACCATTCTACCATGATAATCCAAAAAAACAAGTATGCACTATTATGTGCCCTACTTCCCTTTTGGATACCGTAAGGAGGTGACGGAATGGCAAACGAAGACAACTGCCCGGTGGAAGCCACGCTGGAGCTTATCGGCGGAAAATACAAGGCTTTGATTTTATGGCACCTTTCTCAGGGCATCCTCCGTTTTTCGGAACTGCGTCAGGTCATCAAGGGCGCGACGCCAAAAATGCTGACCCAGCAGCTGCGGGAACTGGAAGCCAATGGTCTGGTTCACCGGGAGGTGTATCCCGTCATCCCGCCTAAGGTGGAATACTCCCTGACGGAAACCGGCCGCAGTCTGATGCCCGTTCTCGTAGCCATGCGGGACTGGGGTGCAGACTATCTGCGCCGGAAGGACACGGAACCCTGCTGCTTCATGATGGGGACAAACCCCATCGTCAAACCAACAAACCGATAGGAGAACTGTTATGAACATCAAAATCACGGCTGACAGCACCTGCGACCTTTCCGCTGACATTCTGAAAGAATACAACATCGCCATCACCCCCCTGACGGTCATCAAGGCCGGGACGGGATATATTGACGGCGTGACCATCACCCCCGCCGAAATTTTCGCCCACGTCGCCGCAGGCGGCGATCTCTGCTCCACCTCCGCCGTCAGTGTCGGCGAATATCAGGAGCATTTCACGAAATACGCGGGCGAATATGACGGCGTGGTGCATATCTGCATCAGCTCGGACTTTTCCTCTACGTACCGCCATGCCTGCATTGCCGCGGAGGATTTTGAAAACGTCCGGGTGGTTGACTCCCGGAACCTGTCCACCGGTCAGGGTCTGGTGGTGCTGAAAGCCTGCGAGCTGGCGAAAACCGCCGCATCTCTGGACGAGCTGAAGCGGGAGCTGGACGACTTCACCTCCCGTGTGGAAGCCAGCTTCCTCGTGGACAGGCTGGACTATCTGGTCAGGGGCGGCCGCTGCTCCTCCGCCGCCGCACTTGGCGCGAACCTTCTGAACCTGAAGCCCTGCATCGAGGTGAAGGACGGCAAGATGGGCGTTGCGAAAAAGTATCGCGGAAAATACGCCAAGTGTCTGGCAAACTACGTCAAAGACCGTCTTGACGGCCGGGACGATCTGGACGACGGCATTCTCTTCATCACCCACACCGGTGTCAACGACGAGTGCCATGAAGCCGTGATGGAAGCCGTGTCCACCTACGGTCACTTCCACAAGGTTTACGAAACGCTGGCCGGATGCACCGTCTCCTGCCACTGCGGCCCCGGCACTCTGGGCGTCCTTTTCGTCCGGAAAAAATAATACTATTTCCTGATTAAAATCTTAATTTTAATCAGGAAGGCATCGCCTGACGGC
>ENA-UOJI01002092-UOJI01002092.1-human-gut-metagenome-genome-assembly--contig:-P79-NODE-2092-length-11951-cov-3.936197_pt1 | contig 11951 bp, 7 predicted proteins | sample MGYA00242346_ERZ723893 | MGnify/ENA metagenome assembly ERZ723893 | reverse complement strand
TTACCGGAAGCGCCCCCCATGTTGATCGCCACGTCGTTCCCCATCACCTGACAGCAGAGCATGGTTAATGCCTCACACTGTGTTGGGTTCACTTTCCCCGGCATGATTGAGCTGCCCGGCTCATTTTCCGGGATTGAGATTTCACCAATTCCGCAGCGCGGGCCAGAGGCCAGCCAGCGGACATCATTGGCGATTTTCATCAGTGACGCAGCCAACCCTTTCAACGCGCCGTGCGCCTGAACCAGGGCATCACAGGTCGCCAGCGCTTCAAATTTGTTCGGCGCGGTAACAAACGGTGCACAGGTAATGACTGCCAGTTCATCTGCTACGCGACGCGCATACTCCGGATGGGTATTTAGTCCAGTACCCACCGCTGTACCGCCAAGAGCCAGTTCCGCTACGTGAGGCAGGCTGTATTCGATATGTTTGAGATTATGCTCGAGCATCGCTATCCAGCCGGAAATCTCCTGCCCCAGCGTTAACGGCGTGGCATCCTGCAAGTGAGTACGACCAATTTTGACGATATCGGCAAAAGCACGGGATTTCTCATTCAGTGTCTGTGTCAGGGTTTTAAGCTGAGGAATGAGTTGCTTGCGCAGCGCCAGCAGCGCCGCAACGTGCATCGCCGTCGGAAAGACATCGTTGGAACTTTGGCTTTTGTTCACGTCGTCGTTAGGGTGAACTTTACGTTCCATCCCGCGCACACCGCCGAGTAATTCACTGGCCCGGTTAGCCAGCACTTCGTTCATGTTCATGTTACTTTGCGTGCCGGAGCCGGTCTGCCAGATAGCCAGCGGGAATTCGTCGTCATGCTGTCCTGCCAGTACTTCATCCGCCGCCTGACGAATGGCGCTCGCTTTCTCTTCAGACAACAAGCCTAAATCTTCATTAACTTTTGCCGCTGCACGCTTGGTTAGCGCCAGCGCATGAATCAGTGAGGTGGGCATTTTCTCCGTCGAAATGCGGAAATGCTCCAGCGAGCGTTGAGTTTGTGCGCCCCACAGCTTATCTGCCGGGACATCAATCGCCCCCATCGAATCTTTTTCGCTGCGTACTGTATTCATGACCTGCTCCTCACCTGATTAATTTTTTCTTTCTGTTTTGCTTTCGTTAAGCAACTTTTAGCTCACTTATTATTTACCATTTGATAACAAATGTTTGGTCTTTCGTGCCATGTAAAAAAACCGCCCCGAAGGGCGGCTCTGTTTATTTCACACAGCGGGTGCATTGTGTGAGTTGTATCTGCTGGAAGAAGTCATTTCCTTTATCATCCACAAGGATAAACGCCGGGAAATCTTCCACTTCAATTTTCCAGATGGCTTCCATTCCCAGTTCCGGATATTCAACACATTCCAGGCTCTTAATACTTCCCTGCGCCAATACAGCGGCCGGACCACCGATACTGCCAAGGTAGAAGCCGCCGTGTTTTTTACAGGCATCCGTCACCTGCTGGCTGCGGTTGCCTTTCGCCAGCATGATCATACTTCCGCCCTGCGCTTGCAGTTGATCGACATAAGAATCCATCCGTCCGGCGGTCGTTGGGCCAAGAGAACCGGAGGCATAACCTTCCGGCGTTTTGGCCGGACCCGCGTAGTAAATCGGATGATCTTTGATGTACTGCGGCAGCCCTTCACCGTTATCCATCCGCTCTTTCAGTTTGGCGTGAGCAATATCACGACCGACGATAATCGTGCCGTTAAGCGATAAGCGTGTAGAAACGGGATACTGCGACAACTGTGCGAGGATCTCTTTCATCGGACGGTTAAGGTCAACGCGCACCGCTTCGCCTTCTCCCGCTTTGCGCAGCTCTTCCGGGATATATTTGCCTGGATTATGTTCCAGTTTTTCGATCCAGATCCCCTGACGGTTGATCTTCGCTTTGATATTACGGTCAGCAGAGCAGGAGACGCCCATACCGACCGGGCAGGATGCGCCGTGACGTGGCAGGCGAATCACGCGGATGTCGTGAGCGAAGTATTTACCACCAAACTGCGCACCCAGACCAAGATTTTGCGCTTCGATCAGCAATTCTTTTTCCAGTTCCACATCGCGGAACGCCTGACCGTGCTCATTCCCTTCCGTTGGCAGTTCATCATAGTATTTCGCGGAAGCCAGTTTCACCGTTTTAAGGTTCGTTTCTGCAGAAGTTCCACCAATAACGAACGCAATATGATACGGAGGACAGGCCGCCGTACCCAGCGTGCGCATCTTCTCAACCAGGTAATTTTTCAGTTTCCCCGGCGTTAGTAACGCTTTGGTTTCCTGATAGAGATACGTCTTGTTTGCCGAACCACCACCTTTGGCGATACAGAGGAATTTGTACTCGTCGCCATCAACGGCATAAAGATCGATCTGCGCTGGCAGATTGGTGCCGGTATTCACTTCTTTATACATATCCAGCGGCGCGTTTTGCGAGTAGCGCAGATTATCTTCGATATAAGTGTTATAGACACCGCGCGCCAGCGCCGCTTCATCACCACCACCGGTCCATACACGCTGCCCTTTTTTACCAACAATAATCGCGGTGCCGGTATCCTGACAGGTTGGCAGAACGCCTTTCGCCGCGATGTCGGAGTTACGCAGGAATTGCAGCGCCACATATTTATCATTTTCGCTGGCCTCCGGGTCACGCAGAATGTCGGCCACCTGTTGTTGGTGCGCCGGACGCAGCATGAACGACGCATCATGAAACGCCTGGCGCGCCAACAGAGTTAACGCTGCGGGTGCGACTTTCAAAATCTCCTGCCCTTCAAATTCAGATACGCTAACGTGTTCGCTGGTTAGCAGGTAATACTCAGTATCATCTTTTTTGAGTGGAAAAGGAGCCTGATAATGAAAGGGTTTGTTTGACATTGTTCTCTCACTTACTGCCTGGTTTGGTTATGCTCTGGGCGGGTGTTCCGTTGCCCTGTTAAAAGCGAGTAACAATATCCTACACACTTTTTTAACAAAAACTGAGACTAGTACGACTTTTTGCGGCTCCAGGTTACTTCCCGTAGGATTCTTGCTTTAATAGTGGGATTAATTTCCACATTAAAACAGGGATTGATCATGCAAAAACTCATTAACTCAGTGCAAAACTATGCCTGGGGCAGCAAAACGGCGTTGACTGAACTTTATGGTATGGAAAATCCGTCCAGCCAGCCGATGGCCGAGCTGTGGATGGGCGCACATCCGAAAAGCAGTTCACGAGTGCAGAATGCCGCCGGAGATATCGTTTCACTGCGTGATGTGATTGAGAGTGATAAATCGACTCTGCTCGGAGAGGCCGTTGCCAAACGCTTTGGCGAACTGCCTTTCCTGTTCAAAGTATTATGCGCAGCACAGCCACTCTCCATTCAGGTTCATCCAAACAAACACAATTCTGAAATCGGTTTTGCCAAAGAAAATGCCGCAGGTATCCCGATGGATGCCGCCGAGCGTAACTATAAAGATCCTAACCACAAGCCGGAGCTGGTTTTTGCGCTGACGCCTTTCCTTGCGATGAACGCGTTTCGTGAATTTTCCGAGATTGTCTCCCTACTCCAGCCGGTCGCAGGTGCACATCCGGCGATTGCTCACTTTTTACAACAGCCTGATGCCGAACGTTTAAGCGAACTGTTCGCCAGCCTGTTGAATATGCAGGGTGAAGAAAAATCCCGCGCGCTGGCGATTTTAAAATCGGCCCTCGATAGCCAGCAGGGTGAACCGTGGCAAACGATTCGTTTAATTTCTGAATTTTACCCGGAAGACAGCGGTCTGTTCTCCCCGCTATTGCTGAATGTGGTGAAATTGAACCCTGGCGAAGCGATGTTCCTGTTCGCTGAAACACCGCACGCTTACCTGCAAGGCGTGGCGCTGGAAGTGATGGCGAACTCCGATAACGTGCTGCGTGCGGGTCTGACGCCTAAGTACATTGATATTCCGGAACTGGTTGCCAATGTGAAGTTCGAAGCCAAACCGGCTAACCAGTTGTTGACCCAGCCGGTGAAACAAGGTGCAGAACTGGACTTCCCGATTCCTGTGGATGATTTTGCCTTCTCGCTGCATGATCTTAGTGATAAAGAAACCACCATTAGCCAGCAGAGTGCCGCCATTTTGTTCTGCGTCGAAGGCGATGCAACGTTGTGGAAAGGTTCTCAGCAGTTACAGCTTAAACCGGGTGAATCAGCGTTTATTGCCGCCAACGACTCACCGGTGACTGTCAAAGGCCACGGCCGTTTAGCGCGTGTTTACAACAAGCTGTAAGAGCTTACTGAAAAAATTAACATCTCTTGCTAAGCTTATTAAAGGCTTATAACACCTTCAGGCGGCCAGTCCGCCTGATTTCATTTTATGGATAATCATTATGAATAAATCGCTGGTAGCGGTAGGCGTCATTGTTGCGCTAGGCGTAGTCTGGACAGGCGGCGCATGGTATACAGGCAAGAAGATTGAAACCCATCTCGAAGACATGGTCGCGCAGGCGAACGCGCAACTCAAACTGACAGCTCCTGAATCCAACCTGGAAGTGAGTTATCAAAACTATCATCGCGGCGTATTCAGCAGCCAGTTGCAACTGTTGGTGAAACCCATTGCCGGGAAAGAAAATCCGTGGATTAAAAGCGGTCAGAGCGTCATCTTCAACGAATCGGTTGATCATGGTCCCTTCCCGCTTGCCCAGCTTAAAAAACTGAACCTGATCCCGTCGATGGCATCAATTCAAACCACGCTGGTTAATAACGAAGTAAGCAAACCACTGTTTGATATGGCAAAAGGTGAAACGCCTTTTGAGATTAACTCGCGCATTGGTTACAGCGGTGATTCCAGTTCCGATATTTCGCTCAAGCCACTGAATTACGAGCAAAAGGATGAAAAAGTCGCCTTTAGCGGCGGCGAGTTCCAGTTAAATGCTGACAGAGACGGCAAAGCCATCTCCCTTTCCGGGGAGGCGCAAAGTGGTCGGATAGACGCAGTTAACGAATACAACCAGAAAGTGCAGTTGACCTTTAATAATCTGAAAACCGACGGTTCCAGCACGCTGGCAAGTTTTGTTGAGCGTGTAGGAAATCAAAAACTGTCACTGGAAAAAATGACCATTTCAGTGGAAGGCAAAGAACTGGCACTGCTGGAAGGCATGGAGATCAGCGGTAAATCGGATCTGGTCAATGACGGTAAAACGATCAATAGCCAACTGGATTACTCGCTAAACAGCCTGAAGGTACAGAATCAGGATCTGGGCAGCGGCAAGCTGACTTTAAAAGTCGGCCAGATTGATGGTGAAGCCTGGCATCAGTTTAGCCAGCAATATAACGCGCAAACTCAGGCGCTGCTGGCACAGCCAGAAATTGCCAACAATCCCGAACTTTATCAGGAGAAAGTGACGGAAGCCTTCTTTAGCGCCCTGCCGCTGATGTTGAAAGGCGATCCGGTGATTACTATCGCGCCGCTAAGCTGGAAAAACAGTCAGGGTGAAAGTGCCCTGAATCTGTCGCTGTTCCTGAAAGATCCGGCAACGACTAAAGAAGCGCCGCAAACGCTGGCGCAGGAAGTAGATCGTTCGGTTAAATCTCTGGATGCGAAACTGACCATTCCGGTGGATATGGCAACTGAGTTTATGACTCAGGTAGCGAAGCTGGAAGGTTATCAGGAAGATCAAGCGAAAAAACTGGCGAAACAGCAAGTTGAAGGTGCATCAGCAATGGGGCAGATGTTCCGTCTGACCACCTTGCAGGACAATACCATCACCACCAGCCTGCAATATGCTAAAGGTCAGATAACGTTTAATGTGAAGAATATGTCGTTAGAAGATTTTGTTGGCATGTTTGCGATGCCATCTCTTACCGTTCCGGCTGTACCGGCAATTCCGCAGCAGTAATTCACGGCCAAAACGCCGGAGAATTTTCACTCCGGCGTTTTCATCTGAAAACAAACCAGAGATTGCCTGATGCGCTACGCTTATCAGGCCTACCTTTTCCTGCAACACTTTGAATTTATGAGTTTTTGTAGGCTGGATAAGGCGTTTACGCCGCATCCGGCATAAAAAACGCGCACTTTGTCAACAATCTGAAACGCCGGAGATTTTTCTCTCCGGCGTTATTTTTTACTTCAGCATAAAGTCATACTGAATACTCATTTTCACATGCCAGTAATTCAGGCGATCGCCCAGCGTACTGCCATCGCGCTTTTCCCGCCCTTTATCGGCAGCAAGAAAGAAATTCATCCCTTGTAACGGCCCTTCGCTGACCCGATAGTTCATACCACCTAAGATACCCGTGCCTTCAATCCGCACATCTCGTTTACTGGATTCATAGCCGCGAGTCACAATCGGTGCAAATGTCAGCGTAAATTGCGGCGTTAAACGATAGTTGACGCCCAATTGCCAGGACTGCATTCCTTCACGGTTACGATCAAGACTTAATGAAAAGGGATAGCCAATGTCGGTATCCACCACGGCACCATTCATTGCATGGCGCAAATAACCACCACTGCCAAATACGCTTCCCCACGGCGCATTCCAGGTCAATTGTCCACTAACCAACGCCGTTTCATTGGGCTGGCTGGTATTACGACTTAAACCTTCGAGCTGCGCGTAAAAGCCGAGCAACTCCCCTTTCAACGTATAATTCGGGTCGAGCGGTATGCTTTTCTCGAGAATACTTTGTATCTGATTGGAAACATCTTTCTGTACCGATCCCCCCAGAGAATAGCGACTGGTATCATCATGCCAACTGGCGGCTAAAAAAGAACGTGCGCGATGTTTATCGTATTTTCCCGTCTGGCTGTTATACACCCCTTCATCACGAATACCGGTTGTTGAATCAGTCCATAAAAATACTCGTGAACGCCACATTCCCCCCAGATCAATATTTGGTGTTAAAGCCCAATAACCTAATGCTCCTTCAGAAACTGTCGGTAATGTACGTTGCGAACTGCCAGCCATTAACGGAATACGATAAGGTAAGCTACCATAACTATAATCCGTCCCGAAGCGACCTAATTTAAGCAGGCTATTTTCACTGGGTTTTATTTTTACTGCCCCCAGGGCAAAGCCAAAACTTTTATCACCATCAAGATACCACCGGGTACTCATATCAGCACGAGCACCTAATTTATAAACATAATACGCCCCGCCTTCAACGCCAATAATATTGGAATAATAACCACTATTGAAATCGAGCAATCCTCCCTGTACCCATGCGTAAATATCTCTTCCCGCGCCAGCACTGGGCTTATCCGCCCTGCGCAATTCGTTTTTCAGTCTGATGCGTAGTCCCGCTTCATCGTCAGCCAGTTGCGCCGCATAAGCAGAGGTAAGGCCAGAGGCAGCCGTCAGGCAAATAACGGCCATGGCCACTATTTTTCTCATAGTTGCACCTTTGATGTTCTGATTATTTTTATTGAATATTAATTAGTGATATCGCTGATTAATTGCTGCTGCACTTTTTTACGATTATCAATTTCAACCACGATTTCTTTGAATTTTTTATCCGTGAGCGGATAAAACCAGATAATAACGAATGCCAGTAGCATAAATCCGCAAGGTACTAAGGCAATTGATGTGCGGATGCCCATAATAACTTCCGGCGTTTGCACCTGATTGGCGATATATCCGCTTAACCCCAAAATAAAGGCAGGAATTGAACCTCCGATTGCCTGACCGCATTTACGGGTAAATGAGAATAGTGAATAGGTGAGCCCTTCAATTCGCACGCCGGTCAGGTATTCACCGTATTCTACGGTATCAGCTTCCAGCGCCCACATCACGGTCATGGTAACGCCCTGACCAATTGAAGCGATGGCCAACGCAACCAACGCCACCGGCAGTGACCAGACGGAAACCCAGAAGAACAGCAGATAACCGCAGGTTCCCAGCAAAGCGCCAATCAGGAAGGTATTCTTTTTACCGATCCTCGCGACCATCCCCGGCACCAGCGGTGCCGATGCCACAGTACCAACCAGGTTTTGCACCAGTACCAGCACAGTGAACAGCCCGGTATCATTTAACACATAGCGCACGTAGAACAACGACGAGGCGCTGACCGCAAAGGTCGAAATCAGCACACACAGCGCACCGATGCACAACATAAACAGCGGGCGATTCCGTTTCAGGGTTTGCAGACTGATATTCAATGACGGCTGCGCAACGATACGTACCACATTCTCACGCGTCGATTTGAAGCAGATGAAGTAAAGCACCATTCCGGCAATCGCCAGCACAATTGTCCAGAAATGGTATACCGACACCATCTCTTCCGGGCTGGAGTTCTTAATGCTCGGTCCTATCAGAAATGCCAGGCAGACAAAGGTCAATGAAGCGGCAATCCCACGAGCCGCGCCCAGACGGGCGCGGGATTGTGGTTGTTGGGTCATCGCGGTAGCAAGTGAACCATAAGGAATATTCACCAGGCTGTAGCAAAGCCCGAGGCCCATGTAGGTCAAATATGCATACACCACTTTGCTACCATGGCTCCAGTCGGTCTGGCACCCAGAATACCAGCACCCTGAAGATCATTAACGGCGCAGTACCGAAGAGTAAAAACGGGCGGAATTTTCCCCAGCGGGTATTCACACTGTCCACCACTCGTCCGGCAAAGACGTCGGCGAAGGCATCGAATACCCGCACCAGTAACAGCATGGTGCCCGCCGCAGCGGCACCGACGCCAGCGACGTCGGTGTAGTAACTCAACAGGAAGAGCGCCCCCATTGCGAAGGCGAAGTTATTGGCGACGTCACCGAGGCTGTAGCCGACGATGGTGCGCCAGGAGAGTTGTTGATTCATTGTTTGCCTCCCTGCTGCGGTTTTTCACCGAAGTTCATGCCAGTCCAGCGTTTTTGCAGCAGAAAAGCCGCCGACTTCGGTTTGCGGTCGCGAGTGAAGATCCCTTTCTTGTTACCGCCAACGCGCAATATGCCTTGCGAGGTCGCAAAATCGGCGAAATTCCATACCTGTTCACCGACGACGGCGCTGACGCGATCAAAGACGCGGTGATACATATCCAGCCATGCACACTGATACTCTTCACTCCACATGTCGGTGTACATTGAGTGCAGCCCGGCTAACGTATCCACGCCGTATTCGGTGATGATAATCGGCTGATGCAGTTTCTCCTGCCAGGCCAGAAGTTCTTTTTCCAGTACCTTCTCTGCCGTTTCCAAATCGCCGCTTTGGACATACCATCCGTAATAACGGTTCAGGCACAGCACATCAAAGAGATCGCTGATGGTATCGGTGTGAGCGTCGCAGAACATTACATTGACGCAGGTGATCGGACGCGTCGGGTCGAGTTTACGCGTTGCTTCCGCCAGTGGCGCGAAATATTCCCGTGCACCTTGCGGACGGGTATCCGGTTCGTTGGCAATACTCCACATCACCACGCTTGGGTGGTTTTTGTCACGCGCAATCAACTCTTTAATCGCCTGTAAGTGCGCCTGCTGGGTTTCTCCGTTGACTGCCTCTTCGCTGTACAGTTCTTTCGGCTTGTTGCCCGCTTCGAAACCAATGCCTAAAGAGAGGTTAAAGCCGACAGCAGCAGTTTCATCAATCACCACGATGCCATGTTCATCTGCCCAGTCGAGCATCTCTTCAGCGTAAGGGTAATGCGAGGTACGGTAGGAGTTGGCCCCAATCCAGTCCATTAATGCGTGGTCGTGCACCATCAGCACGTTATCGAATCCTTTGCCACGCAAGTCCGCATCTTCATGACGACCAAAGCCAGTAAAGTAGAACGGTTTGTGGTTAATCAGGAACTGTTCGCCCTTCACTGCCACTGACCGGATGCCGACGCGAAGCGGGTAGATATCACACTCTGTCTGGCTTTTGGCTGTGACGCACAGTTCATAGAGATAACCTTCACCCGGTTGCCAGAGGTGCGGATTCACCACTTGCAAAGTCCCGCTAGTGCCTTGTCCAGTTGCAACCACCTGTTGATCCGCATCACGCAGTTCAACGCTGACATCACCATTGGCCACCACCTGCCAGTCAACAGACGCGTGGTTACAGTCTTGCGCGACATGCGTCACCACGGTGATATCGTCCACCCAGGTGTTCGGCGTGGTGTAGAGCATTACGCTGCGATGGATCCCGGCATAGTTAAAGAAATCATGGAAGTAAGACTGCTTTTTCTTGCCGTTTTCGTCGGTAATCACCATTCCCGGCGGGATAGTCTGCCAGTTCAGTTCGTTGTTCACACAAACGGTGATACGTACACTTTTCCCGGCAATAACATACGGCGTGACATCGGCTTCAAATGGCGTATAGCCGCCCTGATGCTCCATCACTTCCTGATTATTGACCCACACTTTGCCGTAATGAGTGACCGCATCGAAACGCAGCACGATACGCTGGCCTGCCCAACCTTTCGGTATAAAGACTTCGCGCTGATACCAGACGTTGCCCGCATAATTACGAATATCTGCATCGGCGAACTGATCGTTAAAACTGCCTGGCACAGCAATTGCCCGGCTTTCTTGTAACGCGCTTTCCCACCAACGCTGATCAATTCCACAGTTTTCGCGATCCAGACTGAATGCCCACAGGCCGTCGAGTTTTTTGATTTCACGGGTTGGGGTTTCTACAGGACGTAACATAAGGGACTCCTCATTAAGATAATAATACTGGTCAACCTTTAATCTGATTAGTTAACCAATTCTGTGTTGCACACAGTTATCTGTGAGAAACCCATGGAAGAGAAATGGAAATAAAAAGAACTGACACCGCGATCAAAAAACCAAAAACTGCAATACCCACAGCGTGATATAGATCGCATTAATCTTTAAAACAGCGTTGACAGAAGCCATAAAATAAGCAACCGAACGTTCGTTCGAGCGTATTGGGAACGATAAACTCTCATGACATATGGCTACAGTGAATATTTTGGGGGGAATTCTCCGAAGCCGGGAAGGATAATTTTTGCACAGAGAAATTACGATATGAAACGCGGGCACAGTTATCACCAGCCCGCCGAAAAAGAGAGAGAATCAGGATGCGGTTAAGATACCGCCAATCATCGCGCGTAATCCCTGAGCAAACGACGCTTCACGCGCCAGGTCTTCCGCTTCGATATCGGCCAGTACACCGTAGGTCAGATCCAGCAGTAAACGTGAAGTCATTGCCGTGTTGATGTCTGGGCTTATCTCGCCTTTTTGCTGGGCATCACGCATCCGCTGGGCAACAAATTCCGTGATCGTCATATGCTTATTTTTAAGCATGGCGGCGACCTGTGGGTTACGCATCCCTTCCGCCATAATTTCAACCACCAGCGCCCGTTGTCCAAAGGCTTCATGGGTGAGAGAGACAATGGACTCGACCATATAGTCAACGAAATGAATCCCTTCAATCGGTTCCCGGAAACGGGCCAGCGCCCTCTCCTGGTCCTGTAAGATAATCGCCTGAATCAAGGCTTCTTTGGAGATGAAATGGTGATAGAGCGTCCCGGGACTAATGGCGCAAGATTTACAGATGGCTTTCATCGAGGCACTGTGAAATCCATTTTCTGAAAAAATCTCTCTGGCAGCATTGAGGATCCGGGTCCGTGTCGGTTGTGCTTCAGTCTGCATGTTATCCATCATTAAACCATTATAGTTAGCGTGAATAACTAGTTTACCGCGTTGTCAGGTGAGCGCCTATCATTGCTGTTGAATAGTGCGAAGGCACACTCTATTCGTATACTTTTCACTCTGAAATTGGTTAACCAATAGCCGTGATTTGGCTGCCAGTTATTTAGCAGAGACGTTGATGAGTTTATCCCGGTAAACAACACGCACGGTTGTTTACCGGTCCGTTAGTGTATTAATTGAGCTCCTGTACCCCACCACCGGAGACCGTGAGAATTTGTCCGCTTACCCAGCTGGCTGCAGGCGAGCAAAGGAACAGCGCCGCGTTAGCAATATCTTGCGGTTGGCCCAGACGTCTGATCGGCGTGTGCTGTAACATTTTTTGTTCAATTTCTGGTGTAATAACGGATTTCAGGGCATCGGTTAATATTGCCCCC
>ENA-UOJI01002089-UOJI01002089.1-human-gut-metagenome-genome-assembly--contig:-P79-NODE-2089-length-11959-cov-6.853831_pt1 | contig 11959 bp, 11 predicted proteins | sample MGYA00242346_ERZ723893 | MGnify/ENA metagenome assembly ERZ723893 | reverse complement strand
AGGCGATGTCATCAAGATCGACACCAGAACCGGTGAATATCTGTCCAGAGTATAAGTTCTGGCGATATTGGACAGGCTGGTTTATCGGCAGGCTGCAGCTTCTTTATAGGGGAAGCAGCTTTCGAAATCTGAAACAATAGAATGCATGTTCTACGATCTTTCTGTTGTCAGGAATGGAAAACACAGGGCGCATGGAAAAGGGTAACAGCTTTTGCATGTGCCTTTTTGTGTATAGAATTTTTGCGTATAAGAAATGAAATTTCCCATACGATTCAAAATACTCTGTGGGGATTCTGCTGCGGCAGAGTGAAATTCTAAAAAAAGTATGAAATTCTACTTTCATAAACCTGATATGAAAATGAAAGAAATAACGAGGAAATAAAAGAAAATAAAAGAAAATAGAACATGAACGGCGCTCAGCTGTGTTGCATAATCGACCGAAGAAACATAATATACATATAGTGTTTAGCACTCAGGACAAATGAGTGCTAACAGTAAATACGAAAGTATGAATTTTCATATAAGGAGGCAGTTATCATGAAGTTAGTACCGTTAGGTGACAGAGTTGTATTAAAGCAGCTGGTTGCAGAAGAGACAACCAAATCCGGAATTGTTCTTCCTGGACAGAATAAAGAGAAGCCCCAGCAGGCAGAAGTCAATGCAGTTGGCCCCGGCGGAGTGCTAGACGGCAAAGAAGTGAAAATGGAAGTTAAGGTTGGCGATCAGGTCATTTACTCCAAGTACGCAGGTACTGATGTGAAACTGGATGACGAAGAATATATCGTTGTAAAGCAGTCAGACATTCTGGCAGTAATCGAAGCGTAAGTTTAAACTTGAATTAGGAGGCTGATTTATTATGGCAAAGGAAATTAAATACGGCGCAGAAGCGCGTGCAGCACTGGAAGCCGGCGTTGATAAGCTGGCAAATACCGTCAGAGTAACCCTTGGACCCAAGGGACGTAACGTAGCACTGGATAAATCCTACGGTGCTCCGCTGATCACCAACGATGGTGTGACCATCGCAAAAGAGATCGAGCTGGAAGATGCATTCGAGAACATGGGTGCACAGCTGGTAAAAGAAGTTGCAACAAAGACCAATGACGTTGCAGGTGACGGCACCACAACCGCAACTGTTCTGGCACAGGCAATGATCGGCGCTGGCATGAGCAACCTGGCAGCAGGTGCAAATCCGATCATTTTAAGAAAAGGTATGCAGAAGGCAACCGAGTGTGCCGTAGATTCCATTCAGAAGATGAGCCAGAAGGTCAACGGTAAGAACCACATTGCAAGAGTTGCAGCGATTTCTGCAGCAAGCGATGAAGTTGGTCAGATGGTTGCAGATGCGATGGAAAAGGTTTCCAACGATGGTGTTATTACCATCGAGGAAAGCAAGACCATGAAGACAGAGCTGGATCTGGTAGAAGGTATGCAGTTTGACAGAGGTTATATCTCTGCATACATGGCTACTGATATGGATAAGATGGAAGCAGTTCTGGACAATCCGTATATCCTGATTACCGATAAGAAGATTTCTAACATTCAGGAGATCCTGCCTTTACTGGAGCAGATCGTTCAGTCCGGCGCAAAGCTGCTGATCATCGCTGAGGATGTAGAGGGCGAGGCTCTGACCACCCTGATCGTCAACAAGCTGCGCGGCACTTTCAATGTAGTAGCTGTTAAAGCGCCTGGCTATGGCGACAGAAGAAAGGCTATGCTGGAGGATATTGCAATCCTGACCGGCGGACAGGTGATCAGCTCCGAACTCGGCCTGGAATTAAAAGAGACCACAATGGATATGCTCGGCCGTGCAAAATCTGTTAAGGTTCAGAAAGAGAACACCATCATTGTTGACGGGGAAGGCGACAAGGCTGCAATCGCAGCGAGAGTTGCACAGATCAAGAAGCAGATCGAAGAGACCACTTCTGATTTCGACAGAGAAAAGCTGCAGGAGAGACTTGCCAAGCTGGCTGGCGGCGTAGCAGTGATCCGTGTCGGCGCTGCAACGGAAACCGAGATGAAAGAAGCAAAACTGCGTATGGAAGACGCTCTGGCAGCTACCCGTGCAGCAGTAGAAGAAGGTATCATCGCAGGCGGCGGTTCTGCATATATCCACGCTGCAAAGGATGTAGAAGCTCTGGCAAATACACTGGAAGGCGATGAGAAGACCGGCGCGAAGATTGTACTGAAGGCTCTGGAAGCTCCTCTGTACTATATCGCAGCAAACGCAGGCCTGGAAGGCAGCGTTATCATCAACAAGGTAAAAGAGTCCCCGATCGGCTTCGGTTTCGATGCCCTGAATGAGACTTATGTAAATATGATCGACGCAGGTATTCTGGACCCTGCAAAGGTTACCAGAAGCGCTCTGCAGAACGCAACCAGCGTTGCAAGCACATTGCTGACAACCGAATCCGTTGTTGCAAGCATTAAGGAAGACACTCCTGCAATGCCCGCCGGCGGTGCAGGCGGCATGGGTATGATGTAAGCTGCACAAACTTTTATAAAAAACATGAAAAACTGCTGCCGGCAGGTTTTGCCGGCGGCAGTTTTTTTGTGTCCGGAGCTGGTTTGCCCAGTTCGCCCGCGTCACATCAGTCACAAAAAGCGCAGCTTCGCTGCTTTTTCGCTGCTGCGCAACTCCTTTTTGCTCATGAAATGGCGCTCCCTTCGTAGATCTCTACAAGCATCTTTTCATGCAAGCATGAAATCTGCTTGTAGAGATCTACGAGTGAACTGTGTCCTTCATTTTATACAAAGATTTGAGAAATTTGCCTTGTCTCGGATGGGGAAAATGTTATAATTTATCTATCAGACATCGAGAACGAAAACGTGAAAATCAGAAAATGAAAGGAGAAGCAGAATGTCTTATATTGACATCATCAAAGAAAAAGCCAGATCGGACAGAAAGACGATCGTACTTCCGGAGACGAATGACAAGAGAACGCTGATCGCAGCATCCCATATTATCGAAGAGGGGATTGCCAACATTATTATGGTTGGCAATGAAGAAAAGATCATGGATGGTGCAGGATGGCTGGAAGTTGATCTGACCGGTGTGCGCGTGATCGATCCTACGAAATGTGAGAAGCTGGACGAATACGTTCAGTTATTATATGAAACGAGAAAGCATAAGGGAATGACGCCCGAAAAGGCACGTCAGATTCTGCTGACCGATAACATGACCTTTGGTGTTATCATGGTAAAAGCAAATGATGCAGACGGAATGGTGGCGGGTGCATGCCATGCAACCGCAGATACCCTGCGTCCGGCGCTGCAGATTTTAAAGACCGCACCCGGTGTAAAGCTGGTATCCGGTTTCTTTATTCTGGATGTACCCAACTGTGAATACGGCGAGCACGGTACGTTTCTGTTTGCAGATTGTGGCCTGAATCAGGATCCGACCGCTGAAGAGCTTGCAGCGATTGCAGACACCAGTGCAAAGAGCTTTAAGACCCTTGTCGGCGCAAAACCGATTATCGCGATGCTGTCCCATTCCACCAAGGGAAGCGCAAAGCATCCTCTGGTAGATAAGGTTGTAAAAGCGGTAGAAATTGCACACGAACAGTATCCCGGACTGACATTGGACGGCGAACTGCAGACTGACGCAGCGATTGTGCCCTCTGTTGCAAAATCCAAAGCGCCTGGCAGCGAAGTTGCAGGTAAGGCAAACGTTCTGATCTTCCCGAACCTGGACTGCGGCAATATCGGCTACAAGCTGGTACAGAGACTGGCAAAGGCGGAAGCCTATGGGCCAATGCTGCAGGGTATCGCAAAGCCCGTAAACGACCTGTCCAGAGGCTGTTCCTGGGAAGACATCGTCGGAGTAGTAGCATTAACTGCTGTTCAGGCACAGCTCATGTAACGCGCGCAAGTGAGTCAGCATGCTTGCATGATTGACGAACGGCGAAGTTGCCGAGTGAGCTATGCTCACGACATAATTGATACAATAGAAAAATAAACGCCGTCCGTATAGGGCGGCATTTGTTTTTTTGCATCATTAACGAACGGGCAGCCTGCGCAGCAGGAAGTAAAGTGTGCCGGTGAGAGCCAGTGAGTCTAACAGCCTGCTGGGAATAAAATTGTGCAAACCGTCTCGGTTTTAGTTGTAAATTGGGATGGTTTTTGTTATTATGGAGAGGTGAGATTCAAATAACACGAACGGGGGTATACAAAAATGAAAATTCTTGTCATAAATTGCGGAAGTTCTTCGCTGAAATTCCAGTTAATCGATTCGGAAACAGAAGAATTGACAGCGAAAGGATTATGTGAGAGAATTGGTATCGCTGGCAGCCGGATCAGCTACACACTGACCGGTCATGAAAAGCGTAAATGGGACGCTCCGATGGCAGATCATAAGGATGCTGTCCGTCTGATGCTGCAGACACTGACGAATCCGGAAGACGGCGCGGTAAAAGAACTGTCCGAGATCGGTGCAGTCGGACACCGTGTTGTACACGGCGGCGAGCATTTTTCAGAAGCAACCCTGATCACACCGCAGGTAAAAGAAGCGATTATGGAATGTACCGTACTGGCGCCTCTTCATAATCCGGCGAACCTGCAGGGAATTGAAGATTGTGAGTTACAGCTGCCGGGTGTTCCTCAGGTAGCGGTATTTGATACTGCCTTTCATCAGACGATGGATGAAGAGGCTTATTTATATGCGATTCCTTACCGTTATTACAAACAGTTTGGGATCAGAAGATACGGTTTCCACGGCACGAGCCACCAGTACGTTTCCAGACGTGCGGCGGATATCCTGGGCAAGCCGTATGAATCGTTAAAACTGATTATCTGCCACCTTGGAAACGGTGCGTCCGTATCTGCGATCAAGGACGGCAGATGTATAGATACCTCCATGGGACTGACTCCGCTGGAAGGTCTGATTATGGGCACCAGAAGCGGTGATGTAGATCCGGGTGTACTGGAAATGATGGCAGGTAAGGATGGTAAGAACATCCACGAAGTAGTGAGAATTTTGAACAAGGAATCCGGTGTGCTTGGACTTTCAGATGGTTTTTCCTCTGATTTCAGAGATCTGGAAGACGCTTATCTGGAAGGAAATAATCCGGCTGCGACAAGGGCGATCAAAGCGTTTGTCCTTCGGGTTGCAAAATATATCGGTGCATATGCGGCAGAATTAAATGGTGCGGATGCGATCTGCTTTACAGCGGGAATCGGCGAAAACAGCCCGGTTATCCGTGAGCTGATCTGCAGCCCGTATCTGGAACATCTTGGCGTAGAGCTGGATAAGGAAGCCAACAATATCCGGGGCAAGGAGAGAATCGTTTCGACGCCATCTGCAAAGACCAAAGTGCTTGTGATTCCGACAAATGAAGAACTGGAGATTGCCAGACATACCCTTGCGATTGTAAAGGGCAAATAAGGCGTCCAGTCAGAAAATAAAGGACGGGATCAGGAAAAATGTCAGGAATTGAAATCGGAAATTTAGAAAGTTTGCATACCTTAGTATTCAGCAGTCTGGAATTTCTGTTTCGATATCTGCCGCTTTTCCTGATCCTTTTTTATGCGGTTCCGAAGCGGTTTCGGATGTTTGTGTTGTTTGCGTTTAGCTTGATTTTGTATGCCCTCGGGGATCCTGTACATGTGCTGATTTTGCTTGGAATGTCGGTTGTCAACTGGCTATTCGGGTACGGTCTGGCGACGGAGCCGGATGCAGACGGCAAAAGAAGGTCGGGGCTTCATAGAAAAAAGGAGCATCCGGGTGTGAGGGGGCTTCGCAGGAAAACCATAAACTGGAGCGAACTGCAGATTTTCGAGGAAACCGTAGATCAGAGGAAAGAGGAGCCCTATAGAAACACGGTCAACCCCCAAACTGTCAAGAAGCGCAAATTCTGGCTGGCTGTCAGCGTTTTATGCAACGCGTCGCTTCTGATCTTTTTCAAGCTTTCCAATGTGTTCGAGGAAAATATGCTGCTTCCGGTGGGGATTAGTTTTTATACGTTTAAAAGCATTTCCTATTTGATTGATGTGTACAGAAGCGGGCACGCGGAGCGTTCATTTCTCCGGTTTGGCGCATATTTGTGTTGTTTCCCGCAGATCGTTTCGGGACCGATTATGCGATATGGCGAGATGGAACAGGCGCAGCAGTTCGGTGTCTGGAAGGCGGCAAGGGCAGAAGACGGGCTGAAATATATCATTGCCGGACTGGGCATGAAGGTGCTGCTGGCGGATCGGCTGGGCTTTTTGTGGAACGATATCCAGACGATCGGCTTTGAAAGCATTTCGACGCCGCTTGCATGGCTGGGCGCGGCAGCCTATTCGATGGAGCTCTATTTTGATTTCGCGGGGTATTCCCTGATTGCAGTCGGAATCGGCAGGATGATCGGGCTTCCGGCGATCAAAAACTTTGACCAGCCGTATTCGTCCCGCTCTGTCAGCGAATTTTACCGTCGCTGGCACATGACGCTCGGCTCGTGGTTTCGGGACTATCTCTATATCCCGCTGGGAGGCAACCGGAAGGGAACGCTGCGCACGGTATTCAACCTATTGCTCGTATGGGCGGTGACCGGCTTCTGGCATGGCGGCGGACTGCATTTTATCCTGTGGGGGATGGTTTTGGGATTACTGGTCGTGATAGAAAAGCTGTGGATCGGAAAATGGCTGAAAAAGAGCAAAATTTTATCCCATGTATATGTACTGTTCGTGATTCCACTGACCTGGATGGTGTTTGCAATTCCGACCCTGCCGGAAATCGGCGTTTATTTCGCACGGCTGTTCCCGTTCTTTGGCGTGGGCAGCGCGGTCAATCCCGGGGATTTCGCAAAAGAACTGACACTGTTTATTCCGGAGCTTGTCGGCGGCATTTTGCTTTGCATCCCGCAGGTTTACCGGTGGTGTGAAAAACACAGGAAAAATGTGATAGTAGTCGCTGCACTGTTTGTTGTTTTCTGGTACAGCGTATATCGGATGGCGAATGCGGCGAACAACCCGTTCATGTATGCGAACTTTTAAAAAAGATAGGATTGTGTGCGGGTTCATTGGCGCGGCAGCACCTGCAGAATGGAGAAAATATGAGCTTTTGGAAAAAATGTCCACTGTTGGCTGCAGTAATTGTCAGCGGACTGGTGATAGAGGGAGCCGGGGTTGCTAATGGGGTAAAATCCGGCGAAATAGAAAATCCGGCGAGCTGGAAGCAGCCTGCGTTGGCGTCTGTTTTTATAGATTTAAAGCAGGGCGTTTATCCGTGGAGTGACAGGAGCGTACAGACGGCGGCGATGGATGCTGCAGATGTGCAAAAAGACAGAATAACGGAGGAAACTGCGCTGCAGGAAGAAGACGGCGAAGGTTCCGGTCAATCTGGAATATCTGCGGAAGCTCAAAAAAACGGACTGGATATATCGGAAACCGGCGGGCAGGCGAATGCTGACCGGGATGCAGATCATAAAAACGGAACCGGAGACGAAAATGAGGCAGGCGTAAGCGGAAATGCTGTGCCAGGTAAGGCGGCAGAAGAGAAGCAGGAAGCAGAGGAGGAGCCGCTCGAATTTACCCATGTGGACAAGGAGTATTTTGAGGATGCCGTGTTTATCGGGGATTCCCGGACACAGGGACTCTACGAGTACAGCAACCTGGCAGATGTGGCGACCTTTTACAGCAAGACATCTCTGACGGTCTATAATTTATTTGAAAAACCGAAGGATTTTATCCGGGAAGGCGATGAAAAGCTGACGCTGGAGCAGGCGCTTTCCAGACACCAGTTCAAAAAAGTCTATCTGATGATCGGCATCAACGAAATGGGCACGGGAACGCCGGAATCATTTTTTGAAGCCTATGCGAGGGCGGTATATAAGATTCGGGAGCTGCAGCCGGACGCGATTATTTTCGTGCAGGGAATCATGCGCGTGGCGGGGCAGAAAAACGCTTCCGATCCAGTATTTAATAACACAAACATCAATATCCGCAATGTGGAAATCGAAACACTCGCAAACGGAAAGGATATTTTTTATATTGACGTCAACGAAGCGGTCTGCGATGAAAACGGCAATTTATACGCGGATTGGACATTTGACCAGATCCACCTGAAAGCGAAATATTATCAGGTCTGGGAGAATTTCTTGATGGAACACGGAATCGTAAAAAAGTAAGCGGAAAGAATTAGTGAAAATTATCTTGACAAAGGCAAAAGGCGTCTGTATAATCGTATGAGTATGGACGAAGTCCGTTTGGATTTTGCCATGTCGTTAGGAGTATGCTATGTTAGTGAATGTGACAGATGTTTTTACATCCGAAGGCAAAGTTCTTACGCAGGAGTTTGCGTGGGAGACTGCAGAGATTACACATGATGGAAGCTCTTATCCGGTAAAGAGCAGCAGTAAGCTTTTGCTGAAGCTGACGAATACCGCGCAGGGCGAAGCACTTGTGGAAGCGAAGCTGCAGTTTGTGGCAGGAATTCCCTGTGACAGATGCTTGGAAGAAGTAGAAGTTCCGTTTGATCTTTCCATCGTACAGAAGCTGGTGGCACCTGACCGTGCTGATCAGGATGCTTTGGAAGAGCAGGAAGCTTTTATGGAAGGTTACTCGCTGAATATAGATAGTCTGATCGATAATGAGATTACGACAAGCTGGCCTATGAAGGTGTTGTGCAGACCAGACTGCAAGGGACTGTGTCCTGTCTGCGGGAAGGATTTGAACACGGGAGCATGCGGCTGCGATACTTTTGTTCCCGATCCGAGGATGGCGGCAATCATGGATGTCTTTAACGCGAATAAGGAGGTGTAACGATGTCTATCTGTCCTAAGAATAAGTCTTCCAAGTCCAGAAGAGATAAGAGACGGGCAAATTGGAAAATGAGCGCACCCACTCTGGTGAAGTGCAGCAAATGCGGCGCACTGATGATGCCTCACAGAGTCTGCAAGGCCTGCGGTTCTTACAACAAGCGCGAAATCGTTAAGGTTGAGGCTTAAATAATAGAATCACACTCTGTGAGATTCTATTGTCATGAACAATAGAATACACGTTTTGTGGGCATTCTATTGTTATGAATAACAGACGAGCAAACAAAAGGGCTTCCGGAATCTTCCGGGAGCCTCATTTTTTTGCCCGAAACCGTCAGGAAAATTGACTTTTCTACGGTATTTTAGTATAGTAAAAGATGTTACAGTTCACCCACGCCATTTGCAAAGAGGCACGAGTAAACTGTAACAAAAACAAGAAAGGGCAGGTACTTTAAGATGGCAGAGCTGGTCAGAGTTGCTGTGGACGCGATGGGCGGAGACAACGCGCCGACAGAGATTATAAAAGGTGTTGTAGAGGCAGTTCATGCAGATGAACGCGTGAAGGTTTTTCTGATAGGACAGGAGGACGTTGTGAAAAAGGAACTCGCAGCCTATTCCTATCCGGCAGAGCGGATTGAAGTCGTACACGCTTCCGAAGTGATCGAGACGGGCGAGCCTCCGGTCAATGCGATCCGCGGCAAAAAGGATTCCTCCATTGTAAAAGGTTTAGGTCTGGTGAAAAGCGGCGAATGCGACGCGTTTGTATCTGCGGGAAGCACCGGCGCGGTTTTAGTTGGCGGACAGGTGTTAGTCGGCAGGGCAAAGGGCGTGGAGCGTCCGCCTCTGGCTCCGCTTATCCCGACAGAAAATGGCTGTTCTTTGCTGATTGACTGTGGCGCAAACGTGGATGCAAGACCTTCCCAGCTGGTGCAGTTTGCAAGAATGGGGTCGATCTACATGGAAAATGTCATGGGAGTAAAGAACCCGACAGTTGCCATCGTCAATATCGGTGTGGAAGAAGAAAAAGGCAATGCGCTGGTAAAAGAAACCTATCCGATGCTGAAAGAATGCAAAGATATCAATTTTATCGGAAGTATCGAAGCACGTGATATCCCGGCAGGAAAGGCAGACGTCGTTGTGTGTGAAGCGTTTGTCGGTAATGTAATCCTGAAATTATACGAGGGTGTCGGCGCAACCCTGATCAAAAAAGTAAAGGGCGGCATGATGACAAACCTGCGTTCAAAGATTGGCGCACTTTTGGTAAAACCTGCACTGAAGCAGACCCTAAAGGCATTTGATCTGGAAGAGTATGGCGGCGCGCCGCTGCTTGGCTTGAAGGGACTTGTTGTAAAGACCCACGGAAGCTCCAAATCAGTAGAAATTAAAAATACGATTCTGCAGTGCATCACGTTCCAGGAGCAGGATGTTGTTGGAAAAATTACAGCCAGCATTGCAGCTGCAAAGGAAGAAGGATAAGGGGTATGGAGTTTGAAAAGCTGAAACAGATCGTGGCAGAGATTTTGAGCGTAGATCCGCGGGAACTGACGGAGGAGACGAATTTTATCGACGATCTGTGTGCGGATTCCCTGGATCTTTACCAGGTCATTCAGGAAATTGAAGAGACGTTTGAAATTGCAATACCAGAAGAAGAGGCAGAAAAGATCAAAACCGTCGGAGAAGCGGTAGAGCTGATCAGAAAGACAAGGAACGAGTGAACAATATGACTGAGGAATATACGATAGGTGAGCTGGAAAAAAAGATTGGATATCAGTTCCGGGATAAGAGTCTGTTAAAACAGGCTCTTACTCACAGCTCTTTTGCCAATGAACAGAGAATCAACAAATTAAAGGACTACGAGCGGCTGGAGTTTTTGGGAGATGCTGTGCTGGAGCTGATTTCCAGCGATTTTCTTTTCCATGAGAATCCGCAGATGCCGGAAGGAAAGCTTACGAAGCTGCGTTCCTCGATGGTCTGTGAGCCAGCGCTTGCGTACTGCGCACGGGATATCGAGCTGGGACGCTACATGTTGCTTGGAAAGGGCGAGGAGGCGACCGGTGGACGCAACCGCGATTCGATTACCTCGGACGTGATGGAGGCGGTGATCGGCGCACTGTATTTGGACGGCGGTTTTGACGCGGCACATGATTTTATCCATCGATTCATTTTATCCGATCTGGAAAATAAAATTCTGTTCTATGACAGCAAGACGGTGCTGCAGGAAATTCTGCAGGCAGAAGGCGATGGGGAGTTTTCTTACGAACTCAAAGGAGAAGAAGGACCGGATCACAACAAATCGTTCTGGGTTGATGCAGTCAGAAACGGGGAAGTGATCGGCAGCGGGCATGGCCGTACCAAAAAGGCGGCGGAGCAGCAGGCGGCTTATGAAGCGATCCTGAAGCTTCGGAAGCGCTAAGGAGCCTATAATATATGTATTTAAAGAGTATAGAAGTACACGGGTTTAAATCCTTTGCCAATAAAATCCTGTTTCAGTTCCACAACGGAATCACCGGTATTGTCGGACCAAACGGCAGCGGAAAGAGTAATGTTGCAGACGCCGTGCGCTGGGTGCTGGGCGAGCAGCGAATCAAGCAGCTGCGCGGCGCAACGATGCAGGACGTTATTTTTTCCGGTACCGAATTGAGAAAACCGCTGGGCTATGCCTATGTGGCGATTACGCTGGATAACAGCGACCATCAGCTGGCAATTGACTATGATGAAGTGACGGTGGCGAGACGCCTGTACCGTTCCGGCGAAAGCGAATATCTGATCAACGGGACACCGTGTCGTTTAAAAGACGTCAACGAGCTGTTTTACGACACCGGTATCGGGAAAGAAGGCTATTCGATCATCGGACAGGGTCAGATCGACAAGATCTTGAGCGGACGCCCGGAAGAGCGCCGCGAGCTGTTCGACGAAGCTGCAGGAATCGTAAAATACAAGCGCCGCAAGGACGCTTCCGTAAAAAAACTGGAATCCGAGCAGCAGAACCTCGTGCGTGTCAACGATATTTTGTCCGAGCTGGAAAAACAGGTCGAACCGTTGGGCAAACAGGCGGAAAAGGCAAGGGTTTATTTAAAACACCGGGAAACGTTGAAAGCGCTGGACGTTAACGTATTTTTGCTGGAAAGTGAAAAAACGCGGGCACAGCTTTCCGATACGGAAGAAAAATACCGGATTGCAGACGGAGATTTCAAGGATACGACGACCCGATATGAGGGCATTAATGA
>ENA-UOJI01002085-UOJI01002085.1-human-gut-metagenome-genome-assembly--contig:-P79-NODE-2085-length-11969-cov-7.839517_pt1 | contig 11969 bp, 8 predicted proteins | sample MGYA00242346_ERZ723893 | MGnify/ENA metagenome assembly ERZ723893 | reverse complement strand
TCACAAAATAGTTATACATTTGCAACATCATAAACGATATTTATGTGATAATTATGTTACTACACGTCATTTCTCTATCGGTCATTAGCGAACTTCTTGTCGTGAGTCGGTAAGGTGGAAAGGCGTATGTAGTTACTTCTCATAGAATGTTAAAGTTAGAGTAATCGTAAAAACCTTTCCACACAGCGGAAAGGTTTTTCTTTTAATGAGTACAGATTATGAAGCATCAATTACGGAGTGCGACGAGCACTGGCGGAAGGAGAATGGCAGGAGCGAGAGCTCTATGGAGAGCCAACGGCATGAAAGAAACGGAGATGGGAAACCCCATCATCGCAATCGTCAATTCGTTCACCCAATTCGTTCCCGGCCATGTACATCTGCATGAAATAGGGCAAACGGTAAAAAAAGAAATCGAGAAATCAGGATGCTTTGCCGCCGAATTCAACACGATCGCTATCGACGACGGCATAGCTATGGGACATGACGGCATGCTTTATTCCCTTCCCTCCCGCGACCTCATCGCCGACAGCGTCGAATATATGGTCAATGCACACAAGGCCGATGCCATGATCTGTATCAGTAATTGCGATAAAATCACACCGGGCATGCTCATGGCGACCATGCGGCTCAACATTCCTACCATCTTCGTATCGGGAGGTCCTATGGAAGCGGGGCAGCTCGATGGGAAAGGACTCGATTTAATCGATGCCATGGTCGAATCGGCCGACGAAACCATAAGCGACGAACAAGTGCGCCGAGTAGAACATGCCGCATGCCCTACCTGCGGTTCCTGCTCGGGCATGTTTACCGCCAACTCCATGAACTGCCTCAACGAAGCCATCGGACTGGCTCTCCCCGGAAACGGTACTGTCGTAGCGACCCACCGCAACAGGGAACGGTTATTCATACAAGCTGCCCGACAAATCGTGGAGAACTGCCGGGCTTATTACCAAGACGGCGATGAAAGTGTATTGCCCCGTAACATCGCTACTCGCGCGGCATTCCTCAATGCGATGACTCTCGATATTGCCATGGGGGGCTCTACCAACACGGTATTGCACCTGCTCGCCATAGCCCAAGAGGCCGGAGTAGACTTTACGATACAAGACATAGACTCCTTGTCCCGAAAGTCGCCGGTGCTTTGCAAAGTAGCGCCCAATTCGCACTACCACATACAAGACGTGAACCGTGCGGGAGGCATTCTCTCGATTCTCGCCATACTCGAAAAAGAGGGGCTGATAGACGCATCTGTCCGTCGAGTAGATCGACTGTCCTTAACCGAAGCCATCGAACAGTATGCGATACGAAACGGAACATGTCCCCCCGAAGCGGAAAGGCTTTGGGAAAGCGCACCGGGCAACCGGTTCAACCTCGTGATGGGTTCTCAGGAAAACTATTACGACAAGCTCGATACCGACCGTTCGAATGGGTGTATTCGCGATTTCGAACACGCTTATGTCAAAGACGGTGGACTGGCCGTACTTTTCGGTAATATCGCCCAAGACGGCTGTATCGTCAAAACGGCCGGAGTGGACGAAAACATTTTCCGCTTCAAGGGAAAAGCCAAAGTATTCGAGTCTCAGGAAGAGGCTTGCGAAGGCATACTCGGCGGGAAAGTAGAGAGCGGAGACGTGGTCGTCATCATCTACGAAGGCCCCAAAGGAGGCCCCGGCATGCAAGAGATGCTCTACCCTACCTCGTATATCAAATCGAAACACCTCGGCAAAGCCTGTGCCCTCATTACAGACGGGCGTTTCTCAGGAGGGACATCGGGACTTTCCATCGGACATATCTCGCCCGAAGCAGCCGCCGGCGGAAACATAGGATTAGTGCGGAACGGCGACCTCATCGAAATAGACATTCCCAACCGCAGCATCAACCTGCTTATCGAAGAAACAGAAATGGAACGTCGCAGAGCAGAAGAAAATACCCAGGGAAAAGAGGCATTCACCCCTCGACACAGAACACGAAACATATCGAAAGCCCTGCAAGCCTATGCAGCCTTAGTAAGCTCGGCCGATAAAGGCGCAGTACGAATTATCTAAGAAACAGAGTCCCAATTGTACAAAACGACTATGGCAACAGAGAAAATAAGCGGAGCGGAAGCGCTCATCAAATCGCTCATCGCAGAAAAGACAGAGTATATATTCGGATATCCGGGAGGAGCCATCATGCCCGTATTCGATGTTCTCTACGATTATCGAGACAAATTGAAACATATCCTCGTGAGACACGAACAAGGAGCTACTCATGCCGCACAAGGGTACGCACGAGTATCGGGGAATACCGGAGTCGTCATGGTCACCTCGGGTCCCGCTGCCACCAATATCATCACAGGGCTCTCGGATGCCATGATGGACAGTACGCCGCTCATCGTCATCACCGGGCAGGTTGCCTCTCCCCTATTAGGCTCGGACGCTTTTCAGGAAACCGATGTCGTAGGAATCACCCAGCCGGTGACCAAATGGAGTTACCAGATACGTCACAGCGAAGAAATAGCTTGGGCGGTAGCAAGAGCTTTTTACATCGCCGGGAACGGTCGTCCGGGTCCCGTGGTTCTCGACATTGCCAAAGATGCCCAAACGGGAATGACCGAATTCGACTACAAGCCCTGTCAATTCATTCGCAGCTACAACCCTTATCCCGACATACAACCCGGCGAAATAGAGGAAGCCGCCCGGCTTATCAACCAGTCTCGCAAACCGTTCATACTCGCCGGTCAGGGGGTAGTTATCTCCCATGCTGAAAAGGAATTGTCGGAGCTGGCCGAAAAAGCCGATATACCAGTAGGTTGCACTCTGCTGGGATTATCGGCAATACCGACCGACCACCCCCTATACAAAGGCATGTTAGGCATGCATGGCAGCATAGCCGCCAACATCAAGACCAACGAATGCGACCTGCTCATCGCCATCGGCATGCGGTTCGACGACCGAGTAACGGGCGACTTGAAACAATATGCCCGACAAGCCAAAGTAATTCATATAGACATCGACCCGTCGGAATTCAACAAAAACGTGAAGTGCGATGTATCGGTATTGGGTGATGCCCGTGCCGTATTGCAAAAGCTGAATGAAAAAATCGCTCCCGCCGAACACTCCGAATGGATAGAATCTTTCTCGGTGTGTGAAAAGGTGGAAAAAGAAAAGGTCATAGAACCGGAGATACACCCCCGGAAACCATTGATGAATATGGGAGAGGTCGCCCGAAAGGTATCCGAAGCCACAGGCAACGACAGTATTCTCGTGACCGACGTGGGACAAAACCAAATGCTATCGGCCCGATATTACCGGTTCAAAAGATCCCGCAGTATCGTTACCTCCGGCGGATTGGGCACTATGGGATTCGGTCTTCCCGCCGCTATCGGAGCCAAGATAGGCAATCCCGACCGCACGGTCTGCTTTTTTACCGGAGACGGAGGACTGCAAATGACAATCGAAGAACTGGGTACAATCATGCAATATGGTATCGATGTGAAGATCATTATTCTCAATAATAATTTCTTGGGTATGGTAAAACAATGGCAAGACCTGTTCTTCGACCATCGCTACTCCGAAACCCCAATGCTGAATCCCGATTTTACGGGCGTGGCGGCAGCTTACGGCATAGCCGGCGAAAGGGTCGCCACCCGCGAAGAATTCGACTCTGCCATACGACGTATGCTCGACCACCACGGAGCTTACCTGCTCGATGTACAAATAGACCCGGATTGCATGGTATTCCCGATGACTCCCGCCGGGAGCTGTGTAACCCATATCATGCTCAACGCCACTGAAAAATATTAAGACCGATATGACTCAACAGACATTATATACCGTAACCGTTTATTCTGAAAACCAAGTAGGATTACTGAATCAAATTTCGATTATCTTTACACGCCGACAGCTCAATATCGAGAGCCTGTCGGTATCGGGATCAGCTATCGAAGGTGTACACAAATTTACCATCACGACATACAGCGACCGCGAAACGATGGAAAAACTGGTCAAGCAGATAGAAAAACGAATAGACGTATTACGCGCCTTCTTTTATACCGACGACGAAATCATTTTTCAAGAAGTCGCACTTTACAAGGTTCCTACTGACAAATTATTGGACGACAGGAGCATCGAAGATTTGATTCGCAAACACAATGCCCGCATTTTGGAAGTAAACCGCACATATACCGTCATCGAGAAATCGGGCCACCCCGACGAAACTCAATCTCTGTTCGAAGAACTGAGTCGATACGACGTCATGCAATTCGTCCGGTCGGGACGTGTCGCCATAACCAAATCGACCGTCGAGCACGTAAGCATATTCCTACAAGAACAACAATACCGACAAAACCAACTATGAAAGAAAAAGAAGAACAATCCAAACGACAAACAGAACCGGTCTACTCCAAAACTTATACCGTAGAGCCGGCCGAAGGAAACGGTCAACAGGAGTTGCCGCTCACCCTGCTCGCCAAACGAATACTCGAAGTGGCTACGTTACATGCCGAATCGTGGGGCGTGGGATATAGTACGCTCATCAAAAACCAGCAAGTATGGGTACTTTCCCGGCTCACCGTCGAAATGTACCGTTATCCGCTCATCAACGAGCATTATACTTTACAAACATGGATCGAAGGGTATAACAAGCATTTTTCATCGAGAAACTTCGCCATACTGGGAGAGGACGGCTCTCCCTGCGGATATGCCCGCACGATTTGGGTCGTTATCGATTTGGATAGTCGCACATCGGTAGATATAAGTCAATTCGAATATATCGCCGAGAACATATCGGACAAAGCATGCCCCATCGAAAAGCAATCGAGAGTACGCGATGTACATGACGAAAATGCAGTAATCTATCCTGTGACTTATAACGATATAGATTTGAACCGACATGTCAACAGTGTGAAATACATCGAGCACGAACTCGACCTTTTCCCTTTCGAACGGTATGACAAACAACGTATCCGACGGTTCGAGATAAGCTATGCCAACGAAGCTCGATACGGTTCTACCCTGCAACTGCTGAAAGAGGAAGAAGCTCCGGATCATTTTACCTTAGAAATACGGGACGACCAAACCGTGTACTGCAAAGGAAGAATCATATTTGAAAACAGATAAAACCAATTTAATTAACCTCTAAACAAAAAAGAAAATGGCAATCATGAATTTTGGCGGTGTTGACGAAAACGTAGTCACCCGGGAAGAATTTCCATTGGAAAAGGCAAGAGAAATCCTCAAAGACGAAACCATCGCCGTTATCGGATACGGCGTACAAGGCCCCGGACAAAGTATGAACTTGCGGGACAACGGATTCAATGTCATCGTCGGACAAAGAAAAGGCTCGAAGACATGGGATAAAGCGGTGGCCGACGGCTGGGTTCCCGGCGAAACGCTTTTCGAAATCGAAGAGGCTTGCCAGCGTGGAACAATTATCGAGTACCTTCTTTCCGACGCAGCTCAAATAGAGGTATGGCCCAAAGTGAAAAAACATCTTACCGCCGGTAAAACGCTTTATTTTTCTCATGGATTCGCCATCACCTACAAAGAGCGCACGGGTATCGTTCCTCCTGCCGATATCGATGTAGTACTGGTTGCGCCCAAAGGTTCGGGAACCAGTTTACGGCGCATGTTCTTGCAAGGTCGGGGACTCAATTCGAGCTATGCTATTTTCCAAGATGCGACCGGGCACGCCAAAGAGAAAGTTATAGCTCTCGGTATCGGAGTCGGTTCGGGATACCTTTTTGAAACTACTTTCAAACGCGAGGTTTATTCCGACCTTACCGGAGAACGGGGAACTCTCATGGGGGCCATTCAAGGCATTTTCGCCGCACAATACGACACACTGCGCGCACACGGACACAGCCCTTCGGAAGCATTCAACGAAACGGTCGAAGAACTTACCCAATCACTGATGCCTCTTGTCGCCGAAAACGGCATGGACTGGATGTATGCCAACTGCTCGACAACAGCCCAGCGAGGAGCTCTCGACTGGTGGAAAAAGTTTCGCGATGCTACCAAACCCGTATTCGAAGAACTGTATGAAGAGGTAGCCAAAGGGAACGAAGCTCAACGTTCTATCAACACGAACAGTAAAGAGGGATATCGCGATGGATTGAACAAAGAGTTGAAAGAGTTGCGAGAAAGCGAGATGTGGCAAGCCGGTGTGACCGTTCGAAAATTACGCCCCGAAAATAACTAACCGGCAAATAGATTACCATATAGAAAAGAGATTATTCCACTTGTTGGAATAATCTCTTTTCTTATACCCGAACGTGTTATCGACTAAATCTGTTTTTGGTATCTTCCCTGTAAAATAAAACAGGAAAAATCCGGAGCTATCATAAATAACGAAAGGGAGCAATGCTCCCCTTCGTTATTTATCGACGACGCTGTTGTTTGTTTCGTTGCTTCTGTTGTTCTCTCAACGCAGCCTGCTGCTGGCGTTGCGCTTCTTCCAACCGAGCCATGAAACCGCTCTTCTTGCGAGGTTTCTTTTGATTCTCTTTCAACTCGGCAAGAACTTTCTCCTCGTTGATACATTTACGGAATACATAGGTTTGAATAATCGTAATCAACAACGACAAGAAATAATAATAACTCAACCCAGCCGAATAATTATTGAAGAATACCAAGAACATGACAGGCATCAGATACATCATGAACTTCATACCCGGCATCTGTTGTTGTCCGGCGGTATTCTGCATATTGATTTTGTTGTATATCAAGTTGGTAATAGTCATCAACAAACAGAAAAGGCTGATATGATTACCAAAATAGGGCGTTATCAACGGTATATAAGTGTCCCAACTTACGATCGCATCATAGGTCGACAAATCTTTCGCCCACAAGAACGATTCACCCCGAAGCTCGATAGAAGACGGGAAGAAGGTGAACATCGCAATAAGAATAGGCATTTGTAAAAGTAACGGCAAACACCCGCCCATAGGATTCACTCCCGCCTTACTGTACAGATCCATTGTCAAACGCTGACGCTCCATCGCTTTATCCTGCCCCGGATACTTATCATTAATCTCCTTAATTTGAGGGGCTAAAACCCGCATACGAGCCTGCGACTTATAAGATTTATACGTGAAGGGGAATAAAACGAGCTTTATAAATATCGTCAACAACAAAATGATAACGCCATAATTGCTGAAAAATTTACCCAAGAAGGTGAATACCGGTATAACGATAAGCGTATTTATCCAACGGAAAAACTTATATCCCAGTGGAACGAGCTTATCCAAATCGAGTGTCTGGTCTCCCGAAAGATCGTCGTCATAAGAGGACAATAACGGATAAGAATTCGGTCCGAGAAAAATATTGAATCCGGCAACCTGCGACTCTTTCGAATCATAATCTATCGTACTCTCGGCATGAAACTGTTTCAAATATCTGTCTTCTTCCAAAGACCGAGAGGTAAAAATTCCGTCGTTAAATTTTCCATCGGCAATAAAAGCAGTAGAGAAGAACTGGTTTTTAAAACCAATCCATTTGAGGCTCGTAGTCGCTTTCTCTTCATCGTTACCCGACTCGCTCAAATGCTCTACATCGTCTCCTGCAAATTTATAATACAAGGCACTATTTCTCTCCTCAAACATACGTCCTTGTTCTTGACGACGCATTTTCTGGTCCCAAATAAAATCCCAATAAACAGCGCTCGACGGAATTACCCGATCCATATCTTTCTGCCAGATATCCATTTTCAACATATAACTGTCTTCCGGCAAAGAATATCGAATACCCATCTGGCTTCCATTGGCAAGCTTTAATGTCATATTTACAGCATTACCATCGATTTCGGGAGTAAAATATAAATCGCGTGTATCGATCACGCGCGCATTCGTACGAATAATGAATCCATAGTCGTTTTCGTCTCCGGTAAACAGAGTCACATTCGTGGAATCATAGGCCATGTAATCATTCAAAACAGCCTCATAAAGACGACCTCCTTTATTAGAAAACTTCAATGTCACCTTATTATTGGACAAAGTAGTAAATTCTTCCGAACCTTCGGCACAAGGAGCGAACTCGCCGAAACGCGCTATCAAACCTGCATTTTTTAACGAATCGGCAACTTCTCCCGAAACGGTATCGGTCGAAACGGGTGTTTCTGCCAAAGCGGCCTCGGCCATACGTTCCGCTTCCACAGCGGCAATCGAATCGTTATACCGACGCTGTGCCTCCAATTGTTCGGGTGTAGGCTGCATCCACCAAGAGAAAAGCAGCACAACTACGACCATCAATACAAGACCTAAAATCGTGTTTTTATCCATTCTTCAATTTTGAGATTACTAAATTATTTTTTTGAAATCGCTGCTTTAATAAAGTCAACGAAAAGGGGATTCGGATTAAGAACCGTACTATTGTATTCGGGGTGATATTGTACTCCCACATACCAACGCAAAGACGGAACCTCGACAACTTCGACCAAATGAGTTTCGGGATTCTCCCCCACGCAACGCATTCCGGCATCTTCAAAAGCTTTACGATACTCATTGTTAAATTCGAAACGATGGCGATGCCGTTCGCGAATATGAGTCGTTCCATAAGCCTTAGCAGCAATAGAGTCTTCGGCCAATATACAATCATAAGCGCCTAAACGCATCGTCCCACCCATATTGGTTATGCTCTTCTGCTCCTCCATCAAGTCTATTACATTATGCTTGGTCGTCACGTCCATTTCGGTAGAGTTAGCATCGGTATACCCCAACACATCGCGGGCATACTCGATCACCATGCATTGCATGCCCAAACATACGCCAAATGTCGGGATATCGTGTTCACGAGCATATTTCAAAGCGATGAATTTTCCTTCGATACCTCTCTGCCCAAATCCCGGAGCAATCAACACGCCATCTAAAGAAGAAAGCATAGCGTCCACATTTCCGCTATTTAACTTCTCGGAATGAATATATTGCAAATCGAGTTTGCGATCGTTATAGGTCGCCGCCTGAAACAAAGATTCATTGATAGATTTATAGGCATCGGGAAGTTCTACATATTTGCCGACCAATCCGATACGTACGGTCTTAGTCGCATTTTTCATGCGATGCAAGAAATTCAACCACGGCTCCAAATGAGGTTCTCCGTTTATGGGTAAACCGGTTTTCGTCAATACGATTTCATCTAAATGCTGTTGATGCATTTTCAAAGGGACTTCGTATATAGACGGAACATCTATCGACTGAATCACTGCCGCAGGATCTACATTGCAAAACAATGCCACCTTCTTACGTAAAGCAAGAGATAACTCGTACTCGGTACGCAATACCAATATATCGGGTTGGATACCTACCTCCTGCAATTGTTTTACCGAATGTTGGGTCGGTTTGGTTTTCAATTCCTTAGCGGCAGCAATATAAGGTACATAGGTCAAATGAATACATACACAATTTTTACCCATTTCCCAACGCAACTGACGTACACTTTCGAGATAGGGCAAAGATTCGATATCCCCGACCGTTCCCCCAATCTCCGTGATTACGAAATCGAACTGGTTCTTCGATCCTAAAAGTTTAATGTTACGTTTAATTTCATCTGTAATATGCGGAATAATCTGCACCGTCTTTCCCAAATAATCGCCCCGTCGTTCTTTATCTATTACATTTTGATAAATACGCCCTGTTGTAATATTATTGGCGCGAGTCGTAGGAGTATTGGTGAATCGCTCGTAGTGACCCAAGTCAAGGTCGGCTTCGTGTCCATCGACCGTCACATAACATTCTCCATGTTCATAAGGGTTCAATGTTCCGGGATCTATATTGATGTAAGGATCGAACTTTTGGATAGTTACTCTATAACCTCTTGCCAAAAGCAATCGAGCCAACGAAGCCGAAATAATACCTTTACCCAACGACGAGGTTACCCCCCCCGTAACGAATATATACTTAGTCTCCACGATAAAATATGGTTTATGTGTTACATTTACAAGGCGCAAAATTAGGAAAAATAATCCACAATCTATCGCAACATTCAACAGAATTATCACTTTTCATTTGCTATGAAGAGAAAAGCCCATAACAGATAGAAACACTTTACAATTTTTACCCAAAAGAAAGACTATCGGTAAACAATTTGTATCAAATAATCATTATCTTTGCAAACAGATGCGAAAATAGGCTGCATTCGGCAAAGTCAAGCAAGCTTGCTTTTGCCCTCATTGGCACTATCTTTGCAAACAGATGCGAAAATAGGCTACGCCTTGCCATAATCGAATAAACCTATTTCTACTCTCTACTTGTTGCACTATCTTAAAAAATACAAACATATACTCTTATGAACTCACGAATTACAGCTATTCTCATAAGTATTCTTTCTGTAACCGGAGTATTCGCAACGACTATCATAGAACAGAACGATAGTATAACGAACGAAATCGTATCTGACAGTATAACAATGGCCATACCATCAGATTCTATAACCATACAGGTTACCGATACCGACTCGATCGCTCGCCAGCAAGAGGCCGACAAGAATTTACTTTCATTATTGGAAACAGACTCAACCGAGCAGATTTTACCGGTTATCAAAATGTTGCGTATGCTCGAATATGCCGACAGCATAAGAGCTATGCAAGGGTCGGGCGAAATACCTGTCAACCCACTTTTCTTACCTATCGTGTTCGAAAAACAGATGTCTACTCCTTTTCAACATTTACCCTCGGCCGAAAAATGCCCATTCAAACCAAAGTCTCTTTCGGTGGACGATAAATGGTTACAAGACGAGATTCAAGCCGAAAAGACCCGAAATCTAGCACAGAACTATGTAATCGTCAATTACCCTAAACTTATACATTACAATACAGACAATCTACCGGAAGTGCCTAAACAATACGTGATCGAAAACGATCCGGCCAAACATATTCTTTCTATCAAAGAAAAGCCGCTAATTATAAAAAATGACGTGGGAAAAGAAAAAATCAAACTAAAACGATGGATAATCAATTTCCAATCGTCCATACAATTTTCCCAAGTCTATGTTTCGGAGAATTGGTATCAAGGAGGGACGAGCAATGTCAATCTACTAAGCGATCAACAATTCTCTATCAAATATAACGATCCCAAAGAGCAACGTATCTTATTCGAGAATTTAGTACAATGGAGATTGAACATCAACAGTGCCCCGGAAGACACATTGCATTCTGTAAAAATCAGTGAAGATTTATTCCAGATAAACTCGAAATTCGGTCTTAAAGCCTACAACAAATGGTACTACACTGCGACCATGAATTTCAAGACACAATTTTTCACTAGTTATGCCGCTAATTCCAACAACAAGGTGGCTGCATTTCTATCTCCTGCCGAGTTGAATTTGGGTTTAGGTATGTCTTATCAATATAAAAACGATAAAAAACGTTTCGAGACATCAATATCGCTCTCTCCGCTTTCCTACAACTTGCAATTCATCGTTAACGACGACATGGATGCGGCCAGCTTCGGGATCAAATCGGGGAAAAGCATGAGTCAATACGGTTCCTCCTTCGAAGGGCGCATCAAATGGGAGTTCTATCATAACATGGTTTGGAGTTGCAGACTGTTTTATTTCACCAACTATGATCATGTACAAGGGGATATGGAAAATACATTCGACTTTATCCTCAACCGTTTCTTCTCTACTCGTTTGTTTGTTCATCTGCGATATGACGATGCTCGCGCGCTGAACAAAGACTTCGGACATTTCCAACTGAAAGAATTACTAAGTTTCGGATTCAACTATAAATTCTAATGAGAATCAAACTCATAGTTTTACTATGCATCGGTATGCTCTGTTCCTCATCGATAAAAGATGAAGAAGGGCGTTATGAAAGTAAGCCTCCTTATCGTAGTTTCATTCTTGAAAATTATACCGAAGAAAGTGCCAAACATTATTTCGATACAGCTCCAATCGACAGTTGGGAAGGTATTTGGCTCCTGACAGAAAATGGAGAAAGAGTCGCTATCGAACGGTTTAAAGACATTCGATTTTCCGAAATCTTTACACACCGAA
>ENA-UOJI01002079-UOJI01002079.1-human-gut-metagenome-genome-assembly--contig:-P79-NODE-2079-length-11980-cov-10.165535_pt1 | contig 11980 bp, 9 predicted proteins | sample MGYA00242346_ERZ723893 | MGnify/ENA metagenome assembly ERZ723893 | reverse complement strand
CAACGATGCCGTCGTAACCGGCATACTTCAGCATGGAGCCGATGTGGCCGCCCATATGTGCATCGATGATGGAGTGGCCCTTGGACCAGGTAGAACGGAAGGTCACGTTCATACGGCCGGAGCAGGGCACGCCGGCACCGGTCAGGGGGCCGACACCAAAGATGACCAGAGCCTTCTCGTCATAGGGGTCCAGCTCCATGGGAGCTTCCTCGTACATGATGCGGTAGGCCATGCCCATACCGCCGATATATTTATGGTATTTTGCGTCGTCCTGGGTGGTGATCTCACCGGTGGTCAGGTTGACGCGCAGGATCTTGCCTGCCCAGCCATAGGTTTCAGCCATTGTTGTTCCTCCTTACAGATCCTTGTAAGCAGCCTGTGCTGCGCTGGTAACGGCATCCCAGTCCACGATGGACAGAGCGCCGGACGGGCAGCCTGCCACGCAGGCACCGCAGGCGATGCACTTGGAGGACTTGCCGGTCTCGGGGTTGACGGTGGGCATGTGCCACGGGCAGGCATCATGGCAGGCACCGCAGCCGATGCACTTGTCGGTATCCACTACGCGGATGCCGCGGTCGTCGGTGGTGATAGCCTTCTGCGGGCAGGCGTTGCCGCAGGCGGGGTCCTCGCACTGGCGGCAGGTGTCCGGGAAGTAGACAAAGCAGTTGTCGTTGCCGGACAGCAGGCCGTTGCCGGCACCGTCCAGATTCAGACGGCGCTGGATCTTGACGCGGCTGATGTAAGAGGAGCACACGCCGTCGTTGGTCAGGGTGCAGTTGATCTCGCAGCGCTGGCAGCCGGTGCACAGGTCGGCGTTGACCACCAGCAGACCCTGGGGCAGTGCCCAGGTCGCCACAGCACCGGCGTCCACCTGCTTCTGAGAGCAGCCGAAGAGGGACAGCATAGATGCGGAAAGGGTGAGTCCTGCAAGGCTCTTGCCCGAGATCTTCATAAATTGACGGCGGGTCATGTCAGCCGTCAGAAAATCAGTTTTTGCCATAGGTTTCCATTCCTCCGTGAGGTCACTCTGCGCAGAGCACCTCGGTTACATAGAAATAAGAATTGTTGACGATGTCCGTGACCGCCGTGGACGTAATGGTTGCACCGGAAAGCGCATCCACCTGGGTCATGTCAGCGCTGACCGTGTCGGCCGCACTGCCCTGGGTGGTCAGATCAGCGGCCTGCAGCTTGTACTCGGCCTGCTTTTCAGCGGACCAGTCCGCATAAGGCACTGCCTGTTCCTCGCCGTCCTGCGCGCTCTTGCTCAGACACGCCGCGTACAGCTTGCGCCGTGCCACAGCCTCAGCACTGTTGTCCATCGGGGGGATGAGCGCGTCGTCCATCGGCTGGCCGTTCAGGGCCGAGAGGGTCAGCCCGGCTTCATACATCTTCCGGGTAGCCTCGGCCTCCGGGGAGGTATCACCCGCACGCCATGCGGCGGGGTCGAAGTCCTCAGCGGGAGCAGCATCGGTCTCGGCGCTGCCTGCGGCGGCAAAGGCCGTGCCGGTGGCCGGGTCGGTCACAGTGTAGCGCTTGCCTGCCAGCGTGAAGGGAGCTGCGCCCTGGTACTGGGCCGTGAACTCCGGGTTCTCACACTGGGCACCCAGGCTGTCGGTCTCGGCCTGTGCCAGGATCTTCACATCCAGCACATTGCCGTCGCGGTCCAGCGTCACACCGGCCTGCACCTCGCTCTGGAAGCCCTGCTTGCTGCCCACCACATAATACGTGGTGTCATCCAGCTGGTACACCGCGCTCACACCATAGGTGGCAGCATCGGCATCTGCCAGCGGCAGGGCCGTTCCGGCCACCGTGGTGCGGCTGTGCATCAGCCCGCCAAGGCCAAGCGCCATGGCAAGCGTTGCCGCACCCATGGCCGCATAGCCGGGCAGCCGCCTGCGCCACAAGGACTGCGGCGCATGATTTGCCTGCTTCAATTGTATCACCTGCCTGTTTGATTCAGCTGTGCCCGGAACTCCCGGGCACGAAAACAGCCGTTCCACCTGCTGCAACAGTGCGGAACGGTTTCTTCGTTATAAGAATAACATCTTTTCCACCGGTTAGTCAACGTATACGCACAAATAAAGCCCTACAATTTCTCTCAAAAGCTCTTGCCTCTTGGTGAAATCATTTCTTTTGCCGGATAAACAGTTTCAATCCATATTCCTCTGCCAGCTCCAGCGACTGTACCGTAGGCATACTCTTGCTCACCAGCGCGGGCACACCGGCCCGGATGGCCTTGCGCACCATATCCACCGGCACCCGGCCGCTGGTAAAGAGCACACACTCCGCCAGCGGCACACCCTCTGTCAGGGCGCAGCCCACGGCCTTGTCCAGCGCGTTGTGGCGGCCCAGATCCTCGCACCGGTACAAGATCCTGCCCTCGCGCAGCAGCAGGCAGCTGTGCACGGCATGGGTGGCACGGTAGAGCGGCAGGCCCTGCCCCATGGCATCGGCCAGCGCATCCACCCATGCGGCGGGGATCTCCCGCTGGGGCACCGGGGCCAGCGGCGGCAGCTGCACCGGGCTGGCCAGCGTCAGATTATCGGTGCAGCAGCTGGGCACCTCCTGCCCTGCCTGTTCCGCTGCCGCCAGCGGGTGGCACAGCTGAACGCTTATCTTGAGCCCCTGCGCGCAGACGGCCACCCGCTCCACCTCGTCAGCGGCGGTGATCCAGCCCTCGGTCAGCAGGCGGCCCAGCGCCAGCTGCGGCAGCAGCTCCGGCGTGCAGACCACCCGGAAGGCTGGCTGTTCGTTGACCAGAATGGCCGCGGCGTGCTCTGCCGCCAGTGTCCGCTCGGTGCCATCGGGCATCCGGACGCTCTCTGCCCCCGGTGCTGCACCGAATTGATCCATGATCTGCATTGGGTGTTCCTCCCCTGTCTGTTTTACTCTGCCCCTATTGTAACACGCTTTTGCTCCGCTGAAAAGCGCCTGTGCCCTCTGGAACAAACTGTCGATCCGTGTCGTTTCCATTTTTCCCGGCTTTGTGATATACTACTGTAAAATGACAGAACCATATCCCAGTACCGAGGTGGAATCCAAATTGAAGCATCTCTTCCGCTCCCTCACACGGGCACACCGGGCCTACAAGGACACCCGGAACCATGCCCTGACCCTGCTGCACCGGGCCTCCGCTGCCGTTCTGACAGCCGTGCTGGTGTACAAAGCCCTGACCTATCTTTTGTTTCTGCCCGCCATGAATGGCATCTGGTCGCTGACACTGCGCTGTTCGCCGGTGAACTACCTGACCAACAACAACGCGCATCAGATCTTTACTTCACCGACCATTTTAGGCGGGATCGTGCTCATCGTCCTTCTGGCGGCGTGCTGGAACCTGTACGGCTTTTCCATCCTCCTGCACGGGTTTGCGCTGGCCCGCCGGGGTGAAACACTGCGTCCTGTTTCCTTGTTCGCCCGGTCGCTGGGGGATATCCGCCATGTCCTGCTCCCCAAGAACTGGCCCATCCTGCTTTACTGCGCCCTGCTCATCCCCTTTACAGATGTATTCGTGACTTACAACTATATCTCTCAGCTGGCTGTGCCGGAGTACATCCTTGGGCTTGTCCGGGCAAAGCCGCTCTATCTGGTGCTTTTTCTTCTCATTCTGGGTGCGGCGTTCCTGTTCACCCTGCTCTGGGTCCTGGTGCTCCCCCTCTTCACGCTGGAACGCAAAAGCCTGTGGGAAGCCGTTCAGGAGAGCGCTGCCCATGTCAAAATACAGCTGCCCCGGCTGGCCGGTGTGCTGCTGCGGTGGAACCTCAGTGCGCTGGTCCGGTCTGTTCTGGTCTTTTTCGGAGCTTCCCTGCTGGTTTACAGCGTGGCAGCGCTGATCGGCCTGCGGAGCACCCGCGCCATGCTGCTGCTCGCCCGTGCGCTGTATCTGTTGGAGATCCCCTTCTTCGGCTTTTTACTGGATTGCAAGGTCACCACAGCCCAGTGCACCATCATCGCATTCCTCTACGATTGCTGCCGTGACTGCCCGCCGGAAGAGCTGCCGGAAGGCAAGCCGCACCGCTTTGGCGGCTGGCCGCTGCTCACCGCTGCGGTGGCCGGGGTCACGCTGGCCACCGGGCTGATGGCAGTCTACCTCTATGCCCTGCCCCAGGACGATGCCCTGCTCACCGCCGTGGGCGGCGTGACCCCGCTGGTCACCTTCCACCGGGGCGACTGCACCGTGGCTCCCGAAAACACCCTTCCCGCCTTCCGGTCGGCCATCCTCAAGGGCGGCGACCGCATCGAGCTGGATGTGCAGATGACCAGCGACGGCGTGGTCGTGGTGACCCACGATTCAAACCTGAAACGCTGCACCGGCAAAAACGCAAAAGTCTATGATCTGACCTACGCCGAAGTGGCACAGCTGGACGCAGGCCGCTGGTTCAGCAGCCGCTTTGCCGACACCCGGATCCCCACCCTGGAACAGGTGCTGCAGCTCTGCCGGGGCCGCATCGGCCTGAACGTGGAGATCAAGCCCAGCGCCGCCACCCCTGCTCTGGAGGCTGAGACCGTACGCCTGCTGCGGGAATACGGCTTCGACAGCTCCAACTGCGTCATCACCTCCCAGAGCTACGAGACCCTGCACAAGGTCAAAGCGCTGGCCCCTGAGTACCCCACCGGCTACATTCTGGCTCTGGGCGTAGGCAACTACTACGACCTGCCTGATGCCGACTTTTTCAGCGTGGAGACCACCTTTATCACCTCCGGCATGGTCAACGCCGTCCATCTGCGGGGCAAGACTGTGTCTGCCTGGACCATCGACCGCGAAAAGGTCGCTACCCACATGCTGGAGCTGGGCGTGGATGACCTCATCACCGACAAGCCCGACATGGTGCAGGACCTGCTGGCCCGGAATCAGCAGGTGGACGACAGTCTGATCGACTTCCGTGACCTGCTCAACGCCCTGCTCCACCCGGAGCAGCCTGCCGACTCCTCCGATGCCGCGGAGGAGACCATCACCGATGCCGTGGAAGACCCGGAGGAGTTCGTGGACGCGGCGTAACACGGCCCCTTTCTCTTGCGGTATCATTGAACCAACGGTCTGTAAAAGTAAAACATCCCTGCACGGCCTGCCGAAACAGGAAGTGCGGGGATGCCTTTTTGTTCAGAGGAATGGGTTATAGAACCTTCCAAAGCGGATGGTCACGGTCAGGCTGATGAGCAGCAGAACCGCGCCCACGCCCAGGGCAATGAAGTCCCGCCGGGCAAAGGGGCGCTGGGTATACCAGGTGCGCTTGCTGTTCTTGCCAAAGCCGCGCAGCTCCATCGCATTGGAAATGGTGTCGATGCGGTTCAGGCTGGTCAGGATGAGCGGCAGCAGGATATTGACAGAGTTCTTCATCCGCTTGAAGAAGGGCTCCTTTTTGCCCAGCTCCACGCCGCGGGCCTGCTGGGCCTGGCTGATGCTGTGGTAGTCGCGCTGGATATCGGGGATGTAGCGCAGGGCAATGGCCACCGAATAGCCGACTTTATACGAGATGCCGATGCTGTTCAGGCTGGCAGCAAACTCGCTGGGGTCGGTGGCAGAGATAAAGAGGATGGCCACCGGCAGGGCCACAAAATATTTCAGACTGATGTTGATCATGTAGAACAGCTGTTCCGCTGTCAGGTCATACCGCCAGAACAGGTGGCAGAGCACCGTGCGGGTGCCGTACAGGGTGGTACCCTGATTGGGATCGAACAGGAAGATGAACAGGTTGTTCAGCAGCAGGAACACCAGCATGAAGGTCATCATAAACCGGACTTCCCGGAATTTGATCTGGCTCAGCCTGAAGGCCAGCAGACTGACCACCAACAGGCCCAGCAGCACCCAGGTGTTGTAGGTGATCATGCTGGCAAAGGTGAACAGCAGGAAGAACGCCAGCTTGGTGGTTCCGGTCATCTTATGGATGACGCTCTCCCGGGGGAGATAATTCAAAACAGTCTTAGCGGCCATCCTCTCTCACCTCCCGGTCCTGCTCAATAAATCTCTCTACAAATTCCTGTGCGGGCGCAATGCCGCAGCGGTTGGCCAGCGTGTACAGGCTGGTCTCCTTCAGGGCCGCCTGTTCCACCAGCGCAGGGTCACACAGAACGGCGGCCGCGGTGCGGTCGGCAATGAGCCGTCCGTCGCAGAACACCAGCGCGCGGCGGGTGTATTCCAGCATCAGGTGCATGTCGTGGGTGATCATCACCACCGTCACACCCCGGGCGTTCAGGCCCCGCAGGAACTCCATGATGTCGGTATAGTGCCGGAAATCCTGCCCGGCGGTGGGCTCATCCAGAAGGATGAGCTCCGGGTCAAGCACCAGCACGCTGGCAATGGTCACCCGCTTTTTCTGGCCGAAGCTCAGTGCCGAGATGGGCCAGTTCCGGAAAGGATACAGGCCGCAGACCCTGAGGGTCGCTTCCACCTTTTCCCGGATCTGTTCCTCGGTCAGGCCGGAGCGCTGCAGACCCAGAGCCACATCCTCGTAGATCATGGTCTTGGAGATCATCTGGTTGGGGTTCTGCATCACATAGCCGATGTGCTGGGCGCGGCGGCGGATGTTCTCCTCAGCCAGCGGCTTGCCGTTCAGGAAGATCTCGCCCGCATCCGGGGTCTCGAAGCCGCAGATGAGCTTGGAGAGGGTGGATTTGCCCGCGCCGTTCCGGCCCACGATGCTCACCATCTCCCCCTTGCCGATCGAGAAGCTGACATCCCGCAGGGTCTGCTGGCCCTTCTGATAACCAAAGCTCAGGCCCTTTACCTCCAGCAGCGGCTCCCGTTCCGGCGGCGCGGCGGGCCGTGGCCGGGCCGTGAACCAGTCCCGGAGCTTCTGGGTGTCGGTATCGTCCAGCACAAGGCTGTCCACATGGGCGGGGTGCTTGTCCGGAGTGATATCCACCCCGGCATAGCGCAGAGCCGTGACATACAGCGGCTCCCGGATGCCGTTTTCCGCCAGCAGGCTGCCCGAGAGCAGCTCGTCCGGGCGCAGGTCTGCCAGAATGGTGCCGTCGTTCACCAGCACGATGCGGTCCACGTTCCGCCAGAGCACATCCTCCAGCCGATGCTCGATGATGAGCACTGTGGTGTCCGTCTTTTTCTGGATCTCGTCGATCAGCTCAATGGCCTGCTTGCCGGTGGCGGGGTCGAGGTTGGCCAGCGGCTCATCGAAGAGCAGGATCTTGACCTGATCCACCATCACGCCCGCCAGGCTCACCCGCTGCTTCTGCCCGCCCGAAAGCTCGTGCGGTGCATAGCCGAGATGGTTCTCGATGCCCACCAGCTCGGCGGCATGGCGGGTGATGGCGTGCATCTCATCCTGCGGGGTGCAGCTGTTTTCCAGTGCAAAGGCAATGTCCTCGCCCACGGTCAGCCCGATGAACTGGCCGTCCGGGTCCTGCAGCACCGTGCCCACATGGGCCGAAAGCTCAAAGAGGCTGCTGTGGGGCGCATCCACACCGTCCACGGTCAGGGTGCCGGTGCACGCGCCGGGGTTGGAAAACGGATTCAGCCCGTTGATGCACCCCGCCAGCGTACTCTTGCCGCTGCCGGAGGGGCCCGCAATGAGCACCCGCTCCCCCGGGTAGATCTCCAGATTGATATCGGTCAGGGTGGGGCGCTTCTGGGCGCGGTACTGGAAGGAAAAGTTGCGGAATGAGATGATGGGTTTACGTTCTGCCATGGGTATGGTACCTCAGCTGTTCATCAAAAAAGCCTTTCCAACGGGCCGGACGGCGCAGATGGAAAGGCCGGGTTTCATGCGGGGATCACTCCTGATCCAGAGAGCCCTTCTTGGCGATGGTTCTGGTGTAAGCCAGCACCAGCAGGCCGCCCACCACCACAGCGGTGATACTGTTGGACACTGCGGCAAATGCACCCTGTGCAAACACCTTCTTGACGGGCTCGGCGTAGATGGCAATATCCAGCACGGGGGCCACCAGGATCCAGGCCAGCAGATGGGCCACGATATTGGCCAGCGCAAAGAAAGCCACCTGCTTCTTGCTGAACTCGCCTTCCTGCAGGTTCAGCTTCTTGGAGAACAGGCCCACCACAACGCCCACAAAGGCGGAGGCGATGACCCAGCTCCACCAGGGGCTGCCGCCCCAGGACAGGTCGATGAGGGTGTGGCCGATAAAGCCGATCAGGCCGCCGACCACGGGGCCGTACATGGCAGCCAGCAGGGCCAGAACGGCGTACTGCAGGCTGATGTTGGTGTTGGGCACCGGGCTGGGAATGGCCACAAAACGTCCCAGAACAAAGAACAATGCCGCGCCGATACCGACAGCGACAACAGGCTTGATGCTGCTGTTGTTATTTTTCATATTCTCTCTCCTCTTTTATTCCGCGGATGCGGGGTTTCTTGCAAGGCACCGTTAGTATACGACACCCTCTTGAGCCTTGTCAATGGACAATCCGCCCGCTTTGCAGAAAAACGGCTGCTTTCCTGCATTTGGGGGCGAATGCCTTCCCGCCCTGTGCAGCAAAAAAGAGCACCCGCGCCTGCCGGAGCGGATGCCCTGTGAATGCTGATTCGGTTTTGGCCCAAACCTTAGTTCTTAGCGGTCAGGCTGAAGGTGCTCAGGGTCTGGAAGGTGGTCACGATAACATTGATGTTGTTGACGATGGAGCTGCCTGCGGAGAACACGCGGGCGATGTAGTTGAACAGCTTGCCAACGTTCAGGAACACGTCCCAAGCGGTAGCCTCGGTGGTTGCACCACCCTGCAGGTACACCATTTCGTTCTCATCGATCGCAGCAAAGTTAGCGGGCATTTTGATCTCATTGTTCATCATAACGGGGATTCCTCTCTTTCAAATCAATCTATACTTACCGTCTGCACCAAACCAAGTACACCGGCACCAGAACCAGACCGTGGTTCCTCCGACAGGAACGGGCAGGGGCACGAGTTCCGCATTCCCTCCGGAATTGTTCCCATATATAGGTTATACGATAAATATTCGGATTTGTCAATCGAATTTCCGGAATTTTTACCATTCTGAGCCAAAAGTGGATACCCACAACGCGGAACACCTGCCTTTTCGACAGCTTTCCACAAAATATCCGCTGCCGCACGATCCCCGGGCACGAAAAACTCCTTCGTCTGCACGGCAGCACACAGATCCGTTCCACCCTGCGGCATTTCCCGGGCAAAAATCCGGCAAAAAATGCCCCCGCGCCCCCTACACAAACCGGAGCGGTTGTGCTATGATAAGGCTGAAAAATCGGTTTGGCAAAGCCAACCGCAAGGAGATGTCTTGGATGTCTGATCTGATGGAAACATTACGGCAGGAGGGCATCAGCCCCGACCTGCTGCGTGCTGTGGAAGATTACCGCGCCGCTCACGCTCTGCCCGAGGCCCTGCGCCCCCGCATCCCGGCTTCCGGCTTTACCTATTATGGCCGGGAGGTCTGGGAGCAGGCACTGGCGGCCCTGCTCTGCGGCGAAAACCTGCTGCTGGCCGGCGGCAAGGCCACCGGCAAAAATGTGCTGGCCGAGAATCTGGCCGCCGCCTTTGGCCGCCCCGCATGGGACATCTCGTTCCATGTGAACATGGATGCAGCCTCCCTCATCGGCATGGACACCTTTGTGGATGGGGCGGTCACCTTCCGGCCCGGGCCGGTCTACCGCTGTGCCCAGTGCGGCGGCTTCGGCGTGCTGGACGAGATCAACATGGCCAAAAACGAGGCCCTGGCCGTCCTCCATGCCGTGCTGGACTTCCGCCGCGCCATTGATGTGCCCGGCTACGAGCGCATCCCGCTGGCCGAAGAGACCCGCTTCATCGCCACCATGAACTATGGCTACGCGGGCACCCGGGAGCTGAACGAGGCCCTGACTTCCCGCTTTGCAGTCATCCAGATGCCCACCATCACGGAGGAAAACCTTGAAAAGCTGCTGCGGGCCCAGTTTGCCGACCTGACGGACAAATATGTGCACCAGTTTGCTCTGCTCTTCCTTGACCTGCAAAAGAAATGCGACAGCGCCGAAATTTCCACCAAAGCGCTGGATCTGCGCGGAATGCTGGACGCTCTGCGCCTGATGCGCCAGGGCGTGGCTGCGGGGCCTGCGCTGGACATGGGCATCACCAACAAGGCCTTTGATTCCTACGAGCAGGGGCTGATCCGGGACGTGATCGCCGCCCGCATCCCGGCCAGCCTGACGGCTGAAAAGCTGTTCCGCTGATGGATGCCCGGAGTTATACCGCCGAGGAGCGGCGGGCCGCCAATCAGGTGTGGGCGGCGGCGGGAGCCTACGGCTTTGAGCCGCTTTTCCTGGCACGCAACACCGACGGCACGATCGATTTTTATATGAACTGTGTCGTGGGGCTGGTGCACAAATACTATGGCGACGACCTGCTCCGCGACCTTTTTGCCACATGGGACGGCGATCTCCGGGAGAGCCAGCTGGACGATCTGACATGGCTCTACCTCGAAAGCGCGGTCTATCTGCTGGAACTGCCCCGCCGCCCGGTCCTTTCCGAGCTGCGCCGGGCCCACGCGGACTATTTCTTCGGCATCCAGTACAAGCTTTCGCGGCAGGAGTGGATGGCAAAGAATCAGCTGGTCTACACCATGCAGGCTGACCGCTGGCGCACCGTACAGGGCAGGCATCCGCCTGTGATGACCCCCTACGAGAGCCGGCTGGCAGAGGCACTTTCTCCCTCCCAACCGCCCCAGCCCGGCCAGCTCAAGGGTGAGCTGCTGGGCCTGTTTGCAAGGTTTGCCCTGTTTGACGGCAGGATCCGGCACAAAGTGGGGCTTCATCTGCATCTGGAGGGGCTGCTGGCCTCTCTTGCCACCAAGACGCTGCCCACCCAGATGATCAAGACCGACCGTCTGACCGTGGAGCACTCCGGTTCTGTGGAGGCGGGCGGCTCCGGCCCCACGGCAGACAAGCGGCTGGCCCACATCACCCTGCGGCAGAATGCCGCCGAGGACCGCGCCTACATTGAAAGCTGCTTTGGCCGTTCCCTCTATCCGCCCGAGCGTCTGCGCAAGGCCGAGCAGGCGCTCTGCACCGGGGCGCACCTCGGGTGCCGCCTCTGGTTTGCCTCCGGCGTGCCCAGCCCGGAACAGGCCCCCACACCGGAGGCAAAGCACCTGGCCGAGCAGGCTCAGCTGCAGGCCGACCGCAACCGCGCCTACTACGCCAAAAACCGGGCGCTTCACCGCAGCGTGGTGCTCCGGCTCACCGAGCAGATCCGCAACTGCATTCTGGTCCACCAGCAGCCCAATGCCCGGATCGCCCGCAGCGGCGCTCTGGACCCGGAGCGGGTCTGGCGCGCTCCCCTTCTGAACGACAGCCGGGTGTTCCGCTGTGCCGAGGAGGAGAATCAGCCCTCCTTCACCGTGGACCTGCTGCTGGACGCTTCGGCTTCCCGGCTCCACTGTCAGGAGGTCATTGCGGCGCAGGGCACGATCCTGGCCCAGAGCCTTGCCGCCTGCGGCATCCCGGTGCGGGTCAGCAGCTTCTGCAGCCTGCGGGGCTATACGGTTCTGCGGGTGCTCAAGGGCTTTGCGGACAAAAGCCTGCAGGGGATCGACCAGTATTTTGCATCGGGCTGGAACCGCGACGGCCTTGCCCTGCGGGCGGCAGGCGATCTGGTCAGCTTTGACCCCGGCCCCGCACCCCGGCATCTGCTCATCCTGCTGACGGATGCTTCCCCCAACGACAGCCGCCGCGTACCACCCAGCCCGGAACAACCGCTGGGTTGTGATTACGGCGGCTCCTACGGTGTGGATGATGCCGCCGCTGAGGTGCGCACCCTGCGGCGCAAGGGTCTGCGCGTTTCTGCCGTGTTCATGGGCGAGGACAGCTCCAGCCACGATGCAGAACGCATCTACGGCAAAAATCTCGCTCGCATCCGGGGCATGGATCAGCTGGCACGCGCCGCTGGGCGGCTCATCCAGAATGAGATCCGGGAGCTGGGCGATTGAATCCTGCCACCACAAAAGGCTTCTCCGACGGGAGAAGCCTTTTTCATTTACAACCAATCCGTTTGTTCGCATCCCCGATTTCCCAAAAT